>WUUC01058271.1_pt1 | contig 10923 bp, 10 predicted proteins | sample 6278441 | NCBI WGS metagenome assembly WUUC01 (sample SAMN13675441, study PRJNA597444) | soil metagenome | isolation source: soil | place: USA: Washington | collected 2017-10 | reverse complement strand
GATAAAGAAGAACGAAATCGTCTCCCGCTAGTACTCTGGCTACAGCCTACAGCCTACAGCCTACAGCCTACAGCCTAGCGCCTACCGCCTACCGCCTCTGCCTAAAGCAAATCCCTAATCCGATACCAAAGCATCGCGAGCACCAAGGCTGGCATTCGCAGAGTGGCTCCGCCGGGGAAGTTGCGATGTTTGATTTTGCCGAAGAGGTCGAAGCGCTCGGCTTGGCCGGCCACCGCTTCTGCCACTAACTTTCCGGCCATGCCAGCCAAGGCCACGCCGTGGCCGGAAAATCCCTGCAAATAATAGACATTCGGCGCCAAGCGGCCGAAGTCGGGGGCGCGATTCATCGTGATGTCGAGCAGCCCACCCCAGGCGTACTCGACTTTCGCATCGGCGAGTTGCGGGAAGACTTGGACCATCCGCCGGCGCGTCACTTGCGCAGTATTGAACGGATCGCGTCCCGAATAGCTCACCCGGCCGCCGAACAGCAGGCGGTGATCGGCGGAGCGTCGGAAATAGTCGAGGATGAAGTTGGTATCCGTGACGCCGACGTTGTCGCGGATGAGTGTGAGAGCACGAGCCTCGCCCAACGGTTCAGTGGCAATAATGTAGGTGCTGACGGGCATCACCCGTTCGCTAAGCGGCGGAGCGACGGCGCCCAACAGGGCGTTACCGCAGAAGACCACGAATTTGGCCCGCACCGAGCCTTCGGCAGTGCGCACGACAGAGGGCTCACCGGCTGTCCACCCAACCACCGGCGAATGCTCGTGGAATGATGCTCCTGCTTGTACCGCCGCCCTTGCCAATCCCAGCGTGTAGTTGAGCGGATGCAGGTGGCCGGCATTGCTGTCCAAGAGTCCCGCGACGTAGCGACGCGTGCCGAGCAGCCATTGCATCTCTGTCGGATTTAGATAGCGAGTCGAACGATAGCCATAGCTCGCCTGCAACTCCTCGTGCCAGCCGCGTAGCGCATCCGCATGGCGGGGTTTGATGCCGGCCTGCAATTGTCCCGCCCGCCAATCACACTCGATGCGATGCTTTTCGATCGTCGAGCGCAGCAATTCAATGGCCTCGACACTGATGTCCCACAGCCGCCGTGCATCCGCCTCACCGGCCGAAGCAATCAGCGTTGGCTGTTCGGCGGCATATCCGGGTATCACTTGTCCGCCGCTTCGGCCAGAGGCACCGAATCCAATGCGCTCCGCTTCCAACACGCATACTCGGTAGCCTCGCGAAGCAAGCTGAAGCGCTGTCGAGCACCCTGCGATTCCTGCGCCAATGACGCAGACATCCGCGGAAATGGACCCTTTGACCCCCGGGAAAGGGGGGTCGCGGAGGCTCGAGGCCTCGTAATAGGTCACTGGCAGCTTATGTGTTATGCCGGTCGATTCCATTGCATTCTGGAGCAATATTTTCTTAACGAACACCTACGGCCGCCCTACGCCATAAGGGGTCAGGCTTAATAAGCCCGAAACAATCTGCGGGCGGCGCTGAGCTCGTACAAGCCGCGTATTCTGGGCATTCTCCGACTTTAGAGGCGGACAGGGCGAGGGGCCGTGTGGTCAAATAGACACCTTCGAATTTCACTTGGAACCCCCGGTTCACCACTTCTTGGGTAACCGATGGTTAAAGATCGCATGTCAGTCGTACAGCCTATCATCGGCATTCCAGCGGATCGGCGGATCTTGGGTCTGCATCCGTTTCATTGCGTCGGCGAGAAATACATTAACGCAGTGGCAGACGGTGCGGGCGCGATTCCCATGTTGATTCCAAGCTTGAGTCCGCCGCTCGATGCAGACTCCATTTTGAATCGAGTCGACGCGCTGCTGTTCACCGGCAGTCCGTCAAATGTCGAACCTCACCACTACGCTGGGCCCACCAGTGCACCCGGAACGCTGCACGACTCGCATCGCGACGCGACAACGCTGCCGCTCATTCCGCTAGCGATTCGAGCCGGTGTCCCTGTCTTGGCGATTTGCCGAGGCTTTCAAGAGATGAATGTCGCGTTCGGTGGAACGCTTCATCAACGGCTGCATGAAGTCCCCGGATTCAACGATCACCGGGACGACGAATCGCAGCCGCTGGAAGTTCAGTACGGCCCCGCTCACGAAGTTTCGCTGACTGCAGGTGGGTGGCTACGGGAATGGGCGAGAACCGATCGCCTCACCGTTAATTCGCTGCACTCGCAGGGCGTGCAAACGTTAGGCAAGGGTTTGATCGTTGAAGCGCACGCCCCGGATGGCGTCATCGAAGCATTCAGAGTCGAGGATGCCCCCGCATTTGCGGTGGCCGTGCAATGGCATCCCGAATGGCAGTTTTCCAATCACGAGTTTTCGCGGGCGTTGTTTGCCGCTTTTGGCGTAGCGGCCGCGAATCGAGCGCAGAAGCGCTCAAAGGGTGTGTCATGAGTAGCATTCAGCAGTTTTTGAAAGAACACGGCATTTCGGAAGTGGAGGCCGTCATCCCCGATATGGCCGGGGTCGCGCGCGGCAAGTTGATGCCGGCCGAGAAATTCGGTGAAGAAGAGGGGATGCGGTTGCCGGAAAGCATCTTCCTGCAAACGGTGACCGGCGAGTATCCAGAGGATGACCGCGCGATCAGTCCGGCGGAAATCGACATCGTGTTGAAAGGCGATCCCCGTGCGGTTCGGGTGGTGCCTTGGGCGGCTGAGCCGACGGCACAAGTCATTCACGACAGCTTCTATTCCGACGGCCGCCCCGTAACGATGGCGCCGCGATACGTTTTACAACGCATCCTGGAAATGTATTCGCAACACGGATGGGACCCGGTCGTGGCGCCGGAACTGGAGTTCTTTCTCGTAGAACCCAACACCGATGCGGACTATCCCTTGAAGCCGCCGGTGGGCCGCTCGGGTCGTCCCGAAGTGGGCCGGCAGTCGTATTCCATTGCGGCCGTGAACGAATTCGACCCCTTATTCGACGATCTCTATGCGTTCTGCGAGGCCCAGGACATCGAAATCGATACGCTGATCCACGAAGATGGCGCGGCGCAGATGGAAATCAACCTGCTGCACGGCAATGCATTGTCGTTGGCCGATCAGGTGTTCCTGTTCAAGCGCACCGCCCGTGAGGCCGCCCTGCGCCACAAGATGTACGCAACGTTTATGGCCAAACCGATGGCGCGCGAACCGGGCAGCGCCATGCACATTCACCAAAGCATTCTCGACCGTAAAACCGGCCAGAACATCTTCAGCGACCAAAGCGGCAAACCCTCGGCGCTGTTTTTCTCATTTATCGCCGGACTGCAAAAGTATCTGCCGTCGGCCATGTCCCTCTTCGCGCCGAACGTGAATTCCTATCGCCGGATTACCCGGCACTTGGCGGCGCCCATCAATACCCAGTGGGGCTACGACAATCGCACCGCCGGGCTACGCGTACCGGTGTCGAGCCCGGAAGCGCGCCGCGTCGAAAACCGAGTGGGCGGCGCCGACGCCAATCCGTACCTGGCACTGGCGGCCTCGTTAGCCTGCGGGTACCTCGGCATGATCGAAGGGCTGAAGCCGAACGAGCCCGTCACCGGCAGCGCGTACGACATGCCGTTTACCTTGCCGCGAAACCTGGAGGAATCGTTACGGCTGCTGCGCGACTGCAAACCGTTGATCGAAATCCTGGGCGACCGTTTCGTCATCGCATACACGGCCGTCAAGGAAAGTGAATACGAGACTTTCCTGCAGGTGATCAGCTCTTGGGAACGCGAGCATCTGCTGCTCAACGTTTGAGCCTGGCGATCAAAGTCGAGGCGGGACCGGTTCCGGTCCCGCCCATTTTCAAAATTTCCGCGCCGATCGTGCGCCGAATTGCAAAAGCGCTACCCAAGCGAGGCGCGCTACGCTACGCTCCGGCCACACTGTGAATTGATGATGAGCCGCAACCAATCGTGTCGGCGACTCGTCAAATTTTTCCAGGCTGATCGCAGGTCGATGTGAAAAGTCGGGCGGTCTGGTCGTGATTTCGTCGTAACGTTCTTCGGGAACAAAGGGGTGATGGTATGGCGACTAAGAAGAAATCTCGGAAGGCGGGCAAGGGTAAGAAGTCCGCAGTGAAGAAAAAGAAGTTAGTGCGCAAGGTGGCGAAAAAGGCGAAGAAAGTCGCCAAGCGCCCAGCATCGAAAAAAGCAGGGGCGAAAAAGGCAGCGGCGAAGAAGAAGCCCGCCGCCAAGAAGCCCGCCGCCAAGAAGCCTGCAAGCAAGCCGGCCGCGCCGAAAAAGCGCAAGCCAGCGGCGAAAAAAGCGCCCGCAATGGCGCCTGCACCGGCGATGATCGAGCCTGAAACGCCTGCTCCGGTTTCGGAACCTGAAGGCGACTTCGGCGGCGACGGTAACGAGCCGACGTAAAACTTGCACCATTTCGATTCGTGAGACGCCGGGCTTTCGCAACGGCGCTCCCGAAATGGGCCTAACGGCGAGCGATACTGGCGATTCCCGTTCAACTGACTTCTTCACTTGAACGGCGATCGGCAAAAGAATGAGAACGGCGCGGACTTCCGCGCCGTTTTCTTTTGTGCGTCGATCTTGGGTCGGCTTTGGGCGCTGATCGCGCTACCCATCTTTTGCCCCTTGCGTTAGGCTCTCGGTTAAACAGGGCCTGCCCGCAGGCCGAGTCGAACGCTTCAATTCTTTAATTCGATGTTCGAGGGGAGAGGGTATGCGCATTCAAATTCGTTCCGCGATGACAGCATTCGCTGTGCTGACCTTGCTGTCGGCTTGCGGCAAGAAAGAAGAGGCGCCGGCTGCGGCCGCCGCACCGGCCGCAGAAGAGCCGGCGCTCAACCTCTACATTTGGAACGACTATCTGGCCGAAGATACCGTTGCTAACTTCGAGAAGGAAACCGGCATTAAGGTGTCGGTCACGAACTTCGGTAGCAACGAGGAAATGGACGCGAAGCTGGCGCCCGGCAAGTCGGGGTATGACGTTGTGGTGCCTTCGGCCTCGACGTACGAACGGCAGATCAAGTCGAACTACTATCAGAAGCTCGACAAGTCGCTGTTGCCGAACCTCAAGAACATGGACCCGGAGATTCAGCAGCGCCTCGCCATGCATGATTCGGGTAACGATCACGCCGTGTTGCACATGTGGGGCACCACCGGCATCGGTTACAACGTCTCGAAGGTCAAGGCTGCAATGGCGAATGCACCCACCGACAGCTGGAATTTGGTCTTCGATCCGAAGGTGGCGAAGAACTTCCAGAAGTGCGGTATCGCGGTGCTCGATTCGGCCACCGAAATGTTCAGCATGGTGCTTGCCTATCTAGGTAAGGATCCCAACAGCCAGGCCGAAGCGGATCTGACCGCGGCCGGGGATGCGCTCATGCAGATCCGTCCGTTCATCAAGTACGCCGAAACCCAGAAAATGATCACCGATCTCGCCAGCGGCGAAATCTGCGTGGCTGTCGGCTACAACGGCGACATCCTCCAGGCTCGCGACCGTGCCGAGGAAAACAAAACCGGCCAGGAAATCGCCTACGCCATTCCTAAGGAAGGCACGATCATTTGGTTCGACAGCTACCTGGTGCCCATCGATGCGCCGCATCCCAAGAATGCGCACAAGTTCATCGACTACATGTTGCGTGGTGACGTGATTGCGGCCGTCAGCAATACCGTCAACTATGCGAATGGCAACGTCGAAGCCACTGCGAAGCTCGATCCGGCTGTCCTCAACGACGCGGGCGTGTATCCACCCGCCGAGGTCAAAGCGAAGTTGACGCCTGATTTGGCCGACACCGAGGAAACCACTCGCACGATGACGCGCCTCTGGCAGAAGTTCACCACCGGAAGATGATCGCTGCATCGTAAGCGGCGTAAATCGCATAGCGACATGGCCATCACGACAGACCGACCGAACCCTGCCCCGTCTCTCGGGCAGGGTTCGAGCAAAGGTCCGGGCAACAAACACACGCCATGGAAGGACGACAAAGCCCAGCCGTACATCCGTATCGAGCGAGTCACTAAGAAATTCGGCGAATTCGTGGCCGTCAACGATGTATCGCTCAATGTCTATCGCGGCGAGATTTTCTGCCTGCTAGGCGGCTCCGGCTGCGGCAAGACAACGCTGCTGCGGATGCTCGCGGGTTTCGAGCAGCCCACTTCCGGCACTCTCTTTATCGATGGAGTGGACATGACCGGCGTCCCGCCCTACGAGCGCCCGGTGAATATGATGTTTCAGTCATACGCGCTGTTTCCGCATATGACGGTGGAACAGAACGTGGCGTTTGGGTTGAAGCAGGAAGGCACGTCACGCGCCGAAATCGACACGCGCGTCACCGACATGCTGGCAATGGTGAAGCTGCAGGAATTCGCCAAGCGTAAGCCACATCAGCTTTCCGGCGGCCAACGTCAGCGCGTTGCGTTGGCCCGGTCGTTGGTAAAGCGTCCCAAAGTATTGCTGCTCGATGAACCGCTCGGCGCACTCGATAAGAAACTACGCGAGCACACGCAGTTCGAGCTGGTCAATTTGCAAGAGAAGCTCGGCGTCACGTTTATCGTCGTCACGCACGATCAGGAGGAGGCGATGACGCTGGCCTCGCGCATCGGCGTCATGAACCAAGGCCGTATTGTGCAAACGGGAACGCCGCACGAGATTTACGAGTTCCCTAACTCGCGATTCGTCTCGGAATTCATCGGGTCAGTGAACATGTTCGAAGGCCGGTTGCTCGAAGACGAGCCCGACTATGTGCGGATCGCCTCGCCGGATCTCGAGAGCACCATCTTTGTCGATCACGGCATCAGCTCCGCTTCGGGCGCCACGGTATGGGCGGCGATTCGCCCGGAGAAAATCGAGATCTCCTCTTCGCGTCCGCTCTCCCAGCAAAATGTGGCGCAAGGCGTTGTCCAGGAGATTGCGTACATGGGCGATAGCTCGGTGTACCTGGTGCGCTTGCCGTCCGGAAAAATAGTGCGCGTGACGCAACCGAATATTCGTCGGCACGAAGACGAAGCGGTGACTTGGGATCAGACGGTGTATTTGCACTGGCATCCAACCAGTCCCGTCGTCGTCACCGAATAATTCGGCGGCCGCATGTCCAAACCCAGCTACGTGGTATTGGGCGAGCGCTTGGCCACGGGTGTCGGCCATATTTTTACGACGATCAGCAAATTGCCGCCATACCGCTGGTCAAGCGGCGTGTTGCGTCGCTTCGGCTTCACGGGCCGAACAGCGGTTATCGCAGTGCCGTGGATCTGGCTGCTGCTGTTCTTCATCATTCCTTTCATCATTGTCCTAAAGATCAGCTTCGCGGAGACGCGCTGGCTTGGCACACCGCCTTACACGCCGCTGCTCGACTATGCCGATGGCGAGAAGTATCCGCGGCTGTTGATCAATACCGGCAACTATCTATTCCTGATCAAAGAGTCGTTGTATCTCGACGCCTTCTTGAGTTCGCTGCGCGTTGCAGCGATCTCTACGATCTTTTGTTTGTTGCTCGGCTACCCCATGGCCTACGCCATTGCGCGTGCCGATGCGAGCTGGCGCAACATCCTGTTGATGCTGGTGATTCTGCCGTTCTGGACTTCGTTTCTGCTGCGCGTCTACGCGTGGATCGGGTTGCTGGGCAACAACGGCGTCATCAATCGCATGTTGATGTCGATCGGCCTCATCGACGAGCCTATCGTCATGTTGCAGACGGACTTCGCGATGTACATCGGAATCGTGTACTCGTATTTGCCGTTCATGATCTTGCCGCTGTATTCCAACCTGGAAAAACACGATCAGTCGCTGATCGAGGCAGCGGTCGATTTGGGATGCCGGCCGTGGAAAGCATTCCTGACCATCACGCTGCCGCTATCGATGCCCGGCGTCATTGCAGGTTCGATGTTGGTGTTCATTCCGGCGGTGGGCGAGTTCGTGATTCCTCGCATGTTGGGCGGCACCGACTCGTTGATGATCGGCCGCGTGCTATGGGATGAGTTTTTTCTGAACCGCAATTGGCCCGTCGCCAGCGCCGTGGCGGTAGCGCTGTTGTTGGTGCTTGTCATCCCGATCATGATATTTCAACGCTACCAAGCTCGCGAAGCGGGAGCGGCGCGCTAGTGGGCAAGCGATCCACAACGCTGCTGACAGCGCTAGTCTTCGGCTTCGCATTTCTATACGTGCCGATCCTGTCGATGATCGTGTTCTCGTTCAATGAGTCGCGATTGGTCACGGTGTGGGGCAGATTTTCCTTCAAGTGGTATGGCAAGTTGATGGAGAACGGACCGATGCTGGATGCAGCCGTCCTCAGTTTGAAAATTGCTGCGGTCACTGCTTGCGGCGCCACCGTGATCGGCACGCTGGCGGGATTGGTGCTGGCGCGCTTCGGCCGCTTCAGATCGCGTACGCTATTTTCAGGCATGGTGACGGCGCCGCTGGTGATGCCTGAAGTCATCACCGGCTTGTCGTTGTTGCTGCTGTTCGTGTCGTTTTCTGGATTCCTTTTTATTCCCGAAGATCGAGGGTTCAGCACCATCGCCATTGCACACATTACGTTGACCATGTCGTATGTGACCGTCGTGGTGCAGTCACGATTGTCGACGATGGACGATTCGCTGGAAGAGGCGGCAATGGATTTGGGCGCACGTCCGGCAAAAGTGTTCTTCGCGATTACGCTACCTATCATCGCGCCGGCGATGATTTCCGGCTGGTTGCTCGCCTTCACGTTGTCGCTGGATGACTTGGTGATCGCGACGTTTGCCGCCGGTCCCTCGACGAACACCCTGCCGATGATGATTTTCTCGACCGTGCGTCGTGGTATCACGCCCGAGATCAATGCGCTCGCCACAATCATGGTGGCGATCGTGACGCTGTTTGTCGTCATTGCGGGCCTTTCGATGTCGCGCCAGGAAAAGCGGCGGCAACGCGATGTCCAAATGGCCATCGCTGCCAACAAGTAGGCGGAATAGCGATGGTTGAGGTTGTCTCCAAGCTGCCGCACGTTGGCACCACCATTTTCACGGTGATGACTCAGCGCGCCAACGAAACGGGCGCCATCAATCTCTCGCAGGGATTTCCAAATTACGATCCTCCGACTCGCTTGAAGGATTTGTTGGCCGAGCACACTCGCGCCGGACAGAATCAGTACGCGCCGATGATGGGCGTGGAAAGCCTGCGTCAGCAGATTGCGTTGAAGTTGCAGCGCAGTCACGGCAAGGCGTTTGACGCGCAGAGCGAAATCACCATCACGCTTGGGGCAACCGAAGCCATCTTCTCCGCCATTCAAGCATTGGTCCATCCGGGCGACGAGGTCATTCTCTTCGATCCTTCGTACGATTCGTACGCGCCCTCCGTCTTGTTGGCCGGCGGCAAGCCTGTGCACATTGCGCTTGAACCGCCGACGTTCGCCATCGATTGGCAGCGGGTGCGCGAGTCGATCAACGAGCGGACCCGGTTGATTCTGATCAACAGCCCGAACAATCCTGCAACGAGGGTCTTGTCGGCCGAGGATATCGCGGAGCTCGCTGCTTGCGTGCGCGACACGTCGATGTTGATCATTTCGGATGAGGTGTACGAGCATTTGGTGTTCGACGGCCATCGTCACTTTAGTTTGTGTGCTCATGCCGAGCTAGCCGAGCGGTCGGTCAGCGTGTTCTCGTTCGGCAAGACCATGCATGCAACGGGCTGGCGGGTGGGGTATGCGGTGGCCCCCGCAAACCTGACACGCGAATTGCGCCGCGTGCATCAGTTCAACACCTTCACCATTGCAACGCCCTTGCAGCACGCCCTTGCGGACTTTCTGCGTGAAGCACCGGAACACAACGCCGGCTTGGCCGACTTCTATGCGCAGAAGCGCGCGATATTCCTCGAGCGGCTAAAAGGATCGCGATTTAGTTGGGTGCCAACCGCCGGGACTTTCTTCCAACTCCTCGATTTCAGCGGCATCTGCTCGCAAAGCGACGTCGAATTTGCCGACACGCTCATTCGCGAGGCGGGTGTTGCATCGATTCCGCTGTCGCCGTTCTACGCGAAGCCGCCCGCAGGCAAACTTTCCTATTTGCGCTTCTGTTTTGCGAAGACAGACGATACGCTTGCGCAAGCTGCAGAACGTCTCTGCAAGCTCTAACTGCATCGACCCCTTGATGTCGCACCTGCGTGTCACACTCGTTCAAACTGAATTGGCCTGGCACGATCCAGTCGCTAATCGGCGTGCATTGGCGGAAAGGCTGCAGCCTCTGGCGGGCAAGACGGACCTCATCGTGTTGCCTGAAATGTTTACCACCGGCTTCACGATGCAGCCAGAGATTGCAGCGGAACCTGCGAACGGTCCCACCATCGATTGGCTGCGTGAACAGGCTACGTCACTCAAGGTGACGCTGACCGGCAGTGTGTCGACCCGCGACGGCGATCGTTGCGTGAATCGTCTGACCTGGATGCGTCCGGACGGAACGTCAGACACCTACGACAAACGCCACCTGTTTCGCATGGGGCGCGAGCATGAACACTATGCCGCTGGCGATCGCCGTCTCACGGTGGAACTGAATGGCTGGCGAATCTGTCCCATGGTCTGTTATGACCTTCGCTTTCCCGTTTGGAGCCGCAATCGAACTGGCAACGACTACGACGTGTTGATTTACGTTGCCAATTGGCCTGCCCGCCGGCGCTTCGCGTGGCAGACGCTACTGAAAGCCCGCGCCATTGAGAACCTGAGTTATTGCATCGGCGTGAATCGAGTAGGAGCGGACGGGAAGGGCGTTGACCACACAGGTGACAGTGCAGCGCTGGATTTCCTGGGTCAGTCATTGCTGCCAGAAAGCGAACAGGCATTCGTGCAAACAGTGACATTGGATCGTGAAGCGCTAAACGAACACCGAACTCGTTTCCCGGCGCATCTGGATGCCGACGCCTTTGATCTGAAGTAGTCTTATTGTGAATCACGAATCACGAATCACGAATCACGAATCACGAATCACGAATCACGAATCACGAATCACGAATCA
>WUUC01050882.1_pt1 | contig 10923 bp, 10 predicted proteins | sample 6278441 | NCBI WGS metagenome assembly WUUC01 (sample SAMN13675441, study PRJNA597444) | soil metagenome | isolation source: soil | place: USA: Washington | collected 2017-10 | reverse complement strand
GGAAGAACTCGGAGAAGTCCAGAAGCTCCTTCGTGTTCCTCGCGAGTCTCGCGAGCTTCGAGAAGATGAGGCCCGCGATCCGCCCGCGGCGCACGTCGGCCATCATCCTCCTTGCCTCCGGGTGCTCCATGACCGACTTGCCGGAGACGCCTTCGAGGCGGTAGACCTCGCGGACCTCCCAGAGGCGGGACTCGGCGTAGCTTCTGCCCCGCATCTCGTGGTGCTGCGGGCTCTCGCCCTGGGCTTGGTCTTCGGTCGAGACCCGAATCCAGATGCCCACGGGCTTTGTCTCCGCCCGCGGATCTTTTGCGCGTTCCATTGCTTTCCTCCTTCGGTGCTTCGGGGTGGGATTTTGGAAAAGGACTCCCGTCATGATGGAGGTCATGCGCGCCAGAGGAAAGACGGCGCAATCCGCCCCCTTCCGCCCTACGGCTTCTCCTTTTTCCCCATGCGCCGCAGGCTCTTGCCGATGACGTCTTTCAGCGCCTGGTAACGGGCGGCTTCTTCTTCGGAATCGACCGGGGTACGGCGGACCCTCACCTTGTATCCGCCGACGATCTTCTCCTTGGTCACGGGCCGCATGGAGAGCATCGTGAAGAGTTCCTCGGGCGAGACGAGATGCACCCGGGCGAGATCGGAGGGCGGGAGCTTGGCCTTCAAGGCGGCCTCGATCTTTGAAAGACGCGGACGCTTCAAGGCCAGGATCGCGACCTCGTGGAATCCGGCCTCAAGGCATTTCAGGGCGTTCCCGACTTCCTGCGCCACGGTGGAGGTGACCGAGATCTCGCAGGCGAGCGAGAAGTCGTCGGTGCGGAGCGCCACATCGACCTTGCCTTTGCCCTCCGGATTTCCTCCTCAATCGTGGCGCGGTATCCGTGGGACTCCGCCCAACGCTTCACGAGATCCTGGAGGTACTGGTGTTCCGGGCCGCCGCGCCCGAGGGGTGGGGGCTCCACAGGACGCGGCGACTCCTTCGGGGGCGGGGATGTCCATGGCCGGGCTGGAGGTGGCGGCACCGCGGGCCGGAATGGAGCTTCCGGTCGCGGAGGTTCCCGCGGGGGCTCGGGCTCCGGAGCAACTTGCGGCGCTTCCTGCTCTACCTCCGGAACCGGAGCCTTGCGCGGCAGATCCGGTCTCGGGGACTCCTCTCGCCTTACGGCATACCGCTCCCGCGAGCGCAGAGTGACCGTCTCGCGCCGCTCTCTCGCGACCTCGGCAGGAACCGCCGGCAGGAGTCGGGTCGCGAGGTTGCAGTCGCCCTGGGCGTTGTCGATCCGGGCGATGGCCTCTCCCACCCGGAGGCTCATGAGGTCGGCTGGCCCAAAGAAGGAGAGGCCGTCGGCAAGGGCCTTCGCATCCCGGTCGCCCACCCGGAAGGCGATGCGCGTGCCGGCGTTCCCGAGAAGGGAGGAAGAGACCTCGGGCGCCTTGCCTTCAAGCTGGCGGAGATCCTGATGGGCAAGGGTGAGCCCCAAGCCGTATTTCCTGGCTCCCGCAAGGAGCTGCGCCATCGAAGCGGTCGCGACCTCCTGGCACTCGTCGGCATAGAGGAAGAAGGGCCGCCGCTCCTCCCGCTTCACCTCCTGCCGGCTCATCGTGATCTGGTGGAACTTGGAGACAAGAAGGCTCCCGAGGAGCGCGGCATTCTCTTCGCCGATCGCTCCCTGGGAGAGGCGGGCGAGGAAGATCTGCCCCCGGTCTACGACGGCGCGCAGGTCGAGCCGGCTCTCCCTGGCTCCTACGATCTGGCGCACGGTCTTCGAGCGCAGGAAGCCATCGAGACGGGTGAGGATCGCGCCCACGCTTTTGCCGGCCGCGAGCTGGAACTCATGGCGAAAGTATGAGTTGAGGTACGGGTCGTCCACCGCGGCGAGGAGCCGCTCGCGGGTCGGACGGTCCACCAGGAACTCGCGGAGATCAAGGAGGGTCGCCCCCGGCGAGTCGAGGAGCACCAAGACCGCGTTCCCGAGGACCGAGGTCATCTGGTCGCCCCAGGAGGTCGAGAAGCGGCGAAAGATCCCTACGAGGTCCGAGGCGAGTAGGGTGCGCTCAAGCTCGGAGTGCGCTTCGAGGATGTTCCAGGCGACCGGGTAGCCGGCGTCCGCCGGGTCGAAGAGGATCACGTCCGCGAGCCGCTCCTCGGGGATGCGGCTCACGATCTCATCCACGAGATCACCGTGCGGATCGAGGAGGGCGACTCCCCGGCCAGCCTCCACATCCTGTGCGATGAGGTCGAGGAGGAGGGTGGACTTGCCGCTCCCCGAGGCGCCGATCACGTGGAGGTGCCGGAGGCGGAGATCATTCGGGAGTTTGACCGGCAGGGCGCGGCCGTGATGCAGGTTCTCGCCAAGGAGAATCCCCGCACCTTGAGAGATGACGGGCGCCGCCTTGGAGCGCCGGATTTCCCTCACGAGCTTCGGGACCCGGATCGAGGCGCTCGGGAGATGCGCGAAGGCGGCAAGCTCGTCGCTTCCGAGGATCATGCCCGGCCGGCGGGAGGTGCGCGAGCAAATCTCCGTCATGGCCTCCCCGCCCTCGTCGGTTGCGAGCGGCAGAAGCTCGTTCCCGGTTGGAGTGCCGAAGTGAGTCAGGGCGCCCGCGAGGTCGCGAACGATGCGCCACGCGCCGGAGGTGGTATCACTTTTCGCCGCCACCCGCAGACAGGCGGCAAAGAGCGGCCGGGAGATCTTCTCCCGCGCCGCCTTTGTGAGTTCGGGATAGTCAGCGAAGAAGGGCTCGCCGCGGGGAGTGACGACCGCCCGCATCACGCTCTCGGCCCATTCCTCCCGCACTCGTTCAAAGAGGACTTGCACGAGGCCCGCCTCGCCCGGTTCCAGTTCGGAAAGCGCTCCGAAGAGCGGTAGGAGCGGATCAGGATCAAGGGAGCGGAAGGAGGCGAGGGGCAGCATGAACTCGCGTGCCAGGCCGAAGTGGAGAAGGACGGTCTCGCCCTGCTCCCTCATCCATGAGTGCCGGAGTCCCTCCGGCTCCGGTTGAATCGAGACTTCGGGGAAGAACGCGCGGAGTTGATTTGCGAGAAGCGCGGCATCCGGCGCGCGGCAAGCCACCTGTACCGTGAGGCTCTCGGGGAGTCCCACGATCTCGAAGGCGAGCGGCAGCTCCGCGGCGGAGAGCGCGAGGAGGAAGCGCTCCGCGCTTTCAGCTTTGACCGCCGCCTCGGATGGCAACGAGACCGCGCACTCGACGAGCGCTTCGTCGCTCTCGAAGGTCTCCGGTTCCGGCTCCAGGGTCTCCGGTACCGTGGGCTCCGGCCGGCGCGGCGCGAAGAGGCGCCCGAGGAGTCCCGGCCGGTGGCCGTCGTCCTTGATCGGCGGAAGAAAGTATCCAGGAAAGGGGCGAAAGGGCGGCTCAAGTACCACGGGATCGGCGAACTCCTGCCAGCCGCGCCCCCGCAGTTCCCAGGCATAGAACTGCTCGGTCAGGCGCTCTGGTAGGGAAGGTTCTGGCATCGCTTAGAGCCCGGCGGCTCAGCTCCTCCTGCCGCGGGGCTCAAAGGTTATCTTGCGCGCTTCCTCGGAGAGTCCGCGCACGCCTTGGGCCGTGGTCACTTGGTCGATGGCCTCAAGAACGGCATGGTGGACGGACTCCCGGAACATGATGGCGGTGTCCTCGTTGAAGTACGAGGACGGGCGGAAGATGAGGCCGTAGAGAAAGCCCGTAATCGGCATGGAGAGGACGGTGGGTTCAAGGCCGCGGTCCCCGTAGCGGACGAAGAAGCCGAGCGCGAGAAGGAGGCCGAGGAAGACGAGGGGCTTAAGGAAGAGCCCGGCGCAGCCGGAGCTTGGTTCGGGCCCCTCAGGATTCCCGGGCATACCCCGGTAGAAGAGGGATGCCACGAAGAGACAGAGGAGGATGAAGACGATATCGAGGAGAACCCTTGAGATCTTTGCGAGCCACCAGGAGAAGAAGTACCCGGTGCCGAAGGGCGCGGCGCAGATGTCGAAATTCAGTCCCTCGCGGCTTACCCGGAGATACACCCGCTTCCCCGCACCGAGGCCGCCCTGTTTCCACTCGACTTGGGAGATCTTGAGGTCGGGGATTTCCCGCCGTGCGATGCCGGACTTGACCAGTTCGTAGAAGTCCAAGGATGAGGTGGCAAAGCCCTCAATCAGGCTGTGCCAGTGACCCTCCACTTGCGGTTTGCCCATCGCATACCTCCTTTCTTTAGCCAAGAGAGATCCAAGTATGGACGAGGTGCCGACCGCAGCTCATCCTTTGTGCCACCAGAAATGGAACTCCCGTGTAGACCATAAAGATAGGCTTCATTAAACTGGAACTTCGCGCCGGTTAGGAGATAGTGTACCTTTCCATCAACCTCAAGGTGTCTTGTGTTCTTCTCGAAACGCTCTGGATCAAAGGGAACTGCGGTCGCGGCTCTTTCAAGGAGAAGGTAGTCTCGCTCAGAAGCCGAACCGGCCCCTCCCTTAACTACGGATTGCGAAACCCGCCGTAGTTTAGCTTCAGAGAAAATATGCGACAAGCGCTGAGATTGCGCGGACTTCTAGTCCAGGAAGAGTCTGACGGCCCTTCCTGACGAGGGCTTCCAGGTCACCAGCCCTTCTAGCGTTTCCCTCTATCAGACCAACCCTGGCCAGCCTAACTCGCCTGGAAAGCCTCAGCTCTACAAAAGTATCGTCGATGCATAACTACATCCGGGGAAGGAGTATCTCATGCTAGCCAAGAGGCATTCTTGCCGCACGGCAACTCTTCACCGCTCTGCTACCGGCTGATACCATCTTGGCCATGAAGCCACCACTCTCCCTTGAGGAACTCCTCGCCGCGTGGAAAGCCGGAGACCCAGCCGCAGTCGATGCCATTGTCGTCCAACTCTACGGAGTTCTCCACGACCGCGTTCGCCGTGCGCTCAGGTCCGAGCAGAACCGTGATATCCTCGAGACCACGGATCTCCTGCATGATCTCTATATCAAGCTCCGAGAGATTAAGACTCCGCCCGATCAGGGTCCCGAACATTTCTTCCGCACTGCCGCACGTGTAGTAAGTAACACACTCGTCGATAGGGCACGGAAAATCAGGTCGCTCAAAGGCGGTGAGAATCCTCAATTCGTTACTCTTTCTCACGTTGACCTCTCCCTAGAGCCTTCCGGCGAAAAGCGACTTCTGGATGTCGTGATGGTGCACAGGGCGCTCGAACGTATTCATCAGTTCGATTCAACTATGGCTGCGCATATTGAGTTGCGCCTCCTCTTTGATATGACACAAGACGAGATTGCAGAGGCTCTTGAAACAAATCGAACTAGAATCCAAAGAGAATGGCCGCTTGCAAGACGAGTGCTTCTGCAAGAATTAGGCGCTTTACCGAGAGAGGTTAGCTCCGATGATTGAACCTGCACTCTGGGAAGACGTTAAAGAGATTGCGCTCTCAGCAATTGAACTTCCACCTGGCGAAAGATCCCGATTCATCGCGCACGCCTGCGAGAGCGATCAGGAACTTCGTGCCGCGGTTGAAGCACTCCTATCCATCTCGACCCGTGACGCCGCCGCCCTAGACAGCGTGCGCCTGGATCTTGCTCAGGAGCCTCCAATTCTCCCGCCGGGAACTGTTATCGACAACTTTCACATACTTGACCTGCTTGGCCACGGCGGGATGGGAGTCGTCTATCTTGCCAAAGACGAGAGAACCGATCGCAAGGTGGCTCTCAAGATATTGACGACGCGCGCTCAGTTCAATCATGGCGAGCACAAGCTTCTTGCCAGGCTTTCTCATCCTTTTATCGCCACACTCTACGAGACCGGGAAAGCACGCGACGGCTTCCAATACCTGGCAATGGAGTATGTTGTTGGACTGTCGCTCGTCGAGTACTGCGATAAATATAGGCCGCCTGTTGAACAGCGCCTTATTCTCTTCGAGAAGATTTGCGAGGGAGTACAGTACGCTCATCAGAATCTGGTAGTGCACAGAGATCTCACGCCTAATAACATTTTTGTCACTCCCAAGGGAGAACCCAAGATACTAGACTTTGGTATCGCGAAGGAGGTAGGAGGCGATCCTCCCGACTCTTCTGTGGGGGATCTCAACCCGATGACTCCTCCCTTTGCTTCTCCGGAACAACGGCAAGGACAACCGATTGGCCCGACCTCGGATATTTACGCATTAGGAATCCTGCTATGCGGGCTCCTAACGGGGCGGCATCCCCACACGGCAGCATCTTTCTTTGATTCTGCGGCGATGAAAGAAAACCCTCCCGTTACAAGCGATCTTGTCGGAAGCAATAACCCGCTGATTTTTGCTCCTCCACCTGATGAAGCGGCATCTCTAAAGAATCTTATACGCGGTGACCTCGATGCAATTATTGCGAAGGCACTCCAGCCCGATCCTGCCAAACGCTACCAAACAGCGGAAAAGCTCGGTGAGGACATCGATAGGCACCTCACGAACAATCCGGTAAGCGCAGTTCCTGCTTCACTTCGATATCGAACCATGAAGCTGCTTCGCCGACGTCCGATTGGCACCGTTTTCTCCCTTGTACTTTTGGTGATGTTAGTCCTACTTATCGGACAATATCGCCGTGCACTCCGAGGGGAGCGGCAGGCTTCGGCTCAGGCGGAACGCACCCGAGAAGTCAATCGTTTCGTCGTCGATTTACTTCGCCGCACGAACCCCTTTGATCCGAGCATGTCTCCGGATGCATCGGTTGACGAGCTTCTCGATCAGTCGTCGCGAACTATCGAGGCAAGCTTGAGCAACTATCCTGATTTGAAGGCGTCCTTACTGAGCGTCCTTGGGGAGATTTTCGTCGGACGCGGGGACGCGCAGAGGGGGCGAAAACTTCTTGAGGATGCACTTGCTCTTCAACGAACTGGACCGCGTGACCACGCTCTCGCCGAAACCCTCGCCCGTTACGCTGGCCTCCTTACGGCCCAAGGACACTTCCAAGAATCTGAAGTTGCTTTAGCAGAAGCCGGCGAACTCCTTGGAAGTCTTGAGGAGAAAAGTGATCCGGCGCTTCAGTCGCGCATCCTTATGGCGCATGCCGCAAATAAGCTGAATCTCGGGGAGTATGACGCCGCACTAGAACTTTCTCATAACGCCTTAGAGGCCGTTCGCCACTCGCCAGGCAACTTTCTAGAACTTGCGACCTCCCTCCACGGTCTTGGAAGGATACTGGAAGAGAAAGATCGAGATGCGGAAGCCGAGCTTCTTTTTCGCGAAGCTCTTTCTTCTGCGGAGAAGTTGTCCGACCCAAAGAATCCCCATGTTGCGATCATTCTAAATGCTCTCGGCACTCTCCTCTACAAGCGAGGGGATTACTCCGGCGCACGAGAGCTGTATGTGCGAGCGCTCGATATTCAGCGCGCCACGCTCGGCGAAGACACTAGTACCTACGCGGTGACGCTCCATAATATAGCTGCACTGGACTCTGTGCAGGGACGGTATCAGGAAGCACTGGAGGAATTCACGCAGGTAGTAGCGGTTCTTCTGAAGAGCCTTCCCCCTAGCCATTTGCGCGTTCTAACTACCCGCGGTCAGTTGGCATCAACCTTGATTTATCTTCACGAGAACGAGCGTGCGGAGTCAATACTCCTGGAGCTTCTCGCAACCGAGAGGGCAACGCTCCCAAAGGACCATCCTCTTCTAGGCGGCACCCTGAATAGCTTGGCCTATCTTTATCAAGATGAGGGGCGACTCCAGGAATCCCAAGCGCTTTACCAGGAGGCACTGGGGATCTTTACAAGAATTGTCGGGCGAAACAGCAGGCCCGTAGCGACTCTGCACGGTAATCTTGGAAACATTGCTCAAAGTCTAAGCGATAACCGTGGTGCAGAAATGCACTTCAGAGAGGCTCTTGAAATAGTGCGTGGCATCGACGGAGGAAAGAGCCCAGACACAATCAATGCTATATCGAACCTGGCATCGTTCTATATTTCAAGAGGCGATCTGGAGAAGGCGCAAGGGCTTGTTAGGGAAGCAGTCCCGCTCGCCGAGTCTATACGTCCTCCTGGTCTGCTTGCCGGATCTGTATACGCCCTTGAGGCGAAGCTTCTCTTGGCTCAGGGTGACTTTAGAGGGGCGCTTTCTAGAGCGCGGCAAGCACGAACGATTCTGTCCGCTAACCTTCCGCCGCAGGATTGGAGGATTGCTGCCACGGACAGCGTGATCGGAGCCGCGCTCGGCAGATCCGGGAAGATAGAGGAAGCCGAGAAATTACTGCTCCACTCCCTCGCCGAACTCCGCAGACTCAAGGGAGATCAGTGGCGTCCGACGCGTGAGGCTATGGAGAGAGTCCAGTCGTTCTACAAGAGCCTGGGTCGCAATGACGAGGCCCGAAAATATCAGAGATAAGATTGCGGACTGCTTTCAGCCTCCCCGCGGCACGGAGAACCTCTCGAACTGGGCACACGAATCATTGCCGCCGACGCAAATCCAAGAGCGTCCAAGGTGTTCATGCGCTGATCCTCGGACATCCAGGCTTTGCGTCTCCTCGGAAGGTGCTGCATTAGGACCGGAAAGGCCTCTGCAAGCCGGAGTGCCGCTTCAAACTTGCTCTTCGCGGGCGCGAAGGTACGCAAGGCCGCAAGTCGGGAGACCCGTTCCACCCGCACGCCGCGCTCGAGAGCGAGTTGCTCTATCCGATGAATTTCTTCGCTGGCACGCTCCCGCCGCCGACAGCCCTTCGCCGCCACATCCTCGACCACGAGTACTGCCGGCTGGTGATGCGTCAGGAGATCGTCTACTTTGCGAAGCAAGCAGCCGGTTTTCGCGGGTATGATCCTCTCGCCCCAATCCACGAGAAATGCGGGAGCTTCGAGGACGGCAAAGGCGAAGCCCCTTGAGGTCGGGTCGATGGCGAGAATTGTCTTCGGCACTTCAAGCTGCATGGCGAGCAGCAGGGCCGGCTCTCTGCCGTTTCTCTTCCTTCGCTTCGAGCTTGCGCCGCCGCCTTGCGACCTGCTCCGCGATCTCCTCGCACCTGCCGCGGAAGAGGGTGCAGACGGGGACGCCAAGGGCGGCCTCGTAAGCAAGCCCGGTCTCAAGGGAGGGCAGGCGGCTCCCAGATTCGTAGCGTGAGACCTTCACGCCCGTAGATGCACCAAGTAGATAAGCAAGTTTCGCCTGAGTGAGGTGCGCGTGGCGGCGATAACTGCGAAGGTAGTAATTGAGTGGCCGTCTGTGAGTATGTGTCATGGCAGCACAAAAAATAGGCGGCTGGCGGGGTCGTCGGTTGAAGGCGGAATTTACGTGAGCGGGAACTTCAGGCGAGAGGAAAGACCGGAGAGAAGCTCAGAGGGCTAATTGCCCGCGGCAGACAGCTCGCGATCTGGACCAAAATTAACCGCTATATTATACGTTAATGTCGCAGGGGTGTCAAGGTTGCAAGCGCAGGGTTTTGCGCATATGGTTTTGATCGCCGCCCAAAAAGAAGGCCCCAGGATTGCTTCCTGGGGCGGATATGAATGGAATTGGTTTTGAGGTGCGAACGGGCTTAAGACCGTTATGTCAATCGCGAGCGGAGCCGAGGCATACTCCTTCGCCGACGAGACCCAGGCACGAAGCACTCAAGCGACCTATGCACCTCCCGCCATGGCTGCTTGCGCTACCGCGTACTGCTTCGCAGCCCACTTCACCCGCCTCTTGAGCGCTCGATCGGTCGCAAGGAGTTGTTGCGCCTCCTCGCGCTCGACCAAGACCTCCTCGGGCGTGCGGGAACGCTGAAAGAGCAATTTCTCCAGATCGGGACTCATGTGGCGGCGCCACCTTCGTTTCTGTGCGCCTTCCCGCCTCAGCGAATCGACGGTGACATTGGCGGCAACTCGACGCACGTAGGGCAGGCAGTTCAGCTTGTCTTCCGCCCTCGACTTCCACAGTCCCAGAAACACTTCCTGCACCAGGTCTTCGATGCACTCCGGCGAGAGCCGCCGCCCGAATCTCGCGGCGGTTGTGGTGACGGTTCGCCGGATAGCCGTGAGGTGCGCGGGGGCGGGCTCTATGTCGCGCCGCCGCGGTGCTTTTCCCATGCAACGGGTAAACTTCGATCTAGGCTCCTTCACTGAACTTCCTCCTTGAATTGGTGGTGCAAAGAGCCGAGGAGGCCCGATTCTTTTTGCGAGCCCCGGTCTCGGAATAGGCGTACTGTCACTTTCAGCGTTTGGTTTCGATGCGGAGCTTGCCGCCTCGCCGGGCAAGCCTGAAGGGCAGAACGGGCTCAACTTCAAGAGAGAGGGTCCCGTCTCGGTATGCGCAGCAACGCACCCTGAGAGATGCCGCTACGTGGCCTTCCGTTCGCTGATAGAGCGTGAGACTGAGTCCGCCGTCTCGCCCTCGCGGGCCACCGGAGAGAAGGCTTCGCCTGCCGTCCACATCTCCGGCGACCCAGAAGTTACGGACAATCCTGGGCATACAACTTCTCCTTTTTGTCTGGAATTGGGAGAGGTATTGCGGAGGATGAAGCTAGATGAGGCCGGCAAGGACGATGCCGCTCCGGACCGTGGTCGTGCCGCAGACCTCGCACCAGCCTTGCCGCTGCTCGGGCTCGACAGTGGTCGTATAGAGGCAGCCGGGATTCATGCAGATCCCGGGCACCGCGTCATCCAGGGCGTACTCCTCGATGTACTCGCCGACAGTTAAAGCCCACTGGTCGGCCAGCTCGTCAAGCTTCGAGAACTCCTTTTTGCGTGCGGCAGAGAGCATGAGAGGCTCCTTTCTCTGAAAGGGTTTTGAAGAAACCGGATTCAGGGTAAGGGCGGGAGCGAAGCGAGAAAAGGCGGCACAAAGTGCCGCCTTTATATAAAGGAGAGAATCTTTTGCGGTGCGTGTGAAGCACCGGGGTATACATACCCCGCTACATACAAGGTATGTACGGGCTCCGCTCTACGCGGACGGCCGAAACCCCATACGGGGCTTCACCGACTGGCTCCCCACCGCTGCCGGGCTAGCGCCCGACT
>WUUC01227091.1_pt1 | contig 10924 bp, 10 predicted proteins | sample 6278441 | NCBI WGS metagenome assembly WUUC01 (sample SAMN13675441, study PRJNA597444) | soil metagenome | isolation source: soil | place: USA: Washington | collected 2017-10 | reverse complement strand
TGGCGCGCACGCCGGCGTTGGCGATTGCGTGGCATCTTCCGGAACGCCTCACTAAAGACTTTTTTGCACTGAGCGTGCTCGATCCGCTGATTGTCGGGGACGAGAGCGCACGGCTGTATCAAAAACTGGTCCGCGACGACCGTCTAGCCATGTCGGTAATCGGGGCCTTCAACTTCCTGGGCAACAACTGGGATGTAAAGGGTCCGATGCTCTACACCGTTCGCGTTGATTACCTCAACGACAAAACCGCGGCGCAAGTGCTCGATTCGATCGAGGCGGTACTGAAGGACTTCAGAGAGAAAGGCATCACCGAATCTGAGCTTGCGCAGTCGAAGACGGCGTTACGCTCCGCCTTTTTGGAGGACATGGAAGGCGGCTTCATGCCCCGATTCGGCCGTGCCAATTTGCTCGCGACCTTTGCGCTCTTCGACGACAACCCGGCGCGCATCAACACGATTCTCGATGAACTCGAGAAGGTGACGGTTGCTGACGTCAAGGCGGCTGCCGCTCGGTGGTTCGTCCCAACCAACCGCACGTCGATTGACAGTAAACCGGTTGCGAAACCCACGGGAGGTGGGCAATGAAGTCCGTTGCGGTTTTTGCAGCCGTATTGTTAATCGCGAGTACGGCCACGGGCCAGACGACCACGCGGCCGACGATCGGGGCCGAGCGCGCATTTGTTCCTCCGCCGCGCGTCGAACGCACGCTCGCCAACGGACTCCGCGTCGTCGCCGTGCGGTATCCGACTGTCCCAAAGGTGTCGATCGTGTTGACCATTCAGTCGGGTCTGGCGCTCGATCCGGCGGAGCACGCAGGCCTTGCGCAGTTCGTGGCGGACACAGTGCAAGAAGGCACGACCACGCGTGACAGCCGCCGCATTAGACAAGAGATCTTCGAGCTTGGTGCCAGCCTCGCGGGGGCTGCGGGGCAGGACACGTCATCCTTTACGGTTCGCGGCCTGTCCGAGACGATGCCGGCGATGATGAATCTGCTGGCCGACATCGTGCGCAATCCGACGTTTCCGCAAGCCGAGATCGACTTGCTGAAGGCGAACACAACACAGGGCCTGCAAGCGCAACTGGCCTCGCCACAGGCAGTCGCCAATCGCGTGTATCGCCAAACGCTGTTTGGTTCGCATCCGTATTCGCGTATTGGTGCGACGCTCGATTCGGTGCCTCGCATTGACCGAGCGGCGATCGTCGAGTATCACAAGACCCATTACCGACCGAACAATGCGTTTGTCATCGTGACCGGCGACGTGACGCCGGACGCGGCATTTGCTGCAGCCGAAAAAGCATTCGGCAGTTGGGCGCGCGGCACCGTTCCTCCGCCGCCGACAACGCCGACACCGGCGCTCGAAGGTCGCAAGGTGGTGTTCGTGCAGCGGCCGAACAGCGTGCAATCGTCGATTACGGTGGGCAACTTCAGCATCCGCCGCAACGACCCGCGGTGGGCGGTGCTGAATGTCGCGAATCAGATTTATGGCGGCGCGTTCGATTCGCGGCTGATTCGCAACATCCGCGAGGAAAAGGGCTACACCTATTCGCCGCAATCGATTTTTCAGGCAATGGGACAGGCAGGCTTGTATCGCGCGGTCGCGGACGTCCGCAATGACGTCACCGGCGCGACGCTGACGGAGATTTACAACGAGATCGACAAGTTCCGTGGCGGCGGCCCGGCGCCAACGGAACTCGATAACGCCAAAACCTACGCGCGTGGCTTATTCGTGATTCAGAACGCGACGCAAGCTGGTTTGTCGAACACGCTCAACACGATCTACAGCTACAACCTGCCCAAGGATTTTCCCGAGACGTTCCAGAAGACCGTCACGTCACTATCGCCCGAAGCGGTAAAGACCGCCGCGCAGATGTTGCTCGGATCCGAAAACTCGGTGATCGTGATCGTCGGTGATTACACCAAGGTGAAGGATCAACTCGGCGGGTTCAAGAACATCCAGTTCATGGATATCACTGGCAAACCGATTCCACCGCCTCAGTAGAAGGTTCCAAGGTTCCAGTGTTCCAAGGTTCCAGGGTTCAGGTTCCAAGGTGCCGCAGTGACAGCCGAACCCTTGGAACTGTGGAACCTTGGAACTCTGGAACCGAACCTTGGAACCCCGTTGAACGTTGGAACCTTGGAACCGTGGAACTTTGGAACTATGAAAACCCAATCCACCGTCCAGCAGCGGCGACGGTGAACCACAGCGCCATTGAAATCAACGCCACGAGTTTCGTCGTGGCCGTCGACTCGGTCGCGGTGCGTCGGGCCAGGCGATCGCGAACCAGCAAAGCAAAGACAATCGCGATCGGCAGCGTCGTGATCTTCACCCAGAACGACGTGTTGTAGTAGCACTTGATCGCTTCGGACAGGAACAGCGGAATCCCTGTCGCCAACATCAACGTAATGCTCCCGATCAGCCACGGGCGGGCGTCACGCGCCACTTCGGCAATCGGTTGCCGCAATCCGATCCCGAGCATACGCAAGTCCACGATCAGGACGGCGCCACCGAGCAGGCACAGGCCCAGCAAGTGGATCGCTTCGATGACGGGAAACAACCACGACGACTGGCGGATCGCATCGCCTAACCACAGCGACTCCAGCCATTCAAACCACGGAAGAAGAGTCATGCCGGCCGTCGCTCGCTTACTGCACCGGCGGCACGACGCAGCCGGCCGCCCAGTTGATGAAGTCTGATTGTGGTTGGATATCGCAGTCGAACCAGTTGTACGCAATCATGCGTCCCGCGACGACGATACTGGCCCAGAGGATGAGGGACACCACGGCGGCCACACGCGCCGCCTTGGGCGGGATCGGGTCGAGATCCCAATCGGCGACGCGTTTTTCGACACGAGAGTGAAACAGCCAGACGTTGAGGCCGGCTAGAAGCAGCATCACGATCTTGATGCGAAAGAAGATGTTCTGATAGTTGCGCACCGGGATGGCGTAAAAGAGCAGCGCGCCGGTAACGATCATGACGACGAAGCCGACTTTCGTCCACGGCAGAATGCGGTCCAGCATTTCCGAGACCGGGACCGTTTTGAGTGTCACGCCGAGCAGCCGCAGATCGAGCATGACCGCGAGTCCGACAAACAGCGTCAACGCCAGGACATGCGTGGACTCGATCAACGGATACATGAAGAGCGATTCGTGAAGGGCGATGCTCCATTTCGTGCTCGCCATCCACTCCAGAAAACTTAGCATCGACACGGCGCCGTAAGTATAGACTCGGCAGCCATGAGACGCATCGGACTGACCGCAGTGTTGCTGTGTTTGCTCGCGGCAACCAGCCTTGCGCAGGCGCCATTTCAGCGCATCGGCACCATGAGCGACCTCATGGTGCACATGATCTACCCGACCTCTGACGCCATCTTTTACGTCACCTCGCGCGCACCCAAGACCGACGCCGAGTGGGCGGACCTGCAGGCGAAAACGTTGACCCTTGCAGAATCAGCGAACTTGCTGATGATGCCCGGTCGCGCCCGCGATCAGGATCGCTGGATGAAGGACGCCAAACTGATGCTGGATGTCGGGAATGCGGCGTTCAAGGCGGCGAAGGCAAAAGATCTGACCGCGCTCGAAGCTTTGAGCGATCAACTGTATGAATCGTGCGTGACCTGTCACAAAAACTATCGGCCTGATTACGGTAAACCGAAGCCGCCGGGCAAACAGGATCACTGAGTCGCGTTCGGGCGCAACACTTGCGGCGAGTACTTCACATGGCAATTGGTGCAGGCGTCGTACACTTCGGCGCCGGCATCGAACACGGCGCTGGTGTTCCGTCCTTCGGCGGCACGGATTGCTTTCGCCCCGGTATCGACGAGCGCCTGTGACAGTCGCATCCATTCGCCGTTGTCTTTCGCTCGCGTTGACATCATCAGCAGGTTGCCCGACTCGGCGACAATCACCGCGTTGTTCCGCACTGCCTCCCATTCTTCGATGGTCTTGGGCGCGATCTCATGCTGTCCGGTGCCATCAATGATGGTGCCGACCGCATCCCAATAGAGATCAGCGGCAGGTTCGAGCATTTGTGCCATCAATTGCTTCACGTCGGCGACCGGTTTGAACGGCGGGGCGGGAGCTGGCGTATTGCAGCCGGCAGCAAACGCGCAGATCAGAATCAGCACGCAGGTGAGTCGTCGCATTGCGCGCGATCTTACCCCAGTGCCGGGAGGGAGACCCGCAGCATGCCAACGATTTCGCCGCGAGTGTTGAGGATGTCGGGCCGGGCGTAACGGGCGAGAATATCCAGCTCCGAATCGTTCACCAGGTTCAACGCTCGAAGCACTGCGAGCACGGCTGGCTCGGCGGCGCGCTTGGCGCCATCTTCGACCTTGAGCGCGATACCGAGACGCGCGTGCGGGACGCCGACGCAGTAGTAGCCCTCGGCGCCGACTTTCGCGAACAGGCGTCCGCCCGCCGCGACCATGAGATCAGTGCACAGGCGATCCGTACCGGCAACGTAGGCAGGACGCGTGAGCATCGCGTCGATGACGCGCGCGGCCGCGGAGCCGCCATCTGTCGCTGCTGCAGCGATGCGCGCACAACCGTGGGCAACACGATCGAGCGGCAACGCGAAAGTGGGGAGGCCGCAGCCATCCACGCCGATCACGATCGCGCTCACCGGGACGTCCATCCAGTGCGCGATGGTGTCGATCACGCGCTGCTGCACCGGATGGTACGGCCGATGGTAATCGGCATGCGGCCATCCGCGTAGCGTTGCGAAGGCCAGCATCCCCGCGTGTTTGCCGGAACAGTTGTTGTGAATCCGTCCCGGCGTCTGATGACAGGCAGCGAGTGCGTCGGCCGATGATGGATGCATCGGCGGGTGCGGCCCGCACGCGAGCAGGTCCTCAGACGCATCCGCCTTGCGGAGAATGGACCGTGCGGCCGCAACATGGAATGGCTCACCGCCATGCGAGGCAGTGCAGACCGCGAGTTCCTCGGTCGTCAAATCGAACTGCTCGACGCCCCCGCCTTCCACGAGCGGTAGCGCCTGGAACATTTTGATCGCCGAGCGGACGAAGCTGACGAGGCCAGCGTTACCGGCGGAAGCGACCAGCCCGCGTTCGGCATGTGCGACGGCGATATGCACGCGGTGGCGCGACTCGACGACGCTGCCGCGCGTCACCTCGACGACCGCATCAGTCATTCGGCAGCCAAACCAGCGACACCAGCTGCACGCTGACGCCTCCGCGTTTGGGTTTGACGATCACACGTTCAAGCGGTTCTTCGCGCGCGTCCCATTGAGCGGCAATCGCTTGCAGCTCTCGGTCGAGCGTCTGTGTCAGCTCGTCGCGCTTCGCCTTGACGGCGGTTAATTCGGCTTCGGCGCGCGCGATGTCTTGCGCTTCTCGCCCCATGCGACCCATGCCCCGTGCCGCCGTTGTCGCGCGTCCAAGTGTGCTCGCGCTCATCGCTTTGCGTCCAAGAAGAGCCCCGAAGATGGTGGCGGCCACCGACACGCCGGTCTGCATTTTTGACTCTGAGGACTGCTGCTGTTCGCGCTGCACCGCATGTTCGGCGCGACGAACGCGGTCGTCGAGCGTGGCCAGTCGTGACGCGTACTTGTCGCGCATTTTGGCCATCTCCACGTCGCGGCGCTCACGCAATGTGGTTTCGAGGCGAATGCGGAACTCGCGCTCGTTTTCGTCGGGTGTCGAGGCGAGGCGCGCCTTCGGACTTCGGAATAGTTCCAACGCCTGTGACTGGGCCGCCCAGCGCGTGAATTCTTTGGTCCACTGCGCGTACCGTTTGGGCGCGGCGGCGGCGGATGGCACCGGCTCGAACGCAGCACCATGCGGGGCGGTGCGGCTGAGTGCTGTCACGGCAAATGGGGCTGGTGTTGCGTGTTCCCAATCAACCGGGATCGGGCCGTCCTCGATCGCGGTCGTGACGACGATGTCGCGCGTTTCATCCAGTCCGAGTTTTGCGTCGGCATACGTCAGTCGCGCGGCGCCAAGGATGGCTGGACTCCACTGTTGCGCCTGTCCAGGCGCGAAATATTGCGGCACGCCAGGATCCAGCACCGGCGCGCTGCCGCTGCCGAGTGGACGTGCCGTCGGGCGCGGGCCGGCTTCCGCCCGGGCGCTTTCGGGGGCGGGTGGGGGTGCCGCGGCTGGCGTGGGAGACGAAACAGACCGCGCCGGAGTGGCTGCTTCGCGCGCCGGCGCCGGGGACAAACGCTCTGATCGTGCCTGCGATTCCGGGAGTGGCGGTGGCACCACAGGTGGCGGCGATAATCGCGCCAATTCGTCGCGCCCCAGGGGTCCGCGCAAGTACGACATCGTCCACCGCGTTTTGAAGAGCACGGGTTGCTCCTCGTGCACGTTGTGTAACAGGAACGTCCGTTTTTCCAACCCGGAGAGCAACCTGTCGGTGGTATCGCGGTCAAAACCATGGCCAGTGGATGCGCGTGCGCCCTCGAGGCCATCGAGCAGACGCGCCTTGTCGCGTTCCGTCTGCAATCGTCCCAGGAACCATGTCCCCGCGTTCGATAACGCTTTGTAGTCCAAATCGATTGGGTTCTGCGTCGCGAGCGTCATGCCGATGCCGAATGCGCGTGCCTGTTTGAGCAATGTGAGCAGCGGCGGCTTCGACGGGGGCATCGCCACTGGCGGCAAGAAGCCCATCATCTCGTCGAAATAGACCATCGCGCGGAGCGTCGATGTCCCGCGTTGTGTACGCATCCACGACACCAACTCGTTGAGCAACAGCGACACGAAGAACATGCGTTCGTGATCGTCGAGGTGTGCAATCGACAACACGCTGACCCGCGGCCTTCCGGTGGCGGTGTAGAGCAGCGCATTGATGTCGAGCGCATCGCCCTCGAGCCACATCGCAAAATCAGGTGCGGCCAGCAGCCGGTTGAGATCGGAGGCGAGCTTGAAACGATCGGCGGCTGGGAAGAACGCGTCGAGATCAAGCACCCCCACGCGCGTCATCGGCGGCGACTGCACTTGCGAGATCAGGGCTGGCAAGTCCAGCGACTGCTGTTGCTGCCATGCCGTCCCCAGCAAACTGGATATGAGTATGTGTTCGCGGCTGCGCAGCGGTTCGGCGTCGATGCCGGCCAGCGTGAGCACGCTTGTGGCGGCACCCGACGCGCGTTCTGCTAACAACTCGGGATCGCGTCCGATGGCGGCAGCCGGTGCTTGAAACGTGCGCAAGATCGAGAGCGGTCGCGCGGCGCGGCTGCCTGGCGTGTACACCGCAAATTCAGCGGCGGCGCGCAAACGGGCAATGCGATCGGGCCCCTGCCCCCACTCGGCCAACCCGTCGCGCCAACGCGTCGCCTCACGCGCAGCAAACGCGTCCGCGGAAAGGCCGAGCGATCGTGCTTCGTCGGGATTGGTCCACGCCGCGAAATCCGCAGCCTGCAGGTCGGGAAACGTCAGGAGGAGGTTTGCCAGGTCGCCCTTGGGGTCGACGACCAACACCGGAATTCCGTCAATCGCGGCTTCCTCGATCAACCCTATTCCAAGGCCAGTTTTTCCGCTGCCGGTCATGCCCAGAATCACGGCATGCGTGACGAGATCCGCCGCTTTATACAGAAGCGGTACTTCGGTGACGGCGCCGCTCTCCAAGTCGACGCGGCGTCCCAGATAAAACAGGCCGAGTTTCTCGAAATCCATATGTTGGCTGTCGTCTATCGTCAACCGTCAACAAAGTTATACGTCGAGTCCGACGGCGCGCATTAGCGCGATGGCATTGCTAGATTGCACCACGCCGGGCTTCAGACGATAGTCAAACCGCAGCGTCCCATCCTCGAACTGATCTTCGAAGTGCACGTTGGCTGCGCCTTCGCCGAGACCAGCTGCTACTGCGGTCAACGCCAAATCGTGCGTCGTTGCCAATCCGATCGCGTCCAGGCGCACCAGACCCGTCAGGATGCCGCTGGCGCCCTGTAATCGGTCGTGTGAATTGGTCCCGGACAGCAGTTCGTCGAGCAAGAACAGCGTGGGCTCGCGCCGCGCGAGGGCGACGATGGCGCTGATGCGGGTGATCTCGGCAAAGAAGCGCGACTTGCCGGCCTGTAGCGAGTCTTGAATACGCAACGTCGCGCCGACGCGAAGTGGTGTCATGCGAAGCCTGGCGCCGCGAATCGGGGCCCCTGTCTGGGCGAGCACAGCGTTCAGGCCGATGGTGCGAAGCAAGGTGCTCTTGCCCGACATGTTCGACCCGCTGACCAACAACAAGTGCGGAGCGCTTGCGCCAAGCCGGACGTCATTGGTCACGGCGGCAGACGAGGGGAGGAGCGGATGCGTCAGCGCGTCGGCCTCGAACAGTGGCGTGCCGGTGATGATTTCGGGAAACGGATCGTTGGCATGTTCGGCCGCATACGTGGCGAGCGACGAGAGTGCCTCATATTCGGCGACGGCCGCCAGCCATTCAGGGACGGCGGGGCCACAGCGGACGCGCCAGCGTTCAATTGCAAACGCCAACTGCGTGCCCAGCAGGAGCAACGCTGCGATTGGGCCAAAAATCTGGTTATGGCCCGAACTCAAAATATCGACCATGCGCGCCAGTCGGCGAATTTCGGTCGCTGGGGGTTGACCGGTGGCGCGCAAACGATCGCGCAACGAGCGGAGGAGTGGAGTATCGACGGGCTCGCTTTCGATACGCTCCATCAAAGTGGCCAGCACGCGGAGTTCTTGATCCCGCTGTTCCACGCCGTGCGCGACGTGATGGACACGATGGCGAAAGATGCCTGCCAGGATTAGCTGCAGCGCGAGCGCGGGCACGAGCATCGGCGGCGGCTCGCCTTGCCAGATCCACAGAATCACCGTCGACGTGGACACGGCGGCGACAAGAGGCAGTACCACCCGCGGCCATACGGCGGTCAGTTGCGGTGGCGCGGTGGCCCATGAGAGAAGGTCGCTGGTCCGGACCGCGGCATGGATTTCCGGACCAAGCACCGCCAGGTCCTCGCGCAAATCGAGGCGGGGCTGCAGTTCAGAAACCGCCTGTTGTCGGCGTACGATGGTTTCCGGTGTGGCGGGCGCCAGAAGCCAGCCGGCGAGCAGCTTCTCACCACCCTCGGTCCGCGCGGTGGCGAGCAGTTCGAAGAGGCCTCCCGCCCCGAACAGATCGAGGTCCTCGGCGTACAGGTGCTCCGGATCGCGAAAGCGTTCGCCGCGTTCACCGGTGCCGTGCCATTTATCTGTGAGCCGCGCTATCCCGCGTTGGTAAAACGCGGCTGCCCGCGTCGCCCGGTCGCGTGCATTCAACACGCGCGCATGCACATAGAGCAAGGCGACGAAGGCGAGCAGTGGAACCACCAGCCACGGGGCGCCGGCCGACCCCATCGCCACGAATAACGCGACGCCGCTGAAAAAAAGGCCGAGGCGGGTCCACGCAAACGTTGCGTGTCGTTGTTCGAGTCGCGCAGCAGCGGCACGGCGCTCGGCCAGCCGCGTCGCATATACCGCCTCTATGGGCGGATCTTCCCGTCGGCCTTCCACAAATACAGTGTGCGCGAACCGCCGGCGAGGATGAACGTATCGACCTTTTCCGGTTCCCAGTCGCCCATGCTGAAGTTGTGCGACACGATGCGGGCGCCCGGTTTGAGCTGCCGCGTCAGGATGGGTCGAAGTTTCAGGTTGGACGAAGACAGTAGGTACAACGTGACGACCGTGGCCTCGCTGAGATCGGTGGCCAGGGCATCTTGCAGCTTGAACGACACCAGGTGAGCGACGCCCGCCCGCTTCGCGTTGGCGTTTGCTTCGGCAATCCGCTGCGGGTCGATGTCTACGCCGACCCCACGGGCGCCGTACTGCTGCGCGGCGGTAATTGGGATTCTGCCGTCCCCGCACCCAAGGTCATAGACGACGTCGCCCTTGGTCACGCCAGCCAGCTGGAGCATTCGGTCGACGACCTCCTGCGGGGTTGGAACGTAGGGGGCGAGGTTTGCGGCGTCGGGCCGTTTTTGGGTAGCGGTTTGTTCGGCGCCGACGCGGCTCGCCGATCCGACGACGAACGACAAAGCTAAGAGGCTCAATGCGCTAGCGGCAACCGAGGCCACACGGAGTGGGCGAACCTGCATAGAGGTCAGCATAGTCGATTCGAAGAAATCTGAGTTACCGGGACTAACATCCATCGTGGGCCAGCGGGACCAAAATGAAACGGGGACGTGCAAAAAGTGCCGATTTTCCGGCCATTTCCGTTGATTTGGGGCGGTCGCCTGCGTTATACTTCCTCTGCTCGGCAAAGGGATCTCTGACGTGCATGCGTGCGTCGTTTAGAGACCCTGTCACGATTCCGGTCCTCCCAATCTCCATCCCGAAGCGAGGGGCACGTGTCATTTCAGGTTGGCGACAAGGTCATTTACCCGAACCATGGTCTAGGCGTTGTAGAAAAAATCGAGGAGAAGACGATCCTCGGGACCACGTGCGGGTTTTTTCACCTACGCATTCTCTCGAACGAGACGACGGTGCTCGTTCCGGTTATTAACGTCGACAACGTCGGATTGCGGCGCGCAATCACGGACGAGGAGGTGGAGCGGCTGTTCCATCTGCTCGGCGACGGCAAGATCGACAATCATCAGAACTGGAAAGGACGATTCAAGGATAACTCCGACAAGATGCGCACCGGATCCATTTATGACATGGCCGATGTGCTCAAAAGTCTGACGTTCCTGGCCAAGTCGAAGAGCCTGTCATTCCGCGAAAAACGAATGCTGGATCGCGCCAAGTCCCTCATCATCTCGGAAATCTCTGAAGTGATGCGTCAGACCGTAGCCGAAGTCGAGGATCGCGTCGAGAAAGCGCTCGAGCGCTGCTTCATGATGAAGGCTCGCACCGCGCAACGCACCGCCACCCGCACTGCCGCGAAAGCGATGCCCGCGAAGGCGACCACGACCCGCGCCGCCGTGGTTCGTCGACAAGCCAGAGCGTCATAGACAGAACGAAGAACTAAGAACGAAGAA
>WUUC01029093.1_pt1 | contig 10924 bp, 8 predicted proteins | sample 6278441 | NCBI WGS metagenome assembly WUUC01 (sample SAMN13675441, study PRJNA597444) | soil metagenome | isolation source: soil | place: USA: Washington | collected 2017-10 | reverse complement strand
CGCCCTGGAACCCGGCGCTGATCTTGTCGATCTCGTCGAGCATGAACACCGGGTTCATCGCGCCCGCCTGCTTCAGCGCCTGAACGATGCGCCCCGGGATCGCGCCGATGTAGGTGCGGCGATGTCCCCGGATCTCGGCCTCGTCGCGCACGCCGCCGAGCGAGATGCGCACGAACTTGCGGTTCATCGCCCGCGCGATCGACTGGCCGAGCGATGTCTTGCCGACGCCCGGCGGACCGACGAAGCAGAGGATCGGCCCCTTGAGCGAGAGCGCTCCGCTGCGCTGCGTCTTCAGCTTCTGCACGGCGAGGTACTCGACGATCCGCTCCTTCACCTTGTCCAGATCGTAGTGGTCGGCGTCGAGCACCTCGCGCGCGGCCACCGGATCGAGGCGATCCTCGGTCGTCACGGACCACGGCACGTCGAGCACCCAGTCGATGTAGGTGCGCACCATCTGGTACTCGGGCGAGGTCGGCGGCATCCGCTCGAGTCGATCGGCTTCGCGGGAAGCGACGGAAGAAACGTGTTCCGGCAGCTTCGCGTCGGCCAGGCGCTTGCGCAGTTCCTGCGCTTCAGGCTTTTCACCCTCTCCGAGCTCGTCCTGGATCGCCTTTAGCTGCTGCCGCAGGAAGTACTGGCGCTGTGCGTCGCTCATTTCCTCCTGCGCGGCCGACTCGATCTTGCCCTTCAGTTCGAGCAGTGAGATTTCGCGGTTGAGGGCGCTCGACACCGCCTGCAGCTTGCCGGTGATGCTGTCGTTCTCGAGAATCTGCTGCTTCTCCTCGGCCTTCATATCGAGGAGGCTCGCCAGCAGGTACGAGAGCCGCAGGGGGTCGTCGATCCCGGCCACCAGCCCGCGCAGTTCCTGGGACAAGCCGCTCGTGACCGACAGCGCCTTGTCGATGAGCTCGTGCAACCGCCGCACGTAGGCGTCCACTTCGAGCGTGCGTGCGAATGTCTCCGGCAGCGGCGCCACCCTCGCGCGCAGCGACTGGTCCGATCGGGTGATCGCCTCGGCCTGGGCGCGCGACACGCCTTCGACGATGACGTTCACGCCGCGGTTCTGCGCTTTCGCCATCTGCCGGATGACGGCGATGGTGCCGATCTTTTTCAGGTCGGCCGGCTCCGGCTCATCGGTGTCGGCGGTCTGTAGCGTGAGGAACAGCAGCCGGTCGCCCGCGAGCGCGCGATTGACCGATTCGATCGAGAGCGGACGCGTGATGGCCAGCGGCTGCAGCGTCAGCGGAAACACCACGGTTTCACGCAACGCCAGAGCTGGCAGCTCGCTGGGATAGCTTCGCGGAGCGTCGGACGCCATGACACAGGATACCGGAGCCGAGGGGATTAGAATGAAGTATGGCGCTCGACGAACGTGACTTCTTCAACAACCGGAACGAAACGCGGACCGACACGTTGACGTGTCCGCGCTGCAGGCGCGCCAACGGCTACCAGATGCGGTGGGTGGTGCGCACGCGGAAGGACCGCATTCCGCCCGGCGCCGACGAACGCGATCGCGCCCTGTTCGCGAAGCTTCGCGACTACATGATTCGCGTGGACGACTCGGTGACGTGCAAGGCATGCGGCAAGAAGTTCGATATTCCCTCCCAGCATTCGATGGTGTTCCTCCAGAGCGGCGAGGAAAAGGGGGTCGGGTAGAATTAATACACGAACGGCACGACCCGCCAGCGGACCTGATTCTTGTAGCGGCGGTAGGCGTCACCGAACGCGCGCTCGAGCGATCGCTCCTCCCACGGGATGGCGAGGACGAGGTACGACGTGGTGATCGCGGCAAATGCGAATCGATCGCCGGTCATGTGAGCGGCTCCGAACGTGATCAGGATCCACCCCAGATAGAGCGGATGGCGCACGAGTCCGTAGGGTCCATGGAGCTGGAGGCCGCTCTCGCGCGAGGGGGGCGCGATCCCTGCGAGCTCCAGACCGTCGATCGCCCTGACCGACGCGGCAACGAGCCAGAGGCCAGCGAGTTGCATCGCGAGCAGCAGCCACGCCGACGGACCTCGCACATCGTATAGCTCACCGCCGACGGGACGCCACGCCAGCAGCACGCCGACGAGCAGCAGGCTGGCCGTCCACACGTACACCGAGCGGATCAACGATTCAGGCACGACGCGGGCGACGGCGGCCTTCACGCGGGGCCGTGCGAACGCGCTGTGGTGCGCCGCGAAGATCGAAAAGACCGCCGCGTCGACCCCCGCCGCGGCCCACGAGACGGGCCGCGCGGCGAGATCGGCGCGCGACCAGACGACCGCGAAGGTATACGCCGTGGCCGCGAGCGATCCAACGAACATGGCGCCCCCGAGCCATACGAACGCCGTGGCGAACCTGGTCATCTGGTCACGAGGGTATCCGGGTCATTAGTATAGGTGCTCAGATGCGTCATTCCGGGGGTCCGCGGGTCGTCGTCACGGGTATCGGCGTGGTGTCGCCCTTCGGCGCCGGGCGCGAGCGATTCTGGCAGCATGCGAGCGCCGGCTGCAGCGGCACCCGGCCGATTACCGGGTTCGACGCATCCGGACTGGCCTGCCGCGTCGTCGCGCCGGTGACCGGGGTGACGATCGACGACGTGCCGGCGATCGACGGTGACGATGTGTGGGATCCGGCGTATCGAGCCGACCCGAAGCGATACTCGCGCGCGGCGCTCATCGCAGTTATTGCGGCGCGCGAAGCGTGGAACGACGCCGGCCTGCGCGTCGGCGAGCCGGGGGCGGGCGTGGTCATGGGCAGCGCCGGCGGCGGCATCGACATCGGCGAGCAGCAGTACTACGACTTTTTCGTCGAGCGCGGGAAGAAGGTGACGCCCTACGCGATCCCGATCTCGATCGTCGGCATGATGTCGAGCGAGGTCTCGATCTCGCTGCGCCTCCGCGGCATCAGCCACGTGCTCTCGTGCGGGTGCACGAGCTCGACCGACGCGGTCGGCTACGCTGCGGCGCTGATCCGCTCGGGCGAGGCGGACGTTCTGGTGTCCGGAGGCGCCGACGCATGCGTGACGGCGGGCATGCTCTTCGGGTTCTCGCGGATGCGCGTCGTGTCGTCCGCGTACAACGACACGCCGGCGCGTGCGTCGCGCCCGTTCGACCGCGGCCGCGACGGCTTCGTGCTGGGAGAGGGCGCCTGGATGATGGTGCTCGAGCGTGAAGATCGTGCGCGCGCCCGCGGGGCGTCGATCTACGCGTCGATTGACGGGTACGGATCGACGTGCGATGCGTATCACCGCGTGCAGATGGCGCCGGACGGCGAAGAGATCGTCCGCGCGATGACGCTGGCCATCGAACGCTCGGGACGCCGCGTCGAGGAGATCGGCTACGTCAACTATCACGGCACGTCCACAATCCTCAACGACGCCGTCGAGTCGCGCTGCGTGCGTCGCGTGTTCGGCGCTCACGCGGAGCGGCTCGCCGGTTCTTCGACCAAGTCGATGATCGGACACCCGCAGGGCGCAAGCGGCGCGGCCGGCATCGCGCTGACGGCGCTCGCGATCAGCCGTGGATTTTTGCCCCCGACGATCAATCAGTTCGATCCCGATCCGGCGTGCGACCTCGACTACATCCCCAATCGCGGGCGCTCCGCCGGAATAGACGCCGCGCTCTGCAACTGCCTGGGGTTCGGCTCGAAGAACAGTGCGGTCGTGCTGGGGCGGGTTTGATAGGGCTTCTCGTTCAGGCTCCGGGCTTCAGGCTCCAGGCTTCGGCCGCTCCGGCCACGCACCCGAAGCCCCGGGAACCCGAAGCCTGAAGCCCGAAGTCCACCGAGCCTGAAGCGCGAAGCCTGGAGGTTCCTTGCCCCCCCACGACGTCCTCATCGTCGGCGCCGGCCCCGCCGGCAGTGTCGCCGCGCTCGTGCTCGCGCGCGCCGGGGTGCGCGTGCGCATCCTCGATCGCGCCGCGTTCCCCCGCGAAAAACTGTGCGGCGATACGGTGAACCCGGGCACACTCGGCCTGCTTCGCGGCCTCGGCGTGGCAGACGAAGTCGAGCGCCGCGGCCGGCAGGTCGAGGGCATGCTGGTGACAGGCCAGAACGGCGTCGCGATCGAAGGACCGTACCCGCGCGGGTTGTACGGACGCGCGATCCGGCGCCGCGATTTCGATGCGCTGCTGCTCGATCAGGCAGTGGACGCCGGCGCGCTCTTCGAGCCGTCGGCGTCGGTTGCGGCCGCGCTCGTGGAAAGCGGACGCGTGTACGGCGTGTCGGCCGGCCGGAACGGCAGCGCGCGCGAGCTGCGCGCGGCGGTGACCATCGCCGCCGACGGCCGCCGATCGGCGATCGCCTTCGGCCTCGGCCTCGCACGCCATCCGCGGCGTCCGCGCCGGTGGGCGATCGGCGCGTACTTCGAGCAAGTCGGCGGAATGACGCGGATGGGCGAGATGCACATACGGAACGGCTGCTACATCGGCGTGGCGCCGACGCCGGACGGCGCGGTGAACGTCTGCCTCGTCAGGCCGTTCGCGGCCGGACAGCTGCGCGATCCGCGCGCGATACTCGACGCGCAGATCCGCGCCGATTCGATGCTGGGCCCGCGCTTCGCCGGCGCGCGGCTCGCGACCGAGCCGCTGGTGCTGGGCCCGCTCGCTGTCGACGCGGCGAGCGCGCCCGGCACACTGCCGCCGGGATTGTTGCTGGCGGGGGACGCGGCCGGCTTCGTCGATCCGATGACCGGCGACGGCCTGCGGTTTGCGGTCAAGAGTGGCGAGCTGGCCGCCCACGCGGCGCTGCGCGCGCTCGAGCACGGGTGGCACGGTGTTCATCGCCTGCACGACGCGGAGCGGCGCCGCGCGTTCGGCGGCAAATGGCGATTCAACCGCGCGCTGCGGGCGCTCGTGGGGTCGTCGAGCGCGCTGCGGGTCGCAGGCCTGGGCGCGCGTGTCGCACCGTTCGCGGTGCGAGCGCTCGTCGCGCGTGCCGGGGACTGCGATGTGGCGTGACGGGACTTTAGGCTTTAGGCGCGAAAGCCCAAAGCCCGAACCCAAAGCCCAACGCCCGGTCCGAAGCCCGAAGCCATGATCGCGATGATCGCCCTGACCGTCTACGCCTTCATGATCGTCGAAGCCGCGCGGGCCGCGCGCAACGAACGCGCGCAGATCGCTCGCGGCGGCGTGGAGCCCTCGGGAGACGTCTATCCCATCATGCGGATCGCCTATCCGGCGGCGTTCCTGCTGATGCTCGTCGAAGGGTGGGTGCGCGGTGCGCCCGCCGATGGCGGTATCGCGGCAGGCCTCGCGGTCTTCGCGATCGCGAAGGCGCTGAAGTGGTGGGCCATCGTATCGCTCGGACGGTTCTGGACGTTCCGCGTGATTGTGGTTCCGGGCACGACGCCCGTGACGTCGGGGCCGTACCGATTCCTGCGCCACCCCAACTATGTCGGCGTGATTGGCGAGCTCGTCGGCATCGCGCTGGTTGCGAACGCCAAAGTGACCGGCCCTGTGGCGACCATCGGTTTCGCGCTGCTCGTCGCGAAGCGCGCCGCCGTCGAGAACCGCGCGCTCGGTGCTATACTCCCGCGCAGCTGAAGCTGGCGCTTCGGCCTTCGGCATGCCCGCGGTCTCTCCGTCCGGCAAATCTTCACCTCCTCGTTGGGCCCGGGCGCTCGATCTGACCTGCCTGCTGCTCGTGGTGCTCGCCGCCGTCATCGCGATGTCCGGCGGCTTTCGCATGAACACTGCGGGCATTCGCATCAGCCTCACCTCGCCGTACCGCGTGCTGATCTGGGCGGTCGCCCTGGCGGCCGTCCGGCACGTGGCCGCGCCGCGGGCGCCGATTTATCGCGATCTGCCGTCGCGCCTCGCCGCGGCCTGGCGCACCCCGGAAGCGCGCACCGCGGCATCCGCGGTGATCGGCACGCGGCCGGTAATCCTCTTCGCCGGCTATCTTGCGGTCCTGATGATCGGGTTCCCGGATGCCGGCGCGCCGTGGCGGCTGACGCGCAACGAGCTCGGAAATCTTCCCGTCCGCTGGGATCTCGGCTGGTATCTCGGGATCGCGATCAGCGGATACGAATACCGGGAGCTCGGTGCCGACGCGCAGCAGAACATCGTCTTTTTTCCGGCGTATCCGCTCGTCATGCGCATGGCGGGCCGTTTGCTCGGCGGGTCGTGGCTCGCCTATCCCTGGGGCGGCACGGCGGCGGCGGTTCTCGCGTTCTTCGGCGCGCTCGTCTATCTCTTTCGATTGGCGCGCGACCTGCTGCACGACGAAGACGTCGCGGCGCAGGCCGTGTGGTTCACGGCGGCGTACCCGTTTGCCGTGTTCTTCAGCGCGCCCTATACCGAGTCGCTATATCTGCTCGGCGCGATCGGCGCATTCTTTCATTTCCGCCGTCACGAGTACGTCCGCGCCGGCGCGTGGGGATTGATTGTCGGGCTGACGCGGCCCAACGGCTGCTTTCTTGCGATCCCGCTCGCGCTTGTCGCGATCGCGCCGTGGCTGCCGGCGTGGCTCGCCGGCGGGCCATCCGAACGCGGGCGGCCCGCGCCGGATCCGCGACGGCTCGCGCCGGCGATCGCCGCGGCCGCGATGCCCGGCGTCGGCATGCTTCTGTATTCGGCCTTCATCTGGCGGCTCACGGGGGATCCCCTCGCATGGGCGAAAGGACACGCAGCGTGGGGACGCGCCTATCAAGGGCTGTCGGTGTTGGTCGTCGAACGGTACAACTACCTGTCGCACGGCGTCGTGCAGTACGTGTCGGAATTGCCGGGCGACGTGCTCAACGGACTCGGCGCGCTGTTCGTGTTGGCGGCCGCCTGGCCGGTCGCGCGCCGGCTGGGCATCGCGTATGCCGCGTTCATCCTCGTGAACATCCTGCCGCCGCTCGCGGCGGGCGGTCTGCTGTCGGCGGGTCGATTCTCGTCGGTGCTGTTTCCCGCTTTCGTCTGGTTTGCGGCGGCGGTGCCCGCGGGGCATCGCCCCATCTGGCTCGCCGGGTTCATGGCGCTGCAGGCATTCAACGCGGCGCTGTTCTATACCTGGCGGCCCCTGTACTAGATGTGGGTCCGGCTCAAGCCGGATCCCACGGCGAAGGTCGCGTACGTGGCGTCCGCCTTTAGGCGGACCTCCTGGTTCGTCACGTACGCAGGGTGCGCCCTTAGGCGGACCGTCGGGTATAGAATGAAGTCAGCATGTTGCGCCGTCTGCGACGCCGCGTGGCGCTCGGATGGCCGGATTTTCGGCCGTCGCGCCGTTCCTATGCCCTGGGCCTGAGCGGGCTGCTCGTCGTCGCTGCGCTCATTCCCGTCGCGATCGCGCAGTCCAACCGCCGCGCGCCGTCGGGTCTTCAGGCCGTCACCCGCGCCCTTCACGAGGGGAAATACGACGAGGTGGCGGCGCTTGCCGCCAAGCTCGATCAGCAGGACCCCAACGTCGTCGCCGTCGTCGCGCAGGCCGACATCGCGCGCGGCCGCTACGCGGAGGCCGAGGCGCGGCTGCGTCCCGTTGCAGGACGGGCGCCGACGAGCGCCGCCGCGCTCGAGCTCGGTCTGCTGCAGCAGATGCTCCGGCGTTCGGAGGCCGGTTCGACGCTTGCGGCCATCGCCCAGACCGCGGAGACGACGAACGATCCGCGTCAGCTGGCGCGTGCCGCCCGCGCACTCCGGGCCTTGGGCCGGTTCCAGGAGGCAAACGCCGCCTACCGCGACGCCGCCGGCGCGCTGCCGCGCGACATCATGATCGAGACGGCATGGGGCGAGCTCTTTCTCGAGAAATACAAGAAAGACGAGGCGCTCAAGTCCTTCCAGATTGTGCTCGAGCAGGAAGAGAACTGGGTGCCGGCGCTGCTCGGATCGGCCCGTGCCCTGGCCGACGAGAACCCGCCGCAGGCAGTCGCGTTGGCCGAGAAGGTTCTCGAGATCAACCCCTCCAGTGTGGACGCGTACGTATTCCTCGCCAGCCAGGCCGCCGACGCAGGGAAGCGCGATGAGGCCCGAAAACTCCTTCAGCAGGCGCTCGAAGTGAACCCTTCGAGCCTCGAGGCGCACGCGCTGGTCGGCGGGTTCGCCTACGTCGAGGACAAGAAGAGCGAGTTCGAGGCGTCGATTACCAAAGCGCTGTCCATCGCACCTGGATACGGCGAAGCGTACCGGGTCGCCGGCGAACAGGCCGCCAACGCCTACCGGTTCGACGAGGCGGCGGCGCTCACGCGCCGCGCGCTGGAGCTCCAGCCGGACGACCCGCGCACGCTCGCCGATCTCGGGCTGCACCTGCTGCGCACCGGCGACGAGCCCGGGGCGCGCCGGGCGCTCGAGGCCTCGTTCGAGGACGATCCCTTCAACGTCGTCACGTTCAACCTGCTCCAGATGATGGACCGGCTCGACACGTTCGTCACGGTCGAGCGGGGCGACTTCGTCGTGCGCATGCACAAGGACGAAGCGCCGGTGCTGCAGGAGTACGCGCTGCCGCTGGCGGAGCAGGCGATGGCGGCGCTCACCAAGCGATACCAGTTCACCCCGCGCGCGCCGATCCTCATCGAGATCTTCCCGACCCACGACGATTTCGCCGTGCGCAACCTGGGCCTTCCCGGCATGATCGGCGCCCTCGGCGCCTGCTTCGGCCGCGTTGTCACCCTGGACTCGCCGCGCGCGCGGCCGCCCGGGGACTTTCAGTGGGAAGCGACACTGTGGCACGAGCTCGCGCACGTCGTGACGCTCCAGATGACGAACCAGCGGCTGCCCCGCTGGCTGTCGGAGGGCATCTCGACCTACGAAGAGAAGCTCGCGCGCGCCGAGTGGGCCCGCGCCCAGGATCTCGAGTTCGCGATCGCCCTCGAGCGCGACGAGGTGCTGAAGCTGCGCGATCTCAACTCCGCTTTCACCGATCCGCGGAAGATCTCCCTCGCCTACTTCCAGGCCTCGCTCCTCGTCGATCACATCGTGAAGACGTACGGCGACGAGGGCCTGCGCAAGCTGCTGCATGCGTACGGCGAGGGGCTCGACACCGACGCGGCGCTGAAGAAGGCGCTGAACACCGACTTCGACGAGATGCAGGCCGGCTTCGACAAGACGATCGAGCCGCAGTTCGCGTCGCTGCGCGCGGCGCTTCGCGGCCCTGAGCCCGAGAAGCTGGCGAAGATGTCGCTCGAGGAGCTCGAGTCGATGGCCGCCGATAACGCCGGCAGCTTCGCGTTCCAGATGACGTACGGCAGCGCGCTTCGCAAAGCGGACCGCGCGGACGATGCGATGCGCGCGTTCGAGCGGGCGGCGTCGCTCGTGCCGATTGCGCGCGGCGCCGACAGCCCCCACGCGCAGATGGTGGAAATCGCGCTCGAAAAGAAGGACCCGGCGCGCGCCATGAAGGCGCTCGAAGGGCTGATGGCCGCCGACGCCGACAGCGTGGAGGCGCCGCGGCAGCTCGCGAAGCTGATGGCCGAGGCGAACATCACCGATCCGGCGCGGCTGGCGGCAGTGCACCAGCGAATCGCGTCGATCGATCCGTTCGACGCCGGAGCGCATGCCGTCATCGGACGCCTGGCGCTCCAGCGCGGGGACGCCGAAACCGCCATTCGCGAGTTCCGCGCGGTGATCGCGCTCGGGCCGGTCGATCAGGCCGCCGCGCACACCGATCTCGCGGAAAGTTACCTGCGGGGCGGACGCCGCGCCGACGCCCGCAAGCAGACGCTCGCAGCGCTCGAAATTGCCCCCAGCTACGAGCGGGCACAGGAGTTGCTCCTGAAAATTGCCGAGGGAGGCCAGTGAGCCGGCAGATGCTGGGGATGATTATCGGCGCGCTGCTGCTCGCGCTCGTTCCAGCGCTGCAGCCGCCGCTCGACGCGCAGCTGCCGGCCGCGTCCGACGACCGTTTTGCCGGCCTGCAGTGGCGCTTCGTGCGCATCAAGTACAACTACGTCACCGAGGGCACCAGCATCCAGCAGGAGTTCTATGGTGAGCCGTGGGCGATCGACGCGCCGGCCGCGGAACAGAACCTGTCGCGGCGCCTGCGGACGGCGACCGCCATTCAGGTCGAAGATCCGATCATCCGCAGCCTCGACGATGCCGACCTTTTCACCTATCCCTGGATTTACTTCGTGGAGCCCGGCAACCTGAAGCTCACCGACAGCGACGTCGCGACGCTGCGCGAGTTCCTCCTCCGCGGCGGGACCGCCATGTTCGACGACTTCCACGGCCCGATCGAGTGGGACCACTTCGCCGCGGAGATGAAGCGTGTCTTCCCGAATCGCGAGATCGTGGACCTGCCCAGAGAGCACGCCGTGTTCAGCTGCTTCTACCGGCTCGACGGCTACCCGCAAATCCCGGGGCTTGGATCTTTTCAGGCGGGCCGCACGTGGGAGAAGGGCGGCTACGTCGCGAAGCTCCGCACGATTCTCGACGACGACGGCCGGCCGATGCTGTACGTGAACTGGAACACCGACATGGGCGACGGCGTCGAGTGGTCCAACGTCGAAGAGTTCCCCGGGTATATCAAGTACACGGCGATGGCCTATCGGATGGCGATCAACGAAGTGGTCTACGCCCTCACGCATTGACGCGAACGAACACGCCGGCCCCGCGAGCTGCACCCACCATGGATCCAACTGCAACGACTGCCACCGTGAGCGCCGAGCGCGTCGCCGAAGGGCGCGAGCGCATCCTGAGCGAGCTCCGGAAGGTGATTGTCGGCCAGGACGAAGTCGTCGAGCAGGTGCTGATTGCGCTGTTCACCGGCGGGCATTGCCTGATCACCGGCGTGCCGGGGCTCGCCAAGACGCTCCTGATCAAGACGATCGCCGACATCCTGGATCTCGACTTCAAGCGCATTCAGTTCACGCCCGACCTGATGCCGTCGGACATCACGGGTACCGAGATTCTCGACGAAGAGGGCGGCCACCGGCGGCTGCGGTTCGTCAAGGGCCCGGTCTTCGCGCAGATCATCCTCGCCGACGAGATCAACCGCACGCCGCCGAAGACGCAGGCGGCGCTGC
>WUUC01007567.1_pt1 | contig 10924 bp, 7 predicted proteins | sample 6278441 | NCBI WGS metagenome assembly WUUC01 (sample SAMN13675441, study PRJNA597444) | soil metagenome | isolation source: soil | place: USA: Washington | collected 2017-10 | reverse complement strand
CATCACCTGCATGTATTCCGTAGCACGGTCGTACCGCTCGTCGTGGGGCGTCTCGTCGCCGAGCGCGGCGAGGTCGTTCTTGAAGCCGCCGGCCACGACGTTGAGCCAAACGCGCCGGTTGTGGAGGAACCCGAGCGAGGCAACCATCTTCGCCGCCGAGTACGGATGCATGTACACGGGCTGGATGGCGACGAGCGGACAGAGCCGCTCGGTGCTCTCGATCATCACCTGCGAGACGAGCCAGGGGTCCACGAGCCCGTTGTCGGTGTAGACCAGCGTGCCCTCGCACCCCGACGCCTCGCTCCACCTGGCGATGTCCGTCACGCGCTGGAGGTATGTGTCGGGATCCGCGCCCTTCGATGGCGGAGTGGTGGCGAAGACCCGGATGCCGGCGCCAACGGTGTTCACACGCACGCCTCGTTCTCGGATGGTCTCCCGGCGCGGCGGTTCCGGCGGGAGCTGGCGACTGCTCGAACTTATCTCCGCTTGTGCACGGCATGGAAGCGCGTCGCGCTTTACGCAGACGACCCATTGCGGATGTTCCGTCTCGGAACATGGACGCCGAACTCGCCCACGGCCCCGAGAGGAGGATCGCGGCACGGGGAATGATCGCGATGTTCGCCATCACGGCATCGTTGGTGTCGTCCCGCTTGCAGTCGACGACCAACCAATGCGGGTCACGGTGACCGAGGATGAGTCGACCTTCGACACCGTGCAGGTACCGCGAGCGTTCACGCCGCTCGTACGCAGACCTGATCACGAGTCCCAATATCGCGCGCGCCGTCGCGTCACGCCTCCGGGACGGAGCCGAGCCGAAATCGCTCGCGTCTGCAGTCAGCGTCGAGGCCGCGCGAGAGACTCAGCTGATGAAGGTCACGGCCGAGGATCTCGACCGGCGACTTCGCGCCGCGGAGGATGTCGAGGCGCGCATCGCAGGTGACCGGCCGAATCCTTGGCCGGATTCCTGAGCGGGGGCGCTCCAGGCGTCCGTTGTCGCCTTCAAGGAGGCGCACCAGGTCGCGGCGACAGCATGACGCCGCAGGTGGTCGCGGATCAGCCCAAATGCCGACGGTGCCGTTCGCGGCGCGGCGCCATGTGGCGGCCCTCGAGCGTGGGCGGGGCGGGCTACAGGCGCCCGCGCCCCGCCCGGGCCGGACCGGGCGTGGCGACAACGGCGCGGAGGAGGGATAGCGACGTGACCACTCGCCAGAGCGCCACGGCACGGGCCCAACGCTATGAACGCAGAGGGTCAAGTGCGTAACGCGCGGGCTCTTGCGCTGCCGACGCGCCGCGATCTAACTTCGAGTGACAGGTGCTCTCCTTGCTGCACGCCCGCACCAGCCTCAGCCAGGGCTCCACAACGGCGGCTCTAGGGCTCGACGCCGGGCGAGCTTCGCTCCCGAACGACCGTTCAACCCCGAACGGGGCGACAGCGCCTGCTCGCGCCCAGTCCCTGCCGGCTCGCCAGAGCGTCAGGTCGCTGTCGGCGGCGCATTGCAACACCCTTGTCGCAATGTGCGGCATCGCGATGGCCCTCATGGTGGCCCTTGCGATGGCGGCGCTGCCCGCAACCGCCGCGGCTCAGACTGAGCCAAAGGCGCAGCCGTCTACGGCGGCATTGCTCGTCTTCGGCGCGGGCTACGGCCAGCCCCAGGGCTCGGGGCACGTGCGACGGCTCCAACGCCGGCTGCGTTTGGCCGGCGAAAGCCCCGGACCCATCGACGGGCGCTTCGGTCCACTGACAGACGCCGCCGTCAGGCGCTTCCAGCTGCGCCGAGGACTCGCGGTCGACGGGATCGCCGGTCCCAAGACCCGGGCAGCGCTCGAGCGAGCGACAGCACGACTCGCCGTGGGCGCCGGTTACACCGGGGCGCGGGGCTCAGCGCGTGTGCGCTCGCTTCGGCGCCAGCTGCGCCGTGTGGGAGAGAACCCGGGGCCGATCGACGGGCGCTTTGGTCCGCGGACCGAAGCCGCCGTCGTGCGGTTTCAGCGCGACGAACGCCTCGCCGCCGACGGAATCGTCGGCGACCAAACCCGCGGGGCGCTCGAGCAGCGGCTCGCGAAGAAGGAGAGCAAGGTGAAGTCGACCAGGGAGCCGACAAAAGCGCCGGCCGGGAACCCAAGGCCCACCGCGCTTCCGAGCTCAGGACCGGGGCTCTCGAGTAAAGCCGTGCTCGCCATCCTGGCGGGCATCGCCATGCTCACGGGTGTCCTGGCTCTCGCCGCTGCCAACCGGCCAACGCGACGGCGCCCCATGGATACGACACGGAGAAGCCGCCGGGCGGAGCCGTTTCCGTTCGGGCTGCGCGCTCCCTCGACTGACGGAGCGAGTGCCGGTTCGCCGGTACTCGGCTACGCCACCGTGGCACAGTCAGCGCCCCACCGAAACGGGCCCGACCTCCGCGAGCAGGAAGACGCGGTCGCCGCCGAGTGCGAGCGGCGTGGGCTGGTGTTGCTGGAGTTCGTCCACGAGCGGGAACCAGCCAACGGCAAGAGTCTCGAGCGCCCCGGCCTGGGCTACGCGCTCGATCGGATCTCAGCAGGAGAGGCGACCGGACTTGTGGTCGCAGATGTCTCCCGTCTGAGCCACTCGGTGTCGGAATTCGGACCCGTGCTCGACTGGTTTTCTCGCTCGGACGCGCGGCTCGTGGCGGTGGCTCAGGGGCTGGACACGGCTGAGAGGGATGGGCGGCTTGCCGCGCAGACGCTGATCGAGGTGTCCCGCCTCGCACCGCGAGCGGCTGGGTGAGCGAACCCGCGAGAGGCCTGGAGGCCGCCTGCGAAGCGACGCGCCGCCGTTGCGTACAAGCGCCGCAAAAGCGCCACAACACGGGCCCAACGTCATGAACGCAGACGGTCGAGTGCGTAACACCCGCGCGCTCTTGCGCTGCCGACGCGCCGCGATCTAAGTTCGAATGACAGGTGCCCTTTTTGCTGCACGCCCGGACCATCCTCACCCAGGGCTCCAGAGCGGCGGCTCTAGGGCTCGACGCCGCGCGAGCTTCGCTCACGAACAACGGCTCAACCTCGAACGGCGCGACAGCACCCGCTCGCGACCGGTCCCTGCCGGCTCGCCAGCACCTGAACGGCGGCCCGTCGTCACTCGCTCGCGCCGTGCCCACCCTGGCAGCGGGACGTCGTCGCGCCGCCGCGCCACCGCTCACCCAGATGGGCGTTCAGGTGAGCGTCGTCATCCCGACGCTCAACGAGGCGGACAACCTTCCCTACGTCTTCGCGCGCCTCCCCCAGGGGCTGCACGAGGTCATCATCGTCGACGGTCACTCGACCGACGCAACGGTCCCCGTGGCACGGCAGCTGCGCGCCGACGTCCGCGTGCTTACACAGATCGGGCGTGGGAAGGGAAACGCGCTCGCAACCGCCTTCGGAGCGTGCACCGGCGACATCGTCGTCACTCTCGACGCCGACGGTTCAACCGACCCTGCCGAGATCCCGCGCTTCGTCGCGGCGCTTTGCGCGGGCGCGGACTTCGTCAAAGGGTCGCGCTTCGCCCAGGGCGGAGCGAGCTCGGACATAACTCGGACACGAAGGTTGGGCAACCACGCGCTCAACGCGCTCGTGAACAGGCTGTACGGGACGAGCTTCACCGACCTCTGCTACGGCTACAACGCCTTCTGGGCGCACTGTCTGCCATACATGCGGGTGGACTGCGACGGGTTCGAGGTCGAGACCCTCGTAAACGTGCGGGCCGCGAAGGCCGGGCTGGTCATCCATGAAGTCCCCAGCTTCGAGCACGACCGCCTCTCCGGAGCAAGCAATCTGCGTGCGGTCCGCGACGGCAGCCGCGTTCTGCTAACGATCGTGCGTGAGCGCGTCTCAGCTGCTTCCTGGCGGTACCTCATTGCCCAACGCCAATCTCGCGGGCAGGCCGAGTGAAGGTCGCCCTGATCGCCTCGAGCTACCTCCCCCATCCGGGGGCACTCGAGCGCCGCGTGGACCGACTCGCGCATGGACTCGCGAGCCGTGGGGTCGAAGTCGAGGTGCTGACTCAAGACCTGGCGCGAGGGCTGCCCCGCGTGTCCGAGCGCGAGGGCGTGGTAGTCCGCCGATTCGCCGCGTCAATCGGCAAGGCGCACGCCGCGGTGGCGCCCGGGCTCTGGCAGTACATGCGCCGCACCGCCAAATCGTTTGACCTTGCCGACGCGCACAGCACGCATCCGTCCCTCGGCCTGGCGGCGGCGCGTGCCGGTGCGCGCCGCCTTTTCCTGACGCCCCACGGGCCGGTCCAGCAGCTGATGCGCTGGCCCTTCGCCGGCGCGACCTCCGCGCTGATGCAACACGCCATTCAGATCGTGTGCAGCTCCCGGGCGCAGGCGGCGCTGCTGAGCCGCGCCTCCTCATCCGCGGCGGGACGCATTCGCGTCGTGCCGAACGGCGTGGACATCGGGCCGATCGAATCAGCGGAGCCTCTTCCGCGGTCGAAGAGCACGGTGCTCAGCGTCGGCCGGCTGGAGCGCTATCAACGCGTCGACCGCGCAATCGCAGCCATGGCAGGCCTTGATCCGGGCTCGCAGCTCGTGGTCGTCGGTCACGGGTCGTTACGGCGAACGCTCCGGGCCCACGCGGCCGATCTCCTCGTCTCGGCTCGGGTGGAGTTCGTCGGCGCTGTACCCGACGCGGAGCTATACCGCTGGCTGCGTACGGCGCGCGTCGTGGCGACCCTCGCCGAGGAACAGACCTCCGGGCTGCAGCTGCTTGAAACGCTCGCCGCAGGCGTCCCGGCCGTGGCGTCCGACATCCCCGCGCACCGCGAGGCAGCATCTTACGCCGACGGCGCGGGCGTGAAATTCGTGCCTGCGGCAGGCTCTCCGCTCGAAATCGCGGACGCGATCTGCGCGGCAGCAACGCTGAGCGTCCCGCCGACGGCGCAAATGCGTCTCCCGACCTGGGATGCGGTGGTCGACAGGACGCTTGCCCTCTACGAGGCGGCGATGCTCGGCCGACCTCGGCCGGCTGGTGCACGCGCCCGCGGCAGACACGCCGCTCGTGTACTCGCCCGTGGCAGAGGACGGACGTAGCGTGACGACGCCCGGCACGGCCCTGGCATGTGACCGCGTGCACCCAAGCTCGAGGACGCCGGGCCAGTGCGCCGTGTCGCTGAGGCGTGACCGTCTCACGCGCGCAGCGGACATCGTTCGGGGCGGGCTTCTCTGCGCCGCCGCGGCGTTCCTTGCCACCGGCGACGGCTCTGCCGGGTTGAAGGCACTCCTCGTGCTGCCCCCCGCCCTGGCCGCACGCTTCGCTGGCGTACCCCCCGCCTTCGACCTCGTGTTCACGCTCGCGCTCGCTGCGGAAGCGATCGGCACGAAGCTCGGCGCCTACGACGCGATCAGCTCGGGGGACACGCTGTCGCACATAGCTCTGCCCTTCCTCAGCGGCCCGGTCGTCTACGGCGTCCTGGCCAGGCTTGGCCTCGTTACCGAGCCGGGCGCCGCCCGTGGGCCTCGCCGCCTCTTGCGAGCTGCAACAGTGACGGCCGCGGGGATCCTGGCTCTCGGCGTCGCGTGGGAACTCGTCGAGTGGGCTGCCGACAGCGCGCTCGGTACCGATTATTCGCGGGGCCATACCGACACCCGCGCCGATGTCATCAACGACGCGATTGCGGCTGCGGCGTCGGGCGTCCTTGTGGCCGTATGGCTGCGTGTCGCAACCCGGAGGTCGGGAGAGGTGACTGCGTGATGAAGGAGGGAGTCGCGGGTGCGCTGACTGGAACCATGAGACAGCGTCGTTCCGTGGCTGTCGTCGTCTGCACCGCCAGCGAAGAGCGGGAGCGGCTTGTGCAGAGGTGCGTGGACTCGCTGCTCGCCGGCAAGCGGGTCCCCGATGAGATCTTCGTAGTCGTCGACCAGAACCCCTCGCTCGAGAAGAAGCTGGCCGGCCGGCTCCCCGCAGCGGCGACGCTGCTGCGCACCGAGCGCCCGGGCTCCTCGGAGGCCAAGAACGTTGGCATTCGGGCCGCAACCTCCGACGTGGTCGCGTTCGTCGACGACGACGCGAGCGTGGAGAGTGATTGGCTGCTCTCGCTTCTGGAGCCGCTCGAGACGTCCGAGCACGTCCTGGGCGTCGGGGGCGCCGTCGTACCCGACTGGGGCACCGACCGGCGGTGGTTTCCCGACGAGCTCCTTTGGGTGGTGGGCTGCACCTACCGCGGGCATCGCGAGGATCCGGGGCCGATCCGGAATCCGATCGGCTGCAACATGGCCTTCCGACGAGCCGAGCTCATCGCCGCGGGCGGCTTTGCGCCCGATTTCGGCCCGCGCGGCAACGCGCTGGCAATCTGCGAGGAAACCGAACTCGGGCTGCGTCTGGAACGAACCCACGGCGACGGCCGGATCCAGTACGTGCCCACGGCGCGCGTGCTCCATTTCGTGCCCGCCGCGCGCGTCGGCTGGAGGCGGCTTGTCCGCCGCTCGGTCACTGAAGGGCTGTCCAAAGGTCGCCTGCACTGGCTCTACGCCGGCGCGGCGGTGAGCGCCGAGCGCCGCTACGTTCGGCTCCTCCTCACCGACGCCGTACCTCGCCTGCTCGTCGCGGGCGCCCTCAGGCGGGATCGCCGGCCCGTGCTGGCCGCCGGAGCCATCGTCGTTTCCCTCCTGGTAACCGGCGCCGCATTCGTTGCCGGGTTCGCCGCGGCCGGCTATGAACGCCGGCGCGGAGGAGCGACGCGATGATCCCGCCGCGCGGCTCCGCGATGACCCGAGAGAGTGGTAAGTGGGCCATCTTGAGCAACGCGGGCGCGCTGGTAGGGAGCATCGCGGTCACATCGCTGCTCGGTTTTCCATATTGGTGGATTGCCACGCGTGCGTTTCCCACCGCGGCCGTCGGCTTCGCGGCGGCCTCGATCTCCGCGATGACGCTGCTCGGCACGGTTGGGATGTTCGGCTTGGGGACGCTGCTCACGGGTGAGCTGCCCCGCCGCGCACGGGATCGCGCGTCGCTGCTCGCCACCGCACTGACGTTCGCCGCCGGCGCGGGGCTTGCGCTTGGTCTGGTATTCGCCATCGCCGCGCCAGGGATGCTCGGACTCGAGGCGTTCGCCGGTCGGCCGGGTGCAGTCCTGCTTTTCGCAAGCGGAGTCGCGCTCACCGCGGTGACCATGGTCATCGACCAGGCGGTGATCGGCCTGTTTCGGGGCGGCGTCCAGCTGCGCCGCAACATCATCTTCGCCGTATCCAAGCTCCTGCTGCTGGCGATCGTCGCCGTCGCCGCGCTCGAAGCGGGAGGAGAGGCCATCTATGCGACCTGGGTTGCCGGCCTTGGGATCTCCCTGGCGTGGCTGGCGCTCGCTGCGAGGCGCGAGGGGGCTCGCCTCCATCACTGCCGGCCACGCTGGAGCCTGTTCCGGGACTGGCGACGACCCGCGATGGAGCATCACTTCCTGAACCTCGCGATTCAGGCGCCGTGGCTCGTGATGCCTCTCGTGGTCACCGCGACAGTCTCTGTCACCGCCAGCGCTTACTTCTACACGGCCAGTCTCATCACCGGCTTTCTTTCGTCCGGGGCCATTGCGCTCACTCTGGCGTTGTATGCGGTCGGCGTTCGAGATGAGGCACGTCTCGCTCAGGCGCTCCGCTTTACGCTCCGACTCGCCTTCGGCGTGATCCTTGGCGCAAATCTCGTCCTGATCTTTGGCAGTCGCCTCATTCTCCACGCGTTCGGATCGGAGTACGCCGACAACGCCGCCACGGTGCTCCGAATCCAGGGGATCTACGTCTGCCTGATGATCATCAAGGATCACTACATCGCGATCGCTCGGATTCGCGGGACGGTCCTCAAGGCGGCGATGTTCTGCGCGGCCGGCGCTGTCCTCGAGATCGGCCTCGCGTCGGCCGCCGGCGCCTGGAAGGGCCTCACGTGGGTGGCCGTGGGCGCCTTGGTTGCGCTCGCCGTCGAGGTGTGTGCCATGTCCCCCGCTGTGCTGCGCGAGCTAAGGCCGACGCGAAAGAGATCGGCTCTCGGCTATCCGCTTCGATCAGTTGGTTCGTGACCTCCACCACGTGAACCGCCAACTCGCTACGAGCCCGTGGGCCTCCGAATACTGATCATCAGCCAGTTCTATCCTCCGATCCGGGGCGGTCAGCAGCATCACGTGCAGAGCCTCACCAGGGCGCTGGTCGGGCGCGGATACCGCGTCAGCGTCGCGATCATCGCGCCTGCCGGTGACGAGCAGCCGCGCCCGGACGACCCGGGGGTGGAGTTCCATCGCGTGCGTACCAGCGTGCAAAGGGTCGATCGCCTCTTCAGCTCGTCGCTGCGGTTCGCGCCGCCGCTGCCGGACCCCGAGGCCGTGGCCGCCCTACGCCGCATCATCAAGACCGAGCGGCCAGATGTGATTCACGCTCACGATTGGCTTTCGCGGTCGGTGGTGCCGAGCCTCGCACGCGGGGAACGCCCACTGGTCGTCAGCTTGCACGACTACTCGCTTATCTGCGCCCAGAAGCGCCTCGTTCACCGCGGGGCGCCCTGCTCTGGGCCGCGCGCTGGCAAGTGCCTCGCGTGTGCGAGTGCGCACTACGGCCGCGTCAAGGGGCCGCCCACCGCGTTGGGCAACTGGGTCGGGAGCCGCTCGGAGCAGCGGGCCGCGAGCATGTACATACCGGTGAGCCAGGCGGTGGCCGATGGTAACCGCCTCGAGCGCCATGGTCTGCCGTTCCGCGTCATCCCGAACTTCGTACCGGACGACATCGGGGCGCTGCCCGAGGTCGACGACTCGGCGCTCGAACGTCTCCCAGACCGTGGCTTTCTGCTGTTTGTCGGCGACGTCGCGTACGACAAGGGTGTGGAGACCCTGCTCGCGGCCTACCGCACGCTGGACGGCCCGCCACCACTCGTGCTCCTTGGCCGACGCTACCTTTCCCTCGAGAACCTGCCGCGAGGCGTGCTGTCTATTGGGGTCGTTCCTCCGGCAACGGTCATGGCGACCTGGCGACGGAGCCTTGCCGGCGTCGTCCCCTCCATCTATCCGGACCCCTGTCCGACAGTGGCAATGGAGGCGATGGCGGTCGGGCGACCGCTTGTGGGCACGAGGAATGGCGGCATTCCGGACCTCATCGACGACGGCCGGACAGGCATCCTTGTGCCGCACAGCGATCCTGCCGCCCTCGCACGGGCGCTCCAGCGTCTTCTTACGTCCCCGGAACTGCGCCAGCGAATGGGCGACGCCGCGCGGCTGAGGTTCGAGCAGTTCACCGCAAGCAGCGTGGTGCCACGCATCGAGCAGGTCTACCGGGACGCAATCAGTGCGTAGCGTGTTTGCACCCGGCGTGACCTCGCCACCGAGACGTCGCACCGTGAGGACGAGTGTGCTTGCTGGGCCGGATGCCGCCACGCCTTCTCACCGCGAAAGGGACCTATGGCCCCTTTCCGCGCTCGCGGCTGCCATGGGTCACGGCCTGGTCGTAGTCGCGCTCGCTGACGTACTCGCCCGCGACGGATCGAGATGGGCACAGCCGCTCTTCTGGGCGGGAATGGCGCTGCTGTGGGTGCCCCCGATCGCGCGCATCATCGGACGCGAGGCGACCAGAGGCGAGCGCGTTGCCGTGCTCGTTTTGCTCGGCATGGCGATGTACGTGGTCAAAGTCCTGTACAGCCCGCGTTACTTCGTCGGATACGACGAGTTCCTCCATTGGCGCACCGCCGAGGACATCGGCCGGGCGGAGAAGCTCTTCAACTCGAACCCGCTGCTCCCGGTGAGCCCGCTCTACCCCGGGCTGGAGATCGTCACGACCGCGATCGCCAAGCTCACGGGCCTGTCCGTATTCTTGTCCGGAACGCTGGTCATCGGAGCCGCTCGACTGACCATGATCGTCGCCCTCTACCTCCTCTACGAGCGAGTGATGGGGTCGAGCTGGCTGGCGGGAGTTGCGACGGCGGTCTATTTCACGAACCCGCAGTTCCTCTTCTTCGACAGTTCCTACGCGTATGAGTCCTTGGCGCTCCCTCTGGGAGTGCTCGTCCTCTACACCGTGCTTCGCGGGACCCAGGGGCGTGGGCGGTTCACGCTCGGCGCGGCGGTGCTAATCATCGTCCCGCTGGCGGCGACGGTGGTCACCCACCACATCACGTCGTTTGCCTTGACCACTTCGCTTCTCTTACTCGCCGCCGTGTCGCTTGGGTTCCCGTCGGTCAGATCACGCCCGTGGTACTGGGGCATCGCGCTCATCGCGAGCGGGTTCGTGCTCATGTGGCTGTTCCTGGTCGCCGGCCGGGTCATCGACTATCTGGAGCCGCATATCGCCGGGGGAGTCAGCCAGGTCATCGACTTGATCCGCGGTGAGGGGGCATCCCGACGCCTGTTCGGCAGCTACGTCGGCGAGTCGACGCCCCCATGGGACCGGTCCGCCGCATTCGCGTTCACGGCGATCATCCTGCTCGCTCTGCCCCTCGGATGGCTGCAGATCTGGCGCAATCGTCCGATCGCAGCATTCACGGTCCTTTTTGCGGCCTGCTCGCTCGCGTATCCCGCGAGCCTTCTCTTTCGTGTCACCGCCATCGGAGTGGAGCTGGGCGGGAGGCTTTCCGCTTTCGCCTTCGTCCCCGTCTCCTATTGCGTGGCGATGGCGATAGCGGGCAGGCCGCAGATGCAGTCCATACGCGCCTGGACAGCCGCACTCAGCATCATCGGAGCGCTGCTCCTGTACGGCGGAATTGCCACGGGCACCGCGCCGTGGTCTCGCCTTCCAGGCCCGTACCTCGTCTCGGCGGACCTCCGGTCCATCGAGCCAGAGGGGGTCTCCGCTGCCTCGTGGGCGCAGGAGTTCCTGGGGCCCGGCAGCCACATCGGCGCGGATCGCGTCAATCAGCTGCTGATGCTGACGTATGGCAACCAGCGGCCCGTCACTTCACTCGCAGGCGGAGTCGATCCGACACCGGTCTTCTTCAGCCGGCGGTTCACCGCCTACGACCG
>WUUC01001895.1_pt1 | contig 10926 bp, 10 predicted proteins | sample 6278441 | NCBI WGS metagenome assembly WUUC01 (sample SAMN13675441, study PRJNA597444) | soil metagenome | isolation source: soil | place: USA: Washington | collected 2017-10 | reverse complement strand
TCTTTCTATTTCTTGGATCCATGCTTCTGTTTCCGTTGAGTATTGATGTCCCCCTTAAATTCATTCTGCTTTTAGCATTCACAGGTGTCGGCTGTTTTGCCACGTATGAATTAATCAGAAGGATAAATATCATCAGACCTCTTTTTGGATTGAAAATGAAATAATCGAAATACAATTGATTTTTAAAACATAATGTATGGTAACGCTTGAAAATGTAACGAAACGCTTTAAATCTAAAACAGTTGTTGACGCTATATCCCTAACTGTAAATCAGGGCGAATTCTTTGGTTTACTTGGACCAAATGGTGCAGGGAAAACGACCACAATAAGTATGATCATTGGCGCGCTCAAGCCTGAAAATGGCGTAATAAAAATTAATGACCTAAATGCCACTAAAGGACATGTCGTTAAACGCTTACTCGGAATTGTGCCCCAAACACTCGCTGTTTATGAAAGCCTGACCGCCGAAGAAAATCTAAATTTTTTCGGCCGCCTCTATGGACTTGATGGCAGGAATTTGAAAGATCGTATGCAACAGGTAATTGAAATCGTTAACCTCGCCGACCGCAGAAACGAAAGGGTAAAAAACTATTCAGGCGGAATGAAAAGGCGGTTGAATATTGCTGCCGCACTCCTGCATCGCCCCTCCGTACTGATACTGGATGAACCCACAGTAGGTGTGGACCCACAATCCCGAAATGCAATTTTTGAGAGTCTCAAGGCTTTGAAAAATGAAGGCTGTACGATTATTCTTACATCGCATCACCTGGAAGAGGCTCAGAAATTATGTGATAGTGTAGGTATCATGGATGAAGGTAAATTGGTTGCACAAGGTACTGTGGAAAAACTGATCGCAGATTACGGCGGAAAAAGCATCCTAACTGTCGAAACAAGTACAGGCAAAACAAAAATTGAAACGGATCAACCCGTAAGAGAAATCATCCGAATGAATGAAGAGGATACGATCATCTCTCTGCAGATGGAAAGCCCTAACCTCGAAAAAGCTTTCCTAAACATAACCGGAAAACACCTTAGAGATTAAGTAACACGCAACGTATCACACACATCAAACATTTAAACTCATAAATATGAAAGAAATCATAACACTCACGCGCAAGGATATCCAATTGCTACTTTTAGATAAAACCAGCCTGATACTTACGTTTGCATTACCCCTGGTGTTGATCGCTCTGATTGGAACTGTATTTGCGTCAATTTTTCATGCCGATCCGGGCGTCACCAGTTACGACTATGCATTTTCAAAAGTTATGTTCTGGGGAATTATCGGTGGTGTAGCTTCCTCGGTAACATCGATCGCCATTGAAAGGAATTCGGGTACGATTGTTCGTCTCCAATTGTCGCCGATAACTAAATTTAAATTGTTGGCAGGGAAAGGATTAGCGTGCATGACGATTCTCATTTCCAGCTCGGTCATTTCGTGGCTATTTGCTACTGTTCTCTTTCGTGTACAAACAAACTCACACCTGTTGCTCGTCATCGTATTTTTTTCAAATGCATTTTTCTTTACGGGTCTGATGACCTTTCTTGGTAATTTTGTTAAAACAGAACGGGCGGCTGGCGGGCTGAGTTGGTCCGTACTACAACTATTGGCGTGCTTCAGTGGAATTATGTTTCCAGTGGCAATCATGCCTTCGTGGATGGCATCACTCACTAATTTCAATCCTGTAACCTGGACGGTGAAAGCGCTAGAACTTGTACTTTGGAAGGACATCTCTTTTTCGGCAATGCTTTTACCTGTCGGGATACCTGTTGTAGCAGGAATGATCTTGTTTAGTCTTAGTGTCTACAGCTTCCGTTGGACGGATCAAACGTAAACCGGAATATGAGTAAATTGGAACGGGAGGGAGGCAAAATGTTATTTCACTTCTTTCATTGTTCTTTACCTGTGGTCGTTTCTAAAGATAAAACAAAAATTCGTTTTCGCTTTTCCTGCTGTCATCCATCATTTTTTATATTGAACATTTGCAGGAACGCGAAGTGAATTAAATAGTAAGAGGCTGTCGAAATTATATATAATATATAACGAGACAGCCTCTTGTAATCTCTCTCCTTTCGCTGGCATTACCCAGATCAAGTTTTAAGGATATGTTCTCAGACGAGTAGTGATCATTCAGGTTTTCGGCTGGCGATAGAACATCTTGATAAAAAGATTAATAATAATCTGAATTACAAGGTTGTTACCGAAGCGTATACCGTCATGGTGTCAAAAATCGTCACTCCTAAAGAGACACGTTTATGAAAGCGTAAATATCATGCCAGGCGAACAGGATATTAAAGAAAGCGTTCTAATGCGAATCTTCATTGTAGGGCTGTAGAAAAACAACAATAGCCTGTGGCAATTTTGTGAATTTACTTTCACACAAAAGGCGCAAGAGTTTATTTCAGTTCATCAATTATTAAACCTATTTCCATTACGCCCGGAATTTTATCGGATTTTTCAATGTGATTAATGATGTAGGTATATGTTCCTGTCTCTTCAAACGTTAACTGTTCTTCTGCGACAATTTCGAGATCACACAAATCGCCGCTGCATTTGGCGAGGTAATTATTTGCTGCATCTTTTACGATAAATTTATAATTCTTAACAGACTCCTTACCCGATGGTGAAATGGATTTCACGGCCACGCTGACGCTATTTAATTGGAAGCCGTAGAGGTGACGCATACCCAAAATCAATTTATACGTTTTGGTTGCATCGCTAATCTCAGGCGTAAACGTAATCGCTTTGCCACTTTTCCAGGAGTAGCTAGGAAATGACTCTTTATCATATTCCTTATAAACGTGATTGCATGAAAAGGCGATCAACAAAATAACTGCATAAACTAAACCATTTTTCTTGTTCATAATGACATGTCTGTTTTGTGTAAAAGAAATGACAAAAGCCTACCCTTGTTGGTGTTTCTAAAGGCTTGTTTTTACAATGCTAGTTAGTCAATCGTGAGGGTAAGTTCAACCCGGCCCGATGAGGATTCTTCCACTTGTGGGTTTGCCAACTCCCGCTCAAAAAGCCGATTCAAATTATTTCCTGCTAAATCTTCCAGTCGTGTTTCAATTTGAATAGCATACGTGCCAGCCGTCCAGGGGTGATCGGGGGTGAAATTAATTTCCTTTTCCTCGTCCCCTACCTTCAACGTGCCGGAAATAATTTTCCGCTCTTTAGTTACAAATCGAATCGTCTCGTTTAGTAAACTATAGTCAAGCGATTCGGTTAAATCTATTTTTACGGGATCTCTTGTTCCGGCTTTCGGTGCCAAAATCCGCCACGATTTTGGGTCTGGCGACAGGCTGTCTCGGGAACTGACGGTAAACGTTTTGCTATAACTTTTTAATAATTTTGCACCCTGCGTGTCGTGCCACTGCTCTGAAATAATGAGCGTGAAAACGGCGTTACGCTGCAGGGGTGCCCCCAATAATTTATTAGGTTGTAAATCTCGTTTTATCCGACCCGGATCAAGCCAAAGGGTTAGCATGTTGCGTTCGGCATTCCACAACTCAGGTTGCAGATCTAGAAATACGTGCTGCACCGTATCTTGATTATTTTTCAATACGGTAATGTACTGCAGCGATTGTCCTTCACGCATAGGTTGGCTGAATGGTAAATAGAATTTCAACAAATTATACGGTACTGTATCCTGCGATGGATATATCGCAAGCAACTCGGGCGCATCTGATTGATTTACTTCAGGTATTTTTATCCGAAGTACGCGCGCATCCTTTATGACTACCTGGTACGTCAACCCGCGTGTGAACGGAATCAGCGGCTCAAAAATAATCAGGTCATTTTCAATACTGTATTCACCGAGTATATTTATTTTTTGATTGGCGGGTTGTGCTAAGCGCACGGGCAAAAGCTGATGGATATTGCCTTGTAAATCTGCTTCTGTAACAACTTTTCTCGGGATGTAAATTGCGGTTGCCTGTCCCTGTTGCCAACGGATAGTTATTTCTTTGGACGAGTTGCCGGGACTACATCTGGTCGTGCTCAATAAAAGAATTATCAAGCCATACGGTATGCATGGCTTGATAAAAAAAAAGTTTTTTAAAACCATCGGTCGTTCATAGTCCAAAGATCGAGGTCACCATTCGCTTTACGCTGAAGCAGAATAAGCTGGCTTTCATCTAACTTGTCAAGTTGAAGGACATTGGTCACTGGAAGAGATACAAAACTTACGCCCGCCGTACCGAAGTTTTCTTCAATGGGTGTTGTCAGGGATCCCTGATAAGCCTCAAGCGATTTATATTTTACCTTAAATAAGGGCCGGTTAGAGTTTGACATGATTAAAAACACATCGTCTCCTTTTTTCATCGTAATCATGTCCAGGGGTTGGTTGCCTGCTCCAAACTCGGCAACGGTACGACCCTTTACGTGTGTGCCTGGTTTTAACTCATCTAGTGGAAACAGTACAAGCGGAGTACATGTGTAGCTCGCGATCAATTGTTTTTCCCCACTTAGTTCAGCGACGGTAAATGTTTTGATTGGCGATAACGTTTCGTATTTAGCGTGAGCCGCATGATAAATTTCGAGTGACGACTGATCTTGTTTACTGCCGAAAGGAAATGGAATGCTCCGGAATGTTGAACTGAATTCCTGGTTTGACAATCCACTTACCATAACCTTACCGTCATAGAATCCCAGGTCTGAAATTGATGAAACCCGCATGGGCCGGCCACGTTGATCTTTAGCTTCTTCCGCTGGGACATTATTCAATGCCAACGAAGAAAAAGAAATATCCTTTAAACTGACATTTTGAATTTTGTCGCCGTCAATTCTGAGAAGTACCGGCGTTCCATCTGCGGATTGAACAGCACAGTAAATACTTTTAGACACCGGATTCACTGCAATATCCTGTATGGTTATATTTTTTGGTTGTGTCCCCAAAAGCTCTGCAATTCGCTGATCGATATTTTTTATTTCGATTGACGGAGACTTTTCAACGCGCGAAATATCTTTTGTATCGATCGCAAAGATCGATGCACTTTTAGAATCCCCAATTAATAAAATCCCGTCCGGGCCAAATGCAAGTGTGGTAATGGATTTAATTTCTGGTGATCCGGTATGAAAACCATCCGAACGGCTAGTGGAGCGATCTGTGGCGGCTACGATAAGTAGTCCGGCCAGTGCAATAACAATAAAGAAACTTATCTTTTTCATATCGTGAGCGTTAGCGTTTTTTTTATATTACAACAGTAAGCTATCCAAGCTGCGAGACTTTTCAAATGCATTTTACATAAGAAGTCGGTATCTTCCTACTGTGGTTAAGACTGGTTTTGAACTGTTAATCGCAAATCCTCATTTTGGCATTAATATTGACGGGCTGCCGGAGGAGCTATTATTTCTCAATTACCTAACAGATCGCCATGGAGTATCTATTTACCGCCGAAGGGCTTGTAAGTCTATTAACATTAACATTTCTTGAAATCGTTTTGGGAATAGATAATGTGGTGTTCATTTCCATTATTACTTCAAAATTACCCAAAGTGGATCAGGGCAAAGCCAGGGCAGTGGGTATAGGATTGGCCTTACTGGTCCGGATTCTATTACTGCTTGCGATAAGCTGGATCATTGGTCTGCAGAAACCATTGTTCTCCGTAGGAAACTTTGCTTTAAGCTACCGTGATATTATTTTAATCGTAGGCGGATTATTCCTTATTGGAAAGAGTGTTACGGAACTTCACGGCAAACTGGAGGGAGAGCATAAGTCAAATAAGAACGCACGCGCTGTTACATTCAGAAATGCGATTGTCCAAATCATACTAATTGATATAATATTTTCGGTCGATTCTATTCTTACGGCGATCGGACTTGTTGAACATGTTGGTATAATTATTATTGCTGTCGTAATCTCTTTAGGCGTTATGTTATTCTTTGTTCGATCTATAAGCGATTTCATTGACAAGCATCCAGCGATGAAGATATTAGCCATTGCATTTCTAATTATGATCGGTACGCTTTTAGTCATTGAGGGACTTCATATTCATGTGCCGCGAGGTTATATTTACTTCTCGATGGCATTTGCCTTAGGTGTAGAATTTCTAAACATGAAGATCAGAAAGAAATCAGGAGATGCAACGGTTAAGATTGTTAAGAATAAAAACAGGAATGTTTTGAAATCTTAAACCTTTTAAAGTATTGAAAATTAATCCTTAAGGAAAGCGCCACGGGCGCATGGTGTTCCGGGAAAATCTACTGTAAATCCAACAATCATCAAAGGCGATTACACGGAATAAGATTGTGCTGGTTAACGTTATTGATCTGAGAACCCAGACGTCAGGTATGAGGCTATACCGATCCTGAAACCATAGTCTTGAAACTGTCCGTCTTGAAATGACGCCGCTGCTTCGACCCGAAATATTCGTAAGATGCCGTCAATGGAATACCCGATCTCTGTATAATTTTTTGACGTTGGCGTTGCCAGGTAATTAACAAAAACATTTTCTCTAATACCCGACAAGCGAACTAATGGGAAGCGAGTGACCAAAAATTTTCTAAAATGATAATGAACATTAGCCGAAAAATAATTTTCATTTGTGCTGTATTTATAATAATCAAGTAACCGGAAGCTACCCACGGGGTCAGCCGTAATAAGCGGTGTGCGGTTACCCATGAAATGTTTGTAGTCCATGAAATACATCCTGCGCGTATTGAGGAATGCTCCGCCGCTCAATGAGAAACCAAGTCGGCCGCGAACACCAACATCGAATTGATGGCGTACACGGAGCTCGGCGAGGTCGAAATTAACATCGCTACTAAATAGGTTATTAAATCCTTTTGTGTATTGGAAGGAGAATGTGGGAGAGGAATTTCCTATTTCATGTTTTTCGCCGTTTCGTATCCTGAATTTTAACCAGGGCCTGGCCGTTATATTAATAAATCCGGTAAAGGCCTCGTGTGCGGGGAATGATGTAGACGCCAGTTCATCATTTTCCGGAGCATTCGGCGTATAGCCCTCAATGCTTTTACGATCGACCCATTTGTAGAAAGCCGTATTGAAACGTTCATATCGCTTCATAAATGACCATGAGGTATGTACGGTAATGAACTTACTAATTTTCCGGTTATATGAAAGATCAATGAATTCACGTTCATAGATCTTCATCAGGTTTTGCTCCAGCAACAGTGTTGTAAGCGTGTTCACGATGGGCAAGATAGGTTCGTTAGCGTTGAACTGCCTAATGTACCTGCCGCCTTCTATTTTTAACCTGTATTTTTTTGTTCGGAATACGGCGTTCAATGTGCCCGAGAATTGTTCACGCTGAAACGCATATCGCAACATCGGACTTACTGTAAACCTCGTTTTGCTGGTGTCTTGCAAAATTGTTCCAAACGTAAGCCGGTAATTAATGTTATATCCGTCCACGGTGTTGAAGCCGCCGATGGGCGTGTGGATTTTGAAGTTCGAATGTGTGGATATCTTATAATTGTCACCTAACAAAATATCATATACCTGAAATCCCTTATGCTTGGACTGCTTTAATGTATCGCCGGCCTCTTTCTTTTTTAGAATGAGTGACATGCTGTCTGTTTTTTCATAGCCTTTAACTTCTTCTTTCGTTAATGGTATCGGGCGAATCGACGACCAATAGGTCGAATCTTTTTTATAAGCTCCGCTGTCAATTTTAAACTCTGTTTCTGAAAGTATCTCGGGCTCCTTTGACGATTTACGATCTTGCTTTTCGTAGTCTTTTATAATAGTCTTGAGTTCTTTCCGTGTGATCTCTTTTCCAGCGGCCAGCCGTTCCTGGAGTTGCTTGCTTTGATCTTGCGATTTTTTCGCGCGTTTGGTCAATTCCGCATTTTTTTTCTGAATTTCCTTAGCATGATCTTTCTCGATCTTTTCATCGATTACATCCATTTCGGGAACAACGAGTTTGGGGTTAAGTTTGATTTTGTAACCGCTAACAGTAGCGAAGTAATTATATTCAAACTCAAAGCCAAACACTTTGCCGTCTACTTTAAACCGGTGAGAAACGGGTAGCCAGGCTTTGTCTTCGATAGGCGCATAAACGGCTTTTATCGTGGCATTTATTCCTAATTTAGTTGTCTTGATATCAACACTGTGAATGGCCCACCAGTCTTCTACAATGTAGATCATACCATCTACAACGTTATCTCCTTTTGATCGGGGTGTAACTTTAATTTTGCTTACCGTATAATCACGATCTTTAAAGGTTCCCTGGTACTCGAATTTGTAATAGGAAAAAGCTTTTGGAGACAGGGGAGAAATTGTCTCGGCTATTTCAGGTTCATAGAAACTTCCAAATATGTAACCGTTAGGCGAAGTATTGTTGTCTTTTCCATCACTGCGTATGGATATAACTTTCTCTTTGAATTTATTTGGACGCGTGTATTGAACCTCGCTGATCGATTCGGATAGATACACCCGGTCCTTTTCAATTCCGTTTTTTTTTAGTGTACTCTTTGCCAACCAGGGATAGTCAATAAGTTTGCCGGCGCCCTTTATGTAAACCCTCGCCGAGTAGCTATCGAGTTGTTGGCGATGATAGCTAGCCTTGGAAATGGCCTTTCGCATAATAGTATAGGCGGGATCTTCCTGGTTGCCGCCAACTACCACTTCACTGAGGAGTACGGCTTGCGGTTTTAATACAATGTTAAGTTCTAAAAAAGCGTCGGTTACATCGATTATTTTTACCTGTGTTTCATGACTAACGTGCTGGAAGACTAACTCGTAACGGCCTGGATCAAGTTGTATTTCGTAAGCCCCGTTTTCATTGGCGGTAGTACCGGTGCCTAGTTGTTTAACATAGATGGTTGCGAACGCAAGTGTCGGCTCATCGGAGGCGGCTATTGTGCCACGTACGCCTGCCTGACCTAGCGTTTTTGACGAGGAGGCAAAAACAAACAGCGCCAATAGAAATAAAAAAACAGCGGAATTACAGGTTAAGATCGTGAGGCGAGGGGCGGATACGTTCATGCTATGAATTCTATAAAGCTTGGGTCATTTAACACGACGACATAAATGAACAATTGTTACACGGGAATGATCAGGTATCTTTTACGCTTCTCAAGCTAATCTTTTTGGTCTTATTTTTTGAAGGTATTAACACCTTTTCTATTGATCCTGGTAATACTTTTTATCACGGATCAGTGCTTCAACAGCATCGGGAACGAGATAACGTACCGATTGTCCTTTTCTGATACAACTTCTAATAAAAGTTGCGGAAATATCAAGTAAAGGTGCCTCCACCATTTTAACGTTGGAGTGCATTTTTAGTTCTGAAGGTTGTGCATTGGGACGTCCGTAAACATATAGTCCATAATCTTCAAGAATACGACTGTGATTCTTCCATTTTGTAAAACCGCTCAGGTTGTCTTCACCAATGATGACTTTAAATTGTTTGGTGGGATGTTTTTCGGTGAGGTACGTGAGGGTATCTATGGTATAGCTAGGCTTGGGCATGTGAAATTCCACATCCGAAACTTCGAGTTTGTAATTTTCATAAACGGCAGCTTGTACCATATCATACCGGTCAAATTCATGGAGCAAACCTTTGCTCGGCTTAAACGGATTTTGGGGCGAAACAATAAACCAAACTTTATCAAGGTCGGTGGTTTCAGCCATGATATTGGCAATAATGAGATGTCCCATGTGAATGGGATTGAATGAACCGAAGAAGAGACCGATCTTTTTTACGGGATCCATGATTTGTTCTGGTGCGAGGTACGAATTACGAGGTACGATTTGTTGGTGAAGATAAGAAAAGCTTAGGGCTTATTCTTGAATTCGTCGTACAAACGTTGTGCTTCGGCCAGGGAGGTTTGAAGGGTTTCGTTTACCAGAACGATATCAAACCGGTCTTGAAAAGACATTTCGAACTGGGCTTTGAACAGTCGGCGGGAAAGGCTTTCGGGAGATTCGGTGCCGCGGTCATGAAGGCGTTCTTTGAGCACTTCAAGGGAGGGAACTTTTACAAAAACGGCAAGCGCTTTGTCGCCAAAATATTTTTTGAGATTCAATCCGCCTTTAACGTCAACATCGAAGATCACATTTTTACCTTCTTTCCAAATTCGCTCGATTTCTGATTTTAAGGTACCATAGAAGTTTCCTTCATAAACTTCTTCCCACTCGATGAATTCATCGTTGATAATTTTATTTTTAAAGTCATCTGGTTTCAGGAAATAATAATCCTTTCCATTTTGTTCGGTACGCCCACGTTTATCGCGTGTGGAGGCAGAAATAGAAAACCCCAGGTCGGGGTTTGTGTTAAGGAGGTGTCGTACAATTGTAGTTTTACCTGAGCCGGAGGGGGCACAAAAAATTATTGCTTTGCCCGCCATTAAGAGATCGTATTTGTTTTGATTTTACTTTTAATGCTTTCTACCAATTCGACGGGTGCTTCGCTGGTACATTTTAATTTCAGTAATTCCTTAATAGCCTGATCGAAATGATAGTGCCTGAAACAGGGAAGGCAATCGTCTATGTGCGACTTAAAGTCCTGCTTTTGTTCTGGCGTGGCCTCGCCATCCAAAATAAGTTGGAGCATTTCCAGGCAATTGCGTTTGTCGTCGCAATCTGACTTCATTTTGTTTTGGTCAGCGTTACTCATAGGCTTAGTCGTTTTTATAACCCATTTCTTTGGCGTATTCACTCAGTTTTTCCTTCAATAAGTTGCGCGCACGGTGCAATCTGCTTCTTACAGTGCCAATTGGAATATCAAGAATTTTTGCCATTTCGTCATACTTAAATCCTTCCAAGTCACACAATATAATTACTGTCCTGAAGTCAACATCCAATGCGTTGAGAGCGTTGGAAATCTCATCGCCAATCATATCCTTGAGGGCCTCTACCCGAAGATCGGGTGTTATTTGCCGGTCAACGTCTTCTGAGTTATAATAACTTTCTACCTCCTGGTAATCTACCTTCGAAGGTTCCTTTGTCTTCTTGC
>WUUC01181901.1_pt1 | contig 10927 bp, 6 predicted proteins | sample 6278441 | NCBI WGS metagenome assembly WUUC01 (sample SAMN13675441, study PRJNA597444) | soil metagenome | isolation source: soil | place: USA: Washington | collected 2017-10 | reverse complement strand
TCTCGACGCACATCGTCTCCGATGTCTCGAACCTCTGCGCGCGGATGGCTATCATCCGGCGCGGCGAAATCATCGCCTCCTGCACCCCTTCGGAAGCGACCGCGCGGATTGAGGGGACGATTTGGGAGACGGTCGTGCCGCGCGAAAGCGTCGCGGGTTTGAAGGCGCGCTTCCAGCTCGTCTCCTCGCAGATGTTCGGCGGGCAAGTGCGCGCGCGCGTCATCTCTCGGGACGGGCGACCGGGCGAAGAGTTCACGCCCGCGAGCCCGACCCTCGAAGACTTTTACTTCAGCATGGTCGCGCAGTCGCGGAACGTGAATTGACGATGGCATTGATATGGCATTGACGATGACAAGGCCCGCCGCTTTCAAGACCATCTTCCTCAACGAGGTTCTGTACAACTCGAAACGCGTCGCCCCTTACGCGATGATGGTACTGTTCAGCGCCAACGCCGTGCTGTGGTGGGGCGCGGGGCCAGCCGTCATCCGAGGGTGGGCGACGAACAGCGACTTCTACATCGTCAGGATGTGCATCATCTTCTCTTTCATGACGGTTCCGCTCTTCACGGCGCTCCTGATGGGCGACCCCGTCATCAGAGACTTCAATCTCCGCATAGACCCGCTCGTCTTTTCAAATCCGGTCGGACGCGCCGAATACGTTCTGGGGAAATTCTTCGGCAACTTCTTCGTGCTCGTCTGCTGTCAGGCGTGCTTCGCGCTCACGCTCTGCGTGCTTCAGGCGTCCAGCGTCGAGGGGATGCTCATCCTCTCGCCGCGCGTCTTTCCTTACCTCAAACACTTCTTCGCCCTCACCGTCTTATCGAACCTGTTGCTCGCCGTGCTCTACTTCACCGTCGGGACGCTCACGCGCAACGTCAAGCTCGTCTATGGAGCGGCGGTCTCTTTTTACCTGCTCTACATCACTTGGCAGGTGGCGATTCTGAAAGGCATGCCCCAACGCTGGCGGGTCTTGCTCGACCCGCTGCTGATGAACTGGGGAGACGGATTCGCGAAGAGGCTCGATGCCGAACAGCTCAACCGGCTGTCCATCGTTTATGACGGCGAGATGCTCTCGAATCGCGCGCTGGTGCTTCTGGCGTCGGCGGCCTGCCTGACGCTTCTTTGCAGGCGCTTCTCGAATGTCGAAGGCTTCAAGGGTGACGAAGACAGAGGGCGGGTTCTGACTCTTGAGCTAAGAGACTCGACGGAAAGACTCTCCGCGCGGGCGGAGGATTTCGGCCCCGGACTCCTTCGAGAGGCCGTCGAAGCGACTTCGGTTGACGTTTCCGTTCCCGAAGTCCGTACATCTTATGAGGGCTTCGGCGCTGGGCTCAGGCAATTCGCGGCGGCCACGGGGGCGGAGTTTCGACTGCTGCGTTCCGAGCGCGGGCTGGTCGTGGTGCTGCCGCTCGTGGCGCTTCTCTGCGGCCTGCAACTGAGCTACATCGGAGACGCGCACGGCGCGGCGTCGTACTCGGGCATCTATGCGAGCGAGACGATTAACCCGCTCCTGATATTCCTGTTCGGCATCACGGTCTTCTACACGGGCGAGGCGCTGAACCGCGACCGCGAGTTGCGCGTCGAGCCCGTACTGTGGTGCGCGCCCGCGCCCGACTTCGTCTTCCTGCTCTCGAAGTTCGCGGCGGTCTTTCTGCTTTCGCTCTCGCTCGTCCTGCTCGTCGCCGTCACCTCCGTCGCGCTTCAGATTTACAGAGGCCACACGCCGGTCGAGCCGCGAGCTTACCTGAGCATCTATTCAGTCGTTCTTTTGCCGGGCGTCTTGTTTATGACGAGCGCGGCCATCGCCTTGAACGTCGTCCTGCGCGACAAGTATCTCGCTTACGCTTCGAGCATCGCGGCGGGCATCGGCGGCTTTTTTCTATCCACGAACGGCTATAACGGCTGGCTCTACAACCCTCTGCTCCAACAGCTTTGGACGCCTTCGGACTTTGAGCGCGGCGGAAGCCTTTCGCGCATCTTCGTCCAAAGGATTTACTTCCTAGCCATCGCGACCTTCTGTCTGGCGCTCGCGCATCTATGCTTCGAGCGCAAGCCTCGCAGAGGCGTCCACGCGGGGGGCCGTCTGAGGAACGCCGGGCGCACTCTGGTCTCGATGATGGCGGCGTTGTTGACAGCCGTCGTCACCGGACTCACGCTAGCGCGCTGGCGCTGACTCCTTCGTCGCGCTCGATTGGGGCGCAGGGCGCGGGCTGGCGAGCGCGGAGGCGTCGAAGACATATGCGGTCTGGTTCGACGTGAGGACGAAGAGGCGCTCGCCGTCGTCGCTAAAGCGCGCCACGGCAATCGGGTTGGAGAAGACCAGCTCGTCGCGCTTCTCCAACGTGTTCAGGTCGTAGACGGCGAGCTTCCCGCTCTCGTTCTCCACGCACAGGATGCCTTTCGCGGCAGAGATGGTCGCGTGATTGCCGAAGACCCTGCCTCTCTGCTCGCCGGTCTTTAAGGAGTAGACGAGCACGCGGTTGAGCGTGTCGGCGACTACGACCCACTCGCTCGCCGCATAGAGGCTGCGGAGGCGGAAAGAGCCCTTGCCCGTCTCTACGAGCAGCGAGCCGATGCGATTGCCGTTGCGCGCGTCGAGGATTTGCAGGAGATAGTCGCCCTCCTTCTCTTTCATCGAGGCGAGCCGCTTGGAGAGGGCCGCATCGGTTTTAATCTCGGCCCGCGCGGCCTCCTGCGTGACGTGCCAGACGAGCGCGACCGTCTCTTCGTGTGAAGAGACCCAGACCTGCGGAGACTCCTTCGCGAAGGGCTTCGACCAGAGCGGCTGCAAGGTGCGCGCGTCGAAGAGTTCGAGGATGACGTTTCTGCTGTAATCGTTAAAGCCGCCCTCTTCCGAGTCCGGCTTGGCCGACCGGACAGCGACGAGATACGGGCCTATCTGTCTCGACGCGCTCTCGGCGGCCTCTATCTTCGGGCCGGGGACGACTTCGCCGTTGCCGAGATTGAATTTCGCCACGTTCCTCTCAGCCGTCTCGAACTCTGGGAACTCGCCGAAGAAATGCCCGTCGCCGCTCAGGTACGCGCCTTGAAAGCCGCGCACGTAGATGGCCGCTTCGCCGCTTGAAGTGTTCCAGACGCCCCCGCGCTCGCGGCCAGAGAGCGCCACCCACTTCAAGTCCGACGACATCTCGGCGACGCGCAGAGGCCCGAGAGACGAGGTCGGCAGTTGCGCCGAGGCCGTCAGCTCGTTCTTCTCCATGCGGTACAAACCGAGCTGCCCGTTGCGAAGCTCCGCGACCATCACGTCGCCGTAGACATCGAGCGCGGCCTGCTTGCTCGCCTTCGAGATGATTTTCGTGTTCGGGTCGAGCACGCCCACCGCGTACTCCCTGACGGGCCGCACGAGCACGTAATCGCCGCGCGTGGTCGAGTCCACCTCGCCCGCGAGCGGGAACTCCGAGATGATCTTGCCCGCCGGGAACGTCAAGAGCGCGGACTTTTTGCGATCCTGACTGTTGATGCCGACGAGGCGGTCGCCGCTCATGAAGGCGAAGCTGCCGGACAGGAACTTCTGCACCGAGTCGGAGAGCGAGACTTTTTGGAGCGTCGTCATGTCGTAGGCTTCGACCGTCTTCTCGGTAAAGGAACGGTTGACGGTTCCATGCCCCGAGCCGCCCGCCGCGAAGTAACGACCGTCGGGCGAGAAGCCCATCTCTATCATGCGGAGCCCGACATCGCTGTTGTCCGAGCCGCGCGCGACCAGCGCCCTCCAAGCGCGCCGTTCCTGAGAGGGGAACGGCAGGATGAACTTCTTTCGCTGGACTACCGGCTGCCCCGTAGCGACTTCAATCAGGTTCAGCGCGAAGTCCGGAGTCAGGCAGGCCAGATACTTCCCTTCCGGCGAGAGCGAGGTTTGCAGGCAGCCCTTCAACAACACAAGCTCTTTAACGTCCGTCCGCCTCTCTTCGGCGACGTTCCAGTATTCGACCCTCAGATTGTCCGTGTAGAAGACGACGTTCTGCGAATCCGGCGTGAAGCTGGCGTGCTTGGCGTCGGGCGCTTCGATGCGGAAGAGCGGCGCGAAGGGCTCGCGCGTCAAGACGTTGATGCTCGACTCGTCCTGAGCGAGCACGTATCGACCGTCGGGGCTAAAGCGCAGGTGCTCGATGCTCGTGCGCAGAGGCGGCGTGAGCTGGCGCTTGGCGACCATGCCGCGCAGCGCTTCGCGACGGCCAAGCCCGGCGTAGCCGACGACCGATGATTGCCAGTTATTGAAGGCTTCGTTCCGTGGGTCTTCACGCCGCTCGGCGCAGTTCGGGGGCATGGCCGATGCGGCCCTGAGCATCTCTCGCAGCCGCCGCTCCTCGGGGCGCGTAGTGCCGAAGAGGTCTGAGAGCCAGCTTCCGGTCTTCCCCCTCGTCTCCGTCATCCTGTCCCAGAAGCGGGCCAGCGCGTTCGGGTCGTAGCCCGCGCTGAGCAGCGCATAGAAGCCTATCTGGTCGGCAATCAACTGGCCCTTCTCGCGGTCGCGCGGCTTGTAGGCTTCGGGCTTGCGCCTGAAGTTCTCGATGAGCTGGTTGTACTTCTCGAAGATGTCTCGGCGGTCTGTGACCTCCGAGACGCCGAGCACTTCCTTGAGCCGCCGCGTTAGGTCAATCGCGCTCTCGCGCGCGACGAGGTGGCCGAGTTCGTGCGAGATGACGCCCGCAAGCTCGTCCTCGCTCCGCGTCAGCGCGACGAGCTTGCGCGCGACGTAGATGCGTCCGCCCGGCAGCACGAAGGCGTTGGCGTTCGGCAGGTCAACGAGGAAGAAGCGGAAGCGGAGCTTCGTCAGCGGCAGGTGCTTGGATAGGCGCTCGCCGATGCGCGTCAGGTAGCCGGTCAGCTCCGAGTCTTCGATGATGCGGTAGTCCTTCTGTATGCGCTCGGCGAACACTTCGCCGAGGTAGACCTCCTGCTCCTCGTTGAAGATGTTCGGCTCGGTCGGCGCGGGCAGCGCGACCGTGGGCAGGCACGCGCCCTGCGGCTGCGACTGCTGCCGCGCTTTGAGCGGAGGGGCCGCGAAGAGACACAACAACGCGAGCGAAAAGATGCGAAGGGGATGTTTGAAGTTCATGTGTGCCGGACTTGCGAAAGTTTGAAGAAGAGGGCCGGGAAGGGCCGGGGCGACGGAAGAAGTTAAAGGAATCCGACCGGAAGTGTCAATCCGGCTTGAGCACGCTGCGAGGTTCGCGTCCGTGGCGACGCGCGGCGGGAATCAGTGCCAGACGGTTAAGGGAGATTTCACTGGATGACGCGCAGGTCGCGCTCGCTGACAATCTTCCAGCCTTCGCGCGTGCGCTGCCAGCGAAGCTCTTGCAGGACTTCGCCGCGCCGCTCTCCGTCGCCGCCCGCGATTGCATACTTTTTGCGGAAGCGCATGGTGGCGGTGCGCCCGTCGCGGCTGAGCTTGATGTCGGGCGCGCTCGCGCGGACATCGACGGCTGCGGCGCGGCCTATGACGCGGGCCTTCTCCGCGCGCACGGACTCGCGCGAGGCGTTGCGCGACAGGTAAAAGGCGTTGACCTTCGGGTTATAGAAACTCATCTGCCTCGCGAGGTCGCGCGCGTTGGTCGCCGCAATCCATTCGTCGAGCGCGCCGCGCAGAGCGGCCTGCGAATCGGCGTCGGCGGGCGCGTCCGTCTCGACGCGCGCCTCGGGCTGCGGAGCAGGCTCGGCCACCCGCGCCGCCTCGGACGGCCCCTGCGCCGCCTCTCGTCCCGTCGCCGCCGCCGTCTCAGTCCGTCCCGCTTGCTCCACGCCCTCCGGATTCTGCGCGACCGTCTCGGCGGGCGTCGGTGTTGCTGTCGTGGGCTGCGTCCCCGCTGCTTCGGTTTGAATGACGGGCGGAATCGGCTGCGCTGCCTGCGTCGCTTCGGCGCTTGCGCGGGGCCGCTGGTAGTAGGAGAGGACGAAGCTGCCGAGCAAGCCACCGGCGACACCGGCCACGACACAGAGCACGACGAAGGTGAGCGGCCCTCCGGCGCGCAGCCTCCGGGCCTTCGAGTCGAGCGGCACGGCTGGCTGCGCCGACTGTATCGATTTCTGGTCAAAGCGCGGCGCGACGACCGTCCGCTCAGGGTCGATAGGAATCGTTTTTTCTGAAGGGCTTACCTCCGTGAACTGGTCTCTGCGCTCCATTTCGTTTTAGCTCCTTGACCGCAACCGATACACTTTTCCCCACCGAAGAATTCCTTAAAGCAACAACCAGTCCAAAGCGGCCCCTTTGGGCTCGCTTAAAGAACGCGCGCGGACGTGGCAGAATGAATTTGACTCCCCGTCGGATTTGGCGTAGATACGTTTTGCAAAGAGCCCACCACGGAACAAAAACAGACATGAGAACACTCGTCATAGCACTTTCGGCCTCCATGATTTTCGCGGCGGCCCTCTCCGGCTGCTCGTTCAGGCGGCAGGAGGCAGCCTCGAACACTTCGCCCGGCGCAGACGCTCCCGCCCCGTCCGGCGACACAGCGCCGCCCCCCGCAGGGGCTTCGACGACCGGCGAGGGCGGCGACGCTCACGCGTACTTCCAACGCGGGATAGAGGCTTATCGCGGCAACCGCGACGACGAGGCGGTCGAAGCCTTCAAGGAGGCCACGCGGCTCGACCCAGACTTCGCCGAAGCGCATTACCGGCTCGGCCTCGCCTACGCGGTCGTGGGGCAGGAGGAAGAGTCCGAGAAGTCCTTCGAGGCGGCGGTCAAAGTCTACGAGAAGATTTTGAAGGAAGACCCGAAGAACTCCGACGCGCAGTTCTTCCTCGGCCTGACCTTCGGCAAGCTCGGCAAGTACGAACAGTCGGTCAAGATGTTCAAGGAGTCCGTGCGCAACTCGCCCGAGGAGAACGACGACAAGTATTACGAACTCGGCCTCGCGCACTACAAGCTCGCGCAGTACAAGGAGGCCATCACCGCATTCAACAAGGCGCTGGAAATCAACCCGGACTACTTCCCCGCCGCTGACGCGCTGGAAAAAGCCAAGCCCGGCCTCCAACGCCGCGAAGCCTTCCTCAAGAACCTTGAGAAGCAGCGCAAGGAGCAAGACCGCAGGGGCAACACCAACATGAACGCCAACGCCAATGCCAACACCAACGGTACTGCCAACGCCAACGCCAACAAGAGGCCGAGCGCGCCCGCGCCCACGCCCACACCTTAGGAGAAAGGTGAAAGGTGAAAGGCAAAAGCGAAGGCGTTTTCTATCTTTTGTCTTTCATCTTTTTCCTTCGGCATTACAACTTTTTTACATCCACACGGTTGACCCTGCCGCTCTATTTTCGGAAGAATAGACGCGTCTCAATCTTGAACCCGAGAAACTCAGAACGCGCTCCGGCTCGCCAACTTCCATGAATATTTTTTCGCGCCGCTCCTCGCACGCCGTCCTGCTCCTGCTCACGCTCTGCTGCCTTTTCGCCGAAGGCGCGCGCGCGCAGTCGCCCGTCGTCTTAAACGCATCGGAGACGCAGCTCGCGCTGAGAAAGCTGTCCGTGTTGGGAAGCGCCCTCTACGTGGCCGCGCACCCGGACGACGAGAACACGGCGCTGCTTGCGTATCTCGCCAACGAGCGCGGCGTGAGGGCCGCGTACCTGTCGCTTACGCGCGGAGACGGCGGGCAGAATTTAATCGGGACTGAGAAGGGCGCGCTGCTGGGACTGGTGCGCACGCAGGAGTTGCTAGCGGCGCGGCGCATCGACGGCGCTGAGCAGCTCTTCACGCGCGCCATCGACTTCGGCTTTACGAAGTCGCCCGAAGAGACTCTGCGCATCTGGGGACACGACGCGGCGCTGGCCGATGTGGTGTGGGTCATCCGCCGCTTCCGCCCCGATGTCGTCATCACCCGTTTCCCCACGACCGGCGAAGGCGGGCACGGGCAGCACACGGCCTCCGGCATCCTCGCTCGCGAAGCCTTCGACGCCGCCGGAGACCCCTCTCGCTTCCCCGAGCAGTTGCGGTACGTTAAGACTTGGAAGCCTAAGCGGCTGCTTTGGAACGTCTTCAACTTCAGGTCGAGCGAGCGCCCGAAGGACGCCGACAAGATGCTGAGCGCGGACGTGGGCGCGTACAACGCTCTGCTCGGCAAGTCCTACACAGAGATTGCGGCGCAGAGCCGCAGCCAGCACAAGAGTCAGGGCTTCGGCTCAGCCGAGAGGCGCGGCGCGGCGGTCAACTATTTCTCGCACCTCGCAGGAGAAGAGGCGCGCTCGGACATCTTCGACGGCGTTGACCTCGGCTGGCGACGCATAGAGGGCGGCGCTGAGGTCGGGCGGCTGCTCGAAGAGGCCGCGCGCGAATACAGGCCGTCGAACCCGCAAGCGATTCTGCCTCTGCTGTTGCGCGCGCGCCGCGAGCTGAACAAGCTGGCGGCGGACGACCCTCTGCTAGAAGCCAAGCGCGCGGAGCTTTCGTCCGTGATACGCGCGTGCGCGGGGCTCTGGGCGGAAGCCATCGCCGCCGACCCGCTGGCGACGCCGGGCGCGGACGTGCGCGTCAACGTCACGCTCGTCAACCGCTCGGACTTCCCCCTTCGTCTCTTGCAGGTTTCCGGTGCGGGCGGGCGCGGGCTGCGCGAAGTGAACGCGGAGCTTAAGAACAATCAACCGCTGACGACCGAGCTTGTGGCGACCGCGCCGCGCGACTACGCACAACCCTACTGGCTGCGCGCGGAGCCGGGCGCGGGGCTCTACACCGTCGCGGAACAGCCGCTCGTCGGCGAGCCTTCTACGCTTGGCACGATGGAGGTGCGCGTCACCCTCGGCGCGGGCGCGGAGGGCGAGCGGCTTCAACTCGACCTGCCCGTCCTCTTTCGCTGGACTGACCGCGTGCAGGGCGAGCTGTACCGGCCCGTCGCGGTCGTGCCTCCCGTCGCCGTCAACCTCGTCGAGAAGGTCTTGGTCTTCCCCGACCGCGCGCCGAAGCAGGTGCAGGTCACCCTGCGCAGCAACGTCGCCGCCGAAAACTCTGGCACGCTTCGACTCAAGCTGCCAGCCGGGTGGTCTGCGACGCCCGCGTCCCTGCCCGTCACGCTCAAGGCGAGAGACGAAGAGTTCAAAGCCGCCTTCCAAATCACGCCCTCGCCCCAAGCCCCTGCGGGCACGCTCGCGGCGGAGTTCGAGACGGGCGGACAGCGTCTCACGCACGGCTTCGTCGAGATAGACTACCCGCACATCCCACGGCAGACGCTCTTTCCCGCCGCCGAGGCGCGGCTGGTGCGCGTCGATTTGCAGAGGCGCGGGAGCCGCGTCGGTTACGTGATGGGCTCGGGCGACGAGATACCGGAGGCGCTGCGGCAGGTCGGCTACGAAGTCACGATGCTTTCCGACGACGACTTAGAAAATGCCGACCTCGATAAATTCGACGCCGTCATCGCGGGCGTGCGCGCCTACAACACTCGCGCCGCTCTCAGGCGGCAGCAGCGGCGCTTGCTCGCCTACGTCGAGCGCGGCGGCACTTACGTCGTGCAGTACAACACGAACGACCGCGCGCTCGAAGGCTTCGGCCTCGGCCCCTATCCCTTCAAGCTCTCGCAGGAGCGCGTCACCGTCGAGGAGGCTCCCGTCAAGCTCCTTCAGCCTAACGATTCGCTCCTCAACGCGCCGAACAAAATCGTGCCCGCAGACTTCGACGGGTGGGTGCAGGAGCGCGGCCTCAACTTCCCCTCCGAGTGGGACGCGCGATACCAAACGCTCTTCGCCACCCACGACCCCGGCGAGACGGACAAGTCCGGCTCGACGCTCATCGCGCGCCACGGCAAAGGCACGTACGTCTACACCTCGCTCGCGTGGTTCCGGCAGCTCCCCGCCGGAGTCCCCGGCGCGTACCGCATCTTCGTCAATCTCATCTCGGCGGGGAAAACCAGATGACCAAACATTCTGACCACCGCGACCAATCCGACGAAGCCGTAGGCACGGAACCGCCGCCGCCTTTCGGCGGAAGCTGGCGGAGGCTCTACACCTACGTGCTCGTCAATCTGGCCGCACACGTCCTGCTCTTCTACATCTTCACGCGGGCGTTTTCATGAGGACACTCGACTGGCTGGTTCTGTGCGCGTCGCTCTTAGGCATCGTGCTCTACGGGCTCTGGAAGGGGCGTCGAACCGAGGGGCTCGAAGACTTTCTGGTGGCTGACCGCCGCATGCGCTGGCATCACGTCGCGCTCTCTATAATGGCGACGCAGGCTTCGGCCATCACCTTCCTCTCGACGCCGGGGCAGGGCTTCACCGACGGCATGCGCTTCGTGCAGTTCTACCTCGGGCTGCCCGTCGCGATGGTCATCCTCTCGATTACAGCCGTGCCCGTCTACCGGCGTCTCAAGGTCTACACGGCTTACGAATACTTGGAGGGGCGCTTCGACTTAAAGACGCGGACTCTGGCCGCCTCGCTCTTCCTCGTTCAGCGTGGGCTCTCGACCGGCGTCTCAATCTACGCGCCGTCGGTCATCTTCTCGGTCATCATGGGCTGGGATATACGGCTGGTGATTTTCCTGATTGGCGGGACGGTCACGCTCTACACAGCGCTCGGCGGCGCGCGCGCCGTGGACAACACGAACTTCCAGCAGTTCCTCATCATCATGGGCGGGATGTTCATCGCCTTCCTCACCATCATCTCGCTGCTGCCCTCGGATGTCTCCTTCGTCGAGGCCGCGCACGTCGCGGGAAAACTCGGGCGGCTCAACGCCATCGACTTTTCTTTCGACCTCACGAACCAGTACAACTTCTGGTCTGGCCTCGTCGGCGGCTGCTTCCTCGCGCTCTCCTACTTCGGCACGGATCAGTCGCAGGTGCAGCGCTACCTGACGGGCGAGTCCGTGACGCAGAGCCGTCTGGGGCTCCTCTTCAACGGCCTCGTCAAAGTGCCGATGCAGTTCTTCATCCTCTTCCTCGGCGCGATGGTCTTCGTCTTCTACCAGTTCACGGCCCCGCCCGTCTTCTTCAATC
>WUUC01161045.1_pt1 | contig 10927 bp, 9 predicted proteins | sample 6278441 | NCBI WGS metagenome assembly WUUC01 (sample SAMN13675441, study PRJNA597444) | soil metagenome | isolation source: soil | place: USA: Washington | collected 2017-10 | reverse complement strand
TGCGGTGGTCGTGCGCGCTTTGGCGACCGTGTCGTCGGACCAGTCGCGGACGATGGCGGCGTAATCGGTGCTCGGCATGAGGTATTTATACACGGGAAATAGGGGGAGGGGGCAGGTCCGACGCGCCGACACGCCGAAACTCCCCCCTCCTCGGGCTACGCGGCGCGGGCGAGGAGGTACGCCTCCATCCCCGGCCGGCAGGCCCGGCAGCGGGCCCGGCTCACGGCCGGCGGACCGGGTGGAGGGTCCACCCGGAAGCGGCGAACCGGTCGAGGAGCGCCTCCGCCCGCTGCTCCGTGCCGAGCCAGGCGCGCTCGTCGGCGGAGTCGAGGGCGTGCACGGCTGCGGTGAGGCGCTCGGCGCGGTCGATCGAGGACTCCTCGACGACACCGGCGAGGAGGCGGAGAGCCTGCACCTCGTGGACGAGGTCGGCGACGAGGTGCTCGTCGGACTCCGGGCAGCGCGGGGCGCCGGAGTCGTCGTGCCCGAGGGCGAGGCAGGCGAGTTCCCGCGTCGTCTCGGTGAGGGGCTCGCGGGTCACAGGGCGTCCCGGTCGGCGAGGTCGCGCTCGTGCTGCTTGACCTCGCGGTCGGTCGCGGCCTGCTGCGCGTGGTGGGCGACCTCGGCGACCGTGTCGAGGACGCGCTCGGTCGCATGGAGCAGCCCGAGGGCGAGCGTGTCGCGTCCGCCGGCGTGCGTCGTCCGGTACCCGCCGACCACGTCCCGGGCGACCTTGTCGAGGTCGTACTCGCCGGTCTCTTCGATCGCGGCGGCGACGGTCGGGGCGAGGAGGGCGATGTGCTGCTGCCGGGCGAGCAGCTCGTACCGGTGGGCGTTCGGGGCGATCCGCAGCCGGACCTCTTCGGCGAACCGGGCGACGGTCTGCTCGGCGTCGAGGTAGCTCGCGGTCCCGAGGGCGCGGAGCTGCCGGACGGTCTCGGTCACGAGTTCGGCGTGCGCCTGCTCGGAGGCGCGCTCCGCCTCCTGCTCGGCGCGGGCGGCGCGCTCCTCGGCGTAGTCGCGTTCGCCGTCAGTGTCGATCATGGTTACGGGTCCTCCTGTGGGCGCGGGACGTGTGCCCCCTATTTATACACGGCGAACCCTACTCGCGGGGGCCGACACTCCTCGGCGACCGGAGCAGGTCGTACGGGTCGCCGTACCGGATCGTCTCGGCGAGCATGAGCCCGGCCGGCAGCCCGAGCAGCACGAGCGGGATGGCGGCGACCACCAGCGCGGCGGGCCACCCGAGCCCCCCGGCGTGCGCGCCCCACCCGAGGAGGACGGCGAGGACGACCGCGGCGGCGAGGACGGTCGCCTGCCGGCGGATCACGCGTCGACCCTCGTCGAGCGGGCTCGCAGGAGGGGCACGTCGACCTCTGCGAGCTGCTGCCGGCCGTGCTCGGCGACGAGGGCGGCGAGCTGCTCGTTGGACACGTACGCGAATCGGGCTCGCACGGGCTCGGCGGACCGCTCGTCGACGAGATAGGCGACGCCGGGGAGTCGGCGGTCGATCTTGTCCGTGTAGGCGCCCGCCTCGCGCATCCCCGGCCCGAGGATCAGGTCGGCGAGGGCGTTCGGCGTGCGGAGCCCGACCCGCTCGGGGATCAGGTCCCGGAATCGAAGCGTCTCGACGCGCGGGTCCTGCGTGCAGAGGATGACGTACACGCCTGCCGCCCGGCCCTGCGACAGGAGGAGGGAGAGGGAGTTCTCGACGCGGTTGCGGACCTCGCGGGGGGCGTGCGCGGTGATCGAGGCGACCTCGTCGATAACGAGGAGGATCAGCGGCTCCGCCGTTGTCGGCGTGTGGACGCGGACGGGTCCGCCGGGCCGGCCCGGGTCGCGCATCGCGACGAGGCGGGCCTGCATGGCGGCGACGGCCTCGTCGAGGAGGTCGGCGATCGAGGTCTGCCAGGGGGCGCCGTCCCTCGTCGGCCCTCCGCACACGAACCGGTCGAACAGGGGGACGCCTCCGCCGAGTTCGGCTCCGCCCTTGGGGTCGACGGCCCACACGGATACGAGCCCGGCGCGGATCGCGTGCCGGAGCCCGGCGATCAGGGACCAGATGACGGAGCCTTTCCCGGAGCCGGTGACGCCGGCGACGAGGAGGTGACTCGTCCCCCGGCCGGGGCGCCACACGGCGAGGCGGAGCGGGTCGCCGTTCTCGCGGCGGCCGACGGTGACGGCGCCGAGCCCGTCGAGGGTCGCCTCGGCGGGCTCGGGCAGGGGCACGGGCCGGCGCAGCGGGTCGCCGACGACGGCCAGCGCGGCGTACCCGGCGCGGCGCGCCCGGGTGCGGGCGACTGCTCGGAACCGAGCGGACGAGGCGAGCCCGGCGGATGCGAGGGCGGCGACGGCGAACGGCGGCCACGTCCACCGGTGCCACGTGTACGCGGCGACGCCGGCCGCGAGTAGCGGGACGGCGGTCCGCGGCCGGCGTGCGAGCCACAGGGCGGCCAGGGCGCCGAGCACGAGGGGGAACCCCCACCCGAGGAGCTTCGTGGCGAGGCGGACCTGCCACCGGTCGAACGCCCGCCGGATGACGCCGGGCCGCCCGTCGTCGTCGGTCACCCCCCGGACAGTACCGGGGGGATTAGTACCCGGCGGGTACTGGTGCGCCGTAGCGGCGGGCCAGCCACGCCATGATCCGGCGGCCGGTCTCGTCGTTGTGCGCGCCCGCGTACAGGTGCACGGCGTCCCACTGGTCGGCGGTGGCAGCGGAGACGTGCCGGAAGCTGGCGATCCGCTCGGGCAACGATCCGGTGGGGGCGACGACGGACGCCCCGGTGCCGTACAGCAGGCGGCCGGAGGTGGGCGAGACGCGGACCGCACCCAGCACGATCGGGTCGTCGGTGACGGTCCCGCTGGCTCGCGCGTAGGCGGTGACAGCAGGGTCGAGCTGCCCGAACCCGGCGACTGCCTGCCCGGCGGTGGCGCTGCTCTCCTGCAACACGAGCGCCTGCCGGGCGGTGGCCGTCTGCGCGCGGGCGAGGTTGAGGAACGGCTGGCCGCGTCGTGCGCCGACGCCGTACATCGACAGCAGCGTGTCCCCGGGCAGGTCCAGGGCCACCGACTGTGCAGTGGCGGCCCGGTACAGCGACGCCAGGGGCCGCCCGGCGATGGACTCCAGGGTGTACGGCCAGCCGACGGACTCCGATGCCCACGCATCACCCGCCCAGCGCCAGCCGGGCAGGGTGCCGCTGCCGGGGACGCGGTCGGGCTGGTAGTCCCCGAGATACAGGTCGAGGTTAGAGCACTCCACGGAGACGCCGTTGACCAACGGCATCGCGGTGAGTCCGGCGCGGATCGAGGTGATCGCGGTGGCGTCGGCGGGCACGGTGAACGTCACCCAGCAGCGAACCGGCACCCCGGCGGTCACGGCCTGCGCGGGCGAAGATGCGTGGATGGTTCCGGCGGCGGTCGTCGTGCCGGGCCGGGAGACGTTGGACACGGTCATGTGCCCGGCGGGGAGGGTCCAGCCGCCGACGGAGAACGCCAGGTCGAACACGGCGGTCGTCCGGCGGCCGACGATCTGCGCGAGGGTGGCCGCCCAGCCAGCCGAGAGGCCCATGCCCACGTCACCGGTGACGTGCCCGCGGGTGGTCCACACGACGCGGCGGGCGCGCCCGGACAGCGACCACGGCACGGTGACCGATCCGCCGTCGGCGGCCACGTTCGGGGAGCTGCCGCCCCAGAACCCGAGCATATCGGCGTACTGCCCGCCCGGGGCGAGGATGCCGGGGTTGCGGTGCAGGTTGCGGACCGGCTGCGCGGCCGGGTCGATCAGGAGCGCCGTCACGGGAAGTACGGCGCCGCCGACGCCCGCCACGTTCCGCCGGTCCACAGCAGTTGCACAATCAGCTCGGCGTTGGCCGGGGTCGGCATGACGGGGGCGGGAGCGTCGTTGGGCCACTCCAGCGCGGCGGGCCACGTGACGGTGTACGGGCCGCCGGTGGCGGGCTGCCGCATGACCAGGGTGACGATCCCGGCCCGACCGGTCGGAAACCCGGTGCCGAGTGCGACGGTGAGGTTGGCGCCCAGTGTGTAGGTCCGCGCCGACGGCAGGTGCTCGGGAAGGACGGTGAAACTGCCACTGGACAGCGGGCCACCGGCGGCCGGGGACAGCGCCCCGTAGGTCTCCACCCAGGACCGGCGGGCGGCATGTGTACCGGCGGCCGGGTCGTTGGATAGTCGGACCCCGGCGAGATTGCTGTAGCCGTCCGGACCGCGCCGCACGAGCGCTCCGACGGTGGCGGCGTCCGTCGCGCCGGTCAGCAGCTCGTAGAGGGCTTGCGTCAGCAGGCGGACGGTGCTGCCCTCGGTGAGGGTGTCCGCGGACTGGGTGCCGGTGTGCGTGCCCCGGTCCCGGAGGGCGGCGTTCGTGTCGTTCACCGTCGCCGCGGTGGTGATGACGATGGTGTTACCGGCGTCGTTGGGTAGGACGGTGATGTTCCCGACGCCGATCAGGGCCGCCCCGAGGGTGTCGCGCATCGTCTCGGCGCGGGCCTCGGCGTCCTCCCCGGTGTACTCGATGACGAGGGCCCCGGCGTCTCCGCCCCGGTCCTCGTACGTGATGTTGAGGTCCACGCCGGCGACGCCGAGCATTCCGCCGACTGTGTCCTCGACGAACTCGCGGAGGTCGCCGATGGTCGCCGGGGACTGCGTGCCGGTGTGGTGGGCGCGGTCGGTCAGCCACCCGTCGGTGGCGTTGCGCGTCGCCCCGGCCTCGACGGCGTCCAGCTTGACCCGCTCGGAGGGGATGAGCAGGAGGCGGCCGGGGGCGACGGCGGCGTCGTCGACGCTGCCGGGTAGCGGCGCCCGCCGGTCGGCCCACCGGGGGTCGGCGGCGAGTTGGCGGGCGATGGCGCGGGCCTCGTCGGCGGCGTCGATGGCTTCGCGGGCGCGGGCGACGGCGTCGGCTGCGGCGCCGCGGGCGGCAGCGGCGTCCCCATCGGCGGAGGTGGCTGCCGCTGCCGCGGTCGCGGCCTGCCCGGCGGCTTCCAGCGCCCGGGAGGCGGCGTGCGCTGCCGCGGTGGCGGCGGCGGCGGCGTCTGCCTGCGCGGCTGCCGCGGAGTCCCGGGCCGCCTCCACGTCGGCGACGCGGGCGGCGAGGGGCACGTACACGCCGGGCGCGTCGACGGAGCCGAGGAGCCGGCCGAGGACGACGCGGGGCCCGGCGTCGCGGGGGACGGCGACCCGCCTGCGGGCGACGACGGCCCCGCCGTCCTCGACGATCACCTCGTAGGCGAACCCGAGGGGCCGCAGCGCCGGGTCGTCTGTGTGGGGGACGGGTGGTAGCTCGGCGACACCGGAGGCGTCGGCGACGGCGGCGACCGGCGCGGGCAGGACCTCCGTGCCCGTCTCCAGGTGGACGAGGTGCAGGGGGCGGCCGGTTCCGGTGACGGGCCGGAGGGTGACGCGGGCGCCGGCCCGCAGCGGCGCGCCGGCGGCGTCGACGTGCGGGCCGGCGACGAGGACGACCGTCGACACGTCGTCGGGGAGGGCCACGGGTCAGGGCCTACGGAGGCGGGCGAGCCCGGCGCGGGCGGCCTGCTGGAGGACGGGGCGGAGGCGTTCGTCGACGGCGCGGCGGACCGCGTCGTCGTCGTGCCCGGTCTGCCGCGTGGCGCGCCGCCCGATCGAGGCGGACCCGGCCGCGACGAGCGCGCGGGCGCCCGAGGCGGCGATGTGTGCGCGGGCGCCGATCTCAAATCCGGGGGTGTTCACGGACAGGGCGGCGACGAGCCGTACCTCCGTGTCGCCCGGGTCGGCGCGCCAGTCGCCGGAGAGCGGGTGCCGGCCGAATTCCTCGATCTGCTGCCGGGTGAGGTGCGGCTTCATCGCCCCGGCGAACCACACGCCGAAGTCGTCCTCCCCGACGACCACGTCCGCGTACGCGGTCCCGGCGTTGTCGTAGTGGGCGAGGGCGGGGATGACGCCGTGGTCCATGTTGTTGTCGTGCCCCCCGCCGAACGTGAGGGTCCCGGCCTCGACGAGGTCGCCCTCCTGCGTCCGGATGGGCTCGCCGCGGGTGTGGAACGTGCGGTACCCCTGCGGGCCGAGGCGGGGCGCGTACACGGCGCGGTCGAGGATGCCCCGGTGCGGGACGCCCCACTCGGCGAGGTAGCCCCACACTTGCCCGGTGGGGGTGCTGTCGGGCAGGCGGCCGAGGTACACGTGTCGGGACGGGTTGAGCTGATTCTGTCGCTGGAACCACTCGCGCGATGGCTGCTCGGGGGCGATCCCCCCGGCGGCGACGATGGCGCGGCGCCCTCCACCTGCGGTGATGATGCGCAGCGCGTCGGGGGAGGTGCCGATCGGGTCGACCTCGGTCACGGGGCCGGCCCCGTTGTCCTCGCCGAGGCCGCCGTCGAGGATGATGTACGCCGACGGGAACGCGCCGGCCGGGGTGATGGTGAGCTGCCCGATGACGCCCTGCGTGACGCGGAGGCGGACCCGCTCCGGGTATCCGTCCTCGTCCAACTCCAGCACGTCGACCTCGCCGTCGACCTCGCGGAGGTCGGCGGACACGCCGCGGAGGACCTGATCGCGGACGTAGTCGGCGGTCACGGCGGAGCCGGGCTGGTCGTCGTTGGGCACGAGGTACCCGGTGGCCCTCCAGCCCCACACGCCGTCTCCGAACGGCTCCCCGGTCTCCCGGTTGACCACGGCGGAGAAGTCGACGCGGGTGAGGGTGTCGATGCGGCCGCAGGCGATGGCGGCGTCGTGCCCGCCGAATCCGCCGTCGGGGTTGCGGAGCATCGCCATGACCGTCTGCGGCAGGTCGAGGCGGCCGAGGGAGCCGGGCTCGATGTACCGCACGTCCTGCCCGCCGTCGGAGGTGTTCCAGCCCTCCAGGACGACCGCGGGGACGGTGAACGGGATACCCCCGTCGGGCGGGGGGAGGGTCTGGTCGACGGGTGTGCGCTCGGCGGGCGGCGTCGACGGGGGCACCTCGACGATCTCAACGGGTGGGGCCTCGCCCTCGACCGGGGGGGCGGTGGCGACGAGCGCGAGCAGCTCGCCGGCCGGGCTCCAGCGGGCGAGCGACTGCTCGGTTCCGAGCGGTCGGCGGGTGCGGGGCATCGTGTCTCCTGTCGGGCGGGCGGTCAGATGAGGGGCGTGTACGTGGGGAACCACCCGCGGGCAGCCATGAGGGCGGCAACTCTGGTCGCCTCGACGCGGCGGGCGACGGTGTTCATGTGGACGGCGTCGAGCATGAGTGACGGCGGCAGGTTGCCGGCACCGACGGCGGTCGTGTCGTCGGCGGTCGGGGTGATGCCGGCGGCGGCGAGCCCGTGCCGGACCATCCACCCCCGCAAGTCGTAGTAATTCGGCCCGAACCGGTCGGCGAGGGCGGTATTCATTGCGGCGAAATTCGTCCCGTTGTAAACGGGAAGGACGATGTACCGACCATGCGGAATGGTGCGGACCATTGCGGTCAGGTCCCGGAGGACTATTGCCTGCTCGGCGGTGGTGAGGTTCCCGCCGTTGTTGTTGCGTCCGACGCGGAATACATGCGCCCACTCCGCCCGGGAGGAGCCGGCGGTCGAGTGCCACTGTTCCTCGGGTTGGATCGTCTTTACCGGCCCGGCGGTCAGGCGATTGTAAAGCCACTGGTTGGTGGCGCCGTTGTGCATCAGCCTGGAGGGCACGCCGGCGAGGGTGCCCTCCAGGCTGACCCATTGCGACGCGACGTACGAACCGGTCGGCTGGATTCCGGGGATGACGATTTGCCCGGTACCGGCGGGTATTTGATTGTTTGGCAGTGTCAGGAACACGGGCAACCCACCGTGGTAGAGGGCGACCTCTGTGGAGGTGTGCCCGCCGTACGCACCGTCGTACGTCTCCACGCCGAGGGCGGTCGCCAGCCCGCCCCACAGGCTCGCCCCGTCGTTGTTCATCGCGTCGCCCATGCTGTCGGCCCAGACGGCGACCTTCGGGACCGCAGTGGGGGCGACAGGCTGCGGGACTTGGGGCTCGGGCGGTGGGGGGCCTTCCGGCTCGTACACGGTGCGGAGCGTCTCGTCGGTGGCGGACGCGAGGATGCCCCGGAGGGTCTGCTGCCGGGCGGGTGTGGACGCGTCGTAGTCGGCGCGGAGCGCGGCGATCCGTGCGGCCGACAGCCCGGCGGCGCGGAGTCGGCCGTCGGGGAAGGTGGGGGGCATCGGACCGTCCTTATCTCACGGGGCCGTACTGGTCGTCGCGGCGGGCGAGGACGTAGCCCCGGACCCACAGGGTCCCGAGCTGGCTCATGGGGTCGTGCGGGCAGGCCGTGGACGGTTCGCCGGCCTCGTAGGCGGCGCGGCCGGCGTCGTACGCCTGCACCTGCTCGTCGGACGGCTCGGGGACCGGGGCGGAGGCGACGAGCGCGAGGAGGCGGCCGGAGGCGCTCCAGCGGACGGGCGGGGTAGTCATCGGCGGGTGCTCCGGTTCGTCCGGTCGCGGTTGATCCGCGAGTTTTGCTCGGCGTGCCGGGCGGCCAGCTCCGGGTTTCCCTTGCCGGTGCGGGCGAAGTAGAACTCGGTCCAGGTGATCCGCCGGTTGCCCTCCAGGAATTCCAGCAGCTCCGGGGAGGCGTACCGGTAGACGAGGCGAATGTCGCCGGCGAGGAGGTCGCGGCCGGTGACGCCGCGGGCGGCCCCGGCGGGGGTGACCATAACGCCGCGGGTGGCGGCCTCGGCGGCGACGTACTGCTGCTCGACGAACAGCGCGTACTCCTCCTGCACCTCGGCGCGGGTGGGGGTGCCGTCCCGGGAGCCGCGCCCGCCGACCCGCGGGTGCGTGACGCCGGGCCGGCCGAGGCGCTCGTCGAGGGCGGAGAACGCGGCCTGCCGCTCGTCGTCGCGGGCGAACCGGGCGGACAGCTCGTCGGCGAGGCGCTCCTGCTCCTGCCCGTAGGTGAGGAACGCGTCCAAGTCGTCCCAGCGCTGCCCCTCCCGCGGGTCGAGGGTGTCCAGGCGGGCGGCGATGTGCACGGCGAGATCGTCGAGCTGCTCGTCGGTGAGGGCCGACAGGTAGGCGTGGTCCAGGCGCATCGGGACGCCGGCCTCGTCGGTGGCGGGCTGCCGGGTCCGGCCGCGCGTGGCCTGCCTGCGCGGGGGGACGGGCTCGGTGGGGGGCAGGACGACGGGGGGGCCGTTGCGGGCGGCGCGGGCCGTCTCGGCGGCGGCGGAGGGCCGCTGCGCGGGCCGGTCGGCCGGGTCGAGGTACACGCGCTCGTCGACGGTGGCCCGGCGGGTCGGGACGGGGAGGTCCGGGTTCTGCTCCTCGTAGGCGCGCCGGCCGATGGCCTCCAGTTCGGCGCGGGTGTCCCGCCCGTCGGCGTAGACGGGGACGTAGTCGCAGTGGCAGCCCTTGTGGTCGCCTGGCGCGAGGGACGCCCCGACCCACGACGCCTCGGGTGGGGAGTTGAGGACCGGGTCGTCGAATCCGGCGAATACGACGCCGTCTAGGTCGGCGTGCGGCCGGAACGGGCGGGCGCTGATCCCGTACGCCCACTCGTACTCGGCGACCTGCTGCCCGTGGTCGCGGAGGAACCCGTCGAGCAGCTCCCCGGAGGTGAGCCCGGTACGGACGCCGGTGCCCGACGAGTCGGCGGGTACCCCGCCGGCGACGGCGAGGGCGTCGCGGACGAGCCCGGGGGGGACGATCGAGGACGGCACCTCCCCCACCTCGGGCGCGGACGGGTCCGGGTCGTACAGGCGCTCGGCGGCGAGGTCGCGGAGCCCGGTCTCCAGCACGGGCCAGGACGCGTCGGCGTTCTCGGCGAACCGGTCGCGGAGGGCGCCGATCTGCCGGGCGACGGCCGGGTCGGTCCGGTCGAGGCCGGCGAGCCCGACGGCGGCGTCGAGGGCCTCCTCGGCGGCTGTCGCCGTCCACTCGGCGTACTGCTCGCGGAGCCGGCCGAACGCCTCGGCGAGGAGCTGCTGCTCCTCCAGGCCGAGGGCGGCGACGAGGGGGCGGCCGAGGGACGCGAGGACGCTCTCGGGGGGCTGCCCGGCGACGGCGTCGCGGGCGGCCGGTTCGCGCTGCGCTGCGGCGCGGGCGCGGTTCCCGGCGCGCTCCAGGGCGCGGAGGACGGCGGCGTCGGCCGCTGCGGCGATCCGCTCCCGGAGGGTGCGCTCGATCTGCGCGAGCCGGCGGGACAGGCGCCGTTGCCGGTCGGTGGGTGCGGCGGCGGCGACGACGGGTGCGGCGGATGCGGCGGGCAGGGCGGGCGCCTGGGGTGTCGTCGACTCGTCGGCGGGCTCCTCGCCGGCGGGCAGCGCGGCCGGCTCCCCGGCGGGTGCCCCGGTGACGCCGGGGATGGAGCCGGTGTGCCCGATGGCGATACCGAGGGCGCGGTTCACGTCGTCGGGGGCGTACCCGGCGCGGAGGAACCGGTCGGCGATGGTGGCGACCTGGAGGAGGCGCTCGACGGCGAGCCCGGTCTCCCCGACGGGGTCGGAGCCGGTGTCGACCTCCTCAGCGGGGGCGAGGGACTCGTCGATGCCGCGGAGCTGCCGGTACCCGCCGTCGGTGATGAGCCCGCGGTCGTGGGCGTCGTTCGCGGCGGACGACATGTCGGCGGGGGCGACGAGGTTGGACGGGTCGAACCAGACGACGACGCGGCGAATCAGTTCCTCGGGCCACGCGCCGGCCGAGCGGAGCCGGGACCGCATGTAGGAGAGGGTGAGCCCCTCCACGGCGGCGATCGTGATGGGTTCCTGGTGGTGCCGGAACGTGTCGGAGCCGATCTTCCAGGCGTTCCAGTGGTTCACGTCGGACAGGCCGGTGATGACTTCGGGGGGCACGTCGAGGCCGATGCCGAGGCGGGTCAGGAGCCGCGCCTCCCGCTCGGAGGCGAGGGGGTCCAGGGGCCGGCCGAACGTGAGGTGTCGAACCTTGTCGAGGTACGCGGCGGCGCCGCGTTTGATCATGGGGACGA
>WUUC01178443.1_pt1 | contig 10928 bp, 9 predicted proteins | sample 6278441 | NCBI WGS metagenome assembly WUUC01 (sample SAMN13675441, study PRJNA597444) | soil metagenome | isolation source: soil | place: USA: Washington | collected 2017-10 | reverse complement strand
GAACAACTGATTCTCCAATTCCGTGGTTTGTTTTCCTTTCATTCTACCTACCTTCTTTTCGCCGGAGGCATATTTGATACGTTATTTAACATTCCGAAGAAAGTGCAAACTTCCAGATCTGAAGGAATGGCAAGATCAGAGATCCATTTTACGCTGGGGCCTGGCCAATGGGGAATCAGTAGTACTCGACCTTTGCTTCAGAAATCCACTGTTGCTGAAGAGAAGAGAAGAGATTTCTAGCGCGCACTCCTATCCGAGTAGAAAGACAGCCTACACTCACTGTTGGCAATGGAAGAGACTAGACTCTTTCCACACTTAAGATCCCAAGGGACAAGACAGATCAGATCTTTCTCTTTAGCCGGGGGCCCTTCTCCAGAGTAGAGTTTCGAACAAGAGTGCGGAGCGATGCGTTTCATCAAGAGTGCGAATCGAATGGAAGTTGACCATGTTCTTGAAATCGATCCTCGGATGTGAAATGAAAAGAGAAGCAAGTCCCGATGCAAGGAAATCGATCTTTATTCCGTGGGTCAGGGAGCCTGTTATGAGTTGGCTTTGGGACAAGCCCTGTTTCTTTAGACGAATCTGCCCTAGAACTCACTTTTGAAACCCGTTGAAGGAAATCCCGATAAAGAGAGGGAATGTGCTATAAAGCTTCCATTTTTCTTCTACACATTATACGTTACTCATTGGGTTGATAACAGAGGATAGATCGCGTCAATTCACTAAAGAAAAACTGCTTTTCCTGAGATTTCTGGCCCGATACCTTCCTGCCGATCCGGAACGGCGGATTCAGCTTCAATCCGAGGGCTTCCTGTGGCTGTTTCTGATTGACATGCCTGTTTCAAAGTGCAGTTCTCCAGGTCACAAGAGATAGAGATAGAAATGATCCCTGGCCGAGTCTAAGATCTTGGGTTGTTGGGATAGGATTGCTTGATTCCAGTTGTGAGTGGTTGATCAATCTTTTCTTTGACTGGTCTGCCGGATCACTTCCACTGATTCCTGAAACCTTTACTTAGAACTTATATGTAAATTCTGCCACTGATCCCCATTTCTACAGCTTGCTTTTAGCTGACGGTTTCTACAGCTTGCTTTTAGTTGACGGTTAGGTTAGTTCGTCTACCCACACTGGACTGGCATCAACAACGACTACTCGAACTAGTCGTCCATCAACAACAACAACTACTCGGATTAGTAACATTCCTCAGAAATAACATATATCGAAGTCGAAGGAAGAGCGGAAACCTGCTTCCCCAGAAACACAGCTGTGCTTCACTTCCTTGCCCAGAGACCAGAATATGGATTTGGAAAATGAACTTGCTCTTGATCCTCGGTCGATGGTTGATAGCTAGGCTTTCAGGGAATCAGAAGTTGTGATAATAGGCCGGCCAGTCCGGAACGTAGAGCAGATCTATCGGAGAACAGGGAGCAGGAAATTCTTGCTTGAATGCCCGGGGCAAGCTCCAGCAGATACAACAGATCCATATCCATAAACAAGAATGAAAAGCGGATTTCGATTAGTGAATGGATGCTATCCTGACCTGGCAAGAGATCCTGATCATTACGAGATGCTAATTTTCAACCTCCAATGCCTTAGAGCAGCAAATCCATCAACCCCGGACAAGAAAATCAAACAAAGTAGTGGCCAGGCCAGTCTCAAGAATGGGAAAGTCAAGTTCTAGTACGGCTATCGCGATGTGGCCAATGGATAATAAATAACTTGCTAACCCAACCCAGCAATCAAACAGATGCTAGCAACGGCTTTCTAGCTAGAAAACCAAGCCTTGGATCTCCACATAGAAGACAATTCATTCCAATACCAATGAAGCTAAGGCAATAAAGCAAAGGCAAGTTCCAATTATGTAGTGTAGTCGCTCTCATCCCCAAAAGGAAAGAAGATTTTTGGATTTCACCCACTATTCGTTCCCTCTATCCGAACGACACCACTGATCCGATGCCAACTCTTTTAATTGACATTAGTAACATTTTCCACACTTGCTTCTGTTCTCCAATTCCTATTCTCATTCCAATTCTCATCCCATCCCTCGAGATAGCCGGGCCAGTGATTCTCTTTAAGGATCGATCTATAGCAATAGCAAACAAACCGAGCGAGGAAGCTTACTTACCAGGGATGGATACCAGTTCAGATGGATTTCCGTATTCACTTATGATGCTCGAATCTCCTCTTCCACACTGGCAGCACCTAAGTGAAACAGAAGTTTTCTTATCAGCGGACTGGGTATCGAGGTCAAATAGCAGTACGTACTGGCAGCCTCCCGATGTGGGGTTCCAGGGCAGAGGTCAGAGAATCTATATGGTCGGTGTCTACGCATGCTTGAATTCCATATCCATAGCTGTCAAAATGACGTTAGTAGGATCATCGGTCGGGAGTCAAGTCAAGGGAGTGAAGTTGAGGGAAAAGCTCTTTCTCTCAAAGTTTGAGCACTGGCCTAAAACTGGATCAAAGATTGGAATCCGGAATCCAAGTCTATTCTTTCTTATACGAGTAATGTTTCCCTTTCCTTGACTGTCTTCCCGGAGAGATTCCTTGATTTCGGTATTTAACTACTCTAGTTGGAGTAACGTCCCTTGCTATCTTCATTCTGACCTTGCCCTAGCGGCGCACAGTGACAAATCGAGTTCAGGTTCTGATCTGGCTCGTACACTAAACCTTACCAGTAGCTCTTGCTCTTGCAGCAACTGTTGCACTACAAGCACAAGCTATTCTTCTAACTTGCTTGACACACTGATGGAACAATGCGGCCGACTCACTCACCTGCCGCCCTTTAGTAGGAATCTGAAGAGGAAGGAGCCTTAGCTGCTTCTATTCTACGCAATTCTCTTCTCATCCCTGCGCCTGCTCGGCACATAAACTAACAATCCTGCTACTTCTCCTTACAACAACTGCTGAAGCTGAGAGGCTAGGGGACTCGGGTCAGGGCGGGATGAGTGCTGCTATATGGTTTGAACCCTCTATCTGTAGATCATTCCTTTTACTGATTTCTAGCTTTTCGGAGGCACAAGTAGTTGATCACTTAGACGTACGAGATTCTGAAAGGATTGTTCTCTCTAGGCACATCTTAGGAAGGATTCCGTGTCCCTCCAACTCCATCCATTGGGCGGCGTCTTTTCATCCGGAGAAGCTGTCGAAGCGATAGCCATGTCTGATCCCCGTATCTGTGAAAGAGCAAGGTCTTCCTAGTGGAGTCTAGAAAAAGAGCCGGGTATTCTGAGTGGAGTCTGGAATGAGACCTGCTGCCTCTGGCTTGACCATTAGCTGCTCTATCTGTTATTGGCATGGCATTCCTGAACCCATAGAAAAAGAAGGATTAGGAGACGTCCATCGAAATAGACTAGGAGGCCTCTCACTAGCGCTATATAAGCTGCCGGATTCCCTTTCACTTAAAGCCATTCCAACAATCTATTCGTCTCCAGCCCTTCTAGCAGGAGCAGGGGCTGGAGCAGGAGACAGATCAAGCAGGAATGGTGAGTCACTCACAAAAGGTATTCACACCGAGCCTGACCCACCAACCTATGCACAATCTGATACCCCTCCTCTCGAAACGGAAGAACCAAGGGAAGCTTAGACCAAGCCATTGATCTATTCGAATTGGAGAGCCTGGAATGGTGTTACCAATAGCCCAGCCCCATCTTCATCCGCATCTTCATCTTAGGAATGCCTTTACCCATCCACCTAGGAACACAGAAAGCTACCATTTCTTGTTGCATCATTCTGGAATCCGTGGGTCAAGCTCACTTTCCGGGAATGCTATCGCTATCCTTTGAAACTAGTTCTCTCATTCTTCTGTTTCATACAGCCTAAGATTGGAAATCGAAATCCCCAAACAGACAGACGAGCTTCCCAGACCCCGATATGGAGATGGCGACTCAAGTCTTGCATGCCGGAAGGAGTGATTCTAGTCTAGGAGATCTATCAAACCCAAGTCTTTCTTTTACGAGCCTCGATCAATAATCAGTGTTGCACGCACCCATACCAAAACAAGAAACGGTACACTTTCCCTATCCCCATTCCCGTACCCTTTCCATCTACTGGCCAAGGTTTCCATTCTTTCTACTGGCCATGGCCAAGGAAAGGAATAGCCAACACCCATAAATTCTATGCAAACACTTCTCATCACCTTTTCCGCACCCAACCTGGTCTCGTGAGTCCAGGCCTAAGGATGGATACCTCTGCCTCGAGCTGACTTGACTATGTTCGATTCTATTGGATTCCATTCTCATCTCTGCGAGGAAGGATCCATAAAGCCAGCTAGGCCTCTTCTTATCGAAGGATCTATTACAGCCTATTCAAGCGAGAAACCTTTTGAGTAATGACTAGGTTATAGATCTGTATGGGATCCGCTAGGCACAGCCCGCGGTAGATCCCTTAGCGCAAAAGTAGGCAACCCTATGGCACCAAGTGGGTCAATCAAGTGATCAAGTATGATTCATCTCTGAGCGAGCGTAGAATATACAAAGCTTTCCATCTCCACCAACGGCAGATTTCTATCTTGCCATTTCAATTTGGCTCTATGAGAAGCTTGTATCCCCGATTGGGACTTGTCTTCCCAGTAAAACACCACAGGTCCCACTCCTCTTGCATTTGACCCTCTCTTCCTGCAAGCTCCAACTTCTAAGGTTCTGTGAATTAGAGAGTTCTCCGTCTATCTCTTTTTAGATTTGATGTAAATCACGGAGAGTTCATTGCGGTGGAAACTTGCGAGTCCGATGGGTAGGATAGAGCATACAAAAGGTATAAGTAAGTCTGTGTACTCGAGTAAAATAGCCGGAGTAGTTCTGGCTTCTCTATCACGGATAAGAGATTCAACATAGCTTCGCCTGCCTTCGTGATTGCTTGTGTAATACAGAAAGAATATGCCAGAGCTGTGGGATGCAAGTCGAACTAGACTGAATGTGCCAGGCTTATATTTCTCAGGGCCACAAGTAGAAAGTGAGTGGAGGCAAATGTTGCTTGTTACTCTGATGTCCCTCCAAGTTTTCCATGGAACCAAAGTCATAAAAAGATGTATATAGAGTGGGCTAAGGTTTACTTTTATGGGTGGGTCAAACCTAGACGAACGAGTGGATACAAGCAAGGCTAGCCCTAGTGCTTCTAACTCATTGGAACACGCATGGACGGAGAAAAGGGAAGGTCCCGGAGAGTTTCGGCTTTGGTATGAGCTGCTTTGAATCAAGAATAAGTTTGGTTGAGTTTTGAATGAAAATGAATAGGAAAAAAGGGCATAGATGCTTCGTACACCAACGAGAAGGAGAGCGGGGCCAACAGATCTCTATTCAGCCCTGCCCTGCTCGATGACAGCAAATCCATTCGATGAGTGGTTCTCATCCCATCTTGACTTGATTTTATAGATACTCGATTGGAAGGCTAGATACTCGAGGATGGATCACTGGGCTGGCTTAGACAGGCTTGACTTAGATGGCGCTTAATCTGCATAATCTCAGAATCCACTTAAGCTCAGTTCACTAATCAAACTTCCTATACCACTCTTCCTTTCAAGCAAGTATTCAACCTTTCTTTTGTGTATTCTACTGAGGAGAAGGGCTTCCTTTCTCCGTTGAGTTGAGACTTATTTGCTATCATCCGTTGGTTCAAAGCTGCTTTCCAGATAGAGATATTGAGAAAGGGCAAATAAATCGATCTATCTTTCTTCCTTTTTCTCTTCCACTCCACTAGAATCCCTGTCTTTCGTATCTGGATCTCATCCGTTGGTAAGAAGCTTTCTCCGCCTTATCTACGCAAGAGAAATGCAGACCACCTTCTTCATGAAATGGCTGGCCCCTGTATACTTCCTTCATCCTAATCGTCAGAGTGAACACCCTCAGTGTCAGAACATATGCTTCTCTTCTAGGAATTGGTACAGCTTCTATTTCTCTTTTCGCACCACCTCATCAGGAAGACAAGTGAGATCTATTTTGATTAGAAAGGAGAGAGACCGTCGCTACAACTACTAGAAGACATGGAAGCATCAGTAGACGGGTTCTTCATAGGCAGAGAAGGTTCTGGACACAGGAGCGGAGATCGATTCTACCAGACTTAGTAGTCTCCATCCTAGACCTTTCCTGTCCTCCAGTAGGTAGTACTAGTATCCCATGACTTGACCTTGCCCGAAGTCAACAAAAGTAAGAATGAATACCGGCACCTCGATTCATCCATTTTAGAAGTTCGAGTTCGCTTCATCCGTTCGTGTAGCTTTCCTCTTATAGTGGCGCTTGCTGGGATAGCCAGCCAGTGGCCAATCCATATGATATGAGTGGGTTCCGTTGGCACCATTCCAGGTTTCAACCAGCTTCCCCAGAAACACTGCTGCTTCCCTCGAGCAAGACCTGAAACCAGACAAGAGAGTTATTCACCGACCTGTTTGACTGAGCTGCTTCTACTTCGGAAAGAAATCGAATAAATCTAACTATAGTGGTTGGTGATTCCTGGTCGAGTAATAGTATCTCGGAAAAAGGAGTTTCAACTGTTTGTATGGTCTCGTGGTAGATTACCTTCTCCAGGCGGGGAAAGGGCGCCGAAATGAATTAGATATCTTTCCACGGCTGTAACTACTAGTCATTCTACCCCTTAGAACACCTAGTAAAACTACTAGTCCTGGTCGATACACCTACTCGTTTCGTTGCAACTGTCCAATAAGCTAGGGTCGGGGTCGGGCATGTCCAAAGAAGAATGTACCTGGGTCGGTAGCGAGGAAGTAAACTAGTGCTTTCCAACTGAGCTGGATACATCATAGTCCTGGATACATACATATAGCAGGGGTTGCTCGCCTTGTTGAAACTAGTCCCCTTGCTGGCTCGGAAGCACCAGACCTATTCGTTTCACTCGAGAAAGTCATTTGCTTCACCGGTTCGATATGCGATATAAAAATCCTTTCCTTCCACGGATGCGACTAAAAAGAGAGTAGCTTCTCCTGCTCGCCTTGTTGAAACTAGTCATTCTGTTTCTGCTGTGGCTGGTTTATCGGCTGCTCCAACTGTCCAATCTGTCCCAACAGAGTTAGGCATTCCTTCTGAGCTAGCTAGGGAGTCAATAGCAAGACCGGGTACAACAAGCCTATTAGAGAATGAAGTAGCTCGAGTTCGGGGTTATCTCTCCTTTACGAAATAGAGGTTCACTTCGACTTTACTACTTTCCAGCCAGCGCACTCTACTCAAATTGAAGGAAATTGTCCCTATTCTATTTATTTATTAAGGGAGGGTACTCATAACGTTGAATCACTGTTTTTCTTTCCTAATGTTCATCTCAAGCTGGCTTCGACATCTGGTTATCGTGTTTCTTTCTCCTCCTTTTCTATCGCTTGCTTTCCATATTCCACTTTGACTTTATTTAGTATTGGCTTAAGGCTGTTGGTTCAACCGACTATAAGAAGTTCAAGAAGGGGTCCCGGCTCGGGGGCGGGGGTATCTTACTTCTTTTCCTCTGCGTTCGTGACAAGCTAGTAGGCACTCTTGTGTGGGTTGGCTCATTCCCCCGGAAAACTAATATTAAGAAGATAGATACCATTCCGTCGATACTAGATTCATTCTTTCCGCTCAAAAAGAACAAAGCCTCTATTGTGGGAAAAGTCTGTGAAACCCGAAGTTCTAAAATAGAAAATGGAATGAAGAAGGGGTGTGACCTTATGGCCAACTATACTAGCTCCCCTAGAGGGATAATATAGCTCCTAAAGGATGATTGTTTATGGTATATTACCGTAATTGGAGAATTTGACCTGGTGCTGACTTGCTGCTGTTCTGAGAAGGGGACCTTGCAAAGCTTGACAAGTTTTTTTTCGATTTCTCGATCCAATCTGTCTACAGATAGGCGCCTGCTGTGGCAGCAATTAATTAATCTCCGCCTTAGCATACAAGGACCATGGCTCGCAGCGGGTAGTTACGGTGGTTTTGAGGAGACCCGCTCAAGGTCGCTGGGGAGGTGGATCAACGAAAGGTTGCACTGGTTGCTTCCCATGTTCGAGCTGTCTACGCGACAGCACTATTATTCCGGATCATCTATCAGACCCACGAAGTTCATCCTTTTTTGCTATCTAAGAAATTCATTCAAAACCGACCTCGGAGAAATCTTCTATAATTGGTCCTTAGCCGCCTTACCCGGAACCTTCTCTGTCAACTGCCTCATCTCCCCACTGGTGCGCCTGTTAGATCCAGTATTAACAGAGGGACGCGCTTCACTAGTCCATTCCGTCAGTCACAGACAGGGGTTGCTTAGAATCCTACTACACGTAAAGGATTTATGAAACTTCAATCCTTGTTGATAGAACCACATTCTTAGAGGCACGGGCCCTTTTCATGTGTTGCTAGTAGAAAATTAATTGGTTTCTAAAGAAGAGCTCGGCTCATAGGTATCAATCCATATGAAGAATGAAAATACCTGGGCTATTACATTCTAACCTAAGAAGTCCGACCGATCCTCTCCTCATGGTGGGCCACTGCTCTCCTCCAATAACAGCATTTATTTAAAGCCGAAAGCATATCAGATCAGCGTGAAAAAGAACAAAAATGGCACGTCGCTTGATTCACCAAGACTGGGCCCTCTTTCTTATGCGGATAATAATGGTATGTTATAATTCAAACATTGTTCGGTTGACTGAACTTAAGCCTACTCCCCCCCCCTCTCATTATACCGTACAGAATCTTATTGAAGTCGACAACAGCGCAGCGACCCATAGCATGTCCAGTCTACCAAGGAACATCCGAAGTTGATCCCAGGTGACACAAAATAAAGTATTTCCTCCCGGTGGCCACCTACACCACTATGTTTTCCATTCGCAGCTATTCCGAGATCTCAAGGAGCGCCAAGCTCAATACGTGCAAGAAGAAAGAAAGGCTTCCACCTACGACTGCAGCTGCTGGTACTTTATCTCTGTCGCTTTCAACTCCCACTCCTTCTCCCTTTGGTTTCTAGAGGAAGTGAGAAAGAATAAGAGCCCTATCTTTTGTAACTAATCTTTCTTATGAGATCATCTATTCCCTTCTCTTTGGTGGATTCAATCATGCCTTGGTAATTGTGGCTTGGCCTAAGCGCTCACCTGAGAGTCCAAGAAAGAAGGCAAAACAGCTATATAGAGCCCCTCCCTCGAGTCGAGCAATGAACAAGTAAGTAGAGACAAGGAAGAGGGGAAATGCAGTATCGTTATGTTATAGCAAGATCATCAGATCATGGGTGAAGCAATCGATCATCAAAAAGTTCTTTATCAGCCGGCGGAAAGCGTGGTAATTCATTCATTTCATCGGAAAAGGATCGAACAGGAGTCATCGCATCGTTTCTAGATCTTCGATACCTCGGGCCTTCTTCAGAATAGGTCCTAAAATGGTCAATCGATTGTTTTCTCAACGGGAATCGAGGAAATGGCAAGGGTTTTCGTATAGCGAGCAGAGGAATAGTTTCCTTTATCAAAAGAAGCCTCTCGACTTGGAAACAGAAGATGTTGTAACTTAACTGCACCCTTCCTCTTCTGCCGATCTTTACAACGCTATGCACATCTCCTTCTTAGTTTTGAAAAAGAAAAGGGCCTCTTTCCTTTTCCCAATACTTGACCAAGATTTCTGTTCAGTTCAGTTCCAGATTAGGAAGCGATAGATGTTCCATTGGCCGAGAAGGAAACCAGTAAGCAGATTGAAGAGATAGATTGAATAACAGGCAGATTCCCCTCTTTAAGGCATATAAATAAGTCCCATTAAATTGATTGATAGACTACGCATCGATGGTGTCGAGTCAATCCTTGTAAGCTAAATACTACACAACTGGATGCGCTCTATATCATAAGTTTGAGTATGCCCTCGATACGATAGATTCTACTCAAGGGGCTCGATTCGTTAATTAAAACAGACCTATCCCTTATCTAAGGGAATTTTCCTGGACTTCAATTAAAGTTGGCAAACAATCTAATAAGAACTTGGGAATAAGGGGATGAATTGGTTACTTGGCAGCTTGACTTGCTCTCTTGATCAAACAACCAAAGCGAATTCCTTTATTTTCTGATTGGAATTCAAGTTGGACTAGATCGTTGTTATTGTCCGCAAGGGATGGCCGTGAAAGAAGGAAAACTACTAGGCTTCGGATAAAGGAACAGTCAACGGCTAGCTTTTTTCTTGCACTTGAGGGAATCGGAAAATATACAGGTTTATGGCCCTGTGGAGGAGAAGTTTCTACTGGTTTTTCTTCCCTGGCACACCTTCAGTTCAGCTGTGACATCTTGCACTTGTAAGATCACTTGCTTGCCTTTATGCTTGAGTTTAAGCATTCCTTTACTCCAAGTCAACTGTCATTTGACCAAAACTTGACAACCAGTCAATGCCTAAAATAAGATCATAACCAAGTACATTGTATAGTTGTTAAGCAAGTAGTGCTTTGAAGCAAGAATCAAGTAGTTGTTAAAGAGAACCTATAGCAAGCAAGGAGAATCAAGCCTATTGCTTGCAACGAGAAGATTAGAAGAAATCCTATTGCTTAGAATCTATGCATATGCTTCATATCAGGAGAGACATGTCAGAAAGGATAGTCAAGCCTGCAGCTCTAGTAGTGCAAACTCTGATCAAGCTATCAAGTACTTAATCGTTACCGAAGAACTCCTTATATTATATAATAAGAATAATGCTTATGCCTATCTATTGTTAAAGACTGACTTTGCTAGGGCAGTTCATTCATACTCTTTCCTTTCCCTAGAAAAAAACCAGACAATCAAACTAGAGAGCTTTTCCAACCGCAGCTTAGGGGTTCCCGCGTGTAGCCCCCCGGGGGTTCTTACCTTCCTCGAGTCCAAGTCTCGGAAGGCGCTTTGGGCAGGTCCTGTTTCCCCGAGTCGATCTTCCAGTTCCGGTTTCCTTTCAACCAATTCCAATCAGAGGAAGGAAGTCGGCTTTAGTTGCTCGCCCGCGCCTCCCTATCTGGGCTAATTCAAATCCTATGCTCC
>WUUC01176736.1_pt1 | contig 10928 bp, 7 predicted proteins | sample 6278441 | NCBI WGS metagenome assembly WUUC01 (sample SAMN13675441, study PRJNA597444) | soil metagenome | isolation source: soil | place: USA: Washington | collected 2017-10 | reverse complement strand
AGGACGCCACGATTTCCGTGGTCGATCCGCTGTTCGGCTATGGCACCAGCAAGCTCCTCACCATGGTGTTCCTGAAGAGCCCGGGAGAGGACTGGGCGCTGACGCCCGACTCCAACCGCCTCTTCGTCTCCATGCCAGACTCCAACCGGGTGGCGGTCGTCGAATCAGCGGATTGGAAGGTGGTCTACGAGATCGACACCCCGGCCAAACCGCGCCGCCTCGGCCTGCAGCCCGACGGCCAATACCTCTGGGTTTCGTATGACGGCGCCGAGGGCGACCCGCGGGGCTCCGGCGTCAGCGTGATCGACACGCGCTCGCTGCGCAAGGTGGCGGACATCCCCACCGGCCACGGGAACCACGACCTGGCGTTCAGCGACGACAACCGCTTCGCGTTCGTGACCAACGAGACGGATGGCACGGTCTCGGTGATCGACGTCGCCCGCCTCGCCAAGGTGCGGGACGTGGCGGTCGGCGACCGACCGACCTCGATCGCCTGGACCTCCCAGGCCAGGGCGGCCTATGTGGTGGCGACCGGCGCGGGGAAGGTCGTGGCGGTGGACGCCGAACAGGCCGAGCCGCGGGCGGTCATCGCCGCCGAGCCCGGCATCGGGCGCATCCGCTTCGCTCCGGGGGGCCGGCTGGCCTTCGTGGTGAACACCGGTCAGAATACGGTCCACATCATCGACGCGGCGAACAACCGGCTGATCCAGACAGCGGACGTGGAGGCCGGGCCGGATCAGGTGACGTTCAGCGACGAATTGGCCTACGTCCGCCACCAGGGGAGCGAGACCGTGCTGATGATCCCGCTCAAGACGGTCGGCGAGGCGGGCCGGCCGGTGTCGGTGGTCGACTTCCCCGGCGGCGAGCATCCGCCGGGCCGGATGACGCGGGCGACGCCGGCCGACGGCATCGTCCAGGCGCCGGGCGCGGCCGCGATGTTGGTCGCCAACCCCGAGGACAAGGTCATCTACTACTACAAGGAAGGAATGGCGGCTCCCATGGGCCACTTCCAGAACTACGGCAAGGTGCCGCGCGCCGCGCTGGTCATCGACCGCAGCCTGCGGGAGGTGAAGCCGGGGGTCTATGAGACGGTGACGCGATTGGGCCGCGCCGGCCACTACGACCTGGCGCTGTACGTCAACACGCCGAAGCTGATCCACTGCTTCCCCCTGGAGCTGGCGGCGGACCCGAAGCTCGCCGCGGCCCGGCGGCCGAAGCTCGGGGTCGAGCTGCGGACGGAGAACACCACGGTCTCCACCGGCAAGGAGGTGGAGGTCCAGTTCAAGCTGACCGATCCGCAGAACGGACAGGGGAAGACGGGGCTGGAGGACGTGCGCGTGCTGACCTTCCTGACCCCCGGCATCTGGCAGCAGCGCCACTGGGCGAAGGAGCTGGGCGACGGTCTCTACGAGATCCGCTTCACGCCGCCGGAGGAGGGGCTCTACTACGTCTTCGTGGAGGTCGCCTCGCAGGGGTTGCCGCTGCAGAAGTCGCCGTTCATGGTGTTGACCGCGGAGAAGGGGGAAACCAAGGAGGCGGCGGCGCACTGATGCTCCGCTCTCTGCGCCCTTTCCTCCCGCTGGCGTTACTTGCTCTGGGGCCGCCCGTGCTTCTGTACGGAGCGGCCTCGCTGACCCCCGAAGAGCAGCGCGGGCGCCAGATCTATCTCCAGGGGACCAGCCCGTCGGGCGGCGAGATCGTCGCGCTGATGGGGGACGCGGCGATCGAGGTGCCGGCCTCGGCGGTCCCCTGCGGCAGCTGTCATGGTCCGGATGGCCGGGGGCGCCCGGAGGGAGGGGTCTCGCCTTCGGATCTGCGCTGGGAGAGCCTGACCAAGCCGTACGGCGTCACCCATCCGAGCGGGCGCAAGCATCCGGCCTACGACGACCGGCTGCTCAAGCGCGCCGTCACCATGGGAATCGATCCGGCGGGCAACAAGCTGCACGTGGCCATGCCGCGGTTCCGCATGAGCCTGCAGGACATGGCCGATCTCACCGCCTACATGAAGAAGCTCGGCAGGGAGGCCCAGCCGGGGGTCTCCGACACATCCGTGGGGATCGGCGTGGTCCTTCCCCCGGCCGGCCCGTTGGCGCCGATGGGGCGGGCGGTCCGTGCGGCCCTGGAAGCCCAGATCGAGGTGTGGAACGGGCAGGGTGGCTTCTATGGTCGGCGGATCGAGCCGCGCTTCCTGGAGCCGCCCGCCGAGCCGACGGCCCGCCGGGCGGCGGTCGCCGGGCTCCTCGATAGCGGTGAGGTCTTCGCCGTGGCCGCGGCCTTCCTGCCGGGCGCCGATGCCGAGCTGACCTCGCTTTTCACGGAGAGGGAGGTGCCGCTGATCGGCCCCTTCACCCTCTATCCCCAGGAGGGCTCGCAGCCGAACCGGCATGTTTTCTATCTCCTGCCCGGGATGGGAAGCCAGGGGCGGGCCCTGGTCCGCTTCGCCCGGATGCTCCCGCGGGATGCCGCGGCCCGGCCGGCCATCGCCGCCCCGGCGGACGCCGGCCTGGATGCCGCCGTCCTGGCGATCACGCGGGCCTGGGGAGGGCAGCCGGGGCCGACGACCCATCGCTGGGGTCGCGGCACATTCGATCCGGCGGCCACGGCCCGGGAGCTGGCGGCCGCCAGGGCGGACCCCGTCTTCTTCCTCGGCTCGGGTCCGGAGGCCGGGGCCCTGCTGCGCGCCGCGGAGCCGCTCGGTTGGCGTCCGCACCTCCTGCTGACCGGCGCCGCCGCGGACCCGTCACTGTTCGCGCTTCCCCTCTCTTTCGACGGCCGGATCTTCGTGGCGATCCCCGCCATGGAGGGCGCGCCGCCGCGCCCCTACCGCGAGCTGGCCGCCGCGCGCTCCCTCCCCCGCGAGCACCTGTCGGCGCAGCTCACCGCCCTGGCCGCCGCGGAGGTCCTCGGCGAGGCGCTGCGGCGCACCGGCCGCGAGCTCACCCGCGAGCGTCTGATCGAGCAGCTCGAGGGTCTCCGCAAGCTGCAGACCGCCTACGCGCCACCGGTCACCTATGGGCCACTGCGGCGGATCGGGGCGAATGGTGCGTATGTCCTGAAGGTGGATCTCGCCCAGCGGAGGCTGGCGGACGCGGGTGGGTGGGTGGAGGGGGAGTAGGTCCAATCCCAAGGCCAGCCAGAGCCGACCTGACTCTGGTCAACGCGAGATCGACCACGGTCAGGCTCACTTACAGGATGGAAGCTGTAACCATTCCGCGCTGGTCGCGCCTATCCTTTGGAAGACCGCGGTGTGGGGTCTGCCTGGCCAATTCCACCGAGATCACCTCTCCGGGAGAGATGGTTCCCATGACCGAGCGTCACGCCACCATGACCCGTCTCTCGATCGGCCCGCTGCTCCTCGGCTGGCTCGCTCCCGCCATGATCGTCGGCATCACGGGGTTGACGGACTCCTTGATCTTCGCCTGCGCTGGCGGCCTGCTGGCCGCGGGTGCCGCCGCCTACTGGGCCGCGGGCCGCCTCGCCGGGATCGTCATTGCCGTGGCCGCGCAGCACAAGACGCTCGCGGCCCTGGCTATCGTTGTTTCACTGGCGGCCATCGTCCAGAACGGCAGGCTGGCGGTCTATGAATACGATGTGAAGAAGCCGCAGTACTCGACCGTTCCGGGGGACAAGTTCCGCGTCCTCCACAATTGCTTCACGTCCTATTCAGAAGCGGTGCGGTATGCCGCCGCGGACGAGGCGAACATCTACCAGGAGGAGCTCTACCGGGAGCGCACCATCGGTCCGCTGCGCGTCGATCCGTATCATTATCCGCCGACCTTCCTGGTGCTTCCCGAGCTGTTGCGCGTCATTGACTCCGACTTCTTCGCCCAGCGCCGGCTGTGGTACGGCCTGCAGACCGTGTTCTTCACGGTGGGCGTGCTCGGCCTCGCCTGGTGGATCGGCGGAGCGGCGGGAGGGATGGTGGTGCTGGTCGCGCCGTTCCTCCTGGCCATGCCGCACATCGCCACGACGTTCCAGACCGGGAACTTCCAGAGCACGGCATTTCCACTCGCTCTGCTCGGGATGTGCCTGATCACGAGCCGCCGGATCGCTTCCGGATCGCTGATGCTCGGCTACGCGGCGGCGGGAAAAATCTTTCCAGGCCTGCTGGTGCTGTACCTGATTGCCGCGCGGAAGTGGCGGGCCGTCGCGGCGGTCGCCGTGACGGGAATCGTCATCGCCCTCGTCGCGCTGTTCCTTTTCGGAATGGATTCCTATCGGATGTTCCTGACGTATGAGATGCCGCGCATCTCGAGCGGCGTGGCGTTCCCGCAGATCGATCGGATCAATTCGATTCATCTCAACGGCGCGTTCTATGGGCTTCTGGCGAAGCTCCGGACGCAAGGGGCGTTGTTTCTGGACACCGCCACCGCGCTACGCCTCAACTCGCTCTACGGCTTGCTGGTGATCGCGATTGGCATCGCGACGGCGATGCGGGCGCGGAACCACGACGCCTCGACTCCGCGCGGCCGTCTGCTGCTCGTCCAGCTCTGGCTCGCGCTGGTCACGCTGGCGTCGTTTCGGAGCCCGTTCGCCGGTTTTGTCTACGCGTGGACGGGAACGTTCTGGCTGATCGTGCTGCTGGCTGCCGGAGCCGAGTCGCCACGACGGCGCGCTCTCTGGCTCATGGCCCTGGTTCCGTTCGTGATCGGGTTCTTCACCCTGCCGACAGGGAACGTACCCGCAGGTACCGCTGTCGCGCCGGGGATGATGTGGGCATGGATCGGGCTCCAGACCCTGGCGATCGGCGTGAACCTGTGGCTCGTGGCGACCTAGCTGGTGCCGAAGACGGCGAGGCTGGCCAGCTCTTCCTCCGGCAGCACCGGGCCCCGCACCGGCGGAATCATCGTTCCCTAGCACTCCCTGGCCAGCAGGATCTCGTCCACGCGGTTGTCGACGCGCGCCTCCCGGTCACATAAGCACCTACAGGGAGCTGACGGAGAGGGTTGCATGCTCTTTGACACCCCCGCTCCCGGCAGCCTCCGCGCCGTCGCTCTTACTCCATCGCTAAGCCATTGACTTAGGCTGAGAAGCCGGCCTACACTTGCAGGGTGCGCGTGGAGTGGGACGAGAGAAAGAATGCCGAGAACCAGCGAAAGCATGGCGTTTCCTTCGAGGAAGCCCAGCAACTTTTCGTCTCGGGAGTTGACTACCTCGAGATCTTTGATGAGCTCCACTCAGAGTCTGAAGACCGCTTCATTGCGATCGGTCCCATCGCACGCGGTCTTGTCCTCGTGGTCTGGACGGATCGGGACGAGGAGGTCATCCGGATCATCAGCGCCCGCTGGGCCACCGAGCAAGACAAGGCCCTCTACTACCTGGAGGAGCATTCATGAATGATGAAATCCCGGAACTGACCGAAGAGCAACTCGCCAGAGCCATTCCCTCCAGTGTCCGCAAGCGCCTCATGCTTGGACAGTTCGAGTCCAGCGAGGACGTTACAGCGTTGCGGCGCTTCGTCGGTCTGACCCAAGAGCAGTTCGCTTCAGCCATGGGAATCAGCGTCCACACACTTCGGAACTGGGAGCAGGGAAGGCGCCGCCCGGAAGGGCCAGCCATCGCCTTGTTGCGGATCGCCGCCCGGCATCCACGGATCATCAGAGAGAACGTCGGGGCCAAATCGGCAGCCTGAAGCTGACTACTAGCTGTCAAACCAAGCAATTCATTCAGTTCCTGGCTCAGGGCTGCTTACGCGGCTCGATGGACGCCAAGAAGAATCAGCAACCCTCTCAACCAAACGTTAGACACGGCCGCAAAACAGGACTCCGGGAGCGCCCCGCCTACGCCCCGGGTCCAAGATTCAGTTGTCAATGAACGGTCCTTCCTCAGGGCAGCTTCGCCCCGATCACTCCCCGCCGATCACTTCCCGGACTGACAGCGCCGGCAGCGCTCACCGGACCGTGCCGGGCGCTTGCTACGGCACTCCTATTGTGGACTGGGCGTCCACTGTGCTGCGTTTTGGAGCGAGCGGATTATGGACAATCCCCTGGAAGCTTGTCAAGACTAATCTTTGACTTTTTGTTCACCTCGGTGAATTTCCTTGACTCCGGAGGATGAGGTACGCAGAATGTGGAAGCCGCGCCCCTGGATTTCATTTGGCGCCTGGTTGGGCTACTTCCGAAATCGCGGGGGCCGGTTCCGCTGCCGTCGGGGCTGAAACGAATGCCGTGGGGGCCGGAGCGAATGCCGCGGCGTCCGCGATGCACGAGCCGAGGGCCGTCACGGATGCCGCGGCGTTCGATCCGCGCGCCGTGGCGTTCGGTCCACGCGCCGCGGGGGCCGTGACGTACGCCGCGAGGGCTGTGATGGATGCCGCGAGGGCCGTCGCGGAAATCAGCGGGGCCGAAGAGGCGGAAGGCTGTTCATTGACAATCGAAGCACTTGGAGATCGAGGGGGCGGGCGGGGTCCCCTCGATCTCGTTTTTTTTAAAGCCGGGCGCTACGCCGCGGAGCTCCCATCGGCGATCCCGGCGAGCCCTTGGGGGTCGCGGATGCGGAGCCGCTGCCGTCCGGCTTCGACGATCCCCCGTTCCTGCCATTCGGCCAGGGTGCGGCTCACCGTGTAGACGGTGGTACCGGCGATCTCGGCGAGATCCTGCTGGTTGATCCGCTCGATGAGGATGGGACCGCCTGGAGAAGCGTCCGGCTGTGGCGGATGGGCCGGATCGGGCGTCCCGATCTGCTGTCCCAGGCGGAGCAGGGTGCGGGCGAGGCGCTGGGCGACGCTCTCGGTAACGAGCTCGCGGAGCCTGCTCATGGCCTCGCGGTTGTGCGAGGCAACGATCCGCAACAGATTGGCCTCGAAGCGAGGATGGTCACGGACCAGGCCGGGGAGGATCTCCCGCGGCCAGCCGCGGAGGCGGGTGCGCTCGGTGGCCCGGGCGGTCACGGGATAGGTGCCGCGGTCGAACAGCGCGACGGCCGCGAAGGCGTCCCCCGGGGCCTGGTAGCGCATGATGACCTCCTGGCCATCGGTGGCGAGCTGGGTCAGCTTGATGCGGCCCGCCTCGACCAGGTAGAGCGCAGTGGCGGGCTCCCCCTCGCGGAACAGGATCTCCCCCCGCTGAAGGACGTGCGGCGTGCCGGCGGCCAGGATCCTCTCGGCCTCTTCCGGCGCGAAGCCCTGGAAGAGCCGCCCGTAGAGCCCGGTTTTGTCTGACGGAAGGGTCCTTTCCGGAGTCACGGCGCGAGTCTACCGTCCTTTGACCCGCTTTACTTGCCCTGGCGCAAGGACGGCGGCTCGGCCGGGCGATACCCTGAGTAAGGAAAAGGAGAAGCACATGAACATCACCCCCGATACTCGCGTTGCGGAGATCGCCGCCCGGAATCCGGCCACGATCCGCGTCTTTCAACGTTTAGCCATCGACTTCTGCTGCGGAGGCAAGCGCCCCCTCTCTGAGGTCTGCGCCGAGAAGCATATGACCTTCGGGGAGATGCGGGCGGTCCTGGAGTCCGCCGGCAGATCCGGCGGCACGGACATGCCCGCAGCGGACACCAGTCTCGCCGAGCTGGTCAGCTTCATCGTCGACAGGTACCACGCGGATCTCCGGACCGAGCTACCACGGCTGAGCCAGATGGCGGCCAAGGTGCTCAACGCGCACGGCGCGAAACATCCGGACCTGCTGGCCCCGCTGGAAGAGACCTTCCGAGAGCTGCGGGATGAGCTGGAGGACCACATGGTCCAGGAGGAGCAGGTGCTCTTCCCTCAGGTCGCGCGCCTCGAGGCCCTGGCCGCGGCAGGGCAGCCGCTGCCGGCCTCCGCGACCGGCTCGGTCAAGGCCCCCATCGGAACGATGGAGCACGACCACGAAGGCGTCGCCCGGGCGCTCGTCCGCCTGCGCGAGCTGACCGGCGGCTATACGCCTCCGGCCGGTGCCTGCAACACCTTCCGCGGCCTCTATCACGGCCTCGCCGAGATGGAGGGGGCCCTGCACCGGCACATCCACCTGGAGAACAACGTGCTCTTCCCGCGGGCGGCACGGCTGGAGGAGGAGCTGGCCTCCGCCACCGTGATATAAGAGGAGCTGAAGTTCGGAGCGACTGGCGAGAGGACGCGACATGAGCGACCCGAAGCCCTCATCCCCTGCCCGCCACCTTGCTATTGGCACCCTCTCATTCGCGGTCTCCTTCGCGGTCTGGGGGCTGATCAGCGCCTCCGCCCCTCATTTCCGCGAGCTGTTCTCGCTCTCCGGCACGCAGACGGCCCTGCTGATCGCCGTGCCGGTGCTGCTCGGCTCCCTCGGCCGCTTCCCGATGGGGCTGCTCGCCGACCGCTTCGGGGGCAGGGCGGTGTTCGCCGTCCTGCTGCTGCTGATCGCGGTGCCGGCCTGGCTGGTGCCGGAGGCGGCGAGCTACGACGATCTGCTGACCATCGCCTTCTTCCTCGGGCTGGCCGGCTCGGCCTTCCCCATCGGGGTCGGCTACGTCTCGCGCTGGACGCCGCCGGAGCGGCAGGGGAGCGCCCTCGGCGCCTACGGGCTCGGCAACGTCGGCCAGTCGGCGGCGGTCTTCCTCGGTCCGCTGATCGCCGCGGCCCTCGGCTGGGCGATGGTGTTCCGGGGGATGGCGGTGCTGTCGGTCCTCTGCGGCATCGCCTTCGCCCTGCTGGCGCGCAACGCGCCCTTCACGGTCCGGCCGGCGGGGTTCGGCGCGGCGTTGCGGGTGCTGCGCAAGCGGCTCGCCTGGGTGCTCTCGCTCTTCTACTTCCTGACCTTCGGCGGCTTCGTCGCCTTCGCGGTCTACCTGCCGACGCTGCTGCGCGACCAGTTCGGCCTGAGCCCGGCGGACGCCGGCTTCCGCGCCGCCGGATTCGTGCTGCTCGCCACGCTGCTGCGGCCGATGGGGGGCTGGCTCTCCGACCGGATCGGCGGCGCCCGGGTGCTCTCCGGCGTCTTTCTCGGGGTGATCCCCTTCGCGCTGCTGCTCACCTGGCCGGCGATGCTGCCGTTCACGGTCGGCGCGCTCGGCTGCGCGGCACTGCTCGGGCTCGGCAACGGCGCGGTGTTCAAGCTGGTGCCGCAGTACTTCCCCACCGAGACCGGCACGGTCACCGGCCTGGTGGGCGCGATGGGCGGCCTTGGCGGCTTTTTTCCGCCGCTGCTGCTCGGTTTCTTCCGCGACCGGATGGGGACGCTCTGGCCGGGTTTCGTCCTGCTCGCCGCTCTGTCCTTCGCGCTCTGGTGGGTCAACCGCCGGGTGTTCCTGCCGCCCCAGGAGGCGCACGAGCAGGCGCTGGCCCCCGAGCTGACCAGGAACGCCGAGCGGCTGCGGGCGGGAGCCTGGGCCACCTTCTGGGCCGGCGGGCTGGTCGCCGCCATCGTGGTCGGGTCGCGCAACCTGCAGAATTTTGATCCGGCGCTGGTGATCTACACCTTTGCCACGATCTTCGCCACCTGGGGAGTGGTCTACCACTACTGGGTCTGGCTGCAGAAACCGCCGACCAAGATCTACTGGCGCCGCGGCTGGCAGCTGGTCCGCCAGCTCGGCATCCTGCGCAGCTTCGGCAGCCTGCTGCCGCTGATGTGGACCCATCTCGCGGCGCAGACCTTCATCCGCCAGCGCTCGGTCCTGCGCTGGTGGATGCACCAGCTCCTGTTCTGGGGGTGCATCCTGGCGGTGTTGATCACGTTTCCGCTGGTCTTCGGCTGGATCCACTTCGGCAGCGCCGGTCAGGACCAGATGGTCTACGTGACCTATCTGTTCGGGTTTCCGACCGGATCGTTCCGCATCCGCACGGTCGTCTCCTGGCTGCTCTTCCATGGGCTCGACATCGCCGCGGTCCTGGTGCTCGCCGGGATCGCCCTGGCGCTCTGGCGGCGGATGCGCGACCGCGGAGCGCGGGCGGTGCAGGACTTCGGCCGCGACCTCTTCCCGCTGATCCTGCTGTTCGCCATCTCGGTGACCGGCCTGGCACTCACCGCCTCGACCCTCTGGCTGCGCGGCGGCTTCTACGGGTTCCTGTCGATCCTCCATGCGATCACGGTGATCACCGCCCTGCTCTATCTTCCGTTCGGAAAGTTCTTCCACATCTTCCAGCGGCCGGCCCAACTCGGCGTCAAGCTGTACCACCAGGCCGGAGCGGAGGGCGAGGGGGCCTTCTGCATGCGCTGCGGCGAGCGTTTCGCCTCGCGGATGCACGTCGACGACCTCGAGCTCGCGCTGCAGCGGCTCGGTTTTGATTACCGCCTGCCCGGCCCCGCCGGCCCCGCATCAGGAAACTGGCAGGAGCTCTGCCCGCCGTGCAAGCGCAAGTCGCTCGCCGGCGCCCAGCTCCGCCTCAAGGAGAGCGCCCGTGGCTGAGAGGCCCCTGCCTTACGAAGAGCTGATCGCCCTCTACGGGCCCCACCTCAACCACGAGCCCCCCGGCGGCTTCGCGGCGCAGCGCGAGAATGCGCCCGACCGGCTGGTCAAGACTCATTGCTGCTTCTGCGGCCAGCAGTGCGGCATCCAGCTCAAGGTGCGGGACAACCAGGTCGTCGGCTTCGAGCCCTGGGAGGAATTCCCTTTCAACCAGGGGATGCTCTGCCCCAAGGGGGTCCGGCGCTATCTCCAGAGCGCCCACCCCGACCGGCTGCTCCACCCGCTGATCCGTGAGCCCCAGGGGTTCCGTCCGGCGGGATGGGACGAGGCCCTGGACCTCACCGTCCGGCGCCTGCGCGACGTCCAGGAGCGCTGTGGCAAGGACGCCGTCGCCGTCTACGGCGGCGCCTCCCTGACCACCGAGAAGGCCTACCTCGTGGGCAAGTTCGCCCGCGTCGCCCTGGGGACCCGGCATGTCGACTACAACGGCCGCCTCTGCATGGTCTCCGCGGGCACCGCCTACAAGCTGGCTTTCGGCGTCGACCGCTCGCCGATTCCCTGGAGCGACATCCCCAAGGCCCAGGTGGCGTTCGTCATCGGCGCCAACATCGCCGAGTGCGCGCCGATCA
>WUUC01140047.1_pt1 | contig 10928 bp, 11 predicted proteins | sample 6278441 | NCBI WGS metagenome assembly WUUC01 (sample SAMN13675441, study PRJNA597444) | soil metagenome | isolation source: soil | place: USA: Washington | collected 2017-10 | reverse complement strand
CAGAGGGATGTACACCACCTCCAGAACAAGAGGAGGAGGTAGAGGAAGATGAGGATGTAGAAGCTGAAGAAGAGGTAGAGGAGGAAGAAGCTGAAGAAGAAGAAGAAGAAGATGAGGAAGAATCGGAGCCAGAAGAAGATACTACAGAGGATAGCGACGAGGAAGGATAATCAGTAGAACCAGAATAGACACAAAAGGAGGATTGGTACGGATTTGTTCACTCAATATACCTTCTCCATTATGAAGGATAAGCAGTTCAACTGTAACTCATACTATCAATCCTATGATAGTTCGATTAAAACTGCACTGCCATGTAACGTATGCTTGCTCTCCAGCCTGCTTTCAATCCTATGATAGTTCGATTAAAACCCTTCCCTCTAGGATGCCCTACAGGATTCTATCAGCACTTTCAATCCTATGATAGTTCGATTCAATTCCCTAGTTTTAGGCATATTTCCTTTTATTTTAATATATCATTTAAGATCAACATCCGATCATGTAGTTTATTTATAAAGGCTGGATAAGATATTCCTTGTTGCTCTCCTATTCATCTTTGTATCACTATTCTGTTCTTGTCTGTCTGCTGTTATAGCTGCATTACCTTAAAACTGAAAGAGATAATTTTTTAGTTAATCCTTGTAATCACACTAATGTCGATTACATGTACAGAAGAATTATAGTCTTCACATTGGGCTTTGATGCATCAGCTGTAATTGCTCGGCTTACAGAGTTAGAACTCAAAGGCATCGAAGAATTTGTATTCTTAGTGCCCTCTAGCTCAACTGATCGGTCAGAAAATACAATTCTTACCCTTCAGCAGTTTATAAGTTCGCTTAATCTTAGAGGCAAGCATCTAAGAAGTGAATTTATTCGTGTCAAAGAGAATTCAATTGTTGATTCAATGGAAGCAGTATATGATAAACTATCTTCTAAGGAAGGACATTTTATTTTTGATTTATCAGGAGGTTTGAGGGCACTTGTTATCATAGCTTATACTGTAGCGCAATTGCTTCGAGCTAGAGTAGATGAAGTGTCTTCAAGATTAGAAAATAGTAGTGAAAAGGTTACTATACCATTAATTGAAATAGCCAAGTCAACAGATGTTGAAATTCGATTATTACAAGAAATTGATAAAGCTAGAGAATCGACGCAAAGAAAAATGGCACGCAATACAGATCGTAGGATTTCTTCTGTATCGAGAGTATTGGCTGATTTAGAAAAAAGAGGGCTTGTTATTAAAAAAGAGGGAAAGCCATCTATATATGCTATTACAAAGTTAGGACATTTGATGTTGAAATGGCAAGAAGACAGATAGATGTCTGTTGATATGTTATACCATTTCCTTTACGTACATGAAGTATCTCTGCTCAAAATTTGGCCCCTAAAGTTAGGAAGTAGATTCTTTAGAAATGAGTAAACAGAAATAAAGTCTTTGGCTTCTTCTATGACATATTTTTCAATTTCGCTATAATCTTGTCTTACATACCATTGCAGCATATTTCTTGCTCTACCAGACTTTCCTATTAATTCCGCACAGCCTTTGAATTTGCCTCTATTCATTATTATTAGAATGTGTTTTAAATCTATCATGGGCCTATGTCCTAAAAAAAGCCCATCAAGATTACAATACTGTTTCAATTTATACTTCATAAAACGACATTCAAAGAGAAGGTTATTTCCAACTGGAATAAACCCCCATATTCCATTATCTATGAAAATCCTCTTAAATTGCTCTACGATTTTTCTTTCGGAAGATGATGACAACCATTCCTTTAATATAGTGAGATCTCCTATTGCCTCACCATTCTTTATATCGAGTGGCTGATACTGAATAGTTATGATTTTTGATTTTGAAGGATCAAACGAGGCTTGCTCATTATGAAAATGCTCCTCTAAGGGAACAGTTTCTATATCAAAATAGTAGTATCCAAATGAATTTGCCTGTTGTATAAGCACAAGATAAGGAGCTGAAGAAAAGAGATAATGTTAGTTGTACAAAATAGCAGACTTTTGCATTATAATTGCAAATGTTAATTTAGTTTTCTGTATAATATGATCTCTGTAAAATTCCTCTTTATCGCATTACATTACAATAGATGTTAACAACCATAGGAAGAATATTACTTCTGGTATTTGGCCCTCTATTATTATCTTATTATTTTCTAAATTATTATATGATAATATATTTAGCTAGTCTAAGGAAAGAATAGCTCGTTGAATACCTGTAGCGACCATGGGTGCAATGTTCCTTATAAAAGATATTTTTGATGATTTGAACCCAACTAGTGCTTCTCTGGATGCAATGTATATCAATTGCTCTGGTCTTTCTGTTCCATTAATCACCTGGAAGATTTTCTTAACAATGTTAATTGCAAATGTTCTTTCTTTGGCATTAGATTTTAACGCTTCTTTAAGTAAATATTCATAGTTTTCTGCATATAAGCTTCCAGCATTCCTAATCCTTTCGGCTATTGACATAAAGGCTTTGAGATTGAATGTATATCGATGATAAAGAGAACTAGGAGTCTGTCCAAAGGGTTCCCTTATTGCAAATACATTAATTGAATCCATTTCAGAAGTTGAATACGTTAAGCCTAACCATAATGTTAAAGCCTCTACAGGACTAAGACCTGGTATTTGATTTCCTCTAATTAATTTCATACCTTCTTTGTATTTTTTTAGCGTTATATTTTCAATCTTCTTCGAAAGATATTCTGGAGTGATCAAAACTGTGATATAATCTTGTTTTCTTATTGGTACCTTCCCAATTCTTGCTTGAATAAACCCAGCCATTCCAAGAACTGTAGAATGTAAGTCTAAATTCATCGTATACTTTTTTGAATTCCCTAGTGAATGACCGTATTCATATTGCTCAGGTTTGAATATCGATAGTGCTGCAAATCTTACTATTCCCTTTACTCCTACAGAATAACCATTGTTGAAATTTTGCAGACATAGTTGTAATTCATTATCAGAGCACTTTGAGTTAAGATACTCAGAATACTCCTTAAATATTTTTGAAATTGAGTCTTCTTCCTTTTTAAGTGCAAAGAAGTTCTTTATTTGATTGATAGTCCGTTTATCATTGGACTGAACTGGGAATTTTTGGGCAGCTCCTGAATCAGATTCTATCTCATCAACAATTTGTTTTGCGAAATCTATGCTTTTAGATAACGAGCTTCTGATGTTATTAGATTTTACTATAAATCCTGATGGAGTATGCTTTATTTCATCTATATATTCCTCAGCTGAATAATAAAATACTGTTTTAATATACTCTCGCAATAATGATCCCCAAGAAGGCAAAGCAACCGTTAATTCCTTTGCCATATTATTCTTCGATGGATGAAGCTAATTCTTTCATAAATGAACTCTTATTTTTTGATTCTTGGCTCTGGTTTCTGTTACTATATGAATCTAAATTATCACCAATGATGATAGGATTTAAAAATAAGATATATAATTTCACCCATCGGCTTGTATATTTTTCTTCCACTGTTTTCTTGATCCACCTAAAGAGATCTCTTACTTCATCTGATTTAATATCTCCAAATAGGTCAAAGTTCAATCCAATCATTATATTCTGTACCTGGCAGATCTTAGATACAATTTGATATAATGCTATTGAATACTGATTGAACATACCATAGTCGGTGTTCTTCGCAAAGTTTCTTATGGAATCATTAATCGTCCTATCTCTGTCCATTCCACGCATAGCATGGAGATGTTGCAGTACTGATGCGACAATAAGGAATGATAACGGTCTTTCAAAGTTGTTATAATCACAAATTCTTTTTGATATAATTGCCGAAGATACCTCATGCAAATAGAATGATGGTATTTGGTGTGTACATGATTTACATTTATCATCGAACTGACTTTGGTATTTATGAGCAGATTTGCCTATGTCATGAAGTATAGCTGAAAGCAAAATTGCATTTCTTATTGAGTTTAGGTCAAAACTTAGACCCATTTTTGATAATCGTTTCCTGCATATCTCGTCATACTGAAAGCTAGCAAATTTAGCGGCTCTTTCTGTTACCCCAACAGTATGACAATATAAAGATTGTTTTATGAATGCACATGGCTTCATATATAACCTATTCCAACATTATATCTATCAAGAAGAATTCCATCATAATCTTCTGCAGCCAACATATTTCCCAAATTAATACTAGATCTCTTTTCATTGCATTTAGTAATAGATCTCAACATACTTTCATCCAAAGTTACTATCTGTCCATCTTTAATTACTTTTTTTGAATTTCGAACAGCAGCCAGTGCTTTTGAAGATTCCAATCCCAAGTAACCGCCAGTTTCAAAAGTAGATGTCTTAATGTTAAAATATTGTGGAGCATATGCTTTAATAAGCTGAACTTCACGTGGAAAGCTACCTAGAATGTCAAGTATATCTTTCATATCTGTTGCACCATACATTAAACTTTCATCTATTTCTTGTAGTAGTCTGCAAAGATTCCCATCCATTAAATTACTAACATCAAGAGTAGAATAGGCTTGATCAACAATCTCTTGTGCGTCTAATGTCCAATCTATAAGAGCGCCTTTTTTATCTAATACCTCCATCGATTTTTTTAAATCATCTACCAGATACACTCTGCTTTGGTAATTTATAACATAAAGCTCTCCTCTGCTCCCCTCGCCCTGACGTGCAACTCTGCCTGCTCTTTGAACTAATCTATCCATTGGAGCCAAATCTGTGATCAAAATATCTGAACTAACGTCGACACCAGCTTCCACAACTTGAGTTCCTATCAGTAGCCAAGATTTATTTAATTTATTCAATTCTTTGAATTTTTCTATGTTCTCTTTACGTTCCTTTTCAACCATCATTCCATGCAAGAGACTACAGTTATGACTCTTAACTTCAGTATAGAATTTTATTGCCCTAGAAACTTCATTTACTATAACAAGAACTCTCTTAGATCGATTTTTTCTAATAATATTAAGTGCTTCTTCATCACTTGATAATATCGAAGTAACAATATTTCTTCTGCCTTTTTTATTTTCAAACTCGCTGTCGTCTCCACGACTATATATTCTATCTACATAAGTTACGTGACTGTTACGAAAGCATTCTTGAATATATTGTCTTATTCGTGTAGGCAATGTGGCAGTTATAATAAAAAGAGGGACTCCAGAGCAGGCTAATTGTATTAATGTTCTGATTAATATTGTGAACATTTGTTTATAGCTCCCAGGATCTAGTGCAAAAAGGTGGACTTCATCGAATACAACTATTGAAGAATATATGAAACCTCGTGGAACCTCAAAATGAGCGGTTGCACTTCTAAAGGAGCTGTTTGCACTTCTAATAGCTTTTCCAACTTCTACAGCTGGCAGTTTATAGTAGTTCAATGCAAAGGTATCTAGAGTAGTTACTACTACAGGCTTAGCAAAGTAAGGCGAACCCGAAGCTCCCATGTGTTGAGTTGCAATTTTTGTTGGATTCAAATCTGCTTGTGGAAACCAGCTATATAGCCTGTCACTAAGGTCAGTTATGATGCTTCTTAAAGGCAACACATGTATAACACTCCTACCTAATATACCATTATGAATAATATGTGATGCTAGTGCTAGAGTAATGGTTGATTTTCCATAGCCTGTAGGAAGTTGTAAAAAAGCAACCGAACCATCACCTTCATCATAATTAGATTCAAATTCTTTAAACATAGAACTAATAATAGGCCTTGGAGTCCAAGGAGGCTGCATGCAACTACAACACTTTTCATACTCTTTTTCAAGTGTTAACAATCATTATGTCCTCTCCATTGCTATAAGCAATCCCTTTAATTTTAACTTGCAAAGTAGAAGATTCAACAATAGGTGCTCTATATCCTGGAACGACATACCTTTCTATTTGTGCCTCTTTACCAAATTCATAATTATTCACCCAAAAGTCAGAATAAAAAAATTCTCCATCGCCATCGATAATATCAGCGGCACTATTTGGAAAATAGAAGGATGTAGCTGATAGTCTATTTTTAACTGTCAAAGCATCGTTTAAACTTACTCGCTCAACACTAACTATAGACTCCTTATTTCCAAGTCTAGATATTTCCCAAGCTGAAATTATTATTTCAGCTTGCCAGTTTTGACCCAGAATTTCTATTGAAGCTTTCTCATCTATTAAGTATAAAATCCTAATTTTTTGATGGGGAACAAAAATTTTACCAGTAGGTATTGCATTAAATCTATAGTTTGGATCAGAACGCCGGCCTGGTCTTTGATAAAGAGATATTATATATCTATTAATATCTTCCCAGTACGTACCTTTACCAATTAGTTTGCAAGCTGAATTTACAAATACCCTCTTGAAGAGAGATAATGTGTTAAAAAGTGTGGTTCCATCACTTAGCGTCTCACCCATGTCTCTATTTTTGGCAAGAGGTAGTGATATTGCACCTACAAGTGTGGAAGGTGGAGGGATATAAAGTGCTGGTTGAGATTTTCCTATACTAGCAACCTTGATACTATATCCCCAGTGAACTTCAACTTCAATATTTAATATCTTCATTATAAATTTATGTCATTTTTTAGTAGGCGGATTTGAAAGTTTTGTTTTAGATAATACCTTACTCATTAATTCTTCCATATTATTGGCAATATCGAGCTCCGTATCATTTTTGATATCATTTCCAACAGCTATAAGATCAATGTTCATTACCTTAGAGGAATTGGTATCGTTTACTACTTTTTTGAATTGCTCTGCACGAGATTTTGTACTGTTGATATAATCTGTTGAATTACCAGAAGATACAACAAATGTATATGGGTCTGAGATTGCTGCGATAGCAGATACAAATTGTACGTTAGGAAAAAATCTACTTTTATGTGCTCCAAATCCAACTCCAGATAATAATTGCATAAGAGCTGAAATTGCAGCTTTTTTTCTGTTCTTCTTTTGATTTAATAACTCATTCTTCTTATCTTCATACTCGTTGCCATATTTCACTGACAATTCTGAGATACTGTTCAAGTCAAGGTTTATTGTAGTAGTATATAATGCTGAACCAACTTCTATATTATACGGCATTTGCCCCATTTCTACATTCTTTGTTTCTGAAGGTATATGTCTAGCATGGAATTGCGTTTCTAGCGACGCGCTTTCAATGGAATCAATAGCTGGTAACATATAGCCAAATTGTATGCATGAAGTTCTTTTTACTGCAGGATTAGCCGCATAAAAGAAGCCTCCTACATCAGAAACTATATCCTTAAGAAGCACATCAGTTTCAAATCTTCTACAATCATCCACATTATTAGGGGCTTTTATGTGATCAACACCGAGATATCCCTTTTCAGCATATTTTATAAATTCGCCTCTTTTTGCCAGTGTTCCAACAGGAAGTTTCATATTGTTAGCGACGTTTACCAAAATAGACTGATAGCCATGAGCTAAAGATTCACCGGATAATACTGGAACATATCTACTAGTGTACCCGCCGTCTTTATTTGGAATGACTATGGGTGCTGTTCTGTGTCTTGTTAAATTTCCTACACTTTCTACGCCATTAAGAGACTCTAGATTCAAAACTGCACGAAAAGCAAGACTTATCATTTCACTTATTCATTTGTGTTATTTTATATATCGGCTATTCTTCTAATTTGATGAATTATTTTTATACGCAGATTGCCTGAATTTTTGGTTTGCAACAAGCGATATAGCATATGCTGCAACTTTCCTAGCTATATTAAGATCCTTAGTGGATTCTTCTATAAATCTATAGATATCGTCATCTTTAGGTAGTCCATAGAAATCATAAGTTCTGGATCCTTCCCCCGCAAAATCTGTTATAAGTTGTAAACTTGTATATTCCTTGTCCTTTTTTTTCACTTTTTCTTTCACTATTTTGATATCTTTTGCTTTACGTGATAATAAAGCAGATACACTACGTTCTACATCATAAATCACCTTTGCTACTGTTTGAGGATTTAATGCGTTAGCAAGTCTATCTAAATGAGTATAGCCTTGTGTTGCGATAGTCAATATAGCCAAGGAATTTGCAACCGTTTTGTAATTTGGAACAATGTCAGCATCTTCGACTTTTGACATATTAAACATGAATAGGGCATAGATTTAAGTTTTTTATTATATCTCTTGTAATATTACTGGAATTGTAAATAATTTGGCAAAGAATAAGGAACAAAAAATAAAGATCCTTTGTTAAAAGTATCTATAACTTATTAATAAGAACAAGAGTTACGTCAGAAAGAGTATGCGCTTACTTCTAAAACTCAAATGCATAGAAAGAAGTACATATGAAATGCAATATCATTATTACCTGCAAGGGTTTATTTATAACCTTCTTAAAGATAGCAGATATCATTATATTCATAATAAATTAAAATACAAGTTCTTCTGTTTTTCGAATATCTTTCCTGTAACAAAGGAGCTTCAAAGGAATGATTTGCGTACATTAATTATATCATCTCCTAACAGTGATTTTATTGAATGTTTATCTGAGACTTTACATGATCGGAATCACTTAGAATTGAAAATTGGAAATATGAGATTTGGGATTGATTCAATTGAAAAGTTTGTTTTGAGGGTTCCAAAGGGTTTTCCCTTTACAATCATTACTGGCACACCAATTATAATTAGAGTTCCAAGAGTAAAGTACAAGATTTATGGGATTAAACCTAATAGAAATTATGATTATATTTATTGGAGAAATGGCTATCCTAATGATTTGTTTGTATCCCAAGTTGAAAATAATCTGTTGAAAAAATTTGTTGAATATCTACATGAAATTAATCCGCAGACTGTAAACAATACCAAGGATATTGATACACCAATACGATCTTCTTTTTCTTTGTTACATAAATTTAAATTCATAAAACAGGTTTCAACAAGGATCTTTATGAAAGGGTTTGAACAAGTAGTGATTGGAACCATATGGGAATTTGGCTTTAACGTAGGAGCAGATAAAGACATAATTGAATTTTCACTCGATGCTGGTCTTGGAGAACGTAATTCTTTGGGATTTGGATTTATGAACTTAATCAATAAGTGACAAAATGTATTAACATAGCAGCTATTTGCTATATCTACTTACAAGAAAAGGTAATAATCAGAAATTCTAAAGATGAATAAATAAAAGCAATAAATAAATAAGAAATAAAAGTGATATTTGAACCGAACATAATAGAATTGAAAGCCTAGATCTTACCTACTATCATACTTGAAAATGCATAAGCTTATTTCTTCCTCTAGATATAAACTTAGGAACATAATTTCTCATTCTTGGCTGGAATACACTTGAGAAAATGCCTCTCCTCTTTACAACGTCTAATTCCCTTTTTGGTAAGACAAAACCTGCCATCAATTAGATGGATCTGTATAAAGCCAGATTCTTGTGCAAATCTTGAAAGCCATTTGTTTAGCATATTACCTTTTATAGAGGTTATTCCGAATCCAAGGTCAGTTTCTCTACTAGGTTCTTTTGGAATATCTTCTATGCTGAATACAAATTCAGTAAAACCTCTATTTCTACTAAGGAATCTGCATTTCCCACAGAGTCTATCCGCAAGTAGGTGTATAAATGATTGGTATGCCTGTTCATCTCTTTCTGGATAGTTAATGTTAATCATTTTGATTTATATTCCTAAAGCTGGTTTGTTTTTAAATGTTAATACGGCAGAAGGAACATCTAATTTTTACCTTTAAAGGCCTAATCTTATAAATTGATAATTTGTTAACCTTGCAAAATGTATACATCGATTTTATATCTAAGCTGAATCATCAGTAGAGCATACATTAAATCAAAAATAACGAACCTAAGTTGTTTGACCAATAAATCAACTGATAAAGACAATTGGCAAACTGCTAATTTCGAGCAAGTCAGTATGAGAATCTATTAACATGCTATATCGATAACAGCGAGACGGTAATAAAAATTACCTGAAAAATTAATAAACAATCTCTTATCTGCAGTTTTTTATCTATAATTACTAATGCAACTGAGTATTGTTTTAAAATAAAGCAGTGACCCATCTTTCAATCCTATTATAGTTCGATTAAAATATTGTTTCTCCAGATATCCTGGATATCAGCTGTTGTGCTTTCAATCCTATTATAGTTCGATTAAAACTAGCTCTACTGGTAAGATTGGATGTTTCACTTTCAACTTTCAATCCTATTATAGTTCGATTAAAACATTGCATGAGTACGACCACTATCGCGATTACGTTAACTTTCAATCCTATTATAGTTCGATTAAAACTTGATGGAACGCACAATTACGCGCCAGCAAATCCGTACTTTCAATCCTATTATAGTTCGATTAAAATCATCTTCTAAAACTCGAACATCGATTTCAGACATCATTTTTCAATCCTATTATAGTTCGATTAAAACCAGCCTAAGATAAGTATCTACCATGTAGAATTGTTGCTTTCAATCCTATTATAGTTCGATTAAAACGATCTTCAAAGTCTTCCTCTTCAAATTCGGGTACGTGCTTTCAATCCTATTATAGTTCGATTAAAACCCCCCAGCGATTCCTCTTTTCACGCTCAACTTCTGGGTTTTGATCAAAGAGGAACTGGTCAACCTCCGATTAGGTTGTTTGTTTATAAATGTAAACTAGTACTATATTTTGTTATCGAAAAATGCGTAATATGAAGAATTATCATATTCATGCCCATTCTGATGTATTAAGAACACCTTCCACTGGAACTAACTAATCCTGTCTGTCTATACATTTAATGTACAAGTCCAGTTAGTAGCGGACGTTATCCTCTTAATTTATTATCACTCTACTTATGTACATTCAAGGATATTTTATGTATTTTTGTACTCGCTAAATTAGTTGTTGTTAACTTCTTACATCATATTATATACTATCACACTCAGTTAGTGAGTATTGTGAAATGTTGATCTTTAACAACCAACTTGGTTATTGATT
>WUUC01024963.1_pt1 | contig 10928 bp, 7 predicted proteins | sample 6278441 | NCBI WGS metagenome assembly WUUC01 (sample SAMN13675441, study PRJNA597444) | soil metagenome | isolation source: soil | place: USA: Washington | collected 2017-10 | reverse complement strand
TCGGGTCGGCCGACTCGGTGAGCAGCAGGACGATGCCACCCCACTGCCCGCCACACGCGAGGCCCTGCGCGAACCGCAGGATCACGAGCAGCACCGGTGCGACCGCCCCCAATGTCGACGCGCCGGGAAGACACCCGATGAGCATCGTCGCCACGCCCATGCCGATCAGGCAGGCGACCACTGTGGGCTTTCGCCCGTACTTGTCGCCGTAGTGCCCGGCGACGATTCCGCCGAGTGGGCGGGCGATGAAGCCGGCCCAGAACGTGCTGAACGACAGCAGCGCCCCGGTCAGTGCCGATACCTCCGGGAAGAACACCGTCGGGAAGACGAGCGCGGCCGCTGTTCCGTAGATGAAGAAGTCGTACCACTCGATCGAGCTGCCGATCAGGCCGGCGGCAAGAAGTCTCCGGGGGGTGGAGGCAGCGCGCGAAGACTCTGCGGACTGGGCCGGCGCAGCGGTCGAGATCGGTTCCGGCTCGGTCGGAGGACGGGACATCGTTGGCTCCCTCGGAAGGTGTCGACAGCACGCTGAAGCGGTTGTGACGAGTGCCGGCAGGTGGACGTGGAGGCCTTGCCCGGTTCTGAGACCTCGGTGCGGAGCATCGCGAGTTCCACGAGCCACTATGCGCATAGTCAGTTACTAAGCGCATAGTTGTTTGCCCAGCATTCCCTTGTCAAGGGTAGATTTGACCGGACGAGCGGCGTGGGCCTGACGGGACCACGGCATCCAGTTCCGGCCAATCCTGAGAGGTGCGCATGGCGAGGAAGCGACCGGGAGCGTTCGACACCTGGAAGGTCGACGACCCGCGGCTGCAGGACAACTCCGCCGAGCTGTGGGACGACTCGTACGGGCCCGTCGCCCGGCAGTTGCTGACCTCGGCCACGCGCTGTTACGCCTCCCGCGGCTTCCAGGCGACCACGACGCGCGACATCGGCCGAGGTGCCGGCCTGAGCCCGGCAGCGATGTACGTCCACTTCCCGTCCAAGGAGGCGATCCTGTTCGAGATTGCCCGCACGACCCACGGGAAGGCCCTCGCCGACATGCGGGGCGCCGATCAGGACGACCCGGTCGAGCGCCTCTGGAACATCGTCTACCGCCACGTGTCCTGGCACGCGCGCTTCCACGTGGCGGCGAGGGTGGCCCAGTACGAGTTGGCCAACTTGTCGCCGGACAACTACGCGACGATCCGCGAGATCCGTCGGGAGACGAACCGGGTCTACCACGACGTGGTCATCCGCGGCATGGATGACGGCGTCTTCGTGCCGACCGATGTCGAACGGGTCGTCCGCGGCATCATCGCACTGGCGATCGACCCGGTCCGCTGGTACCGGCTCAACGGGACGGACAGCCCCGAGGAGCTCGGTGAGTTCTACGCAGGCCTCGCGCTCGCCATGCTGACCAGCGCGCCACCGCTGCCCCCCGCGGGCACGACCCGTCCCGCCGCGGCCGTGCCGGTCGAGCCCGCACGTCGCTGAGCGCCCAGGTCGGCCGTGCTCGTGGGGCGGCGGGTCAGAACATGTTCGAGAAGCACACATGTGGGCCGCGAGCGCTGAGGATCCAGCAGATCCCAGCTCCTCTCGGCGGCCCGCTTCGCGCTTCTCAAACACGTTCTCAACCACGGTGCGCGTCCCCTGTCCTCGACGTCGGTCGAACCTGTGTGCTCCCGCGGGCCCTGAGCCGGTCGAGCATCCGACGCAGGCCGGGGGCATCGATCGCGACGATCACGGCGAGCAGAGCGGCGTAGAGCAACTGCGTGGAGAAGTCCGGAAGTGCGGTGACCGCGACGATCTGGGCCAGCAGGGCCACCGACAGGGTGCCTGCGAGCAGGCCGAGGGGCAGGCCGCGGCCGCCGGCCAGCGACACCCCTCCGAGCAGTGCGGCGACCGCGGCCAGGATCAGGGGCTGCAGGCCAGGATCCGGGTTGGCGGTGGCGAAGCTGTAGCTGAGCAGGGCGCCACCGAGTGCGGCGAGCGTTCCTGACGTGGCGAACAGCCCGACCATTGCCCGGTCCACCCGTACCCCGGCGACCCTGCTCGCCCGGCGGTCCCCGCCGATGGCACGCAGGTCCCGGCCGAGGCGGGTGGAGCCGAGGAGGACCGCGGCGACCACGAAAGCGGCGAGGGTGATCAGGCTGCGGGGGGAGAAGACGACGGCGACCGTCTGGTCGACCCACAGCGTGGCGGCGCTGTTGGTGTAGGTCTTGCTCAGCCCGCCGGACAGGACGTTGGTCAGCCCGAGCAGCGCGATGTAGGTCGACAGAGTGACCGGCATGGACGGGATCCGGAGCCGGGCGATCACGCCGCCCTGCAGTGCGCCGATCGCCGCGCCGGCCGCTACGGCGACGAGCACACCCAGGACCGGCACGGACCGGCCGGTCTCCACGGCGAGCATGCCGCCGAGTGCATAGGTCCCCACCACCGAGAGATCGAACTCGCCGGCGATCATGGTGATGCCCAGTGCGAGGGCGAGCAGACCGAGCTGGGCGAAGCCCTGCAGGGCGTTGTAGACGTCGAAGGAGGCCAACGCGCTGCCGCTGATCAGCGGAGAGCAGGCGAACGCGGCCACGACCACCAGGAACGAGGCCGTGGGCAGCAGGCGTTCCGGCCGGGCGGCCGCCCGGCCGATCATCGCGTGCCCCGGGTCGCCTGCAGGTGCACGGTGATGACGACGGCGAGCACGAGGATTCCCTTCACCAGGATCTGCACACCGGTGGAGAACCCGCGCAGCAGCAGGACGTCGGAGATGACCGAGATGAGCACGGCTCCGCCGAGGGTGCGCAGGGCCGAGCCCTTGCCCCCGGCGATGGCAGTACCGCCGGCAAGGACGGCGGCGATCGCGTCGAGGGTGAGGCTGCCACCCAGCGCGGAGGTCGCGGTGGTGTTGAACGAGGCGAGGAACACACCGGTCACGGCGATGCAGGCGCCGAAGAAGGCCCACGCGAGCACGGTCACGCGACCGACCGGCAGGCCCGCTGCGCGGGCGGCGTCCCGGTTCTCACCGATCAGGTACATCTGCCTACCCGCCGTGGTGCAGCGCAGGATCCAGTGCGCCAGCGCGGTCAGGGCGAGCAGGACGTAGACCGCCAACGGCAGGCCGAGCGGGGTCGAGTTGAGCGAGTCGAACATCGGCACCTCGGCGTACACGGTGGAGCCGCCGCTGATCCAGGTCGCCACCCCGCCGATCGCGAACCCGGCGGCGATCGTCAGCACGATCGGGTTCGCGGTCCAGAAGCCGACGACCGCGCCTTGCAGGGCCGTCACGGCTGCCCCGCAGACGAGCGCGAGCACGACCGCCACGCCGAGGCCGAGCTGCTGGGTCGCGAGGAAGATCATCGCGACGACGGCTGCCGTCTGGGACACGGCGAGCGACACCGCGGACCCGGCGATCATGACCAACGTCGCACCGACGGCGGTGATGCCGACGAAGGCGGTGGAGGCGAGGATCGCTCGTACGTTGTCGAGGGTGAGGAAGCGGTCGGTGGTGACGGCGACCGCCAGCACCGGGAGCACGAGTACTGCCACACCGACGGCGAGTGCACCCGGGCGGCGGGTGGGCCGGCTCGGCTGTGGGGCTGCGACCACCGACTCGGGGCGGTCGGTGTCGGAGACGTCCGACGTCGTCATCCGGCGACCTCCCCCTGGGTCATGTCGCGCATCAGTGCCGCACCGTCGGTGCCACCGTCGTACCGATGGACGGTCCGTCCGTCGCGCATGGTGATGATCACGTCGCCGAGCTCGAGCAGCTCCTCGAGCTCGGTCGAGGCGAACAGCACGACGAGGCCTGCGTCGGCGGCGTCGCGCAGCAGCTGGTGGATCGCTGCGCGCCCACCGATGTCGACGCCGCGAGTCGGCTCGTCCAGCAGTAGCGCGAACACGTCGTCACGGCCCAGGCAGCGCCCGACGAACACCTTCTGCTGGTTGCCGCCGCTCAGCGCGGCGACGGCTTCCCCGAGGCGGTGTTCAGCGAGACCGGACAAGGAGGCCAGGGCCCGGGCGCTGCGCCGCTCGGCTCGCCCGGAGAGCACCCCGAAGCGTCCGAGATCGCGCAGCCGGGTCGCCACCAGGTTCGTCGCGATCGCGCTGTCGAGGAACAGGCCCTCGGACTTGCGGTCGCCGGAGACGAAGGCGACTCCGGCGCGGGCGGACCCGACGGGGCTGCGGATCGGCACACGCCCCTCGTGGAGCTCGACGGTCCCGGTCGCCTGCGGGTGCAGGCCGGCCAGTGCACGGAGCACGTCCGAGGCACCGCTCCCGAGCTGCCCGGCCAACGCGTAGATCCGTCCTGCCTGCGCGGTGAGGGTGAAGTTCTCGAGCCGGCCGGGCACCCCCAGACCGTCGATCCGGAGGGCGTGGGTGAGGTCGGGATCCGGCGTGCGGGCCGCCGCATCCCGGCGCGGCGCCTCACCGAGCATCTGCACGATCAGGTCGTCGACGGTGAGACCGGCTGCCGGCGTGGTGGCGACGACCCGGCCGTCGCGGAGCACGGTCACGGTGTCGCACAGCTCGAGAACCTCCGACAGGCGGTGCGACACGTAGATCACCGAGCAGCCCCGGTCAGCGACCCGACGGACGGCGGAGAAGACGTGCTCGCTCTCCACGTCGCTGAGCGTCGCGGTCGGCTCGTCGAGGATGACCAGGCGCGCGTTCTGGCTCAGCGCGCGCGCGATCTCGATCAGCTGCCGCTCCCCGATGCCCAGCGAGGACAGTGGCTGGTCCGGGTCGACCCGATCCAGCCCCATCTCGTGGAGCAGCTCACGGCACCGGACGCGAGCAGCGCGGTGGCGGTTGACCAGGGGTGCGTCGATGTCGCCGAGGAGCAGGTTCTCCAGCACCGTCAGGGCGGGAACCACGCTGAGCTCCTGGTCGACGAGCGCGACACCCTGCCGCTGGGCGACCTGCCGGGTGCGCAGCTCGACGGGCTCGCCGTCGATCAGGATCCGGCCGCCATCGGGAGCGAGCTGTCCGGAGAGCATCTTGACCACGGTGCTCTTGCCGGCCCCGTTGCGACCGCAGAGCGCATGGATCTCGCCGACGCCGACGGTGAAGGACACCTCCCGCACCGCCGGCACGCCGGCGAAGCCCCGGGCGAGCTGCTCGATCCCCACCCGTGGCGCGCTCCCACCGACGGGCCGGCGAACTGCGGTGCCGTCCGTCGTCGAGCTCATGCGTGGCTGCACTGCTCGGCGAACTGCTCGACGGTGGCGCTGGTGATGCGCTGCTCCTGCACCGTCTCGCTCACGGGCGGGTTCTGCCCGGACAGGAACCTGAGGGTGTAGTCCGCGGTCTGCCTCGCGATCGTGCCCGGGTCCTGGGTGGCCGATCCGTAGAGGTCACCGGCCCTGACCGCGTCGATCCCGGCCTTGAAGCAGTTGCTGCTGGTGACGACGAGCCCGTCCGTGCCGCCGACCGGGAAGCCGGCCTGCTTGGCGGCCTGGATGATCGGCAGGGCCATGTAGTCGGCCATGCCGTAGGCGGCGTGGACGCCGTCGCGACCGTACTTGGCCAGTAGCTGCTGAGCGATCTGCCCGGACAGCGTCGGGTCCCAGTTCGCGTCCTGCTCCTCGACGATCGTGTACTGCGGAGCGGTGGCCATGACCTTGCGGAAGCCCTGCATCCGGTCCTGGGTGACGAGCATCGACTTGGTGCCGGCGAGGACGATGACGTTGCCGGACCGGCGCCCCTGGGCCTGCAGACCCTCGATGATGTTCTGCGCGGCGAACTCGCCGAGCTTCTCGTTGTCCGACAGGACCGACATGACATCGTCGGAGACCGACGGGTCCGGGCGGCCGTCGAAGACCAGGACGGGAATGCCGGCCTGCTCGGCCTTCTGGATCGGCACCGACATCGCCTGGCTGTCGAGCACGGCCAGCGCGATGAGGTCCGGCTTCTGCGCCACGGCCTGGTTGAACTTCTGGACCTGGGTGCCCGGGTCCATCGTGGTCATGTCGTTGATCTTCGCGCCCGACGGGGCGAGCTGTCCGGTGTAGACCTCGTTGAAGTAGGAACCCCACGGGTTGGAGTTCCCGTATCCGACCAACGCGATCGTCTTGCCCTTCAGACCGCCCTCGCCGATGGTGCCCGGTGCGGACGAGCCGCCCGTCGAACCGCCGCAGGCAGAGGTCAGCAGAGCGAGCCCGAAGGCGCCGGCCACGATCGCGGTGCGGAGGGACCGAGTGCGGAACATCAAGTCTCCTTCGACTTGGCATGCGCGGTGAATCCGGGTGATACCGAGCGGGTCTGCCGCGCTCGGTAGCGGTTGCGCCACCGCCGTCCGGCCGAGCCCGACGACGGGCCCGCGGGGCCGCGTCGGTCTGGGAGTGGGGCCGAGCCTATGGAGCTGCCCCGACCACGTCAGTGGGCCCGGGCACACACCTACGTGCGGCGTTGTGTGGTCGACCCCAGGGTGCACCGCCGATGTGCTCGGGCATGTCGATCCGGTCGATTCTGTGTGGAGAAGAGGGATCGCCAGGACCTGCGCCGGCCCCCTTGACTGGGGGACGGCGACGTTCCGCTACGTCGCCGATCCGGTGAGCAGGGGGAGATGATGGTGCGTCCGAGCCTCGTGGTGACCGGCCGGACCGACGGCAGGTCCGTGTTCCGCGACGAGAAGATCCTCACGCCACTCTCGACCCCCGCTCTCGCGGGACTCGAGCTGTTCCTGGCCTGGGGCACGCCCGCCGGCCTGATCAGCAGTGCCGACGCCGAGCCGCGCCCGGTGCTCGCGCCCTACTTCCCCGGCCCCGGCGGCACCCGGCTGCTGCTGGTGACGTGGCAGCCGGGTGGCGTCACCGATCCTGGTCCCGCGAACGATCCGGCAGGGACAGCGACCGAAGAGATCCTGTCCGGGCTGATCGCGGCCCTCGAGGTGGACGATCCGGGCATGCACACCAGCGCGACCCTTGACTACGGGGTCGTCGTCTCCGGCGAGATGTGGCTCGAGCTCGACGACGGCGCGGAGCGGCGCCTGCCCGCCGGCACCTGCGTCGTACAGCGCGGGACGCGGCACCGCTGGTCGAACCGCGCCGCTGATCCCGCCACCATGGCGTTCGTCCTCATCGGTACCGACGATGCCGAGACCGGGCACGGGACCCTCCGGTGACCACCACCGGCCGCAAGCGACAGTTCGGCGGTCCCGTCCCCTCCGCCCCGCTCGCTCTCGACGGCTCGACGCTCGGCGAGTTCGCCCGGTGGCTGAGCCGCACCCGAGGCCTCGGTTTCGACGACTACGAGGACCTGCGCCGCTGGTCGATCACCGATCTCGACGGGTTCTGGTCGGCCGTCCAACAGTTCCTGCAGGTTCCGTTCCGCACACCCTACGAGGAGGTCCTCGCCGAGGAGACCATGCCCGGCGCGCGCTGGTTCCCCGGCGTGCGCCTCAACTACGCCGACGCCCTGCTCGCCGACCGCGACCCGCAGCAGCAGGCGGTCGTCACGCTCGGGGAGGACGGCGGAACGGACGTTCTCACCTTCGGTGAGCTCCGCCGCCAGGCAGCGGCACTGGCCGCGGCGCTGCGCGAACGAGGAGTCGGCCCCGGTGACCGGGTCGCCGGATACCTGCCCAACGTCGGCGAGGGCGCGGTCGCCCTGTTCGCCGCGGCAAGCATCGGGGCGGTGTGGGCCTCGGTCGGCCAGGACTACGCGCCCGATGCGGCGCTCGCGCGCCTGGCTCAGCTGGCACCCAAGGTGCTCATCGCCGCAGACGGCTACCGGTTCGGCGGAGTCGTCCGTGACCGCCGCGAGGCGGTCGCGCAGCTGCACGCCGATCTCCACCCGGCGCACACGGTGATCGTGTCCCGACTCGGACTCCCCGTCGACGACGCGTACCTGAGATGGGAGTCCCTGACCGACGCCGAGGGCGACCTGGCGCCCGTCGACGTCGACTTCGACCATCCGCTCTGGGTGCTGTTCTCCTCGGGTACCACGGGGGCGCCCAAGGGGATCGTGCACGGCCACGGCGGTGTGCAGCTGGAGATGCACAAGATGCTGCAGCTGCACTGGGACCTCGGCCCGGACACCCGCGTGTTGTGGGCCACCTCGCCGAGCTGGGTCATCTGGAACATCCTGGTGTCCGCCCCGCTGGTCGGAGCCACGGCCGTGCTCTACGACGGCAGCCCGACGTTCCCCGATCCCGCCGGGCTCTGGCGGGCGGTGGCAGCCCAGCGCATCACGCATTTCGGCACCGGTCCCGGGTTCCTCGCGGCCACTGAACGCGCCGGCCTCGAGCCGGGCCGGCTCTTCGACCTGTCCGCCCTGCGCCAGATCATCGCCACGGGTTCACCGCTGCCTGCACACGCCACCATCTGGGCCGCGCAGCACGTCGGCGACCACATCCCGGTCGTGTCCATCAGCGGCGGCACCGATGTCGTCGGCGCGTTCGTCGGCGGGGCACCGACCGTGCCGGTGTGGCCGGGCGAGCTGTCGGCCGGGTGCCTCGGAGTCGCCGTCGAGGCCTGGGACGACACGGGCACATCCGTCGTCGGTCAGGTCGGCGAGCTCGTCGTCACCCGCCCCATGCCCAGCATGCCGATCACCTTGTGGGACGACGAGTCCGGGGAGCGCTATCGCAGCGCCTACTTCTCCACCTATCCGGGCGTGTGGCGGCACGGCGACTGGATCACCGTCACCGAGCACAACTCCGTCGTGATCCACGGCCGCTCGGACGCCACCCTGAACCGCAACGGGATCCGCATGGGCAGCGCCGACATCTACAGCGCCGTCGAGACCGTTCCCGAGGTCGTCGAGTCGCTGGTGGTCGGCGCCGAACAGGCCGACGGCGGCTACTGGATGCCCCTGTTCGTCGCGCTGCGCGAGGGCGCGGAGCTCGACGAGGCGCTGCGAACCCGCATCCGCGACGCCATCCGGCGCCACGCATCGCCCCGGCACGTACCCGACGAGATCCTGGCCGTCCCCGGCATCCCGCACACCCGCACGGGCAAGAAGCTCGAGGTTCCGATCAAGCGGGTCCTGCAGGGTGCCGACCCCGAATCGGTGATCACCTTGTCTACCGTGGACAACCCCGCCCTGGTCGACTACTACGTGGCCCTGGCCAGATCACGGACCGCGGCGACCTGACGCCCGGCCGGAAGGAGGTGCGGCGCTCGTGGGACGGCACACCTTCCTGCAACTGCTCGTCGAGGGGGCACCCGCCGCCCGCTACGAGGAGGTGCTGCGCGCCGGGCTCGACGATGCCGACACCGCCGACGGGCGTGCGGCGCTCCTCACCGAACACCGCCACGCACTGCAGCTTCGCGACACCCTCGACGCCCAACGCGCCCGCCAGGAGGCCCAGCGTGCGCTGCTGGAGTGCGCGAAAGAGCTCGCCGACGTACCCCGCGACGTCGACACGATGCTGACCTCGATCGTCACCCGCGCCCAAGGGCTGCTCGGCTGCGACCTGGCCTATCTCAGCATGAACGACCCGCAGCGGCCGGAGACCTACGTGCGGGTCATGGTGGGGGCGACCTCGTCGTACTGGAAGGACATCCGCATCCCGTTCGGGATCGGCATCGGGGGCAAGGTCGCCGCGACCGCCGCCCCGTTCGCGACCGCCGACTACTTCAGCGACGAGCGCATCGAGCACGACCCCGCGGTGGACGAGTCGGCACGGGCCGAGCGGCAAGCGGCGATCCTCGCGGTGCCCCTCGTGCACCGCCGCCACGTCATCGGTGTGCTGTTCGCCTCCAACCGCACCCCCGGCGCGTTCTCGCACGACTCGATCACCCTGCTGAGCTCCTTCGCCGCGCTCGCCGCCGTCGCCATCCACCAGGCCACCCTCCTCCAGGACAAGGAGCAGGCCCTCGTCGCGCTCCACGAGGCCAACGACGCGCTGCAGGCCCGGACCCGCGACACCGAGCGCGCCGTCGCAGCCCACGATCGCAGCATGGACATCGTCCTGCGCGGCGGCGGGACACAAGAGGTCGTTGCCGCCACCGGCGAGTCGCTCGACGGACCGCTCGCGATCTTCGACGAGCTGCATACCCCCATCGCCTGGACCCGCGGCACAGCCGAGGCCGAGCTGACGGCCATGCTGGCCGCCGCGCAGACCGACGAGGCTCGATCAGGACGCAGCGTCGAGGTCGGTCGATTCCTGGTCAACGGCCTGATCGCCGGCGCCGAACAGCTCGGAGCACTCGTGTGGGCACCGAAGGTGCCACCGGCCGCCGTCCCCGACCCCGACCGGCGGCTCCTGGAGCGCGCCACCGTCGTCGCCTCACTGCTGCAGCTGTTCCAGCGCGATCTCGGCGCCGCCGAGGCGAGGTTCCGTGGCGAGCTCCTCGAAGACCTGCTCGCCCCCTCCCCCGCCACCTCCACGTCGCTCGCCGACCGGGCCCAACGCGTGGGCTACCGGCCACACGAACGGCACGCCGTCGTCGTCGCGCACATCGCCGCGCCGCGCCGCCCCCGCCTCGCGTCCGCGGCCGCCGACCTCGCCGCGGCCCGAGACGGGCTCAGCACCAGCCGCGACGGGTTCGCCGTGCTCCTCCTGCCCTCGGACGACGCCTCCCTGACCGCCCGACAGGTCGCTCGCTCGATGAGCATGCGCATCGGAGCAGCGGTCACCGCAGGCGCTGCCGGCCCGGTCGACGACCCGGCCCTCCTGCCCGGCGCGTACGAGGAAGCCCTCGCCTGCACCCGCGCCCTGCTGCGGCTGGATCGCAGCGGAGGATCCGCCACGGCCGCCGACCTCGGCTACGCCGGACTGCTCCTCGGCCAGACCACATCTGCGGCCGACTTCGCCACCCGCACCCTCGGCCCCGTCCTCCGCCACGACGAGCAACGCTCGACCGACCTGCTCACTACCGTCGAGACCTACTTCGCCACCGGACAGAGCCTCGCAACCAGCGCCCGCCGGCTCCACGTGCACCCGAACACGATCACGCAGCGCCTCGACCGCGTGAAGCGGCTGCTACGCGTCGACTGGTCCGACC
>WUUC01203906.1_pt1 | contig 10929 bp, 15 predicted proteins | sample 6278441 | NCBI WGS metagenome assembly WUUC01 (sample SAMN13675441, study PRJNA597444) | soil metagenome | isolation source: soil | place: USA: Washington | collected 2017-10 | reverse complement strand
TGACGAAACCTACCTGTGGCCGGGTGCGCTCAAAGACGAACAGGTCACGGCGGCATCAGGTAGTGAGGTCATCACGATCTACCCGCACCGCTATTCGCTCCCCAGGGACCTCATGGGACGTCTCTTCTCCGAGGCCAAGCACGAGATAGGCGTCCTCGTCTACAGCGGGTTGTTCCTCGCGGACGACTATGGCGCTCACCAGATCATCGCGGACAAGGCCAGGACCGGCGTTCGTGTGCGGTTCCTCCTCGGCGACCCTGACTCACCCCAGGTAGCGGAACGCGGTGCCGATGAGGGCATCGACTCCGCCATGGCCGCGAAGATCCGAAACGTGATCGTCAACTACAAGCCATTGCGAGCCGTCGAGAACGTCGAGTTCCGGCTTCACAGCACGGTGCTCTACAACTCGATCTTCCGTATCGACGATCAGCTCTTGGTCAACACTCACGTGTACGGCGTCCCGGCCTCGAACGCCCCGTTCTGGCACCTCCGCAAGGTCGCAGGCGGCGAGATCGTCAACATCTACCTGGACAGCTTCGAGCGCGTCTGGGAAGGGGCCAAGCCCCTACTTCCGGAAGGTTGAACCATGGCCCGCCGCATCGACTACTACGACGACCCCAACGCCCCCAAGGCGAACAGCCTCGTCCCGTCCGTCAACGTCATCGTCACCAACGATAACGGCGGCATCCTGATGATCCGCCGCAGCGACAACGACAACTGGGCAGTCCCAGGCGGAGCCATCGACCTCGGCGAATCAGTCACCCAAGCCGCGATCAGAGAGACCAAGGAAGAGACCGGCATCGACTGCGAGATCACCGGCCTCGTAGGCATCTACTCAGACCCCAAGCACGTCATCCACTACACAAGCAACGACGAAGTACGCCAAGAGTTCTCGATCGTCCTAACAGCCCACCCTATCGGTGGCCACCCGAGACCAAGCGACGAGTCCCGCGAGGTCCTTTGGGTCAAGAGGAGCGCCATCGATGGTCTAAGAATGGATCGGTCGATGAGCCAGCGGATCACTCACTACCTAGAGGGCCGGTCTAGGCCAGTTGTAACCTAACGTTCAACCAACGTTGACGACGAATCTTGCGTACGGTATCTCCCATGGAACCTGAAGGACGCCTTTGGAAGCGAAGCCTTGGTCCGCTTCCGCGCGATGCGCATGCGACCGCACGCGACAAACTCCGTTCAGCGCTATTGGGGGCTCGCGAGAAGGCCTCAATTCTGGCCGAAGATATCCGTCGAGATTTGCCCTCATATACCGTGCATGACGTAACGCACATGGACGCTTTGTGGGAAATGGCTGATCTGATAATGGATGGCGAGACTGAACTAACTCCAACAGAAGGCTTTGTATTCGGTGCAGCGAGCCTAGTTCACGACCTGGCTATGACTGCTTCAGCTTACCCTACAGGTGTCTCTTCGCTCATTGGCGAAGACCAATGGAAAGACGCAATTTTCGTCCACCTTGGTGAGATGCTCGGACGATCTCCCAATTCTGAGGAGCTCGCCAACCCTCCGGCGCAGGCCGTGATGGCGGCTAAGAGAGAACTATTGAGGGAATTGCATGCGGAGCAAGCTGCAAGACTTCCGCATCGGAGGTTCAGCGAAAAAGAGGGGGAAGCTGAGTACTATTTGCTTTCTGATCCTGACCTCAGAAACATGTACGGAGAATTGATAGGAAGGATAGCCGCAAGTCATTGGTGGGACATGGGTGATATTGCGAATCACTTTGGTACGATAATTGGCGCTCCGGGAATATTTCCTAAAGAGTGGATAGTCGACCCGCTAAAATTGGCTTGCCTGCTACGAGCGTCTGACGCATCTCACATCGATTCTCGCCGTGCACCTGGTTTTCTCCGTGCTATTAAAGATCTGGATTCGGAGGCTAGATTCCACTGGATTTTCCAGGAGCGGCTCCAGCGGCCCCGGTTGGATAGCGATAGGCTGACATATACTGCTTCTCAACCATTTGCGACTGAAGATTCGGCTGCCTGGTGGGTATGCGTTGATGCCCTGCGTGTGATCGATCATGAGTTGAGATCGATCGATGTCATCTTGGCGGATGCAGGTCGTACGCGTTTCGCGGCACGCTCTGTCGCCTATGTAGACGACCTGAAGCGCTTGGCGCAACTAATTCCAGTGAGTGGGTGGTTTCCAATTGAGGCCAATGTCAAAGTAGGGGATGTTGTATCGCTTGTTGAAAAGCTCGGCGGTGAAGCCCTCTACGGCCGACATCCATATGCGGCTTTGCGGGAGCTAATAAGTAATGGTGCCGATGCTGTGCGAGCGCGGAGAATCCTCGAGTCCAGGGACGGCTCAACCGAACTCAGACTACGTGTGCAGGTTCAACTACGCACTGAAGATAGCCATACTTGGCTAATAATACGAGATAACGGCATTGGTATGTCTTGGGATACCATGAGCGGACCTCTCCTCGACTTTGGGACGTCATATTGGACAAGTGCGGCCGCTCGGCGTGCGCTACCTGGCCTTGTGAGTTCCGGTTTCACTCCGACGGGTAAGTTCGGTATCGGCTTTTTCTCAGTTTTTATGCTTGGAGATGTAGTCAGGGTAACATCGCGTAGGTTCGACCTTGAAGCGACAGATACTCACGTGCTTCTCTTTGAGCGAGGCCTGGGATCACGTCCCTTGCTGCGCCGGGCCAATCGTCACGAAAATCTAAAGTATGGTGGCACAGAGATTGCTGTGCTAGTGGATGAGGAACGTATGCACCAACTCATGAGCGGACATGATGGTGATCTCGGCGCACTTTGTGCGTGGCTGTGCCCCTCGCTGGATGTCGATCTTGAAGTGATGACTCAGCAGGGAGAATTGAAGACGGTGGTGCACGCTAACGATTGGCAAGTATGCGAAGAGGGGGAGCTTCTAGATAGGATCACCGGCGAGCGTACAGAGATCGATCATAGATTGCATGATCTTACTAGGCCGATTTCCGATGGCGAGAAATATTTCGGTCGTGCTGCGATCTGGCCGCGGGGCCTCTTTAACGTAGATGGTGTCCATAGCGCGGTCATAACGACCGGAGGCGTACGAACTGATTACGAAGCGTCCGGTATGGTAGGTCTTCTGTTGGGTGATGTCGTGCGCGCTGCGCGCGATATAGCTTTGCCGAGTGCACCCACTGACGCCGTCATTGAATGGGCGACAGAGCAGGCGCGTCTAGCTTCCAATGGGCAATTTAGCATAGATGAGCAATTGGAATTGTCTTCACTCATTCTTGCATTGGGTGGTGACTCCGCAGATCTAAAAATTGCCGAGACGAACACCGGGGCGCTATCCAAGTTGGAGCTGCGTAGCTGGGTAAGAAGTCGAAGTAAAGTCCGAGTGCTCCATGATGCATCTCTCCATCTAATACTCGAAGAGGATGAATTCTTCCTGGAACATATGGATGATGACGTCCTTGTCGTCACAATGGGAAGGCCCGTTCTCGTCAGTCCCGGGGGAACCATATATCAAGCCCATGATTGTTTCTGGCCAAGCTATGACCTTGGTAGAAATACAGATGAATTCTGTGAGGCTATTATCGCACAGGAATGGGGAGTATCAGAGCAAGCCATATATGGACAGGTGCGAGCCCAGAGGGATCTTCGTGCGGAGTCTGCAGATCGAATAGAGCGTATAGAGGTAGGGAAAGCAAGGGGGCTATTGGCACAAGAAATAGGATGTTGGTCTAATGGGGGAGCAGTTACAGAGGTAGTGTATACCATCACACGCTCCAGTTAATAGAAGTGTTTTGATTTGCTCGATCCTTCAAACCCTGCAGGCGCGGGGGTCAACCTAAGAGTTAGCGATAATGGGCTCAGATAATCCGATAGCAGTACCAGCAAGCGACAGCGGAGATATAGACACCCACCCGGTGCAGTATGCTCATGATTTTGCGATCGAGAGATACAAGTACATTCTCCAGCAGGTTAACGCAACAAATGAAAATGTTCATAAATTCCTGAGTATGTATCAAGCTCTGGCTACTACTCTCACGGGGTCGGGGATAGTTCTGTTCGTGGGCTACAAGAAATGGGAGATAAGTCCAGAGATCGTACGCATGGGAATCACGGGAATCCTGTGGCTCACGACGTTTGTAGGCGCTTTTACCTGTCTACTTGTGATAATTGGAGCGTTGGCTTGGCTGGATTATCGAAAGGAAGAGTGCGAGCTCACTGATGAATTTGTATATCCCGGTTTCCGCAGGGCTCCCAGATTTCGCAATTTCGTCCGTTGGTATGAGACATATGTCGTCCTTTTTATTGTCGGTTCAGGTGTCTTTCTGTGGGTTTATGCAGAATTGGTCATCTTGCCTACGGTGAAATAGATTCGATCGATTGAGTCTTGGATAGAATGTCATGAAACCTGGCGTCGACTATATCGGTATAGGCGTTGGGGCGCTTGTTGTAAATTACAAGCGTCAGCTCTTTATGGCTCGTCGGGGACCGGGCGCTCGTAACGAGGTTGGAGCCTGGGAGTTTCCTGGCGGTGTACTTTCATATAACGAGCCTCTGGAGGATGCGGTTCGTCGCGAGTTCGTCGAAGAGTATGGCATGGAGGTCGAGATTACGGGTCTTCTCGGTATCTTTAATCATATACTGCCTCGCGAGAGTCAACACTGGGTATCGGTCACATATCTTGCGAGACATGTTGATGGAATACCCAGAATAAGAGAACCTCGGAAATGTGATAAAATTGGTTGGTTTGATGGTTATGGCCTGCCAAGCCCACTTTCGCTGATAACGCAGCAGAACATCCGCAGCTTTGATCCAAGCCTTTTAAGGCGAGGTCGCGATGACACTCCACGTGTTTAGTTCAGCGATGATCCGATCCGGGAGTACATGGGATGGGCCTTTTGTATCGCGCCTGAATCCCTGGTGCCGAGAACCACACTGGCCGCGCTCGTCCATACATTCCTCATGCCCAACACCACTAGGGGAGACTCAGGCTGAGATTCGTCCTGCGCTGGATGCCGCGGACGGCGTCAACAAGGTGCGGTTCTGCGAGCCGAACGAAGCAAGTAACAAGGTGCTCCGGGCCGTAACGTTGGCGGATTTCGGAGAGCCGGTGTCCGATCGCAACGGGATCACCGTCCGGGGTTGTGGTCATGTCGCAGTAGGTGAGCGCGTCCCTGAGTGGCTCGTCGACAGGGGGGAACTCGCGGGAGAGAGCATCATCGAGGCCGCGCTGTTCGGCCTCGATGATGGCGCAGGAGTGGCCGGCCACAAGACGGCAGAGGACGTCATCGGCGTGGGCCACGTCGCGGAGGTAGCGGGCTCCGTCAAGCGGGTGAAAGCCTGTGTGGGCGATCTCAGGGCTGTAGCCGATGTCGTGCAACCATGCCGCAGCTTCGAGCAGGTCGGCGTCGTCACCGAGAATGGGTGCAAGCGTGCGGGCCTTCCTGGCGACACCTTGAGTGTGTGCCCAGCGACGAGGAAGCGGCTGTCCTAGCAGTTCACGGGCAATCTCGCTCGCCCAATGGGCCATGTCGTTCATGTTCCTGACGCTATGGAGAGTCCGGAGGACGTTCACGGACGCCATGGGATTATCTATGGACGTCTCGCCTACACGAAACGTCCCTTGGTCTGGATCGAGGAGGCCCCAGCCATCGAGCGCCAGAACGGGTCTTAGGGAATTTGATCAGGCTTCCCTCTCCGTCCTTTGCTCTCCCCCACGGGGGCAAGGGGATTCGTGCGTGAGCTTCCAACGCTTCGATGGCTGGGGTGCTTGGGGGCTCGGGTCTGTTACTTGTATCCGGTTCCGTTGCAGCTTGAGCAGTCCTCGAAATGGTCCCATGGGGTCCCTGCTCGAAGACGGATCTCTTTCCGGTTCCGCCGCAGTCGGGGCAATCAGGCTTGCCGACCTTCGCCACCGGTTATGTCCTTTCGGCACAGTAGTTAAGAGCAGCCTTTGGATTGAGAGGCTGCCGGCCATGGGTGGTCCGATGCGCAGCGTCCGAATGGTCGCCTTGCCCTGGGTCCCGGCAACCCCCATACTTTTCTAGTCGTGCCGGTTCAGGACTACGCGCGCCAGTTCCTCGTGTCCAGTTCACGAATCGACTCTCACTCGTCATCACTGCCGCCATGGCCTAGAAACTCCATCTCTAGGTGGGCCTGTGCGTGTATTTGACCGTGGAGTGTCTGTAGATCCTCGGCGACCAAGGACATTTCCAGACCGTATCGGATCTCGTCATCGCTGAGCCGACGGCGTCTGTCGGCCGCCCATTCCCCAAACGTCTGGTGGATTTCCCATGTCCGGCCCCACAACTTGTTCAAGTGGTCGAACGATTCATGCTCAGTGTGGAATTGCACTTACCTTTGCTCCTTTCCGCGCGGTTTGATAGGGCGCGACAGGTTAGATCCAGACCGTTGGAGGGAGATCCCCAGGCGGGACGAGGGTCACAAGAAACCCAGAAGCCTGAGGATCTCCACCTGACAAATGGGGGTCCTCGACAGCACCCCGAATGCCAGGAGCCGCGAAGCCGCACGGATGCGGGTAAGTGAGTCGTCATAGGGCTGCCAAGACACATCGACAACACGCATCGCCCGCGACCAGTAATAGGCGACAGATTCATCTTCCAGTGCCAAGCAAAGCTGGGCGAATGCACGCGACGGCGGACACCACGCGTCTTGGATAATCTCCAGCGCTTCGCGCACCGCAACGTGGCGATACTGATAGCGCAATTCATCCGGACAGACCTGTTCCCAGGTCACGCCGCAATCGTCGGATTCCTCCAAGATCCAAACCATCGTATTTACCTCGGCTTGGGATGGAACAGTTCAAAGGCATTGATCTGCGCCACAAGCTCGTCAGGTGTGAGCGCTTCCAATGCGCTGACATCAGGCACCCACAACGCCAATGCCCAGTAATGCCGCGTGTGAGTGCCGTACCACACCAGCCACCACGGACGGCGTTCCCGTTGAATCTGCCGAGTGATGTCATGCGGCGTCACGCCTCACCGGTCATCATCCGGACGGCAACCAACCGGCGGACGCGCAAGAATCCTGATGATCAACGCTGGGGTCTCGTAGGCGTAATCGATGTCGTTTCCCCGGTCGATCAGCAGACGGCGAACCGCCAGCCAATGGTCGGTGACGCAACACGGGTAATCAGGCTTGAGGCGCTCGCCGTGAAGCCTGACCACGAGATCAGCGGGTCTCGCACAGCCCGTCGCCAGACAGCTAGCGGTCGGATCGCCATTCAGCCGGACGGTTGCCCGCCCGTGCCTTAGCGGCAGCTCCACGTCCCACGTGACCGCACTCATGCCCCGATACCCTTCGGTTGCTTCCTGAGCAAGTCGGCAAGCTCCTCGGGGCTGTCCGCGATCACAGTTGGGTCGGGCCGACGCGTAGACGACATCAAGACCTTGATCGGGATCGTCCGCCGATACGTGGCGATCCAGTACCGATCATTCCGCGACAGATGAATGATCCAGTCTGGCCACTCGGCCGACAGTCGCTCTAGACACTCCGTTGCCATGACTTCTGCCCCTACGCTGCGCGGACGGGGTTGCCCGCGTGGCACCGAGCCTTCCGGCATCGCGGGGACCTCTCCATGTCCATTTAGGGACGTCTAGGGACGTCTTCTGTTAACGTCTGTTAGGAAAACGCATCTCCACAGGGAGTGACCTGGTGAGTGAAGCCCTGCGGCGCGCCCTCGAAGAGGCGCACCTGCGCGAGGACGACCTCGCGGCACGCGTTGGAGTCGATCCGAGGACGGTCCGCCGTTGGATAGCTGGTCGCCTGCCGTACCCGCGTCACAGGCTCACCGTCGCCAAGATTCTCGGTCGGAAAGAGGCAGATATCTGGCCTCAGACGATCTCTCGTCCTCGCTTGCCCGAGCCGCCAAGAACCGAAATCATCACCACCTATCCCCATCGGTGGGCCGTCCCGCGTGCTGCCTGGCTTCAGCTGTTTCAGCACGCAAGGAAAGAGATCGGCATCCTCGCTTACGCGGGTCTCTTCCTCGCCGAAGACATGGGCATCGTCAGCCTCATCGCAGACAAGGCGCGCCGTGGGGTAACTGTGCGACTCCTACTCGGCGATCCGGACAGCGCCCGCGTCTCAGAGCGAGGTGTGGATGAGGGCATCGGGGAGTCCATGGCGGCAAAGATCCGCAACAGCCTCGTTCTCTACGGGCCGCTCTGCGACCTGGAACACGTCGAGATCCGCCTCCATGACACGGTGCTCTACAACTCGATCTATCGAGCGGACGACGACCTTCTTATCAATCCCCATGCATACGGCATCGCGGCAGCACACCTGCCCGTGCTTCATTTGCGCAGGACCGACTCCGGCGACATGGCCAGCACCTACTTGGACAGCTTCGACCGCGTCTGGTCACAGGCGAAGCGACTCGACTCTACATAACGACTGTGCTGTAAGCGGCGCAGCGACCCAGCTACGATTCGAGCCTAGCGTTGGCCCATACGCCGACTGTTTCATCGCATGGGTTCTCTATCCCGATCTTAAGGCGGACAGCGCTTGCGCCGAGTGTGATGTCGATTGGATGTTGCGCGCCGACGGGCACCGGCTCGTCTACTACTCTCGCGCCGTTCACTTCGACGTAGAAGGTCAACTCTTGTGGGTCGGGCGAGTCGTCAGCTACGCCGACAATGGCTGTGAAACGGCTGTAGCGCTTAGGAAGTTCGTAGTCGCGGTAGATGTCGCCACCACAATAGGAGCTACCCCTGAAGACGTTCCTGTAGAGCTCCGTATGGATCTTGCTGGGCCGACTGCTCCACTCCCCGAAAGCCCCATCTGATGAGTTAAGAGGGAGATCCTTAAGGTAGACCGTCTTGGACGTTGCCTGCGCCGATGGTATCGCGGCGGTAGAAGGAGATGGTGCGGGCGCAGCCATGATCGTGCTTGTCACGGTGACGGTTGGGACGGGTCGGCGATTGGTTGCATCATGAGAACCGACAAAATAGCCAACAGCCCCGGCGGCTATCGCGGCCGCGATCGGGCCCGCGATGACCTGGATCCACGCCGCCTTAACCTCCTCTGACAGGCGGCTGACCCATGCCCACGGGCCACGTCTGGGGCGGTGCACCCGTGGATCGCCAGGGTCCATATACGAGGGCAAGCCATTGCCGGAGCGTTCACGTGATCGTCTGGCCAAGTCGCGCTCCCTATGCGACGACGGGGGTAAGTGCGAGGATCAATGCTAGCCGTGTGGCCGGAGGTACATGCATAAATGGCAACGGCCCGATATGCCGCTCAGTTCCCGGGAGACGTCGAGCATGGCGCGATGGGCGATGTGTGGAGCCCTCGCTATTGAGTGGATCTTATGGTGAGATCACTTCAGAGCGGGGCTCCGTGCGGGTTTTAGCATGTGCAGGCGAATCGTACGGGTGTCTTCCCGACCGCGCCTATCTGAGCGGTCTAAATACCTGATGTCCGAATCGATTGGGATTCATCGGTCGTGCACCACACTGCGGGTGGCCTTTGTGCAGCCGAAGGGGAAGTTATCTGCCCTCAGATAGCACGAAGCCCCAGACAAGCCGCATCGGGCTTGGCTGGGGCTTTGGCTGTTTTCAGGCGGCGTCCGACTGCACGACGGTGGCGAGGATGCGGCGCACCTTGCGGCGGTCGACGCCGTACTTCTGCGCGAGGAAGCGTTGTGAAAGCGGCCTACCGGGACCCTTGAGGCTCGCGAGATAGTCGGACAAGACTGCCTGTTCTGGGGTTTGCTCCATTGCGGTGCTGTCCGTGATCTCCTGCTCCGTGTTTGCGCGTGTGGTTTCCTGCTGCGGTGTCTCGGCAAGTAGTGGGGAGGCTGGCTTGCGGGTCAGGGTCATCAGGAGCTCGAATGCGCCGACGAGTGCGAGTGCGGGCCAGGCGCTGATGATGGCGCCGATCGGGCCGTGGGACATGCCGTGTGCCACGTTGGCGCCGATCGTTGCGGCGATGCCCACGCCGAGGCTCCACTTGGCCAACGCCGGTACAGGCTGGGTCCGGCGGCTGGCGTCGAGCATGACCATGGACGCCGCCCAGATCAGGCCGTCGACTGTGAATGGTACGAGTCGGGCTGTTGTGCCGGACTCGCCGTGCGCGCGGACCAACTCGTAGGCGTGGCGGTAGGAGATGACGGCCGCGACCACTGCGACTACCACCACGGCGAGCGCGGTGGTGATTCGGATGAGTCGATCAGTCACGGGCGGACGCCTCCCGGACCGCTGACGGCGCGGAGTTCGCTGGTATCGCGGAAGCAGGCAGGGTAGATCAGGTTCTCGGGTGCGTCGCCGTTGGGGATGTCGGGGTCTGGTTCGGCGAGTTCGGGTGCCTCTACGGCGACATACCACTCGTCAGGGCCGACCCGCTCAATGATCGCGCCGGGCAGCCAGGACCACGTGTTAGCGTCGTGGTCGTCGGCGCCGGGAGGCGGGTACCAGACGAGGACGAGGCTGTCGTCCGGGAACGGGTTTGGGGTTTCGAGCATGGTGGCTCCTCTCCCGTCCGGAAGAGCCACGCGGGAGCCAATTATGGGAGCCAACGCATTCAAGCTTGCGCCGACTACCTCTGACTCCGCGCGACTCACCCGGACGTTTGCCCTGGTGAGAGGCGCCCCGTTTGGCTTCTTTCCGACCTCGACGTCTATCGACAGCCCGTGTTTGCCCTTCTGCAAACGAGACGACGTCATAGACGAGGCGGTCAGCCGCCTTGCGCGACTGGCCTGACCACATCTCGGGCATGCGCTGTGCCGAGGGGTTTCCGTCAGGCGTAGGGCGACCTGAAGGAAACCGTAAGGGGCTCCCGGCAGGGTGGTGGTCATCAGGCAGGCGGTAGGGCCGCCGGCACGGATCGCAGGAGCGAACTATGCGCAAGCTCATCGAGTCGACGTTCGTGTCGCTGGACGGAATCATCGACGACACTCGCCCGTCCACGGCGTCCCGGGCGGAGCCGCAGAACTGGGGTCAGC
>WUUC01178089.1_pt1 | contig 10930 bp, 11 predicted proteins | sample 6278441 | NCBI WGS metagenome assembly WUUC01 (sample SAMN13675441, study PRJNA597444) | soil metagenome | isolation source: soil | place: USA: Washington | collected 2017-10 | reverse complement strand
TCGGCGACGCGTACCGCATCGCATCGCTCGCCTCGCGCAACGACATCGTGTCGCGCAAACGCGCTGCCGAGCTGCTGCCTGCCGCGCAGCGGCTGCGGCGAGAGGGATTCGACGAACTGCAGGCGCTGCGGCCGCACGCCGATGCGCGCTTCTATGCAAGCGTCGAGGATGCGGACCGCCGCAATCGGGCGCTGCTCGAAGAGCTGGAGCGGCTGATCGCGCGCGATGACCGGCCGGCCCTGAAAACGTTCGAGCAGCGCGTGCGCAGCGAGTACAACCGGCTGCGCGAGCAGCAGCTCGTGTCCTGGCAGAGGTACTACAAAGAGCTGATCGCACGGCGCGACGCGCTGCTCGTCGCGCGCTTCGGCCTCCCTGCGCGCGAGCTCGGCGGCGACGCGATCTATGAGGCGAGCGAGTACCTCGGCGCACACCTCGACGACCGCTTCTCCGCGACGCACATGGCAGCGTTCCTCGTGCGCCACCTCGAGACCAAAAGCGTCGAGGCGCGGCGCCTCGCAGCGGCGGAGGACCAGGTCGAGGAGATGACCGCCGCCCTCTACAACGGCGGCGCGCTCAACGTGAAACGGATCCTCGCCGGGCTGATGGCTTCGCTCCCCGAGACCGAGAAGTACATGAAGAAAGTTCCGGCCACACGCCGCGATCTCGACGCGCGAATCGCGGCGGTCACATCAGAGCCCGCCGACGTGAGCGCCACACGCGAAGCTCGGCTTAGCCTCTAAGGCGAACGTCGGCTTGCAGGGCGCACGGCCCGGTGGAGATGGAGGTAACGAGTGGGCATTTCTGAGCTTCTGGTCGCCCTGCTGGCGATCTTCGCGGCTGCCAAGATTTTCGGCGAGCTGGCCGAACGGATCGGACAACCGGCCGTGCTGGGCGAGATGATCGGCGGCATCGTCATCGGTGTCTCCGGTCTCCACCTGATCGACGCGCACGACCCGCTTCTTCACGTCCTGTCCGAGCTCGGCGTGCTCCTCCTGCTGTTCCTGATCGGGCTGGAGACCGACATTCGGCGGCTCCTGTCGGTGGGTGGAGCGGCGCTGGCAGTTGCGGCGGCGGGAGTCGCGCTCCCGTTCGCGGCCGGTTACGGCGTCGGGATGTGGCTCGACTACCCGACCACGGTTTCGGTCTTCCTGGGCGCCGCGCTTACGGCCACCTCGGTCGGCATCACCGCACGCGTACTGTCGGACCTCGGCCACCTCAAGAGCGACGAGTCGCAAGTCATCCTCGGCGCGGCGGTCGTCGACGACATCCTCGGGCTGGTCCTGCTGACCGTCATCAGCGCGGTGGCGGCCGGTGAGAGCCTCACCGTCGGCGGCGTCAGCAAGATTTTCGGCGTGGCGTTCGGCTTCGTCATTCTCGCCGTCGTCATCGGGTCGCTGCTCGCGCCTCGGCTCATTGCCGTCATCACGCGGCTGCGGGTCGGAAAGGCATTGTTCTTTGCCTCGATTATGTTCGCCTTCGGCCTGGCATGGCTCGCGTCCGCGGTTGGATCGGCGCTGATCATCGGCGCGTTCGCGGCCGGTCTCGTGCTCGCGAAGACCGAGCGCGGAAAGGACATCGAGCACGAGGTTTACGATGTCGCGCAGTTCTTCATCCCGATCTTTTTCGTCTCCGTCGGTGCGGCCGTCGACCTGAAGGCGATCAACCCGTTCAGCGCAGACTCCCGGCAGTTCTTCATCATCGGCATGCTGCTCACGCTCGTGGCCATCGTCGGGAAGTTGCTCGCGGGCTACTTCGCCTTCGGCCGGCCGCTTCGCAAGACCGTGATCGGCGTGGGTATGGTGCCGCGCGGCGAGGTCGGGTTGATCTTCGCGCAGCTCGGGTTGTCCGCGGGGCTGCTGTCGGCAGGACTCTACAGCTCAGTCGCGCTGATGGTCATGATCACGACATTCGTCGCGCCGCCGGCGCTGCGAGCGCTGCTGAAGAAGAGCGCGCAGGCGCCCGAAGAGTTGGACAGTGGCTTGTGCGACATCGTGACCGAAACGATGGAAGACGACGAAGAGCGGCGCCAGGGCGAACGACGGCGCGCGGAAGCGGCGGTGCGTTAGGGATGGCAGCGGAAGAGTTGCCCGGCCACATGGACGAATCGTCCGGCGGCGACCGGGCGTGGCGCAACTGGCTCGCCGACCACATCGGTCTCGACGACGACCAGAAGCTGCAGGTCTATCGCAACGTCGCCGGCTCTGCGTCGATGCGCGACGCCACGTACTGGGCCGAGATCCTCTTCTCTGCGGGCATCGCCACGATGGGCCTGACGCTCGGCAGCCCGGCGGTGATCATCGGCGCGATGCTGATCTCACCGCTCATGGGACCGATCATGGCGGCCGGTCTCGCACTCGCGGCGGGTGACTTCATCCTGACGGTTCACTCGATCGCAAACATCGTCGTCAGCTCGATCGTCGCCATTGCCTTCGCCACGCTGCTGGTCGTGCTGCTGCCGTTCCGCGAGATGACGGCCGAGATCGCCGCGCGGACGCAGCCGAATACCCTCGATCTGGTCATCGCGCTCTTCTCGGGTGCGGTTGGCGCGCTCGCGACGTCGAAAAGCCTCCGCGGCGTGGCCACGTCGATCCCCGGAGTGGCCATCGCGGTCGCCCTCATGCCGCCGCTCTGCGTCACAGGGTACGGCGTCGGCGTGCTGCTCACCGTCGAACGCGCTCAGGGACTCGGCATTGTGCGTGGCGGCGCTCTGCTCTTCGTCACCAACCTGATTGCCATCACGTTCGCTTCAATGCTGGTCTTTCTGGCGCTGCACGTCGACGCGGAGTGCGTGCGGAGCTACATCCGCGACTGGCGCCGCGACGATCCCGGCAGCGCGGCCGTCCGGCGCGTGCTCGATCGCCTGGCGATGCCGAAGGCGCTCGCCCGGATCGGCAGCCTGCCCGCGCGGCTCGTGCTGCTGGTCGTGCTCGTCGCGGCCGTGTTCGTACCGCTGAAGCGCTCCTTTGACGCGCTCTCGCGCGAGATCGCGCAGCGGCACGAGCTGAACGCCATCCAGCGCGAGGCGTCGAACGTATGGCAGGAGCGTTTCGCGACCGGCGCAGGCGGCGAGACGCGATCGTTCATCGACGTTCTCGAAGCGCGGCGGCAGGAAGACGGACGCACGGCGCTGACGATGCGTGTCTTCACCAGCCGCGCGTTGTCGAACGAAGAACGGACGGCGTACGTGGACGCGCTGGCGAGCTCGCTGCGGCGCGATCCAGCCACGATCGCGCTGACGCTGGTCGAGATCCCCACCTCCCGCTACGAGATCGCGGCAAGGGCGAGGCCGGAGCCGGTTGCGGCGGCGGAGATCCCTCTCGCGCAGCAGCTCGACCTCGTGCGGCGGCGGACCGCCAGCACGCTCGCTGCGACGCCGTTACCTGCGGGGGCGACACTCCTCGATGCACCTGTGACGATCCGCGCCGCCCGTACCGAGGTGACGTTGACCTATCTCGCCGCCACTCCGTTCGGTGCGGACGCACAGTCGCTCATCGTGCGCGACGTGCAATCGCGCCTCGGACTGCAGCGCGCGCGTGTGTCGCTACGATGGGTTCCGCAGACGACGCAGGTGGCCTTCACCGGCCGCTCCACGACGCCCGCTGTGGCTGCGCAGCAGCAACTGGTCACGCTGGCGCAGCGTCTTGAGGAATATCCGGAATTGCTCGCAACCGTGAGCGCACCGGATATCACGCCACGTTCCGCCTCGCGCGCGGCGGCGGTGGCCGCGATCCTCCGCGGGGGCGGTGTCGCGGACCTCAGAATACGGACCACTGCTGCCGATCCGCCGCGGGACAACGGCAGCGTCATAACCGTCGCCTTGATACGAGCGCCTGGTGCACGGGCCGCTCCTTGAGCGACCGTGTGCCCGGAAATCGAGAGCTGCGCCGCAATGGCGCGTATCCGCCAACCGTTCTTCCATGCGATGAACGAAACAGGGCGGACGACATGGGACCGACTCGCACACGACGCCGTCACCGCGGCCGCGGCCACGCTGTTTCCTGCTGCGCCGGTCGTCGATCTCGTGCCGCTGCGCGGTGGCTTGGAAGCGGCCGTCGCGCGCCTCACATTGCGCGATGAGGCGCAGCGGCCGCGGCACGTTGTCGTGAAGCGGCTCGCCAGTGACGCCTGTCGCGAGGCGGCGCGTTACCGCGTGCTCGCTTCTTACGGTGTGACGCCGTTGCTGCTTGGCGCCATCGAACACGGCGATAGCACCTACCTCTTCCTTGAACGCATTCGCCCCGTCAGTTCGTGGCCCTGGCGCGACTCCTCGCATACGCGGCGCGTGCTCGAACAGCTCGCGCGCGTGCACCGCTTCGCCGGCGACACGGCGCTCGTGGATGACTGGAACTACGAGGCCGACCTGCTCGCCTCGGCCGCCGGGACCATTGACGTTGCCGCTCAGTCGGTCGCCGTGATCCCCGAGCTCGACCTGCGCGGCGAGCTCCGGCCCCTGCGACGCGTCGCCGCCTCAATCCCCGAGACGCGGAAGCAGATGAACGAGGCTATGGGAAGAACGCTCATCCACGGCGACGTCCACACAGGCAACGTCATGCTGCGCGCCCGAGCCGCACGAGCGGACGTGGTGTTCCTGGATTGGGGCCGCAGCCGCATCGGCTCGCCCCTCGAAGACGTCAGCTCGTGGCTGTTATCGCTGCGCGCGTGGGAACCATCGGCCGGCCGCGACCACGACACCCTGTTCCGTGCCTACCTCGCCGCGGCGGATCGCCCCGACGTGCTCACCGCGGAACTGCGCGCCGCGTACTGGATTGCCGCCGCGAGCAACGTTCTCGCGGGAGCCTTGCGCCACCATCTGGTCATCGCGCGCGAGAGCAGCGGCAGGCGCCGAGCGAATGCCATTGCTCAGGCGCGTGCTGGCTTCCGCGTCATCCGGCGCGCTGACGAGCGCCTGCCACGGGCGTGATGGCGGCACGATGCGGGCGGTCGAATCGAGGACGTCTTTTCGCACCGACCGGGCCGAGCACCCACGGAACGCGTCTTGAACAGTTCAGCCGTGTGAGGACCTTATTCGCAGCGCTCGCGCTCGCTGCCGGCTGCAGTCGCGAGCCGCAGGCGACGACCGACACAATCGCTCCCGCCGAACCGCGGCCCGCGGCAACGGCAACCTCGACGATTGGGAGCCGTGCCGCCATCACGACCGCGGGCAGTCCTCCCCCGGCATCGGCCGCGGCTCCCGGAACCGTCTTCGTGACCGTCGGGAATGGCCGCATCGAGGTCCAGCCGCTCCTCCCGCGGGCGCACACCGTCTTCCACGTTCAGAATCGGACGGCCGAGGCCCATCAGCTCGAGATTCGCGGTGGCACCGGCAGCACCACGGCATCGTTGCCGGCGAATGGCCGGACCGTGCTGCAACTGCTCGTCGGCACCGGTGCCTACGACATCCGATGCACGACACCCGGCCATGAGGAGGGCGCGCGTTTCGAGACGTACGCACCGGGCGTTCCCCTCGACACGACACAGGCGCCGGGACGGCCATGACATCCTCAATCCTCATCATCGAGCACCACGACGACCACCGCGCGCTGGTCGAATCCGCCTTGCGCGCCGATTCGGTGACCATCGAAAGCGTGACTACGGGCGAGGCGGCCCTCATGCGCCTCGGCATGAGCAACTTCGGGTGCATCGTGCTGGGCTCGCCGGTCCCGGTCACATTCGGGAGCGAGAATTCGACCGTTCTCGATCGCTTCGATCTCCTCGCGCCGAACCTCGCATCCCGGGTCGTCGTCGTGACGAACACCCGCTCAGCGGCGATCGTCCGCCGCGCGCTCAAAATGCAGGTTTACGCCGTCGTCCTGGCGCCGTTCGACCCCGCCCAACTGAGAGAGATCGTGCAACAGTGCCTGAACGGTGAAGCATCACCGCGCAGACTTTACGGCACGTCCGCGGAGATCGAGCAACTGATCACGCAGGAGCCTCGGGACGAGGCGTAGGATTCCTGTCGACAACGAAAAGCAGCGTACGCGCAGCGTTGCAGGCGCGCTTCCGGCACCCGGTCGGCGCATGGACATGCAATCGATTGTCGGCAACTGGAGCGATGCCGCGAGAGCGATCGCCGCGGGGCTCCTCGGTTATACGACGCTGATCGCGCTCGTGCGGCTCAGCGGAAAGCGCACCGTCGCGAAGTGGAACGCATTCGACCTGATTGTCACCGTGGCCCTAGGGTCGACGCTCGCCAGTACGATCGTCACCGGTACGGTCACGGTGAGGCAAGGCGCGGGAGCCTTTCTCGCGCTCGTTGCGCTGCAGTTCGCGATCACCTGGCTTTCCGTGCGCGTGGACTTCGTCCGTCGCGTCATCAAGGCGCAGCCGGCGCTGCGCGCACGGTCGTCCGTGAACTCTTCATCGCGCCGCGCCAGTACCTCTGTCAACTCCGCGGCCAGAAACAACGTCAGTACCGCAAAGTACGTCGCGACCAGGATCACGAAAAGCGACGCCGCCGCACCGTACAGGCTGGTGATGTTCGTGCGCGACAGCCACGCGCCGAGCAGGTACCGGCCGGCGCCGAACAGCACCGCGGCGGCAACGGCCGCCACGCGCACGTTTCGCCACGCCAGCTTCGCATCCGGGACGAGCTTCAGGATCGCCGCGAACACGCCGGCCACGATCAGCGTCGTCCCGGCGATCTCCACCGTCCGCCAGACCGCGAGTTCACCGGCAGGAATTGTAGGAACGAGCTTCCGTACCGTCGCCAGCACGGCCGTCAACGCGACGGAGCCAAGGAGCAGTGCCAGTGCCGCGATCACCATCATCACCGCGACGAGCCGGCCGCGTACCGCGGCTTTCCAGCCGGGTGCCTCCACCGTCGGCACGTCGAGGATCAGATTCAACGCGATGCGGAGGTGGCGGAACACGCCCGACGCCGCGGCGATCAGCAGCGCGGCGCTGACGATCGTCACCCCCACCCCGTCGTCCGCCACCGCCGGCGACAGCAACCGCTGCACGGCGAGCGCCGTTCGCGGATTGATCGTGCGGGCGATGACTTCCACGACCTCGCGCTGCGCCGCCTCGGCGCCGAGAACCATCGCGGCGATGGTGAGGCTCAACACCAAGAGCGGCGCGACGGAGAAGGTGGCGTAGAACGCGACCGCGGCCGCCAGCATCGACGCGTTGTCGCGCTTCCATTCCTGAAACAGCGAGCGTCCGAGCGCGATCGCCGCGCGTCCGCCCCGCATGACCGCGGCTCGAACATCAGAGGACGAAGGCGTTCTCACGGTGATCGCCTCCTCCGCAAGACGCCTCAGCGCCGGTTCTTGTCGACGATGGCCGCGACGATGATCACGAACGCCGCCAGCCGGAGGAGGTAGAAAACCGTCTGGTCTTCCATCGTCGCGTTCGACAGCGACAGCGCGAGCCGCTGCACGGCGAGCACGACGAACGCGAGGGCGAACATTCCGAACAGGCGTTCCCGTGCCGCGAACCAGAACCGCAGGAAAAACAGAGCAATCGCCGCATAGATCGCGATCAGGAAGCCCGACAGCAGGTCGTTCACCGTGTCTCCCAGATCAGCCCGTACAGCAGGAGCGTCGCGCCTACGACTGCGGGGACCATACGCCACGTCGACAGGTCGATCTGCGGCACGACACGCACGTCGACGATCAGCATCACGTTGTTCAGCGCCAGTCCGATGAAGCAGAGCGCGCTCCAGAAGAGCAGGCGCGCCCCCGATCGGCGGTAGCCGCGGAAGAGCAGGCCCGCACAGAGCGAACTGGTTGCGGCGCAGAGGATGTAGACGACGTTGGCGAACATGATCACTTTTTCAGCTTGAACGCATCGGCAAAACTGCGGAGAGGATCGGGCGGCGCACCGACCAGCGCGGCCACGCCGGCAGGATCGGCTTCATAAAGCTCGGCGAGCTCGGACAGCATGGCGTCGGCCTCGGCGTTGCCGGTCGCATAACGGTACTTCGGCATCCCCGCGGCCTCGAAAACGATCAGCCCGCCCGAGGCGAGCAGAAAAAGGCGCATCGCGGCCGATTCCTGAGGCGTGCCGACCGCCGCCGCGACCTCGGGCGCGGTCCACGCGCGCGCGGGATCGCGCATCAGCAGCAACACGATCTCGATCTGATCGATCGAGGTGAGTCGCTGCTGCAGGAAAAGTCGCAGGGCGGCGGACGCAGTGACAGCCAATGCGGATCTGCGTTGCAAGTACGTCACCACCGCGCCCGAATCCAGCGCCGCCGCGAGACCGGTTCATCCTCTCCTTTCGATCAGGACGGCACCCGGTCGGATTGTGGTAGCTTCGTCGCTGACGGGTGCAGGGAATCGACCCTGCAGGAGCGACGGATGGTCGGGCCGCCATCCAGGAGAACCGCGAGCGCGGTGATCGTTCCGGACGCCATCCGTGGCGAAGGCCGGCGATCGCGCGCCCCGCACCCGATCATGACCCAATTCGTCGCCCCAGCCTCCCTCCATCTGCTCACGTCGCCGACAGCCGTCTTCAGAGTCCGCGGAGTGGCGGCACGATGACGGCGTGGATGGTCTTCACCGCGCTCGACGGCTCGTTGCTGGATGCCCGCACGTTCTCCAACGACGCCGCGAGAGCGTCGCTGCAGCGGCTCGTGGCCGCCGGTGTCCCCGTCATCCCCGTCACGACGCGAACGTTCGCGGAGGTGCGCCCGCTGGCCGAACATCTCGACCTCGAAGGACCGGTCGTCATCGAGTCCGGCGGAGGAATCGCGCGGCGCGTCGGCAGCTCGTGGCGCATCGAGGGATGCAGCGGCGAGACGAAGGTGATACGCGCAGCCGTCCCGCTCATCGAGCGGCAGAGCGGAGCACGGCTGCAGCTCTACTCCGCCATGCGACTCGACGAAGCGGCGCTGGCGTCGGGCCTCACAGGGATCGAGCTCCGCCGCTCCATGCAGCGTCATTTCGACGAGCCGTTCCTGCTCGAATCGGGAACGCTCGATTCAGTCGCCCAGGCGGCGCATGAGCTGGGGTTGCGCGTCCGCAGTGGGACGCGCTTTCATCACCTCTGCAGCGGCGCCGGCAAGGACCACGCAGCACGGCGGGTCCGCGATGAGATCGCACGCTCGTTCGGCGCCATGCCGTTCGTGGTGGCGCTCGGCGTTTCACCGATGGATGCGGATTTTCTCGAGCTGGCGGACGTGCCGATCATCATTCCGCGGACCGATGGAACTGCCGACCCGGCTTTGTGTGCGTTCCTCCCCGAAGCGAGAGTCGCGACGGCGGCCGGCCCACGCGGCTGGGCCGCCGCGATCGACGAGATTGCGCAAAATCTCACTGTCAGAAGCGTATCCGCATGATCTCCGCAACCGGAATGGATGCCAGAGGAGGAGGAATCGTGCAGCAGCATCGTGATCCTGACTACGCGAGCAGCACGTTCAAGGCGGCTCCGCACGAACACTGGGCCCTTCTGCGGCGTCACGCTCCGATCCATCACGTGCGGCTCCGGAACGGTACGAAAGCGTGGCTCATTACGCGGTATGAGGATGCGGTGACGGTGCTCGGCGACCCGCGGCTCGCCAAGGACCCGCTGAAAGCGAAGAGCGAGGCGGGAAGCAAACCGCCATGGTTACCGGGGCCGCTGCGCGCATTGAGCCGGAACATGCTCGACGTCGACGAGCCGGATCACCGCCGGCTGCGCACGCTCGTGCAGAAAGCATTCACGCCGCGTGTCGTGGAGGAACTGCGACCTCGGATTCGAGACATCGCGCGCGAACTGCTGGACCACATCGAGCAGCGCGGGACAGGAACATCGGATCTGATCGCCGACTATGCCGCACCGATTCCGGTCACCGTGATCGCCGAGCTTCTGGGCGTGGAGCACACCGACCGCCGTCGCTTTCATCGCTGGTCCACTGACGTCGTTGCCGCGGACACGTCCACGTGGCACAAGCTCCGTGCGATTCCGTCCGGGATCGCATTCATTCTGTTCCTGCGCAAGCTCATCCGAAAGCGCCGCGCCACACTCGGCGAAGACCTTCTCAGTCGCCTCATCGAAGCGCAGGATGCAGGCGACCGCCTCAGTGCCGACGAGCTCCTCGCGATGTGTTTCCTGCTGCTCGTCGCGGGCCACGAGACGACCGTGAACCTGATCGGCAATGGCGTCCTGGCGCTGCTGGAACATCCGGATCAGATGGCCCGGCTGCGGGAGCAGCCCGAGTTGATCCCGGGCGCGGTCGAAGAGATGCTTCGCTACGGCAGCCCGCTCCAGTTTGCGACGGAGCGGTACGCAACGGCGGATGTGGAGATCGCTGGCGTCAGAATCCCGCGTGGCTCACTCGTGTACGTCGCACTGGCCGCGGCGAACCGCGACGAAGAGACCTTCGTCGATGCGGAGCGCTTCGACATTACCCGAGAGCCGAACCGTCACCTCGCTTTTGGCCACGGCATCCACTACTGCCTCGGCGCACCCCTTGCCCGCCTGGAAGGGCAGATCGCCATCCAGATGCTGCTCGAACGCTTCGGTTCGATCGACTTGAAACCTGATGCAGTGCTGCAGTGGCGGCGAGGGCTCGTGCTCACCGGCGTCGAGTCCTTGCCGGTACACGTCGCCAGATGAGCGAAACGCCGCGACACGACTTTCATATGTGGAGCGGCCATATCACGTTCGGTCGCAACCTGAAGGCACGCCGCTCCACCAACTTGCCGTGGCCTGCGTAGCAGGCAAAAGACAATAGCGCCCAGCTTTCAGCCGGGGGAACGCAAGGCCCGCATCTCCGCGTTGATCCGCGCTTCACTGAAGACCATTGACCCTGGCCCACCGGTCCATGACCAGTTCGCGGATCGACGCACGGGCGGCGCGGACGAGTTGCTCGACTTCCGTGCCGCGGCCGCCGCCTCTGCCTTCCCCGCCGCTGTCCGGGCGGCGTCCCGCCGGCCGGGCACTCGGGAGGACGGAGCCTCTCGCGCCGTGCCACGCTCCCCCGCCCGCCCAAGTGGCGGCGCGGGAC
>WUUC01119709.1_pt1 | contig 10931 bp, 6 predicted proteins | sample 6278441 | NCBI WGS metagenome assembly WUUC01 (sample SAMN13675441, study PRJNA597444) | soil metagenome | isolation source: soil | place: USA: Washington | collected 2017-10 | reverse complement strand
GCGCTCGTCCCGGTTGCCGACGAGCCAGGGGCAGCGGCAGGAGTTTTCCAGCGAATCGCCGACGCGCACATCAACGTGCGCTATAGCTATCTGGCCACGCGCAATCGTCTCGTTATTGCCTCTGATGACCCGCACGCGGTGATCAAGGCGTTAGGCTCTTGAAGACAACTGCCGCACGACAAACTTTCCAGTAATCGCTCCTGCCCTGCTTCCTTCAGCCAACGCGGTCAAGGCTGACGCCAGCGGTGCGTCGGGCAATCTACCAGGTGCGCCGCGGCGAGCGACGATGGCCAGGCGCTTGCCGGCTTTCGGGCCATCGACGACCCTCACGTCACCCCAACCTGTCATCGTCAGCAGCGTGGTGAGCGCATCGAGGGTGTAGGCCGTCAAATGGGCGCCAGCATTCAACACATAATTCCAGTCGCCATGTTCCGGCAGCGTTTCCACGCGTGGCACGCTGATGAAAATCCACCCGCCGGGAGCGGTCGCCGCGGCGGCTTGGCGAAGAATCGATCCAGGCTCCGGCAGGTGCTCCAGCACGTGGTTGAGCACGACAAAATCGAATGTGCGATCCGCCGGAATGGCGGTGAGCTCTTGATGGCGCCTGAACGCAACCTTGGTTGCCGGCTCGATGCCATACGTCAGCCATCCCGCCTGAGCGAATGAGTTCAGCCAGCGGCCTTTGCCACACCCGATGTCGAGCATCTTCCGTCCGGGAGGGCCCGACAGAAGGCCAGTCAGGTCATCGAGAGGCCGTAGCAACGAATCGCCGACCTCTCGAGAGGCGTCGACAGAAGGGTGCGTCTGATCCCAGCGGCCGCCAGCGCCGTACATCGACTGCAAATACCGTTGTGGCGGCATCGGCGATATGAATAGCAGGCCGCATCGCCGGCACCCGGTTGAATACACTCGCGCGCGCCACGCCGAGAATGTTCCACCGCCATGACACAATGCCAGCCGGCGTTGCAAACGGATCCCGCGACAGCCCGGACAGCGCCGCAGTGAACTCACGAAGCTGCCAAGTTCGCCGGCAGCGGCGACGATGAACGCCGCTGCGCGTGCCTGCGTCAGCTCCACCAAGCGGGTCGTGTGCCGCGACATTCTCGCCGCAGCGCGGAGACGTTTCGTGGCGAAACGTCGCGTCCACACCGGCCAGTCATCCACGCACCGCCGCAGGAACCATCGCCGTTGGCGATCGACCGCGATGATGGCACGACGGATGGGATCGCCCCATCGTGCGGGCCGATCGGGTGGGCCCGGCTGCGCGGCTGCGTTTATCACCTCTTGTTCAGACCTCTACCCAGATCATCGTCGACCGGCCGACTGGAGTCAGCAGCGAGACACTACCCTTCCTGCATCGTAACTCTTGGCTGCACCTGCGCGGCGCGGCGCGCCGGCAGCCACGCCGCGACCAGGCCGGTGACAGTGAGCACCGAGGCCGTGGCGAGCAGGACTCGCGGGTCCGAGGGACTAATCTGGAAGACGAGCGATGAGACCCAGCGGCCGAGCACGAGGGCGCCGGCCGAGCCGGCGACGAGACCAGTCAGGAGCACCACAGCGGCTTGCTGAAACACCAGCCGGCGTATCGTCGCCGCGGTCGCACCAAGCGCGATACGAATGCCAATCTCGCGCGTGCGCTGGCGAACCGTGTAAGCGAGCACCCCGTACAATCCCAGAGCCGCCAGCAGCAGAGACACGCTGGCAAAGGCGCCCATCAGGACGAGCGCGAATCGCTCGCGGCTCGTGCCCCGGCCGACGACATCAGCCATCGGCGCCGCCCGGTAGACGACTAATTCGGGATCCAATGCCGCGACCCGCGCCCGCACTGCGTCCAGCATGCCGTCCAATGGCTGATCCGTTGCGACGACTTGCGCGAGCGCCCAATTGCGATTGTCGGCAAACTGACGATGCGTACGATAGATGGCCAATGTCGGCGTGCCGTACACATTGAGGGGGACGTCGCCGACAACGCCGATGATTTCCGTATTGAAGCCGCCCGCAGAAATACGCTGCCGCACGACGGCATCGAGGGCCATACCGGGAAACGCGCGCCGGGCGAAGCCGGCACTTACGATCGCGCGCGGTGGGGCGCTGGTATCGTCACGCGCGTCGAACGTGCGCCCCGCGAGTACGGGAATCCCGAGTGCAGCGAACACGTCACCACTCACCATCCGCTGCTGGAGGTTCAGCCCATCTGCCTGCCTTAGCACGGTCCCGGCGAGTGGGCCGCTCCTGATCGACGTGCTCCACGGGTGATAGCTGCCGGTAGCCGGCAGGCGCGAAATCCCGCCTACGGCGGTCACGCCGGGAATGGTTTGTAGCGTGCGCGCCAAGTCCTCGTGGAAGGCGGCCCGCCGTTCGGCATCGTAGCGAACGGTTGGCAGATTCACATCGAACGTAAGGACGCGGTCGACGCGAAACCCGAGGTTCACTTGCTGTAACTGGTAGAAGCTCGCCAGCAGCAATCCAGCGCCCACGAGCAGGGTCAGCGCGAGCGCGAGTTGCGCGGCGGCAAGGCCGCTGCGAAGCCATCCCTGCGCGCGTGTCCCGGTGGCGGAGCGCGAGTGCTGACCAAGCGCGTGATTCGGCGCCATGCGTACGAGCCGGAGCGCAGGCGCGATGCCGAATGCGATGGCGGTAACCATTGTCGTGATCGCAGCGAATGTCAGCACTGCAGGATCGAACGCGACTTCATCGAGCCTGGGCAGGGCGTCGCGGCCAAGGTTCTGCAGCACTTTGACACCAGCCGCGGCCAGGGCGAGGCCGAGCAGCCCGCCGAGCCCGGCGAGCAGCAAGCTCTCGACGAGTAGTTGGCGAACCAACCGGCCACGTCCCGAGCCCAGCGCGGAGCGCAGCGCGAACTCGTGAACGCGGCCCGTTGCGCGGACGAGGACGAGATTGGCGACGTTCACACACGCAACCAGCAGCACGAGTGCCACGGCCCCGAGCAGCAGCTGCAATGGGCGGCGTAACGGCGCCACCAGATCATCTTGCAGGGGCCGCGCGACGACGGCGCTGCGATTTGCAGCCGGCCAGCGTTGCTTCATCGACAGGCTCAGCGCATCGAGCTCCGCCTGCGCCTGTTCCAGGCTGACTCCGTTGCGCAGCCGGCCGACGGCAGTCAACGCGTAGTTTTCCTCGTACGTGTCGCGCGCAAGGTTATAGGGCACCCACGCGTCGACGTCCCCAGCGATGGGATCCCGGAACCCCGGCGGTGCGACGCCGACCACCTCGTACGGCTCCGCGCTCAATTGCAGCGTGCCGCCGATGATGGAATCGTCGCTGGCAAACCGCGCCCGCCAAACTCGATCGTTCAACACGACGCGGCGCGTGCCGGAATCGTCGCCGGTATCGAAACCCGGGCCGCGCAGCGGACTCGATCGGATGGTGCGGAAATAGTCACCGGTCACCTGCAGGACGCGAAGCCGCTGGGCCTGACCATCGCCGACGAGATCGCGGCCGGTCTCCGAGTACGTGTACAACCCCGCGACGTCCTCGAACGACACGGCATGATCGCGCAGGATCGTGAAGTGGGTGCCGCTCATGTCGGAGCGAGTGGCAGGCTTCCCGGGCTCCTGCTGATAGAAGCGAACGAGCTGACCCGGTTGCTCGTAAGGCAGCGGCACCAGCAGCACCGTTTGCACGACGCTGAACACCGCCGTCGTCCCACCGATGCCCAGCGCCAATGTGGCGATGACCACCGCCGAAAAGCCGGGACTGCGGCGGATCTGGCGCACCGCGTAGCGGAGATCCTGCGCGAGCGCGTCGACCCAGCCGATGCCGTTCATCTGGTAGATTTCCTCGCGCGCCAATGTGGGGTTGCCGAATTGCCGCCGCGCCGCGCTGCGCGCGTCTTCGGGCGTCATGCCCAACCGGATATAGCGGTCCTCCAGCAAATCGAGGTGAGCGTCGAACTCGCGTCTCGCCTCATCATCCAAACGCTGGCGGGCCCACGCGAACCCAAGCCGTGAAAGGACGCGGACCACTGCCAGGGGCATCTCAGGGCTGCCCTGAACTGTGGAGGAGACGCGCCATTACGCCGGCGATGCGCCCCCAGTTGTCGGTTTCTTTCGCCAGTTGGCGGCGGCCGGCCTTGGTGATGGCGTAGAACTTTGCCTTCCGATTGTTCTCTGAGGCACCCCAGCTCGCGGAAATCCAGCGCTGATGCTGGAGGCGCATGAGCGAGGCGTACACCGTTCCTTCGTTCAATTTCAGGAGATCCTCGCTCACCTGCTCGATGCGGCGTGCGATGCCGTAGCCGTGCAGCGGCCCCATGGTGTCGAGCGTCTGCAGCACCATCAGATCGAGGGTGCCTTGCAGCACGTCGAGTTTTGCCGGCGCGCCGGTCCGTCCTTTGGCCACGGCAAAGGAGTACTACGGCGACCTTTGGGATGTCAATAGGTGACGCGCGGACTAGTACAGCGTCGCGCGATTGGGCGCCGGCGATCGCTCAGCCGCCGCGCGGGTCGAGCGTCGCACGCTCCGCCCGGTGCGGCGGTGTTCAATTTCGGACATCGGCGACCCACGGCCGAGCAACCACTGAACATTCCCCAGCAAAACACGCCAAATATGAATGGATTCCTGAATCTGCACCGGTACGGAACGTGCCTCTCGCTGGACGGACACCCATGGAATCGTTCACCCGCGACCTCGCTTTTGCATTCCGCAGTCTGAAACGGCAACCGGCTTTCACGATCACGGCGGCGTTGACCATCGCGCTGGGCATCGGCGCAACCTCCGCCATCTTCAGCGTCGTGAACGCGGTGCTGCTGCGGCCGTTGCCATACAACGACGCGGCGCGTCTCGGCACCATCTGGTCCGACCTGCGCAACCGCAACGTCGTCGACTTCCCGCTGCCACCGGGAGACTTCTTCGATCTGCGCAATACCACCACCTTGTTCGATGGCTTCGCCGCCGTCACGACGTTCCGTCCGACGATTGGCGGCGACGGCCAGGGTGATTCCGAACAGGTGTTTGGCGCCGCGGTGACGACCAATCTGTTCGATCTGCTCGGGCATCGCGTGTTGATCGGCCGCAACTTCGTCGACGAAGACGGGCGTCCGCAGCCCGCGCCGCCGCAGGGTGAGGCGTTGCCTCCTCCCGGCGCGCCGCCGCAGCAGCCGCCGCTGCCCAACATTGCCATTCTCAGCCACGAGTTCTGGCAGCGCCGATACGGCGGCAACGATTCAATCGTCGGCAAGACGATCGAATTCGGCAACGGCCGTGCCGACGTCGTCGGGGTGCTGGCGCCGGGGTTCGAGCTGCTGTTCCCGCCGGGAACCAATGTCGAACCGCGGCCCGACATTCTCATCGCCAGCCGAGTCAATTACGAGACCGGCTCGCGTAACAACGTATCGCTGCGCGTGATCGCGCGGCTCAAGCCCGGCGTGTCATTCGAACAGGCGCAAGCCGAGCTCGATCGCCTGTCGGCCGATTTGCGCTCGCGTTTCACCATCAAGCAGACGTCGAACATGAATCTGCGCATCGAGCCGATGCACGAGGATCTGGTTGCCGACGTGCGGCCGCAGCTCGTGGCGCTGATGGGCGCGGTCGTGTTCGTGCTGTTGATCGCGTGCGCCAACGTCGCCAACCTGCTGCTGGTTCGCGCCGCCGCGCGCGAGCGCGAGCTGGCGGTGCGTGCGGCGATGGGCGGCAACCGCTGGCGGCTGATTCGTCAGTTGATTGTCGAAAGCGTCGTGCTCGCGGCCATTGGCGGCGCCGCCGGCTTGCTGCTCGCCAGATTCGGTATCGACGCGCTGATTCGGATGGCGCCGGAAGGCTTGCCGCGCGCCGGCGCTGTTTCGCTCGACGCCAACGTCCTCGCGTTCACGGCCATCGCCGCGTTTGCGGCGGCGTTGATTTTCGGGGTGCTGCCGGCGTGGAAGGCGTCACGCCCGAACGTGATCGACGTTCTGCGCTCGAGTGGACGTCTGGTCGGCGGGGCGTCGGGACGCTGGCTGCGCGATGGAGCCGTCGTGGCGGAAGTGGCGCTGGCGTTCGTGCTGCTGGTCGGGTCGGGCCTGATGATTCGCACCTTCATCGCCTTGCAGAACACCGACCCGGGGTTCGATCCCAACGGTGTGCTGACCTTCCTGATCCAGAACAATCGGGCACAAGGCACCGAGGGACGGCGCGTCTTCCAGCGAACGACGCTCGAACGGCTCAGGGCGTTGCCGGGTGTGACAGGTGTCACATCGGCCGGGCCGCTGCCGCTCGACGGCGGCAACACCCTGGCGCGTTACGGCCCGCTCAGTGCGGCGACCGATCCGGCGAAGTTTCAACAGGCGATTACCCACTTTGTCCAGCCAGGCTACTTCGAGATGACCCGCACGCCGATGATCGCCGGCCGGACATTCACCGACCAAGATAACCGGCCCGAAGCGCGCGTCGTGATCATCGACGACCTGTTGGCCGCACAACTCTTTCCCGCCGGCGGCGCGGTCGGCCAACGAATGCTCGCGCGCGTCACCACGCCCGAGCCTGAGACCTTCGAGGTCATCGGCGTGGTCAAGCATCAGCGCCACACCACGATGATGAACGATGGCGAAGAGGCCATGTTCTTTCCCGACGGCTACGCGCAGTTTGGCGCGGCGTTCCGCTGGGCGGTGAGAACCAGCGGCGATCCGAACGCGATTGTGCCCACGGTTCGCAATGCCATGGCCCAGCAGGATCCGCGCCTGCTGCTGACCGAAGTGCGGCCGTGGCGGACATATCTCGATGAGGCCATTGCGCCAACTCGCTTCGCGCTCATCTTGATCGCGACCTTTGCCGCCGTCGCGGCGATCCTGGCGATGATCGGTCTCTACGGTGTGCTGGCGACGACCGTGCGGCAGCGCACCACCGAAATCGGCGTGCGGATGGCGTTCGGCGCCACGGGCCGCAGCATCCTGTCACTCGTCATCGGACAGGGCATGCGCTTGAGCGTGCTCGGGATCGTGCTGGGCGTGATTGGCGCCGTCGCGCTCACCCGCGTGATGGCGACCTTGCTGGTCGGCGTCACGCCCACCGATCCGGCCACATACGTCACGATGGCGCTGGCCTTTACACTGATCGCCGCCTTCGCGGCCTGGATACCGGCGCGACGCGCCGCTGCGCTCAACCCGAACGTGGCACTACGCGACGAATAGGGCGCCGGCAGACCAGGTCACAGCCTCTTCACCCATCCTTCTGCATGAATTGATCTAGTGCGCTCGCAGCGCGGAGTTTGGCTGAATGCCGGCGGCACGCAACGCCGGTCCCGCGGAGGCTGCGATCGTTGTCACAAAGCAGATCAGCGCCACCACCGAGATGGTGACGGAATCATTTGGCGGAACGCCGAACAACAGCGTGCGCATACCGCGCGCCGCCAGATACGCCAGGACAGTGCCGCAGCAGACGCCGACCACAGCGATGCGTACTCCCTCCGACATGATCATCCGCGCCACACGCCACCGGTCGGCGCCGAGCGCAAGCCGCACGCCGATTTCATGGTCACGCTGCGCCACCGTAAAGCCAAGCAGCCCGTGAATCCCCGCGACGGTGATGAGCAGGGCCAGAACGGCCAGCGCCGTCAACACACGCAGCTGCGCCCGCCGCGTCTCGGTCTGGTCGCCAACCACTTCGGCCAGCATCCGCACATTCGAGATCGGTTGCTGGGGATCGACCCGCCCGACGATCTCCCGGATGGCCCCGACGAGGCCAGGGGCTTGGCGCGACACGCGCACGACAAGGTCCTTCGGGAGATACAGCGCACCGATAGGGTTCGGCGCCTGATCGGCAGGCAAGTACAGTTGCGGCTCGCTGGTGCGCTCGAGGCCTCTGAATTTGATGTCGCCGACGACCCCGACGACGGTGCGCCGCTGCCCGCGGGTCTCGAACGTCCTGCCGAGAGGATCGGCGCCGGGCCAGTGACGCCGCGCGAACGATTCGCTGACGACCGCCACGAGCGGACGATCGCTCGTGTCGCTGTCGCTCAGATCACGTCCGCGCCGCAGTGGTATCCGCAGCGTCGAGAAGAACTGCGGCGTGACGAGCCGCAGACTCGCGTTTTGAGTGTCGTCGAACCGCTCTTGTTCCCCGCCAACCGTGATTCGCGTGAGCCCGCCAGTCAATACCAGCGGTAGCCCGCTCGTGTACGCGGCGCTCTCCACGTCCGGGAGCGCGCGGACGTCGGCAGTGACGCGGCGATAGAACTCCGCCCGGCGCGCCGGATCGCCGTAGACCGCGCTCGAGAGTGCCGTCTGCATGGTCAGCACCGATTCGGCGGCGAACCCCGGGTCGATCGCCTCTACCCGCCACATCGCCCGAATCAGGACGCCGGACGACATCAGCAACACCACGGCAACAGCCACCTGGATCGTCACCAGGACGGTGCGCAGGCGCGTCCTGTTGCCGGCCCGCGCGCCATCGCGCAACGCAGAAAAACCGGTGGGTCGGCCGACGCGCAGCGCGGGAATGAGGCCGAATCCCAGGCCGGTGAGGGCAGCAAACATTCCGGCGAATCCCAGCACTCGCCAGTCCACTGTGGGCTGGGCTGCAATGGGCAGTGTAGGCGGCACGAGACTCGCGAGGAGTGGAACGGCCATCGCCGCCACGACCGCGCCGGCAGCGCCGCCCAGCAGTCCCAGCACGACGCTTTCCGTGAGCATTTGTCGCATCAGCCGCTCACGGCCGGCGCCGAGCGCCGTACGCACGGCAAGCTCGCGCTCGCGCGCGGCTGCGCGCGCGAGCAACAGATTGGCGAGGCTGGCGCACGTCAGGAGGAGCAGACAGAGGCTCGCCCCGCTCAGCGCCAGCAAGAGCGTACGGTAGCGCGGCGACATCTCGTCCCGCTGCTTGAAGAACCCGAAACCGACCTCCGCGTTGGTTTCGGGACTTTCCTGCGCGAGCCGCGCCGCGATCGTTTTGATGTCCGCCTTGGCTTGTGCGAAGGTCACGCCCGCGCCGAGCCGCGCCACTCCCTCGAGATACCGGTTGCGACGGTTAGCAAAGTCGGCCTCGCGGAGCGTGAACGACACCCACAGCTGCACGTCCTCGGTCGGGAAGCGGAACTGTCGCGGCATCACACCAATCACGACATGTGGTGTGCCATCGAGGCTGATGGAAGTGCCGACGAGCCTCCTATCGCCGCCAAAATGCGATTGCCACAGACCGAATCCGATGACCGCGGTGCGCGCATCGGCCTCGCCCGCCGCCGTATCGAACACGCGCCCGATCAAAGGAGCAACGCGCAACAGCGGCAGCACCTCAGTGGTGACGATGGCCGCCGCCACGCGCACGGGCTCGCCGCTCCCGACCAGATTCACGGCGCTGCGCTGGAACGCCCCCACAACCGACAGCGATCTGTTCATGGTGGCGATATCGCGGTAGTTCGCTGGCGACAGCTGGTTATTGCATCCCCAGCCACCGCCAGTGCGCGGTTCCTCGCAGAGGCGCACCAGCGAGTCTGGCTCGGGGAACGGCAGCGGCCGCAGTAGTACGAACTCGGCGACGGAAAACGTGGCGGCATTCGCGCCGACACCGAGCGCGGTCACGACAATCGCGCCAAGCGCGAAGCCGCGGGCGCCGGCGATCGAACGCGCCGCGTAGCGCAGATCCTGAACCAGAATCTCGCGATGGGCGGCCAACGCGTTGGGAAGGACATCGGCCAGCATCGCCAGCAGCGCGCCCGCGCGGCTGCGATGGCGCATCTGCTGTTCGAAGGTGGCGGTGAGCTGGGTGGCGTAGTCGGCGCGAAACGACGCCGGGTACAGCCGCAACAGTGCCCGGTAGAAGGTGATCACGAGGCCGCCGGCGCCAGGCCCCGGGCTTGCCCCGAGCGCACGAGTTGCGCGAGCCGGCGCAGCTCCGCGCGAGCCACCGCAGTCCCGAACGCGGTGATGCGATAGTAGCGCCGGCGTTCATCATCGGCGCGCGTTCGCCGCGGGCTCACCTCCTCGATGAGCTCCTGATCGACCATCCGCGCCACCGATCGGTAAAGCGTGCCGGCGCTCAGACGTAGCTCGCCACCTGTGCGCGCTTCCACGTCCTGAATGATCGCGTAGCCGTGGCGCTCCGCATCGGCCAACGCCAACAGGATGTGCAGCGTCGCCGGCGGCAATGGGAGCAGTTCGTTCGCAGTCCGTTCTGAACTCACGCCGCGAGTATAGCCATGGTGGCTATATTGTCAATGCGGCGTCGCGAAGCCTTCGCGTCCTCTCGTCTCCCTTTAGAACCGTGTCGTCAGCGCCAAGCGGAGAGCGCGCGGTGAACCGGGCGTAATGTTCGTGTTGCTGTGAGCGTACAGGTAATAGCCCTCGTCAAACAGGTTCTCGATGTTGAGCTGGGCTCGCAACGTCGACGTCAGGTTGTAATAGAACGCGGCATCCACGCGCGTCCAGTTGGGCAGCACGACCAGGTTGTCTGTAGAGGTGAACACATCGCCACGGTGGATTACGCCGAGGGCCGCCGCCACACGAGGCGTGAAATCGTACTTGTTCCAGAGTGAGATCGAGTGCTTGGGCAGTTGCGCCAGCGCCGCGCCAGCTCGCGCCGTCGCCGAAATGGACCGGGTAATCGCACCGTCCTGATAGGCATAGCCCCCCGCCATGCTCCACCCGCGCGTGACATTCCCGTTCACGCCAATCTCCAAGCCCCGGGTGCGCTGCGCGTCGACGAGAATCGAAAGTGCCGGATCGATCGGATCAGGCACGATGACGTTGCCACGATCCAGACGATACAGTGCGGCCGTGAGTGCGAACGATGGCACAACGTCCCACTTCGCGCCGATTTCGTAATTGCGGAACTGTTCGGGATCGAGCGCCTGATTCGTCAGCGACAGCGACGACAGTTGTTCGCCCGCACGCGGCAGATGGGTCAGACTGTAGCTGCCGTACAGTGACACCGGCAAAATGGGCTTGTAGATGAGTCCGACACGCGGCGACACCAGACCGTCGTTGCTTGTGAAGTTGGTC
>WUUC01237571.1_pt1 | contig 10936 bp, 8 predicted proteins | sample 6278441 | NCBI WGS metagenome assembly WUUC01 (sample SAMN13675441, study PRJNA597444) | soil metagenome | isolation source: soil | place: USA: Washington | collected 2017-10 | reverse complement strand
GCATGAGCATCGCCTTCTCGGCGGTGGCGCCGTAGCGCTCCTTCATCCAGCGGGCCCAGATCCGACGGCCGGCCCGGAACTTGCCGATCTCCTCGAAGAAGTCGAGGTGCGAGTCGAAGAAGAACGATAAGCGTGGAGCAAAGCGGTTGACGTCGAGCCCCCGGGACTTGCCGAGCTCCACGTAGCTGAACCCGGCCGCGAGGGTGAAGGCGAGCTCTTGCGCGGCGGTCGACCCGGCCTCGCGGATGTGGTACCCGGAGACCGAGATCGGGTGGTAGCGGGGGACGTGCTCGGTCACGTACTCCATCAGGTCGCCGATCAGCCGCAGGTGCGGCTCCGGCGGGAACAGCCATTCCTTCTGGGCGATGTACTCCTTGTGGATGTCCGTCTGCAGGGTCCCGCCGAGATCACGGATGCGGAAGCCCTGCTTCTCGGCCGCGACGGCGTACATCGCGAAGAGCACGACCGCCGGGCCATTGATCGTCATCGAGGTCGTGATCTCGCCGAGAGGGATGCCGTCGAACAGTCGCTCCATGTCGTCGAGTGTGTCGACCGCGACACCGCAGTGGCCAACCTCGCCTTGGCTCTCTGGCTCGTCGGAGTCGCGACCCATCAGCGTCGGCATGTCGAACGCCACCGAGAGGCCGTGCTGGCCGGCCCGCAGGAGGTCGTGGTAGCGCTGGTTGGTGTCCTCGACGCTGCCGAAGCCGGCGAACTGGCGGATCGTCCACGGCTTCCCGCGGTACATCGACGGATACACGCCACGGGTGAACGGGTACATCCCGGGGAACCCGATCCGCTCGAGATCCGGGGTGTAGTTGTGCGGGCCGACGAGCGGGGGTACCTCGACGTCGGAGAGGGTGGTGAACTCGCGGGGGTTGTCCGGTCGCGCCGCGAGCGCGTCTCGGCGTGCCAGCTTCCGGTCGCCCTCCACGCTGGCCAGGTAGCGCTGCCGCCACTCGTCCGCCAGCCGCCGCAGCTCGTCCGGTGTCACACCAGGCTCCTTGCCAGGCCCCCTTGGCTCTGGGCGCCACCGCCTTCGGCTGCTTGCGCGCTCTCACCGGCCTGTCCTGGCAATCATGCCACCTGGAGTCTCGGCGGCCGTGGCATGTCATGGCCGCGGGCTACGGTCCCGTGTGCCGGTCCGCTCTGGCGGGAACCGACCGGGTTGACGATCCGCCCGTGGGCATCGGCGGGTGAGACAGCGGTACCGCGACGAGCGACGGCGTCGCGAACACGGTCGGGATGCCCCGTGCCTGCCGAGACCGCGCGATCGAAGTGTTTGGAAGCCCGAAGAGGCCGCTCACAAGTAGTGCCGCGAGCAGTGCGGCAGCCAGGATGTACGCGCTGCGCCGGGCCATGCATCTCCCCGTGGTCGGTTGCCGACGGCCCCAAGTCTGCGGGCCGGTAGCGCCGGACCAACCCCGGCCGCTCGGCCAACCCCCAGCCGTGCCACGCTGGAGCTGGTCGGCTCGGGGGAAGGGAAGCTGCTTGGTGAACCCGGGGCGGGCGCGATGTCAGTCGGCAAGGGCGGAGACGAGGCGATCCGCGGCCTCGTAGGGATCCAGGCGGCGGTCCGCGACCTCGCGCGTCAGGCTCTCGACGAGATCCCCGTCGTCCAGCTGGGCGAACCGACCCCGGACGTAGCCCAGCGCGATCTCCCGTACCTGCAGCCGGGCCCGCTGGAGCCGCCGCTCGTGCAGACTGCCCCGGTCCACGAGCCACGCGCGATGCTCGTCGATCGCGGCGGCCAGGTCGGCGACCCCCTCGCCGGTCGTGGCGACGGTCTTGCGGATCGGCGGCACCCACTCCCCATGCCCGAGCTTCTGCATGTCCCGCAGCTCACGGCAGGTGCGGTCCGTGTCGGGGCGATCGGCCTTGTTCACGCAGAAGACATCGGCCACCTCGAGGATCCCCGCCTTGGCCGCCTGGATGGCGTCGCCCATGCCGGGAGCCAGCGCGACGACGGTGGTGTCGGCGACCGACGCGACCTCGACCTCCGCCTGCCCGACCCCGACCGTCTCGACCAGCACGACGTCGAACCCGGCCGCGTCGAGGACGAGCAGCGCCTGCGGCGTGGCCCACGACAGCCCCCCGAGATGCCCGCGGCTGGCCATCGAGCGCACGAAGACGCCCTCGTCTAGGACGTGGTCCTGCATGCGCACCCGGTCGCCCAGCAGCGCGCCGCCGGAGAAGGGTGACGACGGGTCGACCGCGAGGACGGCGACCGTTCGCCCGCGCGACCGCCACTCGGCGATGAGCGCGTTCGACAGGGTGGACTTGCCGACTCCCGGTGAACCGGTGATGCCGACCAGCTGCGCGCCGCCGGTATGCGGGTGCAGGAGGTGGATGATCTCCCGCAGTCGGATCTCCGAGCCGTCCTCCACCCGCGTCAGCAGCCGCGCGAGCGCCCGGCGTTCGCCGGCGAGCAGGCGCCTCACCAACTCCGAGCTGTCCACGCACGGCAGGCTAACCCGCCGTAGCATCGGTCGAGTCCCCGCTTGGCACGTGCCCGTGCGTGCTCGTCCCGGGCTCGCCGGCGCCACGGGTGCCGGCGGAACCGAAGCCAGACGCCGGGACGGGGCCATCTGTGGGGGCGGCCAGCGTCACGGGGGGCAAGAAGTCGGTCACGAGCTCGCGTGCCCACCAGGCGCCGGTCTCGCGCCGTTCCTGCCAAGTCGTGAACCGGTAGCGGTAGTAGCGAGCCCGGACAAACGTTGGCGGTTGGTCGGGGAAGGGGTTGCGTCGGAGGAGCCGGAGAGTTGGCAGGTCGTTCTCGAGCAGTCTGGCGAGCAACGCCGCGAACCAGCCCTCGGCGTAGGCGGGCGACAGCGCGGCGAACCACATCAGCCAATCGAGGCGCAGGTGGTACGGCGCCACCTGGCGGGGGCGTCGCCACGGATCGCCGGGCTTCCCCTTGAATTCGTACTCTCTCCACACCGTCGCCGCGCTGATCGCGGGCTCGTCCGTGCCCTCGAGCACGACCTCGTAGCGCACTCGGGTGATGCTCCCGAAGGCGCCGTACGTGTTGACGAGATGGAGTCGATTGAAGCTGTAGTTCATGAGCTGGCGGCGGGAGACTAGGTTGCGGACGGGCCACCAGCTCAGCACGACAACAACCGCCACCAGCACGAGGACCAGCGCCTGGTGCCAGACGGGTGGGGGTGCCAGCGAGGCCGCCGTGGAGGCCGGGAACAGCCGGCCAAGCCACGAGTTGTCGAAGGCCGAGATTGCTAGCGCGATGGTGACGGCGTTGAGCCAGGAGAAGTTGCCACTGAGGATAAGCCAGGACTGCGTCACAACGATCACCGCGCCCGCGGCGCCAGCGACAGGCTGGGGCGCGAAGAGGCCGAATGGCACGACCAGCTGCGCGAAGTGGTTGGCCAGCACCTCCACCCGGTGCAGCGGCTGCGGGAGGTGATGGAAGTACCAGCTCAGTGGGTTGGGCAGCGGCTGCGTCTCATGGTGGTAGTAGAGGCACGTGAGGTTCCGCCAGCACCGGTCCCCCCGGAGCTTGATGAGCCCGGCCCCGAACTCGAGCCGGAAGACCACCCAGCGGAAGAGCCAGATCACGACCACCGGCGGCGCCATCCACGCCGGCCCGAGGAAGACGGCGAGAAAGCCCCCTTCGAGCAGCAGCGACTCCCACCCGAAGGCGTAGAACGTCTGGCCCACATTGACGATGGACAGATAGAGCGCCCAGAGGACGAGCCACGCGAGCATCGATACCGGCAGCCCCCCGCGCTCGGGCAGGCCGAGGACACAGGCGGCGGCCAGGACCACGCCGGTCCAGGCGACGACGACGAAGAAGCCGTCGGAGTAGTTGACGTGGAACACGCTCGGGGCCCGACGAAAGGACACGACGCGCAGGAACTGGCGGACCGGGAGCAGCCCCCGCTCGCCGAGGAGGGGACGGAACTGGTTGGCGGCCACCAGGAAGGCGACGAGGTAGATGATCCCGAGGGCCCGCTGGAGAAGCAGGCGCGTCAGCCCGTAATCGGACGCCGAGAACCACTCCATGCTGTGAGCGACAACACCTCCAGGAGGGTCAAGGTACCGACGCCATGGCGACGTGCAGCCGGCGTAGAGCAATCGTCTTCGCCCGTGTGTCGCCTTGGCGCCACTATTGTCGCGAAGGCGACATCGACACAGCCGGCGGCGCAACCCGGCAATGCGAGGGTCTACCCCGCCTCGTCCGCGAGATACTCGTGAACCAGCCGGACGACGGCGGCGCCCTCCCCCACGGCCGACGCGACCCGCTTGATGGACCGGTACCGCACGTCGCCGGCGGCGAAGACGCCTGGAACGCTGGTCTCCAACAGGAGGGGCTCGCGCTCGATCGGCCACCCACGCGGTGGCCTGCCGTCTCGTATGAGCTCGCGGCCGGTCAGGATGTAGCCGCCCTCGTTCCGCTCAATGGTGTCGGGCAACCATTCGGTGCGTGGTGACCCACCAATCATCACGAACAGGGCCGCGGCGGGAACCACCTGGAGCTTGCCGCCCGCGTTGTCGCGGAGCGTCAGGCCCTCGAGGTGGTCGCGTCCGTGCCCGTCGATCACCTCCGTGCGAAGGCGGACCGTGATGTTCGGCGTCGCCTGGATGTGCTTGACGAGATAGGCAGACATGCTCTTGGTCAGCGTTTCGCCGCGAACCAGGATGGTCACGGAGGCGGCGTACTGCGCAAGATGGAGGGCCGCCTGACCAGCCGAGTTCCCGGCCCCGGCCACATAGACATCGTGGCCCTGCATTGCTTGGGCCTCGCTGCCTGCCGCGCCATAGAAGACGCCGGCGCCGATCAGCGCCTCCAGGGAGGGAACGCCGAGGCGTCGCCAGGAGACGCCGGTCGCGATGACGACCGTCTTCGCGGCGACCTCGCTGCCGTCGGACACCGCTACCACGCGGTCGGAGCCGCGGACCGTGAGCCGGGTCGCCCCCTGCGCCAACACGAGGTTCGCCCCAAACAGCCAGGCCTGCTCGCACGCGCGATAGGCCAGCTCATCGCCGCTGATGCCGTGAGGGAAGCCGGGGTAGTTGCGGATAAGCGCGCTGGTCCCGGCCTGGCCGCCGGCAACCTCCAGCTCCAGGATCACCGTCCGCAGCCCCTCGGACGCCGCGTAGACGCCCGCAGCCAGGCCGGCGGGCCCGGCGCCGACGATGAGGAGGTCGCAATTCGCCACGTCGTTTCGAGTCCTCGCTCCGATGGCCTCGAGGATCTCGGCATGCGACGGGTCGGCCAGCACGCATCCGTCATGGCGCACAACCACGGGCAGCCGCGAGCCGTCCCGGCCCGCCTGGACCAGAAGGCGCCGGCCCGCGTCGGAATCCACGGGGTAGAACCCGTACGGGAGGCCGAGTCGGGCGAGGAGGTCTCGGAGCTCGTGAGAGCGCGTCCCCCACTGCGGCCCCACGATCCGGAATGTCTCGATGGGAGGTTTTCGGGACTTGGCCCATGCGGCCAGGAACTCGCTGACCGCTCGGTACAGGCCTCGCTCCGGTTGCCAGGGCTTGATGAGGTGGTAGTCGATCTGTCCGAGCGCCATCGCCCGCACGATCGGATGAGTCGACGAATAGTCGCGGTCCACAAGTAGGACGCGCTTGGCTGCCGGGTGCCGCTCGCGGGCCCGCGCGAGGAACTCCACGCCGTCCATCTCGGGCATCCGCCAGTCGGCGATGAGCAGGGCAACCGGCTCCGACCGCCTCGCGAGCTCCGTCGTAGTCAGCAACGCCGCTCGCGCGGAGCGCTCTCCCAGGATCCGCCAGTCAGCCCCGAAGCGCCTGCGCAGATCGCTAACGAGCGGCTCCCGCACGCGATCCTCGTCGTCCACTACGAGGAGAACCGGCTTGACCGTGCGCCCACCGTCCTCCTCCACCGTCGCCACCGGCACTCTCGACTCGGGCGTGCGTGGTCCCGAGCGGAACCCCGCCCGGAACGATGGCCTAGGCGCCACCGCGTGATGGTGAGGCTTCGTTTGCGGGCGGCTGCGCTGCCGTGCCTTCGACATTGGCGCACTCCTCACGTCGCTGCCTACGCGCCTGCCGCGTTATCGGGCAAGTTCAGTGTGGAGCAAACTAGTAGCAGGATCTCGGGAACGTTGATGGTCGCAGCCGCGCCGCCCCTCATCGCACGCCGAACAGGCACCCTCGCGTGCTAGCCCATCCCGTCTCGGAATGCGAGTCGGACTCCGTGTATCCTTGATTACCGTCCGCATTGATACGGGGACGGGGGCGGGATGGCCGGTGCGTGAGAGGGTCGGCGTTTGGATGGTCGGGGCCCGAGGGTCGGTCGGCACCACGGCGACCGTGGGCGCGGCGGCACTGAAGGCGGGGCTCACGGGGACGACGGGACTCGTGACGGCCCTTCCCCCGTTCGCCGCGGCCGGGCTGCCAAGCCTGCATGATCTCGTGTTCGCGGGCCACGACCTGGTCCAAACGCCGCTGCTCAAGCGGGCGGACGCGCTGGCTGAGCAGGGCGTCCTGCCGGGGCGGCTGCTCGCTCCCCTGGCCGACGAGATCGAGGCCACGGACCGACGCATCCTGCCGGGGATCACGTCGACGACTGACGAGCCGGCGCTCGAAGGGATCCAGCGGGTCGGCCGTGACCTGCGGGAGTTCCGAGCCGCGTACGGGCTGTCCACAGTGGTGGTGGTCAACGTCGCAACCACGGAGGCGCCGACGCCACCACATCCGGCGCACCCCACCCTTGCGGCTCTCGAGACCGCGCTGGCGGCGGGGGAAGACGTCCTGCCACCCAGCAGCCTCTACGCCTACGCCGCCCTCGACGCCGGCTGTCCGTTCGTTGACTTCACGCCCTCCCTCGGCGCGCGCCTCCCTGCGCTCGAGGAGCTGGCGCGGCTGCGTGGCGTCCCCCACGCCGGCCGCGACGGCAAGACGGGGGAGACGCTGGTGAAGTCCGCGCTCGCCCCGATGTTCGCAGATCGGGCGTTGCTGGTGCGCTCCTGGAGCGGCACCAACCTCCTCGGGGGCGGGGACGGCGCCGCCCTCGCCGAGCCGGGACGCGTCCGCAGCAAGCTCGACAGCAAGGGTCGCGGTCTGGCGGCGATCCTCGGCTACGAGGTCGAGGCGCCGCTGCGAATCGAGTACGTCGCCGACCTCGGGGAGTGGAAGACCGCCTGGGACCACATCGGCTTCGAGGGCTTTCTCGGGACACGGATGCGGATGCAATTCACCTGGGAGGGCTGCGACTCGGCGCTGGCGGCGCCGCTCGTCGTCGACCTTGCCCGACTCGTGGCCCGCGCCCACGTGCGGGGCGAGCACGGCGCGCTCCCCGCGCTGGCGTTCTTCTTCAAGGATCCCGTGGGCACCGCCGAGCAGCGCCTCGACCGCCAGTTCGCCCTCCTGTGCGACTGGGCGACACGGCTCGGGGACGGCTCGTGAGCCGACTGCCCGCCGCTCTGCCGAGCCCGGGGGCGGTCGCCGACCTCATGCGGCTGCCCGCGGTGCTCACCGCCCCGGGAGATGTGCTGCTCGGTGCGGCCAGCGCCGGTGAGCGCGAGGGGCGGGCGGTCGCGCTCGCGGCCGGCTCGTCATGCCTGCTGTACCTCGCGGGGATGGCCCTGAACGACTATGCGGACCGCGAGGTCGACGCGGCGGAACGACCGGGGCGGCCGATCCCCTCGGGGCGGGTTGACCCGGGGTTCGCACTTGCCCTCGCCTCGGCACTCACGGCCGCGTCTGTGGCGCTCGCCGCCGGCGCGGGCGGACGCCGGCTAGCCATGGCTCTCCCCCTGAGCGCGACCGTGTGGACGTACGACCTCCTGGCCAAGGACACACGGGCCGGGCCGGCGGCGATGGCCGCGGCGCGGTCGCTCGACGTCCTGCTCGGGGCGGGCGCGGGACGCCTTCGCCGGGCGCTGCCAGAGGCGGCGGTCGTGGGTGCCCACACCCTCATGCTCAGCCTCATCAGCCGGCGTGAGATCGCCGGGACGACCGGCGGGCTCGCCCGTGCGGCCCTGGCAGGCACCGGGGCGGTGACTGGCGCCGCCGCCGCGCTGGCTCGCGGGCGTCTGTCCGCCGGCGGCCCGGAACTCCCGCGTCGCCGCCGCGGGCGGGCGACGGCCGCCGCCGGCCTGCTGCTCGCCTACGCGACGGCCCTCGGCCACGCCGAGCTCGAGGCCATGCGGGACCCCAACCCCGCGCGGGTGCAGCAGGTCGTCGGCCGCGGCGTGCTCGGGCTCATGCCGTTGGAGGCCGGCATGCTCGCGTCGGCGGGCCGGCTGCGCGGCGCCGCGGCCCTGGCGGGCGGCTGGGTGGTGGCGCTGCGGCTGGCACGCCGCAGGATGGTGACATGACCAGGCTGCGTCTGGGCTACGGCACGAACGGGCTCACCGACCACCGCCTCGACGACGCGCTCGCGTGGCTCGCCGAGCTGGGCTACGACGGGGTCGCGCTGACGCTCGACCACCACCATCTCGACCCCTTCGCCGCCGACCTGGCCGCACGCGTGCGTGCCCTGTCGCGGCGGCTGACGGAGCTCGGCCTCGCGGTGGTCGTGGAGACCGGCGCGCGCTTCCTGCTCGACGCCCGCCGCAAGCACGCCCCCACGCTGCTCGACGATGACCGTGCGCGGCGGGTTGACTTGCTCGAGCGAGCCGTTCGGATCGCGGGCGAGCTCGGCGCCGAGGCGGTGTCGTTCTGGTCGGGGACCAAGCCGCCCAGGCTCGACGACGACCTCGCGTGGGGACGGCTGGTCGAGGGCTGCTCCCGTATCCTCGACGTCGCCGAGCGCCACGACGTGATGGTCGGGTTCGAACCCGAGCCGGGAATGCTCGTCGACACCCTCGCCAGCTACGAGGGACTGGTCGCGGCGCTCGACGGAGACGCCCGCCTCGGCCTGACACTCGATGTCGGCCACTGCCGCTGCCTGGAGCCCGAGCCGATCGCCGACTGCGTCCGCCAGAGCGGTTCCCGCCTGGTGAACGTGCAGATCGAGGACATGTGTCGCGGGGTGCACGAGCACCTGGACTTCGGGCTGGGCGAGATTGACTTCCCGCCGGTGCTCGCCGCCCTCTACGAGGTCGGCTACCGCGGACTCGTCTCCGTCGAGCTGCCGCGCCACAGTCATACCGCCCACACCGTCGTGCCCCGGGCGCTGTCGTTCCTGCGCGGGGCCGAACGGCAGGCGGCGGTCGCATGACGCCCAGCGCCGACGAGCTCCGTGCCGCGCTCGAGCGGCGGGTGGCGCCCGAGCGTCTGGCCTGGCTGGACGAAGGCCTCGGCGCCATCCGCCGGCAGCCCGCCGCCGTCCGCACCCGTTTCCCGGCCGCCGGTCGCGCGCTCGGGCGTGCCCAGCTCGATCCGGGCGCGCCCGCCGGGGACCTGCACGCCTGGCGCATCGACGACGCCGCCCGAGCGCTCCTGCTCGTCGCCCTCGGGGAGCATGTGGTCGACGAGCTGCCCGGCCTGTACCGCTACGGCGACCCCGCCGAACGCCGCGGCGTCCTCCGCGCTCTGCCGCTGCTGCCGATCGGGGACGCCGGCCTCCCCCTCGTCGCCGACGCGTTGCGCAGCAACGACCTCGGGCTCATCGCCGCGGCGCTGGGACCGTACGCATTCGGGCGGCTCTCCGACGCCGCGATCGCCCAAGCCGTGCTCAAGTGCGCCTTCGTCGGCGTGCCGCTGGCCGGCCTGGAGGGTCTCGCCGGTCGGGTCACGCCCGCCCTGGCGAGCATGCTCGCGGCCTACGCCCTCGAGCGGGTCGTTGCGGGGCGCGACGTGCCCGGTGACGTCTGGCCCCTGATCGCCCGCTACCCTGCCGAGGAGGAGCTCGCCGCCATCCGGGCCGAGCTCGACCACCCCGTTGCGGAGCGCCGCCAGGCCGCGCGCGCCGCCCTCGACGCCTTCGAGGCCGTCCGAGAACGCGAGAGGGAACGCTAGAGCTTCCGAGGTCGCCGCCATGCGCATCTTCGAACCGCACATCCATATGACCTCGCGGACCACCGATGACTACGAGGCGATGGCCGCCGCCGGCGTCCGCGCCTGCGTCGAGCCGGCCTTCTGGCTCGGACAGCCGCGTACCTCGGTCGGCAGCTTCGTCGACTACTTCGATGGCCTGCTCGGCTGGGAGCGCTTCCGCGCGAGCCGCTTCGGCATCGAGCACCACTGCGCCATCGCCCTCAACCCGAAAGAGGCGAACGATCCCGGGCTCGCGGCGGCGGTGCTCGACGTCCTGCCCCGGTACCTCGCAAAGGACCGAGTCGTCGCCGTGGGGGAGGTCGGCTACGACGAGCAGACCGCCGCCGAGGATGCGGCCCTCGCCGCGCAACTCGCGCTCGCGATCGAGCACGACCTGCCCGTGCTCGTGCACACCCCGCACCGCGACAAGCTCGCGGGTACCCGACGGACCCTCGACGTCCTCCGCGAGTGCGGCCTGCCCGCTGAGCGCACGCTCATCGACCACAACAATGAGCTCACCGTGCCGGTCGTCCGCGAGTCCGGCTGCTGGATGGCGTTCTCGATCTACCCGGACACGAAGATGGACGAGCAGCGGATGGTGCGAATCCTGCGGGAGTACGGCACCGACCGGATGCTCGTGAACTCCGCGGCCGACTGGGGTCGCAGCGACCCGCTCAAGGTCGCGAAGACCGCCGCGGCGATGCGCGCCGCCGGGTTCTCTGACGATGAGGTCGACACGGTGGTGTGGCGCAACCCGGTCGCGTTCTTCGCCCAGAGCGGTCGCCTCGAGCTGGGCGAGCTCGACGCCGCGGAGCTGCCGGACCGCACGGAGACGTTCGCGGGGAACTCGGTGCTGCGCGGCGAGCGCCGCTGATGCGCTTCCGTCATCCCGACGGCACGCTCGTCCACCTGGCGTACTGCACGAACGTCCACGCGGCCGAGGACCTCGATGGCATTCGCGCGCAGCTCCGCCGCTTCGCGGCCCCGGTCCGCGCCGCGCTGGACGCCGACCGCCTCGGTGTCG
>WUUC01201906.1_pt1 | contig 10936 bp, 7 predicted proteins | sample 6278441 | NCBI WGS metagenome assembly WUUC01 (sample SAMN13675441, study PRJNA597444) | soil metagenome | isolation source: soil | place: USA: Washington | collected 2017-10 | reverse complement strand
GTAGCCGGCGGAGCAGCCGGCGAGCCGGACCATCTCGCCGCGCGGACCGGCTGCGGGCTGCACGGACTCGCCGCTTGTGGCCAGGCCCGGCTAGGGGCTGTCTTGTGGATCTTGTCCGATAGGCGCCGGTCATCCGCGCCGCGCTCGCAAGGCGGACGACGAGCCGATACCGGTGTTGTATCGGCGCGGAGGACAACGCCGCGAGCGTGGACGCGGAGGCCGGCGACCCGGACAGTGATCCACAAGACCGTCCCTGGCTGGCCTCCGGGCGAGTGGCGGCGGCACGGGGCGGCAGGACGCCGCCCGGGCCCGTCAGGGCCGGGTAGCCCCCGGCTCGGTCACCAGGGGTGGGTGGTTCGCGTGCGAGGGCAGGGAGGCGCGGCCGGCTCGCCGCGCCCCAAGCGGGATGGGAGGGCCGTGGGCGATGACGGCATTCCGGTCGCACGGTCGGCCGGGGCCACCCGGCACCGGGAGCAAGGACCCGAGCAGGCCCGCTCACCGGCGCCGGGAAGCCTCCGGGTTCGTCGCGGATCGGTTCCGGCCCGTACCTCTGTCCGGACCGGCATCCCGAGGTGCGTCAGCGCGATCCCGTCAGGCGCCCTGTGCCTTCTCGTACTGCTCCACGATGGAAGCCGGAATCCGTCCGCGCTCGTTGACCTCAAGGCCCTTCGCCTTGGCCCAGGACCGGATCTGGGCGGTCTTCGCCGAGGAGCTCCGGCTTGCCCGGCCGCCCCGCCCGCCGCGGCCGCCGGAACGGCCGCCGACTCGGCGCGCCGACTCCGCGTAGGGCGTCAGCGCCTCCCGCAGCTTCGTCGCATTGTCCCCACTGAGGTCGATCTCGTAGGAGACCCCGTCCAGTGAGAACGAGACCGTCTCCTCGGCCTCTCCGCCGTCGAGGTCGTCGACGAGAATGACCTGAACCTTCTGCGCCACGGGTTTCCCTTTCTCGGAAACGGACTACATGGTTAAAAGGAAACCGCCTCGTTGAGGCAAACACAAACCGGCTCGCAGAAAACCCCCGTCCGGACCACTATTTCCTCACGCTCGGTCAGCATCCCGACACAATCGGCGCTGACGCCCAGGCGCCGGGCTCACCGGCCATCACGTGCCGCTCCGATTACTGGCGGCTGCGGTGCGGCAATCGGACCGGACACCGGATCCTGCGACACGGGGGTTGGCCGCGGGAAATGGCCCGGGTGGATTGCCAGACCCGAGCTGCACTCTCGGTCGGCACCCGATAGGAGTACCAGTAAGCCGCTGTCACCATACCAGCCGAGCGCCTACAGATACAGCAGCATGCGGGTGTTGCCCAGCGTATTGGGCTTCACCCGTTCCAGGTCGAGGAACTCGGCGACACCCTCGTCGTAGGAGCGCAACAGCTCCTCGTAGACCTCCGGCGTGACCGGTGCCGCGTCCAGCGGGACGAAGCCGTGCCGGGCGAAGAAATCGACTTCGAAGGTGAGGCAGAAGATGCGGCGCACGCCAAGCCGACGCGCGGTCTCCAGCAGCTTGGTGAGCAGCCGGTGTCCCACCGCGTGCCCCCGGACGGACGCGTCGACGGCGAGGGTGCGAACCTCGGCCAGGTCCTCCCACATCACGTGCAATGCACCGCAACCGACCACCTCGCCGTCCGAGTCGCGTTCCGCGACCCAGAACTCCTGCACGTCCTCGTAGAGCGTGACGGTGGGCTTGTCGAGGAGAATTCGCTCCCCGGTATAGGCATCCAGCAGCCGTCGTATGGCCGGCACGTCCGCCGTCCGAGCCCGGCGAATGGTCAGTTCCATGTGTCCGAACGCTAACAGCGCCGGTAGTGGATCCCGGCACCGGGCGGCGGACCGGGGCGGACCGGGCCTATTCGGGTAATGCCGGACCACAATGTGTACCGCGACCGAGCCGTTGCCCCACTCCTGCCGTGGCCCGCCGCCGCGCCGGGCGGGCGGTTCTCCTATTCGGTGGCGAGCCGTCGTCAGCCGGCCTGCCGGGGTTCGCCGGCCGGCCGGAGCCGCCCGGCGCCGACCGGCGCCAGAGCGCGCACGAGGGCCCGTAGTTCCGCGTCGCCGGCGATCGGCGTGGCGGCGGCGCGGAACCACGAGGACAACCGCCGGCCGCCCGCGCAGGAGGGCGGCGCGAGCACGTAGTCGCCCACGCCGCGGCACGTCAACTGAAGGTCCTGGGCGGTATGGCCCGCCATGGCCAGCAACCCGGCCAGCTCCCGGGCGGCTCCGGGTCGCACGAAGAACTGGAAGCGGCCGCGGTAGGTCACCGCCACCGGACCGCAGCCCACGCCCTGGCCGTCCAGCCGCTCGACCGCCTGCCGGCCGGCCGCGGCGGGGACCTCGACCACGTCGAAGCGGCGCCCGGTGGGCAGCACGATCGGCGCGTCAGGCTCCCGCCACCACCAGTCCCGGACGGTCGCCGGGTCGGTGCTGGCGAGCTGTTCCCAGTCGTCGATCGGATGCTCGCCGGGTCGGGGGCAGCCGTACCTGGCACAGGAACAACGCCGGCGGCCACGGCCGGGCACCAGGTACTCGCCCGGGGCCACCGGCCAGTGCTGCTCGGACGCGAGGCCCACCGCCGCCTCCAAGGTGGCGGCCCGCATGAGTCGTCGCGCCCATGGCATCACGGCGCCCTCCCGTCCCTGTCGTCTGCGGTGGTGCTGACCCTGGAGTCCGCAGAGAAGGAAAGCGGACCGGCGCCGCCGGCGGGAGAGCGCACGGGGGGCGCACGGTCTCGACGGGGAGCGTGCCGCCCGCCGGATGCGCGCCGAACAACCTCTGACGCACTTTCAGGACGGTTGAGCGATGGCGCATTTCAGGCGGGATGCCCGTCAATCGGAAAGATCTGACCCTCGAATTCGGCCCCCGGGTGAGCACTGAGGGTCGCGGGGTGTCACACTATGTCTCGAGGGTCTCGCCGTCCCCCCGTGCGGCGAGGCCCTCTTTGCTGCCCGGGCCTCGATGCCCTGCCGCCGGTTCCCGGCCGGCTCGATGCCCGCCGCCGGCTGGCCGGTGGTGGGCCGTCAGGCCATACCCAGCCACTGCCACCAGCCGGCCTCGGCCACGGTCTCGGCGATCAACCGGTAGCCGTCGGGCCCGGGATGGAAGCCGTCGCCGCCGGTGCCCACGCTCGCCTGCCAGTCCGCCGACCCGGCGAGCAGGTCGGCCAGCGGTACGTACTCGACGCCCGCCTGCGCGCAGACCTTGTGCAGGGCCTGGCTCAGCCCGGCGATCCGCGCCACGTACTGCTCGTCCCCGAGCGGCGCCGGGCCCACCACGAGCACCGGCCAGCCCGCTTCGGCCGCGCCGCGCAGCATCGCGGACAGGTACAGCGCCGACCGCTCCTCAGGCACCCGCCGCTGCCCATCCACCAGGTCGGCGTCGTTGATGCCGAACGAGAGCACGATCCGCCGGTCGGTGCCGCCGGTCAGCCGGCGCTCCGCCTCTTCGTACCAGCGCGCCGCGATCGTGCGCGAGGTGTCGCCGCGGATGCCGAGGGCGTATGCGGTCACGCCGACGCCCCGGCGGCGGGTGGCCGCGGCGAGCCGAGCCACCCAGCCGCCCGAGTCGTCGCCCACCCCCTGGACCAGGGAGTCGCCCAGGAAGCAGATGCGCAGGTCCAGGCCCGCCCGGCCGGGCGCTCCACCGGGCTCGTCACGCACGTCACCCATCACGTTCGCTCCGCAAGCTCGTCACGACAATGACCAGGAACTCCGACCGCCAGCAGTATGGGCCGGGCCGGCCCGGAGAACGCGCACCGGCCCCCGCACGAGTCGGGGCCAGGGGAAGGGCTCGGATAGAGTGGCCGCCGCAGACTTTACTGCCAGATCACCCCTCTCTTCGATCTCCCAACGGGTAAAGGACGACAGACCGTGCTGGCCGATGCGCAGGACTGGGTGGCGCGGACCGCCGACGACGTGATCGCCGATGCCGAGCGCCGGGCGACCGGCAAGCCGATGGTGGTCGCCTCCGGCATCAGCCCGTCCGGCCCGATCCACCTGGGCAACCTGCGCGAGATCATGGTGCCGCACCTGGTCGCGGACGAGATCAGAGCCCGCGGCATCGACTGCGAGCACCTGCTGTACTGGGACGACTTCGACCGGCTGCGCAAGGTCCCGGCAGGCGTCGACCCGTCGTTCGCCGAGCACATCGGCCGGCCGCTGAGCCGGATCCCGGACCCGTACGGCGAGTACCCGAGCTGGGCCGCGCGGTTCGCCGACCCGTTCCGGGCGGCCCTGGCGGAGCTGGGCGTGGCGGTGCGTGAGATCTCGCAGACCGAGATGTACACCTCGGGCGCGTACACCGGCCCGGTGCTCACGGCGATCGAGCACCGGCGGGAGATCGAAGCCGCGCTGGGCCGGTACAGGACCAAGAAGAAGCCGCGCACCGAGCAGGTGCCCGAGGGCGAGACCCAGGCCGGGGAGGACAGCGGCGCGGCCGACGAGGAGGACTCGGCCGGCGCCACCGAGTACTTCCCCTATCGGCTCTACTGCGAGCGCTGCGGCCGGGACACCACCACGATCACCTCGTACGACGACGCGTCCACCGCGGCCGGGTACACCTGCTCCGCGTGCGGCAACCGCGGCACCGTGGTGCTGCGGGACCGGCCCGAGGCGGGAAAGCTGGTCTGGAAGGTCGACTGGCCGATGCGCTGGGCGCACGGCGGGGTGCTCTTCGAGGCGGCCGGGGTGGACCACTCCTCGCCGGGCTCCAGCTTCACCGTGGGCAGCGAACTGGTGCGCAACGTCTTCGGCGGCGAGCCGCCCGTGTACCTGGCGTATTCGTTCGTCGGGATCCGCGGCATGTCCAAGATGTCCGGCTCGGTGGGCGGTGCGCCCACGCCCGGCGACGCGCTGCGCATCCTGGAGGCGCCGGTGCTGCGCTGGGTGTACGCGCGGCGGCGGCCCAACCAGTCGATCACGGTGGACTTCGGCGCCGAGGTCGGCCGGCTGTACGACGAGTGGGACGCGCTGAACCGGCGGGTCGCCGACGCCGCCGCGCCGGCCTGGGAGAGCGCGGTGCTGCACCGGGCGGCGAGCACCACCTCGGCCGGGCCGCTGCCCCGGCCGCGGCGGATCTTCCCGTTCCGGATGCTGACCAGCGTCTCGGACATCACGGCGGGCGACGACGCCCAGATCCTGCGCATCCTCAACTCGGTCAACGCCGGGGACGAGCCGGTCACGCTGGCCGACACCGAGCCGCGGCTGGGCAGGGCCAAGGCGTGGGTGGCCGAGCACATGCCGGCCGGGGACCGCACCCATGTGCGGACCGAGCGGGACCTGGAGCTGCTGGCGAGCCTGGACGGCGAGGAGCGCGCGGCCCTGCGGCTGTTCCTGGACAGCCTGGCCGACCCCGACGTGGACTGGTCGCTCGACGGCCTGACCGCGCTCGTGTACGGGGTGCCCAAGGTGCAGCGCGGGTTGCCGGCGGACGTGAAGCCGACCCCGGAGCTCAAGGCGGCGCAGCGGCGGTGGTTCATCCTGCTGTACCGGCTGCTGGTCGGCGCGGAGACGGGTCCGCGGCTGCCGACCCTGCTGCTGAGCATCGGCAGGGAGCGGCTGGTGCGGCTGCTCGATCCGGACGCCGGGTAGGCCGCCGCTCCGCCGGGGTGTCGAGGGGCGCCCGCTATCCGGCCGGAGGGCGCAGGATCGGGCGCAGCGTGTCGAGCACCGCCGGGTCCTCGATGGTGGAGGGCACCGGTTCGTCCCGGCCGTCGGCGATCCCGCGCATGGTCTTGCGCAGGATCTTGCCCGACCGGGTCTTGGGCAGGGCCGGCACCACGTCCACCCGGCGGAACGAGGCCACCGGGCCGACCTGGTCCCTGATCATCGCCACCACCTCGGTCCTGAGCGTCTCGGGATCGATCTCGGCGCCGGCCTTGAGCACCACCAACCCGCGCGGCACCTGACCCTTGAGCTCGTCCTCGACGCCGATCACCGCGCACTCGGCCACCGCCGGGTGCGCCGCCAGCACCTGCTCCATCGTCCCGGTGGACAGCCGGTGGCCGGCGACGTTGATCACGTCGTCGATCCTGCCCATCACGTACAGGTAGCCGTCCGGGTCGACATGACCGCCGTCGCCGGTGGTGTAGTAGCCGGGATGGCGACTCAGGTACGAGTCGACGAAGCGCTCGTCGTCACCCCAGAGCGTGGGCAGGCACCCGGGCGGCAGGGGCAGCTTGATCACGATCTCGCCGTCCTCGCCCGGCCGGGCCCGCTCCCCGTCCGGGCCGAGGACGCGGACGTCGTACCCGGGCACCGGAACGGAGGGAGAGCCGGCCTTGACCGGCAGCGGCTGCAACCCCATCGGGTTGGCCACGATCGGCCAGCCGGTCTCGGTCTGCCACCAGTGGTCGATCACCGGGATCGACAGCAGCTCGCTCGCCCACCGGTAGGTCTCCGGGTCCAGGCGCTCGCCGGCCATGAACAGGTACGCCAGGCTGGACAGGTCCGCGGCGCGGGCGTGGTCCCCGGCCGGGTCCTCCTTGCGGATTGCGCGCAGCGCGGTCGGCGCGGCGAAGAGCACCTTGACCCGGTGTTCGGCGACCACCCGCCAGAACGCCCCGGCGTCCGGGGTGCCGACCGGCTTGCCCTCGTACAGCACGGTGGTGCACCCGGTCAGCAGCGGCGCGTACACGATGTACGAGTGGCCGACGACCCAGCCGACGTCGGAGGCCGCCCAGAACACCTCGCCCGGCCCGACGTCGTAGACGTTCTCCATGCTCCAGCGCAGGGCGACGGCATGCCCTCCGTTGTCGCGCACCACGCCCTTCGGCTTGCCGGTCGTACCCGAGGTGTACAGCACGTAGAGCGGATGCGTGGCCGCGACGGGGACGCAGTCGGCCGGGGTGGCGGTGGCCATCTCCTCGGCCCAGTCGCGGTCCCGGCCGGGCACCAGCGACGCGGCCGCCTGCGGCCGCTGCAGGATCAGGCAGGCGTCCGGCTTGTGGCCGGACAGGTCGATGGCGCGGTCGAGGATCGGCTTGTACTCGACCACCCGGCTGGGCTCGATGCCGCAGGACGCGGAGACGACCAGCTTGGGCCTGGCGTCGTCGATCCGTACCGCCAGCTCGTTGGCGGCGAAGCCGCCGAACACCACCGAGTGCACGGCCCCGATGCGGGCGCAGCCGAGCATCGCGACGACCGCCTCCGGGACCATCGGCAGGTACAGGACCACCCGGTCCCCGGTGTCCACGCCGAGCCCGCGGAGCACACCGGCGAACGCGGCCACCTGGTCGCGGAGTTCGCGGTAGGTGTACACCCGCGCGGTGCCGGTGACCGGGCTGTCGTAGATCAGGGCCGGCTGGTCGCCGCGCCCGTGCAGCACGTGCCGGTCCACCGCGTTGAAGCAGGTGTTGAGGCGGCCGTCCGGGAACCAGCGGAAGAACGGCGGGGTGGACGTGTCCAGCACGGTGGCCGGGGGGACGTCCCAGTCGATCGCCTTGGCCGCCTCGGCCCAGAACGCGGCGGGATCGTCGAGGCTGCGACGAAAGGCTTCGGCGTACCGGTCCATGTGGCCGCTCCTGCTGCCGGGCGGGTGACGGTGCCCGCCAGCAAACCGCACCCGCCCCCGGCTGTGAAGAGGCCACCGCCTTCTCCACGTGAGGGTGCCCCCACGCGCAACACCGGGGGGCGCGCCGGGGCGAGTCGGGCTAGGGGACGTTGCGTTCGTAGATCAGGCGGAGGCCGATCAGGGTCAGCCACGGTTCGTGGATGTCGATGGTGGTGGCGTCGTCGAGGACCACCGGGGCCAGGCCGCCGGTGGCGATCACGGTGACGCTGTCCGGGTCGTCGGACAGCTCGGCGGCGATCCGCTCCACCAGCCCGTCCACCTGCCCGGCGAAGCCGTACATGATCCCGGACTGCAGCGACTCCACCGTGTTCTTCCCGACCACGGACCGGGGGCGGGCCAGCTCGACCTTGCGCAACTGGGCGCCCCGCGCACCGAGCGCGTCCACCGAGATCTCGATCCCCGGCGCGATGGCGCAGCCGAGCAGCTCGCCCTTGGCGCTGATCGCGTCGTACGTCGTCGCGGTGCCGAAGTCGACCACGACGCAGGGCCCGCCGTACAGGTGTACGGCCGCCAGCGCGTTCACCACCCGGTCGCTGCCGACCTCCTTGGGGTTGTCGGTGAGCACCGGCACGCCCGTCTTCACCCCCGGCTCCACCACCACGACCGGGATGTCCCGGTAGTACCTGCGGACCATCTCCCGCATCTCGTGCAGCACCGAGGGCACCGTGGAGCACAGCGCGATGCCGTCGACCTCCTGGGCGGGGCCGGGTTCCGGCGACAGGTACTGCGAGACCAGCCCGCCCAGCACCACCGCGATCTCGTCCGCGGTGCGGCGGGCGTCGGTGGCGATGCGCCAGTGCTCGACGATCTCCTTGCCGTCGAACAGGCCCAGCACCGTGTGCGTGTTCCCGACGTCGATGGTGAGCAGCATCAGCCGTCCTCCCCGGCGCGCCCCGCGCGCAGGTCCAGTCCGATGTCGAGGATCGCCGCGGAGTGCGTCAGGGCGCCCACCGCCAGGTAGTCCACGCCGGTGCGGGCGACCTCGGCGGCCCGCTCCAGGGTCAGGCCGCCGCTGGCCTCCAGCCGGGCCCGGCCGCCGACCAGCCGGACCGCCTCGGCCAGCTCGGCCGGCGGCATGTTGTCGAGCAGGATCTCCTCCGCGCCGGCGGCGAGCGCGTCCGGAATCTGGTCGAGCCGGTCCACCTCGACCTCGACCGCGATGTCCGGCCGGGCCGCCTTGACCGCCCGGTAGGCGGCGGCCACACCGCCGGCCGCGACGACATGGTTGTCCTTGATCATCGCCACGTCGCCGAGCGACATGCGGTGGTTCACGCCGCCGCCGCAGCGCACCGCGTACTTCTCCAGGGCACGCAGGCCGGGGGTCGTCTTGCGGGTGTCCCGGATGCTGGCGGCGGTACCGGCGACGGCGTCCACCCAGTGCCGGGTCAGCGAGGCCACGCCGGAGAGCCGGCACAGGAAGTTGAGCGCGGTCCGCTCCGCGGTCAGCAGCTCCCGTACCGGCCCGGCCAGGGTCATCAGGACGTCGCCGCGGCGCACCCGGTCGCCGTCCTTGGCCCGCCTGTGCACGGTCAACCCCCAGCGGGCGACGACCCGGAAGACCGCCTCGGCCACCGGCAGCCCGGCCACCACGCCGTCGGCGCGGGCGACCAGGTCGGCGGTGCCGATCCGGTCGCCGGGGATGGTCGCCTCGCTGGTCACGTCCCCGCCCACGGCCAGGTCCTCGGTCAGCGCGGCCCGCACCGCGAGCAGCACGGCGGCCGGGTCGAGGCCGGCGTCGCGCACCTCGGCGACCAGCGCGGGCGGCAGCGGGCCGGCCCCGTTCCGGGTGGCCCGTACCGGCTCGGGCGGTACCCGGTCCGCCCGGCCGCCGGCAACGCCGGCCGGCCCGGGTCCCGGCGTGGGCTCGGCCTGCTGGGGCACGTAGCCGACCGTGTACACGCCGTCGGCGAGGGTGACGTCGAGGTGCCCCCGCCAGCCCGCGTCGTCCCGCTCCGGGCAGTCCTCGCGCCAGTGCGAGCCGCGGGTCTCCTCCCGGGCACCGGCCGCCGCGGCCAGCGCACCGGCCACGGTGAGCAGGTTGGTCGCCTCCCAGCACTCCGTGCACGGGTCGCCCGCGGCGTCCGCCGCCAGCCGCGCCACCGCCTCGCTCGCCGCCGCCAGGCTGGACCGGCTGCGCAGCACCCCGGCGCCGGCGGTCATCGCCTCCTGCAACCCGCCCCTGGTATGGGCCGAGGCCACGCCGGATCGGCGCGCGTCATGCCCGGGCATCAGGTACGTCGACACCCCGTCGAGCACGTCCTCGGCGATCCGCCGGGCGAACACCAGCCCCTCCAGCAGCGAGTTCGAGGCCAGCCGGTTCGCGCCGTGCACGCCGGTACAGGCCACCTCGCCGCAGGCGTACAGGCCGGGTACCGAGGTCCGGCCGTACAGGTCGGTGCGAACGCCGCCGCTCGCGTAGTGCGCCGCGGGCGCGACCGGGACCAGCTCGGTCACCGGGTCCACGCCGTGCTCGCGGCAGCTGGCCAGGATGGTCGGGAACCGCACCCGCCACTTCTCCTCGCCGAACGCGCGGCCGTCCAGGTACACGTGGTCGGTGCCGGTCTCGCGCATCCGCCGCATGATCGCCTTGGCCACCACGTCACGTGGCGCCAGGTCCGCCAGGTCGTGCACGCCCTGCATGAACCGGGTGCCCTCGGCGTCGACCAGGAAGGCGCCCTCGCCCCGCACCGCCTCGGACACCAGCGGCTGCTGGCCCTTGGCCTGCCGGCCCAGCCAGAGCACGGTCGGGTGGAACTGGACGAACTCCAGGTCGCGCACGACGGCCCCGGCACGCAACGCCAGCGCGACCCCGTCGCCGGTGGAGACCAGCGGGTTGGTGGTGGACGAGTAGATCTGGCCCATGCCACCGGTGGCGAGCACCACGGCCCGGCCGCGCACCGCGCCCACGCCGTCGCGCTGCCCCTCGCCCATGACGTGCAGGGTCGCCCCGCAGGCCCGGCCGGAGGTGTCCATCAGCAGGTCGAGCACCAGGGCGTGCTCGATGATCTCGATCCCCGGGTCGGCGCTGACCGCCTCGACCAGCGCGCGCTGGATCTCCGCGCCGGTGGCGTCGCCGCCGGCGTGCAGGATCCGGTTCCGGTGGTGGCCGCCCTCCCGGCCCAGGGCCAGCCTGCCGTCCGGGGTGGAGTCGAACCGGGTGCCCTGGTCGATCAGGCGCCGGACCGCGTCCGGCCCCTCGGTGACGAGCACCCGGACCGCCTCCGGGTCGCACAGGCCGACCCCCGCCTCCAGGGTGTCCCGCAGGTGGTCGGCCGGGCTGTCGGCCGGGTCCAGGGCCGCGGCGATGCCGCCCTGGGCCCAGCGGGTGGACCCGGACGAGAGCACGTCCTTGGTCACGACGAGCACGC
>WUUC01191419.1_pt1 | contig 10939 bp, 6 predicted proteins | sample 6278441 | NCBI WGS metagenome assembly WUUC01 (sample SAMN13675441, study PRJNA597444) | soil metagenome | isolation source: soil | place: USA: Washington | collected 2017-10 | reverse complement strand
TGAAATCGATGATATGCGTGAGCAGCGTATACAGCCAGGAGAAGCTGAGGCGCTGAGCGTCTTCACTAAAACCATGCGCTTCGAGCCCGCGCCAGGCCAGCATTTGATGCGGCGCCCGACCGTTGGGATATTCCCACTCTGGCTCTTGCTGCATCGGGAAACGTGCCCGGGAGGTGCGCGCAGTGGCGAGCAGCCCGCCAGGCGCTTCCAGCTGGCTGAGCGCGTTCGTGACGAGCAGTGACTGCTCTTCCTGCGTCAGCGTCGCCCGGCTCGGGACGCCGTCAACTTCACAGGGCAGGGCCGTGGCCCACAGCGGATAGAGCGTCGTCGCGCTCACATAACCCGTGTGTACCGGACCCGCGTCGGACAGAAAGGCGTCGTAGAAGAGCCCGTCTCTTCGAGACCAGAGCGCCTGTTTCATCAACTCGAAGCGGTTCTGGGCTCGCGCGCACCAGGTGCTGGGCTCCGGTATCGCCGGGAGCGCGCGCTCCCCGCCACCCGCCGCGAGCAATTGCCGGAGCAGGTGCGCGATATCGACCTCGTATTTATAGAGCAAGCTGTTCAGATCGACGCTCACCATGTCCGCGCAGCGGTTGATCCAGTGCTCCTCGCTGGCACCGGCTCGGGCTTTCCAGAACCAACGGTAGGTGGCGTCGTGACCTGACTCCCGCATGCAGCGGTCGTGCCGAAATGCGCGGTCGAGCTCGGCGGTCAAGTTGCGCTGCGCCAACCGACCCGTGACATAGCTGGCCTCGAGCGATCTCCCGGTCTGCTGCCAGAGCCAGTTGAAATGCGCGGGCTCCGCCTCCGGAGGTTGGCCCGTCCCCGTGCCCGCGTACCGACTGAGGCAAGTCCTCGCGTCCGCCTCGCCGCGACACAACGAGCTGACTCGCCGCTCGCTCCCGTTCCACACTTCCCGATACTCATACAGGAGCGCGTTCAGGCCGCGCCGCAGCCAGCTCGTGCGGCGCTCGGCCGGGGCGGTCGCGTCCCAGACCGCCCGCAGCATCGAGCTCAGGAAGGGGGGCTCGGGGCGCGTCAGATGGTGCGTGTGATTGGCGCCCAGCGCGGCCTTGTAGTGTTCGACCGAGTACACCATGTCGTCCACGATCGAGCGCGCCAGATCCAGGCGATCGTTCGCGAGCAACCCGAGCAGGATGAAGTAGCTGTCCTGACCGTGCATGGCATGCACACCGCCTCCCGGAGCCACGAAGGGCACCCCTGCGAGGCCCGACTCCGGATCTTCCTTCAGCGCGAGGCTCAAGGGCCCGTGCCGGTCTCCTAGCGTGGCGGCCCAGGTCGCGAAGCTCGGAGCTGGGGGCAGCGCCTCGACCGAGAGCCGGCGCGGGCTGAAGCTGCCGAGCTCCTGGAGCACGCGCTCCGCGACGGCGCCGAGTCGCGAGGTGCTGCTCTGGACACACGGACGCGCCGCGCGCTCCACGAGCTGGTCCACACGCGCGAGCACCAGCGCGAGCTGCCGGGACAATCCCGGGTAGTCCAGGGCTCGCGCCGCTTCGGCGAGCCGCTGCACGACACCGCGCAGCGCTCTCCTTCCGTCCGGGCTACTCAACATGGCGCGGAGCACGCGGCGCTTCTCCGGCGTGGCCGAGGCGTCGATCAACTCGGGGAGGGGCAAGCTGTGCCGGGCGTCGTCGAGCGCCGCGTAGGCGGCATCATAACGCCTGGCCACTTTGCGAAAGTAGCCGAGGGCCACCGGATCGTCTCCGGGCACGTAGAGCGTCTGACGGGCGCGCCCCCTCAGCTTCGGACTGGAGAGCAGCCGGGGCAGGCCGTCTTCGTCCAGCTTGTGGGTCAGCGCCGGCCAGTACTCGCTCTGGATCAGGCGCGACGTGCGCCGGATCGGATCCTCCATCACCCGGTCGATGCGCGGGGCGCTGCCGTCGCGCCGCGCAACCGACAGCTCGAGCAGCAGGTTGGACAACACATAGTTGCCCGACAAAGTGTAGGTCTGATCCTGAAGACGAAAACGAAAACGCCGGCTGCCTTGATCCGTCTTCGTGATCTCCTGATCACAATCGGTGTCTTGCTCCTCCAGCAGCCGCGCCATCATCTGGTCCAGGCTCTCGCCAGCGCGCGGCTCGATCGCCCCGCCCGGCTCGGACGGCGGCGCGCTGGCCACGGGGGCGCCGGGCAGAGCGGTCGCCGCGGCGACGCCGGGCGCTCCCGGGCTGAGGCATCCGCCCGACGCAGCGCCGAGCCCGCCGAGGCCGAGCCACACCAGGGCCCACGCGCCAGGTCCGGGTGGCAGCTTCCAAACAGACCACAGCATACCTTGGCATACACCAAATTGGGTGGATGCAGCGCTCTCGTCGGCGTTCGGGGTGTTCCGGCTCAGGGCGAGTCAGGGCTCTGATTTCCCGACGCGGGCGCCCCGACCGGCTCGGACTCGGGCCGCGGCTCGCCCAGCTGCTCCAGAACTGCCGAAAAGGCGTTGCCGAGTGATCTGACGTTCTCTCGGAGCTGTTCGGCCGATAGCTGATGGGCGTCCAGCAACGCCGTGCACAGCGCGGCCATCTTCATCGCTCCGCAGCTCAGGCACGCGGCTTTTAGATCGCGAGCCCGCGTCGTGACCTCGTCCAGCCGGGCCTGCTCGGCCGCATACGCGAGCGCCCGGAGCTGATCGGGGACCCGGGCCACGAACAGGTCGACGGCGCGCGCGGAGCGGTGCAGGGGCAAGAGGTCCGGCGCCGGGCCAGAGCGCCCCCGGGCGCTGCGGAGCGCGGCATGTTTGGCCGCCGAGGGACTGAGCCGCGTCCCGCTCGACGCGGGGTTCGCGTCCTCGGGCAACCACTGCGCCAGCACCCGGCATAGAGCGTCGCGTGTGATGGGCTCCAGCAACTGGGCGTCCATGCCCGCCTCGAGCAGCCGCGCAGGGTCCTGCTCCGTCACTCGAGGAGTGCAGCCGATGATGGGGACGCGCCGCCCAGCCGCTTCGATCTCTCGAATGCGACCCGTCGTGGCGTAGCCGTCGATGGGCCCGAGTTGGCAGTGGATCAGGATCAACGCGTAGCTCTTGGCGAGCACGCTCTCTAGCGCGCGTTCGGCGCTGCTCGAGACCTCCAGATCGAAGCCGAGATTTTCGACCAGCTCCACGAGGGCGAGCTGGCGCTTCGGATCGTCGTCCACGATCAGGATCGGTGCTGCCGGGCTCGGCAGACGCAGCGGCGGAGGCGCCAGATCGCCGCTCGACGGCTCGACCTTGCCCGCTTCGGGCGCTTCCGCGCGAGCTAGCGGCAGGGTGATCTCGAAGGCATTGCCTGGGCCGGCGCGGGGGAGGAGCCGGAGCTCACCGTGCATCAGCGTCACCAGCTGTTTGGCGATGGCGGGCCCGAGGCCGCTGCCGGAGCGCGCGCCCGAGGGATCCGCCGGAGCCCCGGCGAATGGCTGGAACAGGAGCTCGCGGGCGTACGCCGGGAGCGATGGGCTGGTGTCCTCCACGCGGATGTGGAGCTCGAAAGCCAGCTCGCTCGCGCTGGGCGCCGTGGCGCACAGCTTCACAGCGCCCGACTCGGTGAGCTGGATCGCGTGACGCAGCAGGTGCATCAAGACTTGCCCGAGCCGCGCGGCGTCGACGAACACTCGATCCGGAAGGTCAGCGGCGAGCTCCAGCTGCAGCTCCAGCCCCCTGTCTCGGGCCGCCCGCCGCAGCTCGCCCAGGCTGCCGCGCAGCAGCTCGTGCAGGGAACACGGCGAGGGCGAGAGCTGGCACGTCTGCGCCGACAGCTCCGAGAAATCGAGGACGTCATCGATGCTGCGCAGCAGCGCTCGGGCCGTGTCGTCGATCATGCGCAGCTGCCGCTCCTGGCTCGCGCTGAGCGGGCTGCGCAGGACCAGCTCCGCCATGCCGAGCAGGCCACCGAGCGGGGAGCGCGCTCCACGGCAGAGCCGCAGATAGAAATCGGCCTGGGCTGCGCCGAGGTGGCGCGCGGCTTCGCTCGAGCTCTGGAGGCGCGCGAGCGCGCTCTCGGTCGCTCGAGCGCGGGGTAGAACCTGGCGCCAGATGAAGAGCAGCACCAGCCCCAGGCAGAGCAGCGCGGTGCCGCAACCGATACCGAACAGCTCGCTCCGTCGCTCGCTCGAGAGCGCCTCGGCGCCGGGAGCGAGCAGAATGAACAGCAAACACAGCAGGTTCAGCGCGGGCAACACGGCGAGCACGGCCCAGCGCCGCCCCAGCTGGTTGCTCGCGAGGCGTGGCCCGGCAGCGCCCGGGTCAGCGGGCGACGCGGCGCCGCTGCTCTGTGAGCTCGGGGCCGGACCCGAGTCAGCTTCGGTGTTGTGATGAGCGCCCACGTTTGGGCATACGGCGTGACGCGGGTCAGGCCTTATCAACCCCCGGGAGGCGCTGCCCCGGAGCTCAGGCTTGGTCGCATCTGGATGTGTGGAGCCGTTCCAGATCCGCGTACCGTGTGCGCCCGAGGCGCGCCCTCACCCGAGGACGCGTCGGCACAACGTGGCGATCTCCTTCTCGTACGGGTTGTCGTACGCGAAGCGCAGCAGCTCGAAGGCCAGACGCGACTCGGGCGGTGGCGGGCTCAACTGGAGCCTCGACCAGGTGAAACCGCCGTCCGGGTTCGTGCCGCACAGGGTGGGATTGCGGCGGATCGCGATCGCCACCTGACCTCTTGCCCAGTCCACCGAGCGATTGTCCAGCACTCCGCCCTCCACCGCCTGGCTCACGTACCCGGGCAGGATCAGCGTCGTGCGGTTCGCGTTCAGGATGTCCTTGGCGGCGGCCAACGCTTCCAGATTGTTCCGGAAGCGCTGGTTCGCCTCGTCCGCCTTGCGCTGGTACAGCCGCTCCATGAACAACGCCTGCAGGGCCGTGATGCGCGGGTCATCGCTGTCGAACCGCGCGAGCTGCTCGTAGAGCTCGTAAGCGCGGGCGAGCTCGGCGCCCGAGAGTTGCTGTTGCGGACGATCGAGCACGGCGCGGAAATTGGCCAGTAGCTCGTCGAGGACGCGGTCGCTCTCCCGCAGCTGCGAGAGCTCGATGCTGCCGAGCTCTTCCGCGTTGCCGCGCCGATCACGCAGCATGATCTTGGCCACCGGCGCGCGCTCCAGATCTCCGCCGTACAGGCTCTCCAGTATCTGGCTGCTCAACTGCGCCTGCACCTCACCGCGTGCGTCGGGCTCACCCAGGCGAAAGGTGTTGCCTCCGACCTCGAGCGATATGAGCACGTTGCGAGCCAGCCGCGCGTTGCAGCGCTCCGTCTTGATCGGATCATTGGCGATGAATTTTTTCTCACCGTCCACGATCACGCTGTCGACCGGGATCACGTCGCACAGCGACTCTTCGCGCACGATCACGCGCACGCGCCCGCGATTGGCTTCGATGTCGGCAGTGTAGCGCGTGTCGCGCGGGGCCCCCAGCTGCTCGCTGCTGGCTCCTTCGTGCGGCCCCTCCGACATGGGAGCTTCGGCTCTGGGCTGATCAGCACAACCGGTGCCCAGAGCGAGCATTGCCGCTACGGCGAGCTCTTGCCATGGGCCTTTGCCACTCGTCCTCTGAGTCATCTCTCGATCCTCCTCGTGCTTTCCCTTGCGACGTTAACACAGCTGCGCCACAAGAGCGATCCGCCCCGACTGGAACCCGGCGCTTGCCCGCGGCCTCAGCTGACGTTGCCTACACCCAACCCCCCGGGAGAAGTCGAGCAACGCGTCGCCGCATCGCCGCGGGGTGCTGCGTCATGACGCGGGTGTGGCGGGAGGGCTGGCGCGCCGTAGAACGCAGCACGCGAGAGCGCCCCAGCCTGCTCCTCGCGGCGTCACCTGTGCGGAGCGGCTCACCCGTCTGAAGCGAGTTGCTGGCCGGTGCTTCAGCTGCAGGGTGAGCTGCCGTTGTCGGATCCGGGGGTCGGCGACGCGTGGTCGGCTGACGAGAGGTGAGCGCGGCATGCTGTGGGGAAAGAAAAAATCCGGGTCCAGGCTGCCTCCGCCCGTGCGATCGCTCGCGCCCAGGCCGCTCGACTTCTCCGAAAAAGCCCTGGACGTGGTGACGATCCTGGTGCGCCTGTATGGCAAACATGCGTTCGACACCGATACGGCGGACGCGCGCTTGACCGAGGCGCGCTGTGACGAATGGGCGACCCGCATCAGCCTGGGTGCATCGAGAGAGCCCGCGAGCGTGACGCCGCACCCGGGCAGGAGCGGCAAGCCTGGGGCCGACCTAGAGGCTGGCTTTCGAGATTGGCCGGGTCTGATCTCGTACATGCGCGATCAGCGCCGGGCCGAGAGCGAATACGTGGTGCGCAGCCTCGGTGGCTTTCGAGACGCCATTCTGTGCTTCGCGGGCTGTCTGAGCAAGGCCGTGGGTGAGGATCGCCAGGCGGATCTGCACCTGGACACGCGCCTGGACACCCTGACGCAGGCCATGGCCACGCGGGACCCCGCGCGCATTTGCGCCGAGGCCGAGCGCGTGGTGGACGCCGCGCGCCAGGCCATGGCCAGCCGGCGCGAGCGTGAGCGTGAGCAGGTGTGGGCCCTCGGCGAGCGCTTGCGCGAGCTGCGCGACGAGCTGTCCGAAACGCGAAAAAAGGCCGAAGTCGACGCCCTGACTCAGCTGTCCAACCGCGCTGCCTGTGACAGCCATCTGGCACACCTGGCATCACTCGGCGTGCTGCTCGGCGAGCCCCCCTGGCTGTTGCTCGTCGATCTGGATCGCTTCAAGGCGATCAATGACAACTACGGCCATCCCGCTGGCGACGAGGTGCTCCGACAGGTGAGCCACTGCCTCAGCCGGACCTTCCTGCGCAAGCAGGACTTCGTGGGACGTTACGGCGGGGAGGAGTTCGCGGCGGTGCTGCTGGACACCACCCAGGCGCAGATGCTGCTCCTGGCCGACCGCCTCCTCGACAACGTGCGCCAGCTCGTGACCACACACGGGCCACACCAGATACAGGTCACGCTGTCGATGGGGCTGGCCGCGCTCGCGCCCGGTGAGTCGCTGGCGAGCTGGATCGCGCGCGCGGACGCGGCGCTCTACCGCGCCAAGAGGCAGGGCAGGGATCGCTACGAGCTCGCTGCCGGGACCTGAGCCAGACCCCGGCGGGACAGCTCAGATCATCACAGCCGCTCGATGCGACCGTCGGCGTGCCGAGCGAAGCGACCCTCGGCTCTCGGGTGGACGGGCGCATCACTGGGCCACGGCCAGCCGCCGAACTGCGTCCGCTGATAGTCGCTGATCGCCTCCCGGATCTCGGTCTGCGTGTTCATCACGAAGGGGCCATATTGCGCGACCGGTTCCGCGATCGGGCAGCCCTGCAGGAGTAGGCAATCGATCGCGCTGCCGACCGCCTCCAGGCGCACCGCTCGATCGCTCCGTAGCTCCACCGCAACAGGGGCGCTCAGGAGCTCAGCATCCAGCCGCAAGCGCTGGCCGCCGAAGAGATACAGGCTGCGCCGCGCGCCTCGCTCGCGCGCGGGGGGCAGGTCAAAGCTCGCGCCGGGCTCCATTTTGATCGTCCAGATCGCGACGTCCGCCTCGGGCCGGGCCGCCCAGGAATGCGGCGGAGGCGCAGGCGCTCGTTTGCCCTGGAGCTCCCCTGCGATCACCATGACCTCGCTCTCGGGCGCGCCGGAGCCGCCGAAGCGCGCGCGTGGGATGTTGCCGTCCCACAACATCGAGAAATGCGGCTCGACGAATTTTGCGGACTTGGGCAGGTTGATCCAGATCTGAAACAGCTCGAGCGGGTTGGGCTGGCTGTCACTCAGGAGCGGAAACATCTCGGAGTGCACGATGCCGCGCCCTGCCGTCATCCATTGCACGTCGCCCGCGCCGAAGCGTGCCGCGGCGCCCAGGGAGTCGGAGTGATCGATAAACCCGCGGCGCACGATCGTGACCGTCTCAAAGCCGCGGTGAGGGTGCTGCGGGAAGCCGGGCACCTCGTCGCCGTGGTACATGCGCCAGCCATCCTTGCCTTCGAAGTCCATGCCCAGGCGCCGGCCGTCGAGCGCCGCGGCGGGCCCGAGGGCAGCGTTGCCCGCAGGGTACGCGTCGTCGTGATGCACGCAGAACAGAAACGGATCCACCGTGGCCCAGGGGGGGGCTCCGAGCGGGCGCTGGTTGAGAATGGCGGAATGAGAAGACGTCACGTCGTGAAATATAACGCGTGCTGGCGCGTTGTGAATGGGCCCGCGTAGCATTGTCAGGGGTTTTGTCAGCCGGATCGCCGGCGCCCGGGTTATCCTCTGGCGCTCTCGCCGCCATGCAAGCCCAACTGCTCCAGGGAGATTGCCGTACTCGCCTGCCGGCCCTGGAGGCGGGCTCGGCGCGCCTGATCTACCTCGACCCGCCTTTTTTTACTCAGCGCATTCAGCGCCTGGGCACGCGCGATCGCGAGCGCGACTACGCCTTCGACGACCTGTGGTCGGGGCAGGAACAATACGCCGAGTTCTTGCACGAGTGCCTGGTTGCCTGCTCTCGGGTGCTGAGCGCCGATGGGTCGCTGGTGTTCCACTGCGACCGCCACTCGTCGCATATCGCGCGTGCCTTGCTCGACCGCGTCTTCGGGGCTCGCCACTTCAGATCGGAGATCATCTGGCAGTACCGGCGTTGGTCGAACGCGCGCCGGGCGCTCTTGCCCGCGCACCAGACGCTGTTCCTCTATACCAAGGGGGAGGCGTACGTCTTTAATCCCATACACGTCGAGTACTCGCCCGCCACCAACGTGGACCAACTGCTGCAACGGCGGGTGCGTGATCGGCACGGCAAGGCGGTCTACGAGCGAGATGCGTCGGGCGTACCCGTCAGCGCGGGGGTCAAGCGGGGCGTGCCGCTCGGAGACGTCTGGGACATTCCGTACCTCAACCCGAAGGCGCGCGAGCGCGTGGGTTATCCCACCCAGAAGCCGATCCTGTTGTTGGAACGCATCATCCTGCTCGCGTCCCAGCCCGGCGACCTCGTGCTCGATCCGTGTTGCGGCAGCGGCACGACGTTGGTGGCGGCCCACCTGCTCGGGCGCCGTTCGCTCGGGATCGACATTTCGAAGCAGGCCATCGCCCTGGCCCGAGCGCGCCTGGCCGAGCCGGTGAAGACCGAGTCTGCGCTGCTCACGCGGGGGCGGGAGACGTATCGACAGGTCAACGGATCGGCGCTCGCGCAGCTCGGTGACCTGGAGCTCGTCCCGGTGCAGCGCAACCAGGGCATGGACGCGATCTTGCGGCAGCAATACCTCGGCCGCCCCGTGGCGTTGCGCGTACAACGCCCGGGTGAATCATTGGAACGAGCGGCGGCGCTGCTGGCGCGCGCGGGCCTCAGCAAGCGCTGCGAGCGCACGATCCTGGTGATCACCGAGCCGACGCCCCGCTCGGCCTCGGACTACCGCTTGCCCGCCAACATGATCGCGGTCGACAGCCCCGGTCGTCAGATCGAGCGGGCGCTGACGTTGCCCGGGGCGCTGCCGGGTGAGGGCGCCTGAGCGGGCCTCGTGCTCGCCGGTGCCGCTCGCGCTAGCGGCTCAGGCGCGCTCCTTCTTGCCGTTCGAGTGCACCGCGAAGCGGCCGCTGTCCCGCGGGTGGACGGGCCCGCTCGCGCCCCAGGGCCAGCCACCGAACTGAGTGCGCTGGTAGTCCCGGACGGCTTGTTCGATCTCCGAGCGCTGGTTCATCACGAACGGGCCGTGTTGCACCACGGGCTCGCCAATGGGCCGCCCTGCGAGCAACAGCAGCTCCGCTTCCGAGGCTCCGCTCTCCAGCAACAGCGGAGCCTCGGCTCGCAGGCGGAGCGCGGTGCGCACGGGGACGTCGCGCCCCGCGGCGCGTAGACCAGCACCATTGAAGTAGTAGAGGGTGCGAGCGCTGCCGGCAGGGCCCGCGGGCAGCTGAAAGCTCGCCCCAGCTTGCATACGTATCGACCAGATCGCGACGTCCGCGTCCGCCTGTGAGGCCCAGGAGTTGGGAGGTGGCGCGGGCGCACGTTGGCCGTCGAAGCTGCCGGCGATCACCGTTACGCTCGTGCTCCGGCCCGCCGCGTCTCGCACGTGCCGCAGCGGGATGGCGTCGTTCCAGAACATCGAGAAATGCGGCGGCACGAACTTGCTGCGCGCCGGCAGATTCAGCCAGACCTGGAACAGCTCCGTCGGATTCTGCGCGCGCGGGTCGAGCAGCGGGAACATCTCTGCGTGCACGATGCCGCTGCCCGCGGTCATCCATTGCACGTCGCCTTGACCATAACGCGCCGTGGCGCCGAGCGAGTCCGAGTGGTCCACATACCCGCGCCGCGTGATCGTCACGGTCTCGAAGCCGCGGTGCGGATGGCGAGGAAAGCCCGGGACGATGTCCCCGTGGTACATGCTCCAGCCGTCCTTGCCCGCGAAGTCCTGCCCGATGTTGCGTCCGGCCAGAGACGCGGTGGGGCCGAGCGCGGCGTTACCCCTGGGATACTCATCCCGATGATGCACGCAGAAGAGAAAGGGATCGAACGTCTTCCACGGCGGCGACCCGAGCGGCAGCCACTGTAGGATCGGATCCGCGATCGAGAGGGCGCTCTCTTTGGCCGTCCCGGCCGCGGCGCCAGGCAGGGCGGCGGCCGGCGCAGCGCCTGCCCGGGGCTCCGGGCTCGGCGCGGCTCCACTCTGGCAAGCGGCCAGCGCTGAGCCGAGCCCGAGGCTCGTTCCGCCGAGCAACAGATCACGGCGCTTCACAATTGCTGGTTTCATGCGCGTCCGTGCGTCCGTCATCGCTCGCTCCACCGAGTCTTGGCCCAGGAGCTACTGGGCGTGGTCGACCAGGCGCGCACTGTGCTTCTGAATGTGGCGAGCGTTGTTGCCCTCGATGCGGTTCATCGCCTCGATCTGCTCCGGCGCCGCGTCGTGCACCTGATCCAGGACGAGCCAGGTTACCGTCTCCGAGAACGGCGGCGTCGTGAGCGAGCCCTCGTAGTGGTAGTAGCCCTCATGCGGCTTGAACAGGGAGCTCGCGT
>WUUC01227699.1_pt1 | contig 10940 bp, 12 predicted proteins | sample 6278441 | NCBI WGS metagenome assembly WUUC01 (sample SAMN13675441, study PRJNA597444) | soil metagenome | isolation source: soil | place: USA: Washington | collected 2017-10 | reverse complement strand
TGTGGGTTTCGGATAAGGCAGAGTTCACCCCCAAAACAATTCAAACAAAAGAAGAACGGGCAAATCTTGTTTACGCAGTGAAGATCAGGGTGAAGAATGATGGATACCTGAAGCTGGGAATGTATGGGGAAGTGAAGTTTGACAATGCGCAAGAAGAAAAATAAGTAAATACATCCCTCACAGGTCATACGAATTGCACGGATATGAAATCAGTTGTTGTCAATGGCGTAGCTAAAACTTTCAAAGCCGGGAGGGCCTTTGTGACTGCGTTGCACGACGTGTCTTTCGAAGCTGCGAAGGGAGAACTTTTCGGTCTCATCGGTCCCGATGGCGCGGGAAAGACTACACTGTTCAGGATACTGACAACACTGATGATTGCTGACAAAGGCACGGCTACAGTCGATGGCTTCGATGTGGTGAAAGATTTCAAGGAAATAAGAAAGAGAGTTGGATATATGCCAGGAAGGTTTTCGCTATACCAGGATCTGACAGTGAGTGAGAACCTTTCGTTCTTCGCAACATTATTCAATACGTCAATCGAGGAGAACTATGACCTGGTGAAAGGCATCTATTCACAGATTGAGAAGTTTAAAGACCGAAAGGCTGGAGCATTGTCGGGCGGGATGAAACAGAAGCTTGCGTTGAGCTGCGCCCTCATTCACCGGCCATCTGTGTTGTTCCTGGATGAGCCTACAACGGGTGTAGACGCTGTTTCAAGGAAGGAGTTCTGGGAGTTGCTTCGTGAACTTCAGAAACAGGACATCACCATTATTGTCTCTACTCCTTACATGGACGAAGCCAGCCTTTGCGACCGGGTAGCGTTGATACAGGAGGGACGCATACTCGACATTGATTCACCTACGGGCATCACAAAGAAATTTGGTAAGCCACTGTGGGCTTTCAAGTCCGATGATATGTATCGGTTAATGCTGGACATCTCGGCAATGCCTGAAGTGTTGTCGTGTTATGCTTTCGGGTCGGAACATCACGTGGTGTTTCACGACTCCGGTCAATCGACCGACGAAATCTCGAAACGCCTGTCGGATAAAGGTTATGTGAATGTTCGCGTAAAACAGATCGAGCCTACAATAGAAGATTGTTTCATGCACCTCATGCGATCAGAATGAGCGACGAAAAAGTAATATCGGTAGCAGATCTCACCAAGCAGTTCGGCAGTTTCGTTGCTGTCGACCACATCACATTCGATGTGAGGAAGGGCGAGATCTTCGGATTCCTCGGAGCGAACGGTGCGGGCAAGACTACTGCTATGCGGATGCTGTGTGGGCTGTCGTTCCCTACGAGTGGTAAAGCAATGGTAGCGGGGTATGATCTCTTTAACAATGCAGAGGACATCAAGAGGAACATCGGCTATATGAGTCAGAAGTTTTCATTGTATGAAGACCTGGCGGTGAAAGAAAACATTCGGTTCTACGGTGGTATTTACGGACTTACCGACAAGCAGATCAAGACCAAGATGGAATTCCTTCTTCATCAGCTGAAGCTCGAAGACAAGGCAGGTACTCTTGTGAGATCATTGCCGCTTGGATGGAAACAAAAGCTGTCGTTTTCGGTGGCGATGTTGCATGAACCCAAGATAGTGTTCCTGGATGAACCTACGGGTGGCGTTGATCCCATCACTCGTCGGGAATTTTGGAACCTGATCTACCAGGCATCCGCGGGAGGGACCACGGTGTTTGTTACAACTCACTACATGGACGAAGCTGAGTATTGTAACCGGGTAAGCATAATGGTCGATGGACGAATCGATGCACTCGGTACTCCCGACGAGTTGAAGAAGAAATTCAATGCAGAAGATATGGGTAATGTGTTTCTCCAACTTGCACGAAAGGCAGTCAGGTCGGCAGATTAAAGTGTGGGGGAAAGCTAGTTAAAAAAATCCGTGGTGCCACGACTTAAGTGGTGCCACCACTTAGGAAAAACTGGACAAAAACGACGTCAGGAAAACCTATCGGAAGATCAAAAAAGTATGAAGCAATTTCTATTTTTTATAAAGAAGGAGTTCTTCCACTTGTGGAGGGACAAGCGCACCATGCTCATCCTTTTCGGGATGCCGCTGATGCAGATACTCATCTTTGGATTTGCATTGACCAACGAAGTGAAGAACGCCCGCATCGCCATTCTCGACAACTCGAAAGACGAGGCCACGCAGGCGATCATCCACCAACTCGAGGCCAGCAGGTATTTCGATATCCAGCAAGACGTCAGGTCGAACGCCGACCTCGAAGGAGCCTTTCGGTCGGGAAAGATAAAGATGGCAGTTGTATTCCCCGACCGGTTCCAGGAGGAGCTCCTCCATGCAAACAAGGCACCAATTCAACTTATCGGCGATGCGACAGATCCGAACGTTGCCAACACACTGATCAACTACGCTACCGCCGTGATCATGGACTACCAGGACAATCTGAAGGGTCGTGATAAGTATCCATATACCATAAACGCGGAGATCAGGATGCTATACAATCCGCAGATGAAAGGCTCGTACAACTTTGTACCTGGTGTGATGGCAATGGTGCTCATGCTCGTTTGCGCAATGATGACATCGATCTCAATCGTCCGTGAAAAGGAGATGGGCACTATGGAGGTCATTCTTGTGTCGCCCATCGTGCCGATCCGGGTCGTGATCGCGAAGATGGTCCCTTACTTCCTGCTCTCCACGATCAACATAGCCAGTATTCTACTTCTCAGCGTATTTGTACTCGACGTGCCAATACAGGGCAACCTTGCATTGCTGGTTGGTGAATGTTTGTTGTTCACGATCACGGTACTGGCGCTGGGACTATTGATCTCGTCGGTAGCGGGATCGCAGCAAACAGCCATGCTGATCTCACTCATGGGCTTGTTCCTGCCCACAGTCATGCTCAGCGGTTTCATGTTTCCCGTAGAAAACATGCCGATACCCCTACAGTTGATATCGAACATAGTTCCCGCCAAGTGGTTCTATTATATCGTGAAGAATGTGATGATCAAGGGTCTGGGGTTCACATACATCTGGAAGGAGACCCTGATACTCGTCGGTATGACGGCATTCTTTATGATAGTCAGCATCAAGAAATTTAAAACCAGGTTAGAATGAGAGTGCTCAGAATATTGCTGGAAAAAGAATTCAGGCAGGTCTTCAGAAACCCTGCAATCCTGCGGATGATATTTATCATGCCGGCGGTGCAGTTGCTGATCATGCCACTCGCTGCAGACTACGAAGTAAAGAATGTCAAGATCTGTATTGTCGACTACGATCACTCATCGTATTCTCAGCGACTCACGAACAAGATCGTTGCCAGCAACTATTTTCAATTGGTGGATTACACGGATTCATACTCAAAAGCTTTGGAAAGAGTAGAGAATGATGAGGCAGATCTCGTTTTACAAATTCCCGGTTCATTCGAACGCGAGCTGGTGAAAGAAGACGAATCGACGTTGTTTCTTGCGCTCAACGCGATCAATGGAGTTAAAGCAAACCTTGGAGGAGCATATTTGCGCAGCATTATCAGTGATTTCAATCGTGAGGTGAGGCTGGAGTGGGTACAAATCCCGAGGTTCAGCCCGATACCAATGATCGAAGTCTCTTCAGTGAACTGGTACAACCCGATGATGAACTACAGGTTCTTCATGGTGCCCGGAATTCTCGTCATCCTGGTGACAATGGCTGGAGCATTTCTCTCGGCTCTCAATATTGTGAAAGAAAAAGAAGTCGGTACCATCGAGCAGATTAACGTTACACCCATTCGCAAATACCAGTTTGTTCTTGGGAAGTTGTTGCCGTTCTGGGTATTGGGACTGATGATCCTCACGATAGGATTGATCATTTCATGGGCGTTCTACGGCATTGTGCCCGTAGGGAGCATTTTCACGATATACATTTTCGCCGCGGTGTACCTGCTTGCCGTGTTAGGACTTGGCTTGCTGGTTTCGACTTTCGCCAACACGCAACAGCAAGCCATGCTGTTGTCATTCTTTATGATGATGATCTTCATTTTGCTGGGAGGACTTTATACATCAATAGACGGCATGCCAGGGTGGGCACAGACGTTTACGAAGTTCAATCCGGTTGCGTATTTCATTGAAGTGATGAGAATGGTCGTATTGAAAGGCAGCGGTTTGTACGACATCCGAAGTCACCTCGCAATCGTATTCCTGTTTGGCGTTGTATTGAATTCGTTTGCGATCTGGAACTACCGGAAGCGCGTTTGATTGTTCATTATTGTTCAGTCAAACTGTTCATTTTTCAACAGTCTGGATGAGAAAACCTTCGAAATTCCGCAGAATCCAAAACTGAACAATTTTTGTTAGGTAGGACGGAAATCCTGGCCGCCGTGAAAACTTCATCCCTCTTCCTGATCGTACTTGTGGTGTTTACATTTCCAATCTGGATTGGGATCGCCGGGGGAATATTTGGACTCATCTTCGGATTGATCGGCGGTTTGTTTGGCCTCATTGGAGCCATCTTCGGTGGTATCTTCGGTCTGATCGGTTCAATCTTCGGCGGTATTTTCGGATGGCATGATCACTGGGATGGCTGGGGCCACTGGCATCACCACTCACATGGGGGCTTTTGGATTGTTGTTATCATCATCGCATTCGCGCTCGCGCTGCGTTCACGCTCGAAACAAACCAAATAAATTTAAGATTTAAGAATTAAGAATTATGATTTAGGGAGCTTCGGAGAAAGCAAGCAGTTCGTTTTAACTCTCAATCAAATCTTAAATCTTAATTCATAAATCTTAAATTTTAAAATAGGTCTACCTTTGCAGACAAAAGATAAAGCAAGTTATGGCATGGATCTACCTGGTTATTGCGGGCATGTTTGAGATCGGATTTACGACAAGCCTAAAGATGTCCAACAACTTCACGGTCGGCAAGTGGACAATCGCGTTCTTCATCTGCATCACACTAAGCTTTCAGTTTCTGAACTCAGCCATCAAGACAATACCACTCGGAACAGCTTATGCAGTATGGACCGGGATTGGTGCAGTGGGAACGGCGCTCGTAGGAATATTCTTCTTTAACGAGCCGTCGTACTTTTTGAGAATTTTCTTTATTTTCCTTTTGATCGGATCGATCATCGGTCTGAAACTCGTCAGTTGAGTTTCAATTCTGTTCTGAAACCCATGATGTGATTCCTCAGTGCCTGGCCGAGGGTTTCGTCGGCGTCCCATTTTGTTCCAAGGAAGACATTGCCAGACCGAACGTGTTTGATGTAAAATTTGTAGATAGGCTGTTCGGCTGAGATCGATTTCACTTGCGGAGACCCATTGGGATACGTAACAGATCCATAGGCTGTCGCGGGATTCTTAGTCATGTCGTATCCCAAAAGCTCTCTTGCGGATTTACCATTCAGGGTTACGTACAGCAACACATACTGAAACCCTTGCTTCACCAGGTCTTTTTCATCAGCGGGCATCTGAACGACGTTGTACTTCTCAGGGTATGGATAGATCTTCTTAAACAAAGTGTCGACCTCGGCCTGCAGGGCTGCATCGGGAAGTTTTGGAATAGCGAGCTTATCAACCTTAAGATCTATCGGGAACAATTCAGAGCGCCGGCCGGCAATGATCTGTACATTGATGTCCATCTCGGGGATATCGTTGATAAGAAAGTTCTGTTTCTTTTCACGAAGCCATGAGTCACGATATATTCTTACAAGCATATCTTCAAGCCTGCGGTCGGAAACTTTCCAGGCGATTTGAGCCGGTGTTACAAACTGCATGGTATTGTTGAATTCCGTCGCGTAGAAATTGTATCCTTCGTTTGACTTTGTGAGCAACAAAAGGAAACGGACTTCACGTGTGGTGAAATAAGCAGAGTAAGCTCGTTCGGCATCCACGCCGGCGAGAACCTTATTGACATCTACATAGAAATCAGCGTCGATGCCGATCTGCTGGAAGGAACCCTGGATCCGGGTGAGTTCATCGATCGTATAACCGTCACCGAAAAGGACCAGTGATCTTGAGGAAAGTAATCCGGCGGGGGCGGTTTCGGAGGTTTTCAGTTGAGTGATAAGGCGATCCTGTGCCTGGCTGCCAATGGGCAGAAGGATGAGAAAAACGAGTATTCCGGGCAGAAAACGGATCATTTCGACTGCAATAATAAATGGATCGCCGGTCTAAAACGAATGAGACTGCCGGGTATTTCACAGCCCTATAAAAACCCCTTCGTCGTCTTCTCTTACCGGGTAAGTTAAAAGGTCGCGGGAACGTTCATCAGACTCACGACCAGTCTTCAGGTTGAATCGATATCCATGCCACGGGCAGATGACTTCGCCGAGATAATTGATCGTGCCTTTGCTCAGTGACTCCCCGTTGTGTGAACACTTGTCTTCTATGGCGAGGAGTTTTTCGTTGTGGAGCACAAGGCAGATCTGCCTGTCACCGATGACGACCAACTGTGGCCGATCGTTCGTCAGCACCTTTCGCGCGGAAGCGGAGTCCGGAAAAATTTTTATCCAATCCATGATCTGCGAGCAAAGGTATAGCCTTATCTTCTGACCGAAAACCTGAACTTATGAAGAGGCCTTATCCTTTATTCTTTCTGTTATTTATTACATCGTTTTCGTTTGCCCAGGTAAGTTCAAAGCTACAGGCAAAAATCGATCAGCAAGCTTCCGACATCGAGACGCAGGTAATCGAGTGGAGGAGATACTTCCACCAGCATCCTGAGCTTTCGAACCGTGAAGTAAAAACCGGAGAGAAGATCGCTGAACTGCTGAGATCCTTCGGCATTGAAGTTAAACATCCGGTTGCAAAGACAGGCGTTGTCGGTATACTTAAAGGTGGGCAACCGGGACCCGTGGTAGCGTTGCGTGCTGATATCGATGCACTGCCGGTAACTGAGAGGAACAGCCTTCCTTTCGCATCAAAGGAAAGATCGACGTTCAACGGGCAGGAGACGGGGGTGATGCATGCTTGCGGGCACGACTCACACATGGCAATATTGCTTGGCGTGGCGCAGATCATGGCGAAGAACAAATCGGACATCAAGGGCACGGTGAAGTTCCTGTTTCAGCCAGCGGAAGAAGGACCGCCCGCCGGTGAGGAAGGTGGTGCGCGGTTGATGCTTAAGGAAGGTGTTTTTGAAAACCCGAAAGTTGACGTGGTGTTTGGCTTGCACATTCAATCTCTTGTGCCAGTAGGAACGATCAACTACAGGCCGGGAGCGTTCATGGCCAGCCCCGGTGGTTTTACGATCAAGGTAAAGGGCAAGCAGGCACATGGAGCAACCCCGTGGGATGGAATCGATCCTGTAGTTATATCGAGCCAGATTGTTCTTGGTCTTCAGACGATCGTGAGCAGGCAAACCGAATTGACGAAACTTCCGGCAATCCTTACGATTGGTACTTTACACGCGGGCATTCGCAGTAACATTATCCCTGAAGAGGCAACGATGTCGGGAACGACAAGAACATTCGATCTCGGGATGCAAAAAATACTTCACGACAAGATTATTCTTACAGCAACACAAATAGCGGAGAGTGCGGGAGCGACTGCGGAGGTGAGTATCACCGGTGGATACCCGCCGACATACAACGATCCTTCGTTGACTGAGAGGATGGCGCCGAGTCTTAAAAAGGCAGCTGGTGACAAGAATGTATTTCTTGTAAACCCGGTGACGATGGCAGAAGATTTTTCGGCATACCAGGAAAAGGTACCGGGGCTGTTCTTTTTTTTAGGCGCTTACAATCCTGAAGCGAAGTTTGAAACCCAGCCGGTCCATCATACGCCCGATTTTATGATCGACGAACGCGCTTTCAAACTTGGAGTGAAAGCTATGTTGAACCTTACGTTCGATTATATGTACGCGAAGCAGTAATGGAAAATCAGGGGTTATGTCCTTGATTACTTGCATGCGACACCGCGGATATATGAGGGTTACTTTCGTACCGATGTGCTGGTGGTACAACGTCCTATTTTCTGCAACTCTTGGTGTCATCGACACGTTCGGAAAACAGCATACTAATAAAAAAATAAACACGTCCGAAACGACTTTGGACGTGTCTTTATTTGCAGCTGGCCTGTACTTCGTGGTCATCACTGACGGAGTACAAACCCACTACCGGAAATTTATCAGGCAATAAACCTGGCGGCGACGTTAAAAAGGATCACACCCAACGTCACTACTCCCAGGAATATCCAAAATGCAAATCTTTTCATAACTCATTCAATTTTGGTGATACAGGTAATAAAGACTGGCTTGCCAGCCATACATATGTCGGCTCCGTTTACCTCGTTGTATGCGATCTTTACTTTGTCGCCGGCAGTGAGAGTAAAGTAATACAGCGGGTCGTCTTCCCTTTTCGGAACCTGGAAATACTGCCTTCTTTCAGGATTAAGACGGGTGCCATCTTCCAGCACTAACATCATCCCGCACCCGTCCAATCCCGTGAAGTCAGTAACAGTAGCAATTTCATTACAGCCAACAGGAACGTAGTCGCCAACCTTCTCGGATCCCCCACACTTAAACAAACTTGTCAACAGCACGGCAGCGATAACGAACGTCTTCATTTATGAGATTCCTCTGTATTCTTCTGTTAGACACCCGTTGACCGCCTTTGGTTGGAAATGCATATATTCAGTCACATAATTCATCCCTAACCCTAAACTTAACCTGATGAAACTTTTTATTATGGCCATGTGCGTGGCCATTTCTTTTTCTACCGCGGCGCAAAAACAGAAAGGAAATACGAATAAACAGGCGGTGATCCTGTCAGTTGACAAACATCAAGCCGAATTGGTCAATTTAAGCGATCAGGTGTGGGCCTTCGCCGAGACGGCTTTAAACGAACACCAGTCGTCGAAAGTACTGGCTGACTATGCGGAAGCACAGGGCTTCAAGGTGACGCGAGGTGTGGCTGGCATGCCAACTGCATTTATTGCGGAATACGGTTCGGGAAAGCCAGTGATTGGAATCATGGGCGAATACGACGCCCTTCCAGGCATTTCCCAAAAAGCACAACCCACGCGTGATCCCCTGGCCGAAGGCGCTGGTGGTCATGGTTGTGGCCATAATCTCTTCGGAGCCGGAAGTCTTGGCGCTGCCGTCGCAATCAAAGAACAAATGCAAGCCGGAAAAATCAAAGGAACGATCAGGTTCTATGGAACCCCTGCGGAAGAATCAGTGGGTGGAAAAATATACATGGCTCGCGAGGGTCTATTCAACGACCTGGATGTTTGTCTCGACTGGCATCCCGATACCGAGATCGCTGCAAGTACACAGAGTTCACAGGCCATGGTAGATTTTATAGTTGAGTTCAAAGGTAAAGCAGCCCACGCAGCAGCCGACCCATGGAATGGCCGAAGTGCTGTCGATGGACTTGAAGCATTTACCGATGGAGTGAACATGCTTCGCGAACACGTTCGCCCTTCTGTGCGCATGCATTATGCGATCAAAGCAGGTGGCGATGTTCCCAATGTCGTTCCAGAATATGCCAAGGTGTGGATGTGGGTCCGTGATAGTAAGAGATCAGGTGTGGAGGATGTTTTCGCACGCGTAAAAGAGATCGCACAAGGCGCCGCGATGATCGCCGGTGTAGAAAGTAAGATCACTATTCAAACAGGCGACTACGAATTGCTGGTGAACCGTAAAGGAGCTGAAGCACTACAAAAGAACCTCGAGTTCCTCGGACCAATCGTCTACACACCTGAAGAGATTGCCTTCGCGAAAAAGATACAGGAAGTTCAGGGCGGCAAACAGACCGGGCTCGACGGAACAATACACGCGTTGAAAGAAACAGCAGAGCACCCGGCCGGTGGCTCAACTGATGTTGGTGATATAAGTTGGATTGTTCCTGAGGTCACACTCGTTGCAACAACTGCTCCCGCAAACACTGCATGGCATGGATGGTCGGTTGTGGCCTGCGGCGGAATGTCTATCGGTCACAAGGGTATGGTGCTTGCCGCGAAATCATTGGGCATGACGATGGTTGATCTCTTCGAGAATGAGCAACTAAGAAAAGATATTCGCGCAGAGTTTGAACAGCGGAGAGCCGGCCATGTTTATAAAGCCTACATCCCGGCTGGACCGCCGCCTATTCCAACAGCGAAATAGGTTCACGCAAAGGCGCAAAGAAATCACACGCAAAGAAATGCAAAGCACTGTCTTGCACTTCTCGCATGCATTTCTTTGCGTGCATTCCTTTGCGTCCTCGCATCAAATGAGGGGCAAGCTTTGCGTGAACTTTTCTTAAGCTAGTTTACCAGTAAGTGGCGTCCTCTGTTCAGCCGTGTTCGGATTTCCTTTCGACACACTGTTGAGGAATGTCAGCGTAACCTGGTCGCCCTCGAATACAAATGTGAAATTGTCGCTGTGGGTGGTTTCAATGTAACGCAACTGTACCCACAGTGTCTTTTCATCTACCCACGTAGCGGCTGCGGCAAGTTGTGTGGTCACAGGTTGTCGTCCCTGCATGGTAAACAATCCTTCGGTCTTGAAATCTTTTGTGACCAACCACCTGTTCATGCCAACTTTGATCGATGTCTTTGATTTTTCATCTTTAAAAGTGATCGTGCTATCGCTGCCGGAAGGAGTGAAGGAAACTGTTTTCAGTTTAAATGTATTATCGGCGAGCGCAAACTTCTTTCCAGATAGCTTCGCAGCGATAGGTGACGTCGCGTTTTGTTTCGGAACCGCGAGTGCAAGGGCTTTAAGTTTTACCGGAAGGTCTATTCGTGCCTGCTGCTCATTCGGAGCATTTGCTTGAACCGCCGGGATCAGATGTTCCCACACCAGCTTCATCGATGCCTGCAGGTCGAAGCTTTCCGCAGTAATCGCAACAACCATATCCTGTTCAGGCATTATCATACAGAACTGACCGAATGCGCCATCGCCACGGACTGCATTGTGCGTGCATCTCCAGAACTGGAATCCATAACCTTGCGCCCAATCATTTTCGGTGTTAGGCCTCGAAGGATTCTTTGGAGCGTTGTCTA
>WUUC01123361.1_pt1 | contig 10940 bp, 11 predicted proteins | sample 6278441 | NCBI WGS metagenome assembly WUUC01 (sample SAMN13675441, study PRJNA597444) | soil metagenome | isolation source: soil | place: USA: Washington | collected 2017-10 | reverse complement strand
GCGTAACTCCTATAAATAAAAGCATTTAGTTCGGATTTATTCTCTAATTGCGCTTTAACTCAACAAGAATTTTTTTCTACCTAGGAAAATTCAAAAGTTCGTAGCAGGAGCTCCAATTGATCTAAATTTATCTCGAACTTGAGTCTAAAATATTGGCCTAATATGGATATGGAATCGGGGCTAAGAATTAATAGCAGAGCAAAAAAAGTCTAAAACATCATACGCAAACCCTTCGAATTCAATATAATACGCATTATAGATCACCATCTCTTTCATTCAACTTGATAAAAATATTACCTAAAGGTAAGATTTTAGATAAATGGAGACCAACATGAGTCATAATGTTCAATCAAGCTTACCTAATGGGAATCAAGACCTCATTCATTTATTCTGCAGAGGTCAGTTCTTTAAGAAGCGTCTAGATTACTATGCTAGCTCTCCCCACAGCAAAAAGATAGCTGATTTTTTGAATCAGAAAATTAAGCATACGAAGGACCTTCCTTTTACCTATCGCATTCTTAATCATTGGGAAGAGAAGAAGCTAATTGATAGTGAACGTCCGGATGACAAAGGATGGAGGCGTTTTAGTATTATGGATCAGGTCTGGCTCTTGGTCATTCAAAACTTAAGAGATTTTGGAATGCCGTTAGAGAAAATCCAACCGATAAAGAGTTTATTTACCCAACCAATTGATCAAACTTATTCTTTTCCTTTAATGGAATACTATGTGATGTGTGCTTTGGCCTTACTAGAGCCTGTCTTCTTGATTGTATCTCAAAATGGAGATGCACTTCCTTTAACCTATGAGGAATATAAGCCCGCCTTAAAATGGGTATCTCTTAGCCATCACTTACAGATTAACATCAATGAACTTTTAAAGCAGATTTTACCGGGAGAAAAACTCGATCCTCACTTTGATGTAGATATCGCTCTTACTCCAGAAGAAATTGATGTGCTTCTTATGCTGCGCAATCAAGAATTTGAAATGATCAGTATAAAGCAGCAAAAAGGAAAAGTAGAGCTTATTGAAGGCACTAAGTCGGTGCCTGTAAAGAAACAATTAGGGAAAATGCTGCAGGAGCAGAAATATAGTGAAATTAATATTCAACAAAAGGAAGGGCATATTGTTGCCATTAAGCAGACAATTAAAGTAAAGCCCACACGCTAGAGCGCTACGGTACGAAGCCGAGCTTGTAAAAGAAAAGAGATGCTTCCATTGAATGCCTCAAAGAAGCGCTTAAAATTTACGAGCACTTATGCTTTCAGTAGAAAAATGCCAACAAATTTTAAACCAGAATGGCAAAAAGTTTACCTTAGAAGAAGTTAAGAAGATTAGAGACTTATGCTATCAGTTAAGCGAGCGAGAATATGAAATTTATAAGCAACGGCGAAAAAAGGGCCGTGATTTATACAAGAGTGTCCACAGATGATCAAGCCGAGTTTGGCTACAGTTTAGCTCATCAAGAAGAAGTGCTAAGAAAAGAGTGTGAAAAACGAAATGTCACTATTGTCAAGCATTTTCAAGATGATGGCTACTCAGCTAAAACATTTAAGAGGCCAGCTTTTAAGCAGCTGCTTGAATTTGTCAAAAATCGGAAAAATCATATCCAATATTTGTATGTTGTTAGATGGGACCGCTTTTCTCGCTTTACAGAAGATTCTTATCGAATGATTGGAGAGCTTCGAACATATGGCGTGGATGTCAAATGTTTAGAAGAGCAATTTGATTCTAACGACCCCGCCTCTGTTATTTTAAGAGCGATTAAGCTAGCAGAGCCTGAAATGGATAATCGCCGTCGTGCTTTAAATACGAAGATGGGCATTCGCCGTTCTTTAAAAGAAGGACGTTTTGGATGCGGCACTCCTCCTAAAGGCTATTGTTGGATCCGTGATCAACGAAATAAACCTTTAATTACTCCAGGTTGCGATTCTATCCTAGTTAAAGAGGCTTTTGAGCTTTATGCGACTGGATTATATAGCGTTGAAGGAGTCAGAAAAATCATTGTTGAAAAAGGATTAAAGATTAGTAAGTCACAATTTTATTTACTTCTTAAAAATCCTATTTATATGGGCAAAATCGTTGTCCCAGCTACTGAACAAGAAGAAGAGCAAATCGTAGAAGGGCTTCATCAACCGCTTATTTCAGAAGAATTATTTTGGCATGTCCAACAACTTTTGAAGAAAGTGAAACAAAAAAATCTGGCCCGCTCTAAGAAAGAACTATTTAAAGAAGAATTGCCCCTACGAGGCATGCTTAAGTGCCCTATATGTGAGAACATGTGGACAGGCAGCCAATCTAAAGGAAGAAGCAAAGGTTATTTATATTATCACTGCCAAAAAGGCTGCAAGCAGCGAGTAAGAGCAGAGGAAGCTAATCAAGCTTTTTTAACATATTTAAAATCTTTTCAGCCATTTCCCGAAGTAGTGGATCTCTACCTAACTATTTTAGAAGATACCTTTCGCTTAAAAGAAGGTGATATAAAAGATCAATGCCGTCAGCTTAAACAGCAGTGCCAAGAATTGGAAGTTAAATTACTTAACATCGATGAAATGTTTATTAGCCAAAAACTAGAAGCCGACTCTTATCATCGCCTAAAGAAAGCGACTAAAGAAAACTTAGGCCTACTTAATATAAAAATAAACGAGTTAGAACAAACAGATTCTAACTTTGTGAAACATTGCCGCTATGGGTTATTTTTACTAACTCATCTTGATCTTTATTATGAAGAAACTTCGACAGAAATTAAGCAAAAATTGCTCGGTTCGATTTTCCCCGAAAAATTGGTTTTTGAGAATGGAAAATATCGAACCACAAAGATAAACGAAGCAATAGCCCTTATAAGCGGTTATAAGAAGGAATTTGATGTAAAAAACGAAGGACAGACCATCGCAATTGATAATCTGTCCTATGATGTGCCCAGGATAGGACTCGAACCTACACACCTCTCGGCACCAGAACCTAAATCTGGCGTGTCTACCAATTTCACCACCTGGGCTTAATAAGCTCTCTTCTAAGATATAAACCCTAGTTCTTTTTGTCAATAAAATTAGCACGTTGAAATTAACTCATATTTTAAATAAGCTTAACGTAATCTTTAATTCAATTTGATATTTTCAAATAAATTTACACAGTTAGATTATGATAAAACTTTTCTTGTATCTTTTTGTTACACTTCAATTATGCATAGAACCTTTATCGGTCAAAACAGAGAAGCTCTGCCAAATAGCGCCAGAATCCCCTCTAAATAAAGTTGTAGAGTATCCTGCCATTGAACTTGTTTTACAGAATGATTTAAAAGTTTATTTAAAAAAAACAGAATATGAAAAAGGTCACTATGTTTTTCAACTGTTCGCAATGGGAGGCTACGCAGCCTTTCCAGTAGAAGACCGATCAGTTGCCATCTTAGCACCTGATATTGCTTGGGAATCTGGTTTAGGTCATCAAACAGCCGATCAACTTTCCATTGCGCTTTATCAGCAATCCATTGAAATAGAGACAAAAATTCAGCCATTTGACAGACAAATTGAAGTGTATGCTCCTACGGCTAAACTCATTGAAGGTTTGCAATTAGTTCACCGTCTATTTAGAGAGCCTAAATTTACGTTAGAAGGATTGAAAAAAGCGACTGCCAAACATCAAGAAAATTTAATGGTCAAAAGTCAACAAATCAATGCCCAACAAATTTTTCTCAATATTAACACTCAAAATTGGGATCTTTATCAGCCTCTAGATTTAAATGAACTTAAAAATATTCAACTTGAGCATGCTCAAGCTATTTTTAAACAATGTTTTTCTAATCCAAAAGATTTCGTGTTGGTCATGGTAGGAGATTTTGAATTAGATGACACGATTCCCTTGCTCGAACATTATTTAGGATCCATTCCGATTCAGGAAGTAAAGACTTTAGTCAATCCCAACCCTCCTGAATTTCCTGAAGGGATCACAAAGAAAACATTTTTTGGATTTTCCCGTTATAAAAAACCTCTTACTCATTTGACCTTTCCTATTCCAACCCATATGACGGAAGAAAAAACAGAAATCATCGATTTAATCTGTCGCTTAACAAAAAATCGATTGCTTAAAACTTTCCGTCAAGTTTACGACTCAAAAAAGAAACTGGAAGTGAATTATGAATTTCCTTTTTTCCCTCAATTAGATAAATCTTGGTTAACAATTGAATTCTCGAGTCTTTCTCATGAAACTCCGGAAATTACTCAACTTATTTTAACGACTCTACAAGAACTCAAGGAAGAAGGGCCTTCTCAAGAAGAAATTGAAGAACTTCGTGAGCAATTAAATGAACGAACAACCGATCTTGAAGAAAACACTTATCTTCTATCTGTTTTGGCAAATTATCATCGAGCAGATTGGAATTTACACAATGTCCATTCTAAGAAAAAAGATTCCATCTTGCTAGAAAAAGAATTTATCAAAAATGCTCTTAACATGTATCTTAAAATTGATCAATACTCCATGATTTCCTTATATCCTTAAATAGACGCATTACAAAAGACGAATTTTGAGCTGTATATGCCTATTTCTCCTGCCGCAATTGGAATTGTCTTTGATGAAAATCATTCACAAATTCTTTTGATCAAACGGAAAGATATTCCCGTTTGGGTCTTACCTGGAGGTGGAATTGAACCTCATGAAACAGATGAACAAGCAGTCATTCGCGAAATTTTGGAAGAAACAGGCCTACATGTGAAAATTGCGAGAAAATGTGCTGAGTATACACCAATTAATCGACTTACAGCATTAACCTCTGTGTTTATTTGCCAGATTGAAAAAGGAGAGTTGATGGTATCCAATGAAACATCGGATATTCAATTTTGTCCACTCGATCAACTCCCCTCTTTATTTTTTGATCTTCACCAAGATTGGCTCCGCGATGCCATGACACATTCCTCATTTATAAGAAAGCCTTTGGCGAAGATGACCTATTGGCACGCCCTAAAGTACTTTCTTAAACATCCTTGGCTTGTTTGTCGTTATGCCATCACTCGTTGGCGTTCAAAGTAAAATCCTTTTTACTTTCTAATGATGAGGATGGGACTCATCATTTTTTTCATGAGAAGAGGGGTCTTTGGTTTCTTGCAGAGCTTGTTTTTGTTTTTCTACCCACTTCTTTAATTTGATTTGTTCCATTTTGCATTCATATCCTTCAATGTGGAACATCAATTTAAATTTCTCCCACTCTTCATAAAAATCATTGACTGGGCCTAATCCAACTCCTTGCTTAATAAGCACTAATAAAAACAACAATTTATGGGCACTTTCAATCCTTTTAGGAGTGTCTTCTTCACCGGGTTTAATTTTTTGCTGTAAAAAATAGGTCATGATCAAATGAGCTGTTTCATTGGCTAGATTTTCCTTCTGCACAACCCAGCGAATAAATTCATTTCGATCTTGAATTGTTGTAAAGTGATTATCTTCCATCACACTAATCCCCTTTACAACGGTTTCAACAAATTGATCAATCTGATCATAAACCATATCATCATGGTAGATTCCACAAGGCATCTGACAATGAGCATCAATAGAGCTTTGAAAAAAACTAAACAGGATAAGAGTCGAAAACCATAAACGCTTCATTATATACCTCTAAATGATTGATTCTTGAAAAGAATTTTTGTACTATACATGTTCAATATTATACAATTTTTTATTATGAATAAAATCCTAATTGAACATCTAGTGATCCGATCATGGTGGGTGATTGCTTTCCTCATCTTATGCTTAATTTTTTATGAAAAAGGATTGAAAAGTCGGGAAATTCTTTACCGACAACTTTATGAACAACAGCTCTTTTTAAAATGGGAAAAACATCAGGCATTAAACATGCAAAAGCATTTAGAATCACAGATCAATAGTCAAAGCGACTTCGCTTCAATCCAACTAACCTTAATGAAAAAGTTAGGAGTAGCTCCTGAAGGATATCAAAAGGTTTATTTTTCAACTGATTGATGACGGATATAACGGAGTTGTTGAACTGTCTTAGTAAGAATCGTAATGCTTCGATCAATTTCTTCTTGAGTCGTAAAACGACTAATCGATAATCGAATAGAGGATCGAGCTTGTTCAAAAGACATTCCCATATTCAGTAAAATGCGAGATGGCTCTAAGGCTCCAGATGAGCAAGCAGAGCCATGACTCACAGAAAGCCCTTCCATATCTAAAGTCACAAGTAAAGATTCTCCATCTACTCCTAAAAAGGACAGATTGGTTGTGTTGGCCACACGTTCTCCCTCTCCATTGATCACGACGTCTTTGATCTGTTCTAGAATCCCTTGCTCAAGTCGGTTTCGCATTTGCAATAGATGAGTTGTGATTTTATCTTGCTCAGTTTGGAGAATTTCTATTGCTTTTGCTAAACCCGCAATACCAGGCAAATTCTCTGTCCCAGCTCTCCTCTGAAACTCTTGATTTCCTCCCAAGAATAAAGGAGAGAGCTTATAACCTCTTCGACAAAAGGCAACCCCAATTCCTTTCGGAGCATGGCATTTATGACCGCTAAAAAACATGGCAGTGACTCCTTGAGGAATGGAAAAAGGCTCTTTTCCTAATAGGGAGACTCCATCAACAACAAAAGGAATATTTGCCTCTTTTGCAATCGCAGCAATTGCCTCCCAATCTGTTTTGACACCAGTTTCGTTATTGACAGCCATCAGTGTAATCAAACGGGTGGAAGAGGTGAGCGCTGCTTTAACAGCTTCTGGCTGAACAGCTCCTCGTAATCCAACCGGTAAAAAACAGACTTCGCAACCTCTTTTTTGCAATTCTAATACTGTTTCATGCACACAAGCATGTTCAGCATTTGACGTCACAATCTGTCCTCCGTAATTTCCTTGCAAAAAACCATGTAAAAACAGGGTAGCCCCTTCTGTGCCACTGGAAGTAAAAACAAGTTCGCTTGGAGAAACATGCAAAAACTGAGCAATGATTTGTCGATAGTGATTTAAACGTTGACGTGCCTGTTGACCCTGAGTATGAATACTGGATGGATTACCCTCTTCTTTTAACTCCCGAATGACTGCTTCTAAAACACTTGGATCTAATCTTGTTGTGGCATTATGGTCGAGATAGATTCTTTGATTCATCTTCATCCTGAATTTTGACAATAAGGACTGTTACATTGTCATAACCTCCCTTTTTCTTCGCAACTTTCACCAGTTCTTTAGCCAATTCTTTGTCGGGGTTACGAGTTAAAACATGGCGCATTTCTTCTTCCGATAAAAGATCTGATAAGCCATCTGTACACATTAACAGTATATCCCCTGCTTGTAAATTGCTTACTTGAACAGTTGGTTCCACAAAAGGTTCTGTTCCGATTGCCCTTGTGATTATATTCTTGTATAAGAAATCTTCCGCTTGTTGCGCATTGATCTGACCTAAATCCATTAATTCACGTAATAGAGAATGATCATGAGTAAGTTGCTCAATTTGATTATCACGTAGACGGTAAATTCGGCTATCTCCCACATGTCCATACAGAAGTCCATCTGGATGAACATAAACACAACACAACGTTGTTCCCATTCCCTTTAATTTCTCATGGGTGAATGCCATTTGAAAAATGATGTCATTGACTTCTTGAATGGCTTGAAAAAGATAAAATTGTAGGTCAGACAATCTCGAACTTTTAACTAACGACTTTTGAAAAATTTTACATAGATGCTCCACAGCCTCTTTTGCAGCAATTTCTCCAGCTTGATGACCCCCCATTCCATCTGCTATAACAAAAAAGTGCTCTTTTGTTAATTGTTTCCAATAATCTTCATTGTTCTCACGAACAAGTCCAACATCTGAAAAAGCACTAGAGACCACTTTATACGGCATTAGTCTAATGACCATAGCATTAAAAGGATTTTATTCATAAATTCTTGATTATCAAGACGAATCTTAACTCAAAGATTCAATCAATTAATAAAATTAAATCTAATTTAACAAATCTTTATTTATTTTACCACTTCTTAGGCAATAAAAACGACTAAAAACGACTGAATTTAAAAACTCTCTAAGAGTCTATTGAAAAAGTGCCCTGATCATGTTTTGTCAACAGTTTTTAAGGTCGGACAATCCGTCCCATCATTAAAAGAGTCTTTGTTCTTTGATCAATTATAAAAAATAAAAAGGGATGATCCGCAATAAAATCATAAGGAGTTGTTGGATCTATGTCCTTGACTGTTTTTGGATGAAGAAGAGCCCCACTGACTTCACTTCCTTTTTCATCAATTCTCAATGAAGCCTTATGAACAATTGTATTTAAATAAATTTTTTTTGATCCTGTAAAACCTGAAAAATCGGCTTCTGGAGTAAATGGGATTGACATTCCTAGATGAATCAAAAATGGATTTAAATCCAAACGGCTTTCAACTTTAAATTTAGGAAGTGCTAAATTCACTAAACGCTCAGTTGCCTGCTCAAGCCACTGTTTCCAATTTTCATATGTCAATAATTCTTCTATTTGTTCCAGTGTTGTCTGGTTTTTTGGAAGCATAATTAAAAGAGCAAGTTTCGGTCCTTTCTCTGTTTGATTTAAAAAAGGAACTTGAATGAGATCAAATTTTTCTTGCACAGATAAAAGGAAAGGGGCAGTCACCTTCATCAAATCTATCCGTAGAGTTTTTCCTTGGCTTAATTGAAATAACGTTCGAACAGTTTGTTTAAGATCAAAAGGTTGAGTCCATTGTCCTTTCATCCACATCCCACTAGTGATCAAAAATTGCGTATCGGAGGAAAGATCTTGATTATGAAGCACGAAATTAAGACGATTATGAGACCGTTGCGAAACCCATTGATTAATTGTTTTAAGGGATTGGTTCAATTCTTCTGAGAAATTGACAAATTGAGGAAGCATTTGGAAATCTCGCTGCATTAAGATTTCAATAGCAGGCATGATTTTTAAACCTTCTTGAAACCATAAGGCATTCACTAAAAAAAGCTGCCCCTCATTTCTATTACCTATTGTCAACAAATGATCGTTAAGATCGCCGGTGACAGAAGTTAAGGAAGTAGAATAACGAATGACATTTTGCAATTGAGCTAATGTGCCATGCTTAGCTCCGAGTGCCACCATGATTAAGGCTGTGGACACGCTATAAGGAGAAAAAATTAAATTCTCTCTTTGCTTTCGTAAAGGTCTATATAAGTCAAAGGCGAATCGAGTATAACCTTGTAAAACCAAATTGAAGTGATTAGAGGAAGACCACTCGACGACTTGATTTCGAATTTGTTCTTGTAATTCTGTGATTTTTTGCCCACATACATGATAAGGGCAAATCAGAATCCATTGTAATAATCCCATCCACACAAAACGCATAGACTTTTCCTTTATATTAACAATAAAATACTCATGCCGTTAAATACGGCATGTAAGCCAATAGAAGCCCATAAGGAACGTTGACGTTCGTATAGGAACCCCAAAAAACAAGAGAGTAAAAAGATGGCAAAGAACAGTTCGATATTTGTCAGACCTTGTTCTGAAGAAAAATGAAATAAAGCAAACACAAGAGAAGTTAATAGGATCGCTAACCAACTTCGTTGAGTTTTATACTTAAGCCAAGATTGTAAAAGACCTCGAAATAAGATTTCTTCTGTAAAAGGAACTAAAGTAACAATGGCAATCGATAAAAGAGAAAATTGCCACCATTCAGCACGGAGATCTTTTAATTGGCGAACAGCCACTTGTTCGATTGGAAGCTCTTGAAAAATGAGAATGACAATCATTGCAACAAATTGAGTCACTGTTAACATAAAAGGATAGGCGATAAACCAACTAGCCCCTCCAAAAGTGGCTTGTTGGTACCAAGGCTTTTGTCCTAGAATGAGTTGACGCTGGTCAGCTTTTACATTATAAAACACTCGTACAACAATTAAAAAACTCCCTAGAATCCAGAACAAACTGGTCCAATCTGGAGCTAATTTCAAAGCTTTACCCATTTGGGTCACATCTAATCCCTCTTTAAGAGCCCACATAGTCCCCACTAAAATGGGAAGAATAACAATATTTGTTATGATAAAAAAGAGAAAAGCCTCAAATACCGTTATTCCTCGTACATGAGGAGAAAATGAATCCTGAGGAAGATGAAAAAATCCTCGTCGCCACGCAATCCAACCTACCCATAAACTTAAAATAAAGGATACAACAAATAATTGAAGTCGTTCAATGAATTGGGACGCAAGATTTAAATTCTCTTCCATGTCTTTCTCTTGCAAGTTGAGAAAAATTCTTTTTTATACTATAGATCATCTTCAATACATATAGAAAGGATCAAGATGGCTCATTCTCGTCTTCATATCATGAATGATGAACAGACACAAGCGCAACCTCCTTCATCTCTTGTTTCAAATGCGTCTAGATTAGCACGCAAAAAAGAGATGCAGGCCAAATTTGAGCGCTTATGGCTTCTGCATCCAGAAAAGTTTAATCCTTTACGGAATTGCATGCAACGTGAACGACTAGAACGAACATGGCAACTTTTAAATCAGCATGTTGCATTAGAAGAAAAAAAAATCGTGGATATTGGATGTGCAGCAGGCGTGTTTTCAAGGCGATTAAGAGATGCTAAAGCCTCTATCATAGCAGTAGATATTGCAGAAAACGCATTAAAATACTTGCGTCAACATCCTATGCACCGTATAGAAGCATGTCAAGAAGCGATGCCCTGCACTTCCTTACCTGATGAAGCGTTTGACATCGTCGTGTGTACCGAGCTCATTGCCGAACTTCCGCGAGAAGACTATCGATTATTTTTTGCAGAGCTGTCGCGCTTAGTTAAACAGGATGGTGTGATGATTTGTTCAAGTCCGATTGATATTTATTATAGTGAAGATGGAGCTCAAAAATTATTGAATTTAGCAAGTACAGAGCTTGAAATCATCCAATCTATCTACAGTTATCATGCCCTTTATTTACGTTTAATGGATTGTTGTGAAG
>WUUC01115860.1_pt1 | contig 10940 bp, 7 predicted proteins | sample 6278441 | NCBI WGS metagenome assembly WUUC01 (sample SAMN13675441, study PRJNA597444) | soil metagenome | isolation source: soil | place: USA: Washington | collected 2017-10 | reverse complement strand
TGCCCCACCATCATGACTGCTTCAATCATCAATCCGCTCGCCACCCGCAAGCTTGGCAAGTCGCCGCTCTCCGTCACCCAGCTCGGCATTGGTACTGCCCCGCTCGGGGATCTCTACCAACGCGTGCCCGAAGCGGACGCGCGCGGCATGCTCGAGGCCGGGTACGACCTCGGCCTGCGTCTCTTCGACACGGCGCCCCTCTACGGCTCGGGTCTGGCCGAACACCGCACGGGCGGGCTGTTGCGCCAGAAGCCGCGCCAGGACCTGGTGGTGTCGACCAAGGTGGGCCGCTGGTATCGGCCGGCGCCGGGTGGCGCGAACCGCGGGAACTGGGCCGGTGGGCTCGAGTTCAACGAGGTGCTCGACTATAGCTACGACGGCGCCATGCGCGCCTTCGAGCAATCGTTGCTCCGGCTCGGGCTGTCGCGTATCGACGTGCTCTTGATCCACGACGTGGACGTGCACACGCACGGCAGCCGCGAAGCGTGCGATCGTTATTTCGACCTGGCGATGGAGGGCGCCTACCGCGCGCTGGTCGAGCTGCGGCAGAGCGGGGACATCTCAGCCATCGGGGTGGGCGTGAACGAATCGGACATGTGTGCGCGCTTCGCGCGCGCCGGCGATTTCGACTGCATGCTGCTGGCCGGGCGTTACACGCTGCTCGAGCAAGGCGCGCTCGACGAGTTCTTGCCGTTATGTGATCAGAAGAACATCGGCGTCTTCGCGGGCGGCACATTCAACTCGGGCATCCTCGCGTCGGGGCCACGCGCCGGATCCAAATACAACTACGCCGAAGCGCCGGCCGCCGTGCGGCAGAGGGTCGCCCGGCTCGGCGAGGTATGTCGAGCACACGGCGTCCCCCTCGCCGCCGCTGCCATCCAGTTCCCGCTCGGGCACCGGCAGGTGTCGAGCATCGTCATCGGCGCGGTCTCCCCGCAGGAGATCGAACAGAACTTCGAGTTGATGCGCACCCCCATCCCGGCGGCGCTCTGGGCAGACCTCAAGAGCGAGGGCCTGCTGCGAGCGGACGCTCCCGTTCCCAGCTGACCGTTTCGGTCGCGGCCGTGCCCGGTCGCGACGCTTGCTCAGTCGGGATTCGTACCGTAACTGCCGGTCGCGACACGCGCGAGCTTGCCGTCGACGAACGTGAGATAGTGGACGAAACGCTGCGGACCAAAGTCATACGTCCACTCGTCGACCACGACGTCCGCGGCGACCTCCTGCACACGATCGCAGCGCGCCTCGCCGTCACGCCCGCAGGGGACACGGACGCGGCGGCGTTCCGTGCGTGTCTCCACGCGGCGCGTCGCGTCCTGGGGCGCCCCGCAGCGCGACTTGACTTCGTACGTCGAGTCCCCGGCCGATACCAGGCGCGTGCCACAGCGCATGCCGTCCGCCTCGGCCTGGGCGCTGCCCAGCATGATCCCGAGCACTCCCAGAGCCGCCAACCACCACCGGTTCTTCTGCATATTCAAAGCTCGTTTCCCGCTCCGCGCGTGGCGCGCAGCGAGCCTGCGCCAACGCGACGAGAGACCGACGCGCGCTCTGGGATTTAGAGCCGGCACGCCCCCGACGCAATTGGTTCCCCGCTGCCGCCCGCCGGGCCGGGCCCAGAAACGGGGACGACGAGGCGCTCGGCCGCTGCGCGCGACACGCTTGAATTGCAAAGCAAGAGACGGAGTGCCGTGCCGGTGGGCGTGAGTTAGCTTCAGGGTGTGAAAACGACCGCCGTTTCGAAACGCGCGGCGCGCGGCCCGAACGCGCGCGCCGCCAGCACCGAGCGTGACCCTCGCTGGGCCGCCGTCGTGGCCCGTGATGCCGGCGCGGACGGGCAGTTTTATTACTCGGTGGCGAGCACCGGCGTGTATTGCCGGCCGAGCTGCGCCGCACGCACACCACGGCCGGAGAACGTCGAGTTTCACGCGGATCCATCCGCGGCGGAGGGCGCGGGGTATCGCCCCTGCAAACGATGCCGCCCCGGCCAACCCTCGCTGGCCGATCGGCGTGCTCAGCTCGTGGCCGAGCTCTGTCGCTACATCGACGCCTCGCCCACCCCACCCGGCCTCGACGAGCTAGCGCGCCACGCGGATCTGAGCCCGCACCATCTGCACCGCGTCTTCAGGTCGGTGACAGGGCTCACGCCCAAGGCGTACGTCGACGCGCGGCGAGCAGCGCGCGTGCGAGCAGCGCTCGACAACGGCGAAAGCGTCACGGAGGCGATCTACGCCGCGGGCTTCAACTCCAACGGCCGCTTCTATGCGACCTCCAATCAGGTGCTGGGTATGACTGCAAGCCATTACAAAAAAGGCGGCGCGAGCCGCCGCATTCGCTTCGCCGTCGGGCAGTGTTCGCTCGACGCCATCCTGGTCGCGGCCACCGAACGCGGCGTCTGTGCCATTCTGCTCGGTGACGATCCAGCGGCCCTCGTCCGAGAGCTCCAGGATCGTTTTGCCGGGGCAGAGCTGGTCGGGGCGGACGCCGACTTCGAGCGCCTGGTGGCGAACGTGGTCGGCTTCGTGGAGGCGCCGCGGCTCGGGCTGGACCTGCCGCTCGATGTGCGCGGCACGGTGTTTCAGGAGCGGGTGTGGCAGGCGCTCACGCAGATCCCGGCCGGCGAAACGGCGACATATACGGACATCGCCCGGCGCATCGGCGCACCGGCGGCGGTACGCGCGGTTGCGCAGGCCTGCGCGCGAAACCCCGTGGCGGTGGCCATTCCGTGCCACCGTGTGGTGCGCAGCGATGGCGCCCTGTCGGGGTATCGTTGGGGGGTCGAGCGCAAACGAGCGCTGCTCTCGCGCGAAGCGGGCGCATGAACGACGCCACCGTCGAGCCAGCGTTTGCGCCGCCGCCGCACGGCGCCGCCGCGCCGCTCGCTACCGTCGAGGCCACGCGCATCGAGCGGGAGCTCGACCTCCAGGGCTGGGCGCGCCTGCCGCGGCTGCTCGACCCCGTGTCGTGCCGCGCCGTTGCGAGCCTGTACGACGTGGGTCATTTCCGCAGCACCGTCGTGATGGCTCGCCACAACTTTGGGCGCGGCGAGTACAAGTACTTCGACTACCCCCTACCCGAGCCGGTCGCCAGCCTGCGCCCCGCGCTGTACTCGGCGCTCCTGCCGCTGGCACGGCGCTGGCACGAGGCGCTCGGTTTCGATGCCGCGTTTCCGGATACGCACGAACAATACCTGGCTCGCTGCCGCGCGGTGGGGCAGTCGCGGCCGACACCGCTGCTCTTGCGCTACGCCGCGGGGGACTACAACTGCCTGCACCAGGACCTTTACGGGGAGCTCGTGTTCCCGGTCCAGGTCGCCTGTTTGCTCTCGGAGCCGGAACGAGATTTCAGCGGCGGGGAGCTGGTGCTCACCGAGCAGCGTCCGCGCATGCAATCCCGCGCCACGGTCGTGCCCCTGCGCCAGGGTGACGCCGTGGCCTTCGCGGTCCGCGATCGGCCGGTGCCCGGCGTGCGCGGCACGTACCGCGTGAAGATGCGGCATGGCGTGAGCCCCATCCGAAGCGGCGAGCGCCACGTGCTCGGCATCATCTTCCACGACGCCACCTGAGCTCGCGCGCTCCCCCGGAGCTGCTCCGGCGGGCGCTCGCAGGGGTGAGGCCGGCACCGTTCGGGAACGCGACAACCCGAGGGGACGGGGCCGCCGCTCCGCCACCGCGGGCGCCGGTTCGCTCTGTCGGCGGGGGTAGGCCCGAGTCGGCATTTGAGAAATGACTCGTGACAATCGGCGTTTAGGTGCTTGCACGCCCGGGGCGGAAGTGTTCCGGGACGAACCTTTTTCGGCAAATGTGACGTTCCCACGGTCACGTTTTTGGTCGGAGCCGGACTTTGGATGAGGACCATGAGGAGTGCGCCGTGAGCGACGGGCGAGCCGGCACCGCGGCCGCGGATGCGAGCACAGACCCACAGGTCACCCCGCTGGCGCCGGACGTGGAGATCACCGAGGCGTTGTCTCGGGGTGAAACCGAGCTGGCCCTGTCGCTCTGCGTGCACCGCCACGGTCCCAGCATCGGACGCTTGTGCATGGCGATGCTGGGCTCGCAGCTCGACGCCGACGACGTGACGCAGGACACATTGCTCTCCGCGCACCAGACGTTCACCGAGTATCGTGGGGAGGGCTCGCTGCGCGCCTGGTTGCTCGGCATCGCTCGCAACAAGTGCCTCCAGCACCTGGAGAAAACTCGCCGACGCGGCGCGAAGCTCCGGCTCGGCAGCGGCAGGCAGCCGAGCGAGCCGCCGGAGGAGGTCCTCGGTGTGAAGCGACGCGCGGACCGCGCCCGCGCCTTGCTCGAACAGGTGAAGCCGAGCGATCGCGACGCGCTGCTCCTGCGATTCGGCGCCGACCTCAACTTCAAGGAAGTGGCTGCCGCTTGCGGCATCGACGAGCCGACGGCCCGCAAGCGCGTCTCGCGTGCATTGATGCGCCTGCGCAGCGCGCTGGAGAATGAGCATGACGACGACTGAAGCGCAGGGCACGTGCCAGGCGGTGGACGAGAACATGAGCGACATCATCGATGGTGTCGCGGAGAACGCACTGTTCGACCACCTGGCGACCTGCGAGCGCTGCCGGGACGCACGTTATGACGCAGAACAGGCGATCGTCCGGCTCAGCGACGCCTCGGGCGACTATCATTTCCCGGCGGACCTCGAGCAGCGTGTGTTCCGCGCCTTGGCCGCCGGTCGCGCGCCGAGCATGCGGCCGAGCGAACGCCTGAAGCAACGGTTGACGGAGGGCTTGAAGGAACGCCTGAGCGAAAAACCGCGCGCGCTGCTGGCCTCGTTGGCGCGGCTCAGCGTGCCGGCGCGAGCACCGGCAGACGCGCCGTCGCCGCCGCCACCCCCCGCCCCAAAGTCACGTGCCCACGTGACCACCGACGGCCGGTCTTTGAGCATGCGTTGGGCGTGGCTGAGCCTGGCCGCGGCGGTCGGCTGCGGTGTGTTGTGGTTATCGAGCCGGCGCGATGCGAACGCCCCGGCGCTGCTCGCCGCGCCGCGGCCGAGCGGCGCCTGGCAGGGCGAGGTGCTGCGCGTGGAGCGCGCGTTCGGCAGCCCGAGTGGGCTCTCCGAGTGCGCGCGCGGCAGCCAGGTGTGCCACCCGCTCGCGCCGGGGGACGTGGCGCACGTGGGCATGCGGCTCGAAACGGACGGCCTGACCCGGGCGCTGGTCAGGTTCGCCGACGGCAGCCAGCTAGCGCTCGATCGACAGAGCCGCTTCGAGCTCGACCCGAACGAAGCGCGGCGGGGACGGCTGCTCGAGGGTAATCTGGTCGTCGAGGTCGAGCGTCAGGGCGAGCCACGCGCGGGTGAGCCCGCGAGCCACGCGATCATCGACGTGCCACTCGGGCGCGCAGAGGTGCTCGGCACGAAATTCTCGCTGCGCACGACGGACGAGAGCACACGGGTCGAGGTGAGCCGCGGCAGCGTGCGTTTGATCGACGCGCGCGACGAGGCCACGACCGTCGAGGCGGGCGAGGCGGGGGTGCTCGCCGCAGGCCGAGCCCCGAAGCTGGAGGGCGTCGCCGACCTGGGCCGCGCTTTCGCCTGGAGCAGCACGGCGTTCGAGGCGGCGCCGGGGGAAGCCGCACGCGGCGCGCTCGGGGAGCTCACCGCCAAACGCCCAAGCGATGGCCAGGAACGCCCCGGCGCCGTGCAACTCGCCCAGCACCACGTCAAGGTGCGGATCGTCGACAACGTGGCGCGTACGGAGGTGGAAGAAGTCTTCGAGAACGGCTCGGACGAGGTGCTCGAGGGGATCTATCGTTTTCCGCTACCACCGGGCGCGCAGATCGAGCGCCTCGCGTTGGAGGTGGACGGCAAGCTGGTCGAGGGAGCGTTCGTCGATCGCGAAAAAGCGGCCGCCATCTGGCGCGGTGCTCTGGTCAACTCGGGTGGAAAGAAGCCCGCACCGAGCGAGGACATCGTCTGGGTGCCGGGCCCCTGGAGAGATCCGGCGCTGCTCGAGTGGCAGCGGGGCAGCCGCTTCGAGCTGCGCATCTTCCCGATCGAGAAGCGCGCCTCGCGGCGCATCGTGATCGCGTACACGGAGATCTTGCCGCCGAGCGAGGGCGAACGCACCTACACCTATCCGCTGCCCAGCGACCCGCGCGGCAGCACGCGCATCGGTCGCTTCACCGCGGAGGTCTGGGTTCGCGGGCACTCCGCCGCGCGCGGCGTGGAGGCGCGCGGTTACCCGATGCAGACGCTGAGCAGCGCTCCGGAGGTGACGCGGCTCGCGTTCGATGCCAACGATTTCGCGCCGAGCGGGGACCTCCGCGTAGCCTATGAGCTGAACAACGCGGACGCCGAGCTGCGAGCGTGGGCGTATCTGCCGAGTCGTGCGCAGCACGACCGCCCGACGTCCGAACGCCGCGCGCGGCAGCGCCGCCTGCCCGAGCCCGAGGCGAGGCCGGTGGGGACTGTGCCGAGCTCGGTCGAGGGCCCCGACCCGAACGTGTCGGCGTGGTTCGATGACGCAGGCGTGGCGGCCGACGCAGGGTACGTGGCGCTCGCCTTGCGACCCAGCCTGCCCGAGCTCGCACGGGACGAGCCGCGCGACTACGTGCTCGTGGCGGACTCCAGCCGTTCGATGCTCGGCGAGAGTTATCGGCGCGCCGTGCTCGTGATCACACACATCGTCCGCGAGATGGATCGCAGCGACCGGGTCAAGGTGATCGCCTGCGACGCGAGCTGCCAGGAATGGCCCGGCGGTTACACGCGCCCGGGGGGCCTGGCCGCGGACGCCGCCGCTCGTTTTCTCGACGGCATCGAGCCAGAGGGCGCTTCGGACCTCGGTTTTGCGGTGGAGTGGGCCGCAACGTTACGCGAGCGCGACGCCGAGCGTAGCGCGGGTGCACCGCGCAGGCTGCGTGTGATCTACGTGGGAGACGGCACACCGACGGTCGGGCCGATCCACCCCGCGCTGATCGAGCGTGCGGTCACCGAAGCGCTACCGCTCGGCGGAACGCTGAGCGCCGTCGCCATCGGCAATCTCGCCGACGCGGGTGCGCTGCACGTGGCCACTCGCGCCGGTGGTGGCGTCAGCGTGGCGTTCAATCCGGGGCGGCGCGCCGACGAGGTGGCACTCGAGGTGCTCGGAGCCAGTTACGGCCGCTCGCTGCAGAACGCGCGGCTGGAGTTGCCCGAGGGTCTGGTGCGGGTGATGCCGAAAAGGCTTGGCAGCGTCGCGGCGGGAGCGGAGGCGCTGATCGTGGCGCGGCTGACGCGGCCGCACATCGAGGGCCACGTGGTGCTGCGCGGGGAGGTCGCTGGCGAGGCATTCGAGCAGCGTTACCCGCTCGAGCTCACGGCTCAGCCGGGCGAGGCGAACGGGTTCGTGCCACGCCTGTACGCCTCGGTGGCGATCGCCGAGCTCGAGGCGTCGATGGACGAGGGCGCGCGGCGGCGCAGCATCGAGCTTTCCACACACTTCAACGTCGCCAGCCGCTACACATCGCTCCTGGTGCTGGAGAGCCCTGCCATGTTCAGCGCCTTCGGCCTCGACAACCAGCGCGCGGCGCCTGACTGGAGCGGGGAGCTCGACAGCCAGAAGAGCGAGAGCGAAAGCGAGAGCGAAATGCCCGCAGCGCCGGCTGAGGAGCGCGTCTGGGAGCCAGCGCCGAGTTCGGGCGCCCGAGAGGGATCGGCGGCACGCAAACGCGCGGCGAGCCTGGGCGCAGGCCGCGACGAAAATGGTGAGCGTCCATTTGCCAGGGCCCCTGCCCCCGAGCCCGCGGACCCCGACGCACCGAACGGGCCCGACACGGACGGCGAGGCGCCCGAACGCCTGCGGCAGCAACCCCTCGAGCTCGAGCAGCAGTCGCCGCGCTGGATCCCGATGCGCCGGATCTGGGAACGCGCCGGGCAGATCGAGGTGCCCCCGGCGCTGCTGCCCCTGGCGTTGCCGGCGCGGCGCGAGGCGCTCGAACAACGCGCCAAGGACAACGTCGAGAGCCGCGATGCTCTGCGCAGCTTGTACGTGTCGCAGCTATTGGGCGGCGATCTCCCGGCCGCGACACGTTCAGCCGAACGCTGGTCGCAAAAAGACCCGCTCGACGTGGATGCGCTGACGGCGCGCGCCGATCTGGCTGCGCAGCGCGGAGAGCGCGATCTCGCGATCCGCATCCTGGGCAGCGTGGTCGACGTACGCCCGGGCGACTACAAGGCGCAATGGCGGCTGGCGCGTTTACACCGCTGGGCCGGGCGGGCAGAGCGGGGCTGCAGGCACTCGCTCGCGGTGGCGCAGCTGATGCTGAGTAATGCCAAGCTCGCGACCGAGGCCATCGGTTGCGCTCGCGAAGTGGGGCAGCACCGCACCGCCGACACACTGCTCGCGGCGCTCGAGCCCAGCGTGCGGCGCGAGGTCGAGCGTCAGATACAGAAAAAACGCCCGAGCGACGCGCTCTCGGGCGATTTCAGGGTGCAGGCCAGCTGGCAAGGTTCCGACCACGACGTGGACGTCGTGATCCTGGATCCCGACGGTTATCGCGTTTCGTGGCTGGGAGCGCCGACGCGATCGGTGATCACGGCGAGCGACGTGCTCAGCGTGCACCGGGAAGGGCTCGGACTGCGCGGCGCCGTACCTGGCCGATATGCCATCGAGCTGGTGCGCGCTTCGCTCGGGCGCGGTGCCGTGCACGGCAACGTCGTCGTCTCGGTGGCGAACGCGGAGCGCACCTTGCCCTTTGTCCTGGACGGGGAGCGCGCGCGCCTGTGCACGGTCACGCTACGCAACGAGGCCAAACTCGTGCCGCTCGACGCCTGGGAGTAGGCTCAGAGCTTCGAAGCGGCTTCGATGCTGCGCCCGATGATGGTGCGCGCCAGCTCGCTGCTGAGCCCGAGCTCGTCCAGCGCGGCCTGTGGCAGGTCCGGACGTTCGCTCTGCTCCTTGACGAATGGGGCGACGATATCGCCCACGCGCACCAGGCGCAGCTGGTCGCTCGTCGGCACCCCCTTCTCCTCATGCCGGCGGCACACCTGAACGATCTCGTCCGGTAGCGCCCAGCGGATGGCCAGCTCGGCGCCGGCGCGCGGGTGATATTTATGCACGAGAGAACGCGCCTCGTCCGGCGTGGGTGTGAGCTTGCTCTCGCTCAGGATGCGGTAGACACGCGACTCGCCGATATCGTGCAACAGCCCGCACAGGTATGCATCGGCAATGTTGAGCCGCAGCAGCGGGGCCGCCACCCGGCAGATCACACCGCACAGCACGCTGCGCTCGAAGGACTCCTGCACCTCGGTCTGAAACCGCTCCAGGCCCGACACGGTCGAGGCATACACGACCTGGAACACGAGGTCGCGCGCGCCGCCGAGGCCGATGCGAGCGACAGCGTCATTGACGGAGCGGATCGACTGACCGCGCGAATACAGCGCCGAATTGGCGGTGGCAATGAAGCGCGCCGCGATCGGCGGGTCCTTCATGATCAGCTCGGCGAACTCGCGCACGCTGGCGTCGGGTTTGTTGGCCAGGTCGAGCGCCTGGGTCGCGACATGCGGCAAAAGCGGCAACGCAGCGCGGCCGCCCTCGAGCGTTTGCACCAGCGCCGCCTCCACCGGGCTCGGCTGCGACGCGGGCCCGAGCGGTTCGAGGATGGATTTGGAGATGTTGACACTGAGTTCGTACGTCATGGCGTCTTGGCTTCCAGGCGGAGTTGCATGGCTCGCTCGGCCAGTGCAGCGGTCTTCGGGGAGTATGGTTCGCCCATCAGCACGCAGTCCCGGCCTGCGCGTTTGGCCTTATACAGGGCGGCGTCCGCTCGGCTCAGGATGGAGGCGACGGTCGGGTCGGGGTTGTCGACATCGAAAACGGCGACGCCGATGCTGATCGTGATGCGCTCCGGGCCACCGTGCGTAGCCAGGCGCAACCCGGCGACCGCGCGGCGGTGGCGCTCCGCGACGCGCTCCGCTTCATACGCGTCGACGTTGCTGACCACGAGCACGAACTCCTCGCCGCCGTAACGGCCACACACGTCGCCGCCGCGGCGTTCACTGGAGAGCAGCTCCGCGACGCGCACCAACGCCAGATCACCGATCTGATGACCGAAGCTGTCATTGACCCGCTTGAAGTGATCGATGTCGGCAAACAACACCGCAAACGGCCCGCCGCTCTCGAGCGAGCGCTGCACCGCGTCGCTCAGCGCACGCCGTCCGAGCGCGCCGGTCAGGGTGTCCACCTTCTGGCGCGAGCGCAGGTTATTGCGTTCGCCACGCAGGCGATCGACGGCTTCCCGCATGCGTTTGTTACGCAGGTGCACCCTGAGCCGCGCACGCAGCTCCACGCGCCAGCGCGGCTCGAAGGAGCAGTAGTCGTCCGCCCCGGCGAGCAGCGCCGCCGCGGCTTGCTCCGGCTCGGGGGCGTCGGGAGTGACGACCAGGATCGCGACGCTGCGGAAAGCCTCCATCGTGCGCAGCTCACCGCACAGCTCGAGGGTGCGCCCGTGCTCCTCGACCGACATCAGGATCAGATCGACGGAGCCGTCCGGCTTGGCGATCACCATCTCGGCCGATGCTACGGGCGAGGCCTGGTAACCCTCCCCCATGCAGAGCCGGAGCAACTCCGTTCGGGGCTCCAGCCCTTCGGCGATGACGAGCACATGCTGGAGGTCTTCCGCCCACAGCGGCGCCTCCGACACCCACGACAAACGCTCACCGTAACCCACGCTCATTACCGAACGGTCGCTCGGGCTCGGTCTTGAATGCCAGAGGTGACCTCGAGCCTTCGACAGGGTTCGATTCGGCACGCGGCCCACGACCGGCGTGGGGGGAGGCGCGCCCGTCACGGACGACCGCGCGCTCGGCTCTTAAGTCCGGCGCTCGAGCGAGCGCTAGAGCCAAGGCGGCTCCGATGACGATGACCCCTCCCGGGCTTCCCCGAGCGATCGACCCGAGGGGCGAGCTGCGGCTCGCGACGTGGGGGGAGCAGCGATGACGGACTC
>WUUC01191751.1_pt1 | contig 10942 bp, 8 predicted proteins | sample 6278441 | NCBI WGS metagenome assembly WUUC01 (sample SAMN13675441, study PRJNA597444) | soil metagenome | isolation source: soil | place: USA: Washington | collected 2017-10 | reverse complement strand
TTCCATAACACCGCTCCATAACACCAACAAATGTGAAAGAAACCTCAAGTATCGATTACGATATCAATTGGAGCATTATTCCATTGGACCACCTGTTGAAAATCAGGAGGCTCCCAGCCAATGTCGACTTATGTTCAAGTCAACTTCTTTTCGTAAACTGGCAACCGTGCTGGACCACCGGATGAGATGTTACGTTTTGATCGAATTTCAATGTATTTCCATAACACCAAAAAACAAAAAAGCCGATCACACTTTCATGTAATCGGCTTTTGGTTAAGCTCCCCCTCTTGGACTTGAACCAAGGACCCCCTGATTAACAGGCTTGCCAGAACCTTCGAAATTGGCCCAGAAACGGCTTTTTTGGCTGACGTCGAAGGCAAAAGTGTGCATTTCATAACACCGTTACATAACACCGGATCTAGCTTTATTTCGCCTCAATAGTCAAACCTAACATTTACCACTAATTGGTATAATGTGGTAAATGTTTGATATTTTTGTATTGTAAATCAGCGAATCCGAATGCCATCAAAAACTTCAGATTTTGGAGTAAAAGAAAGGTTTAAGCACGGGGTCATGGTCTCTAAGCAAGACTTGATGAGATTTTTCAAAGAAGCCGAGCCTGACTTAAAAGACAGCACTCTGCGCTGGCGCATCTATCATTTGAAGGAAAATGGAATACTATTTCCTGTAAAAAAAGGAGTCTATTCTCTCAACCAAAAAGAGATTTTCAATCCTGAAATTTCAACAAGGATAAAGGAAATTCAATCCACATATGTCTACAATTTTAGCCCGGCAATCCGCAGTGTGATCTGGTCTACCGAATGGTTACACGAATTTATGGTGCAGCAGCCCACCAACAATCTAATCGTTATAGAAACTGAGAAATATTGGATGGAATCACTTTTTCAACTGTTACAAGACACCTGGAGAAACACTTACCTGAACCCAAACGTCGATGTGATAAGGAACTATGTTTTGGGGCAAAAGGAAGCAATCATCGTTAAGCCCATAGTAACGAGGTCCCCAACCCTGGGAATGGAATATGAACTCGAATTGCCCCGGCTTGAAAAGATTCTTGTAGATGTATTTTGTGACAAAGACCTGTTCTTGTCGTACCAGGGCAGTGAACTAGAAAATATATTTAGGGGTGCGTGGAAGAAGTATGCGCTAAATTTATCGGTGCTCCTTAACTATTCAGAGCGTAGGCAAAGATCAGGAAGCATACGTACCTTCCTTAAGAATTTATCCATTCCAGAATTGCAAAACCTGACAAATCAGTGATAGCATCTGAATCATTCACAATTCCGTGGATTAAGAGCCATCGCGAAGTGGCTCAATACTCGAAGATAAATCCACCAGTGTTAGAGAAAATGATAAGAGCGTTGTCCTTGCTCGAAGGATTGGTGACCAACGAGCTTAATTTCGTTTTCAAAGGAGGCACATCGCTAATATTAATAGCTAAAGAGCCTCGAAGATTTTCTGTTGACATTGACATAATAACTAAGCACACTCAGAAGGATCTTGAAAACGCTTTCGACGCAATAGTTGCGCAAGGTTCGTTTGTGAATTGGGAGTTGGACGCTCCAAGAAGTTACGGAGGGTCTATCCCGAAGGCTCACTATTTTTTCTATTATAATTCGACACTGAACAAAGCCTCTAACTACGTCCTTCTTGATATTCTATTTGAAGATCATCTCTATCCGGCCACGCAAGAAGTTGAGATTCAATCCAGTTGGATTAAGCAGAAGGGAGCCCCAGTCCCGGTTACAGTTCCGACGATCGAATCGATTTGCGGAGACAAGCTCTGCGCGTTCGCTCCTAATACAACTGGTGTTTTGTATGGTGATAACAAATCGCTCGAGATTGTAAAGCAATTACATGATGTTGGTCACTTGTTCGATGGTGTACAGGATGTGGAAATCGTTGCGAAATCTTTTGAGGCAACATGTACCAAAGAGCTTAAGTATCGGGAACTGAGTTTAAGCTTTGATGACGTTTTGGATGATGTGGTGGCGACCGCACTGCTTTTGGGAAAGTCGGCAAAGCATCACTCAGCTGATGAGAAGAAGAAGTATGAAGAGTTCACTTCGGGTCTGGATCAATTCAAAGGTTATTTAATGTTTGGTTCGTTCCACAGGGAGGCAGCCATTGAAAGTGCTGCCAAAGCGGCTTACCTTGCGGCAAAAATTAAAACAAAAGAATTCTCCGCTCTTAAAAGATATGATGGAAAAGATGTCGAATTCCAATTTCAAGAGGCTCCTTATAATACTCTCAATCCTTTGAGAAAGATTAGAAATGCATCAATGCTGTGTTGGTCTCAGATCGCCGATATCTTAAAGCTTAATTAAGCCTGTATTGGCGGGGCAGGTTATCGCTCATTTTCTTGATTTATCCTGCAAAAATCAACACGGCAGTTTTGTGGCAGGATTGAACGTCTTTTTCAATGAGGTTGAATTCGCTTTTTTCTTACCCGGATTAAATCTAAATTTCGAGTAGCCCATCCCACTTTCCTTAATAAGAGGAGTAGCGGTGGGCTTTTTTTATATCTTGGTAAACCCCGAATGAACCAGAATCCCGAGCAAATTGCGCGAGATCATATCGATCAACTCCTGCAGGAGAGTGGTTGGCTTGTGCAACCTAAAAGTAAGCTCAACCTTACCGCAGGGATTGGAGTAGCTGTCACGGAATACCGCACAAACACTGGACCCGTTGATTACCTTTTGTTCATTGACAAGAAGCCAATTGGCATTATTGAAGCGAAGAAGGCTGAAGACGGAGTCAAGCTTACAATGGTGGAGGAGCAATCACTACGCTATGCGGAAGGGAAGTTAAAGTACTTTGACAATGAGCCTTTGCATTTTGCTTACGAAAGCACGGGTGAAGTCACCCGCTTCACAGATTATCGGGATCCCAAACCGAGATCAAGACCAGTATTTACATTTCACCGCCCTGAAACGCTCCAGGTATGGTTGAAGGAGCAAAAAACATTACGCGCACGATTACTTGACATTCCGGCATTGCCCGCTGTCGGGTTACGCGATTGCCAGATCACTGCTGTTAGCAATCTGGATGTTTCATTCAAAGAGAACCGCCCGAAAGCATTAATCCAAATGGCAACCGGTTCGGGTAAAACCTTTACAGCAATCACCGCTATCTATAGGCTGCTAAAATTCGCTAAAGCGAAACGTATTTTGTTTTTGGTCGATACCAAGAACCTGGGTGAACAAGCAGAAGGAGAGTTTAAGAAATACTTGCCGCAGGACGACAACCGACTTTTCCCGGAACTGTATGGCGTTACCAGGTTGAGCAGTTCCTTTGTCCCCACCGACAGCCAGGTATACATAAGCACCATCCAACGCTTGTATTCGACCCTTAAAGATTCAGAGTTAGATGAGCGCGATGAAGAAGAGAATCCGGAGGAAAAAAAGTGGACGCAGAAAGAACCTATGCCTGTCGTGTACAATCAAAAAGTACCCATGGAATTTTTTGATTTTGTGGTGATTGACGAGTGTCACCGCAGCATTTATAATTTGTGGAAACAAGTACTCGACTATTTCGATGCCTTTCAAATCGGTTTGACTGCAACTCCCGATAATCGAACCTTTGGTTACTTTAATCAGAATCTGGTGTGCGACTACGGTTATCAACGGGCCGTGGAAGATGGCGTGCTGGTACCCTACAACGTTTTTGAAATCACCACAAAGATAACACAGCAGGGTTCTGCGCTTGCCCTTGGAGAATACGTCGGTAGCCGTGAGAAACTGACACGGAGACAATTCTGGAACACACTTGATGAGGACGTTGTGTACAACTCCAAACAACTCGACGACAAGGTTGTGAATCCCAACCAGATTCGAATGATTGTTCGTGCGGTAAGAGATCAACTCCCCGTGATCTTCCCTGATCGGTTTGACAAGGGAGGGAATTTCGAAGTTCCCAAGACACTGATCTTCGCGAAGAGTGACAGTCATGCCGATGACATCATTAACATAGTGCGCGAAGAATTCGCCGAAGAGAATAAGTTCTGCAAGAAAATTACGTACCGTAGCCAGGAAGATCCCAAGAGCGTGCTTCAGCAATTCCGGAATAGTTATTATCCACGCATTGCAGTTACTGTAGATATGATTGCTACCGGTACGGATATCCGACCACTCGAGGTATTGCTATTTATGCGTGATGTAAAGAGCCGAACCTACTACGAACAGATGAAGGGCAGAGGAACGCGCACGTGTAGCCTGGAAGAATTAAGATCGACAGGCACGCCGGCTGCAAAATATACTAAGGATCATTTTGTGATCATCGATGCTATCGGCGTAGAGAAGAGCCAGAAAACGGACAGCAGGCCGCTCGAGAAAAAACCAGGCATGAGCTTGAAAGAAGTGTTGGAAGGGATACACATGGGGCACCGGGATGAGGACTTACTCACAACACTTGCTAACCGGCTGATGCGCCTGGATAAACAGATTACCGAGAAGGAGCGAATGGCCTTTGCGGAAAAAGCAAAGGGTAAGACCATTACACAGGTAGTAAAGGAGTTATTGAACGCCTATGACCCCGACACAATTGATTCGTTAAAACTCAATCTGCAACGCGCAAACATTGGTGCCGCGCCGGATGACATTGACGCAAAATTTGAAGTCCAGCACACACAACTGATCGAGGCTGCGACCGCTGTATTCAATGACTATGAATTACGCAACTATGTTATCGACGTTCGGAAAAAGTACGATCAGATTATCGACCATATCAACCCGGATGAAATCGTTAAAATGGGCTGGGTAAAAGATTCACTTGAAGGCGCTCAAAATCTGATCACTGAATTCAAGACGTGGATCGAAGAGCACAAAAATGAGATCACTGCTTTGCAGATCTTCTACGGACAACCATACCGCAGGAGGGAGTTGACTTACAAAATCATCAGTGAGTTATATGAAAGGTTAACACAGGAAAAACCCGCCATGAAACTTTCAAAACTGTGGGACGCTTACGCCACACAGGAGGATCATGATGCAGAGGGGAAATTGGTGAAACGATTGCCTCGCACAGAAAAACCCAAGCAGGACTTGATACTATTGGTTTCTATACTTCGTAAAGCGATCGGCGTGGATGATTGGCTGAATGCGTACGACCGTACCGTTGATATCAACTTCCAGGAATGGGTTTTCAAGAAACAGGCCGGTAGTTTGAAATTTACGGACGAACAAATGCAGTGGCTGCGGATGATGAAGGACTATGTAGCAGCAAGCTTTCACATCGAAAGGGATGATTTCGATTTAAGCCCTTTTAATGCGCACGGAGGACTGGGTAAAATGTGGAAGTTGTTTGGGGAAAAGACAGATGAGATTATTAGTGAGTTGAACGAAGTTTTAGCGGCTTGACGCATATGGAGGACTAGGGTTTGGAGGCACGGCGCGTTCGTACTTCGAACTACACGTGATCAAATTAGGTCAGATGACAACGAACTTGGTATACCAATACAACAACATTAACAGTGAATTGAGATAAAAAATGGATCGGATGATGGAAGTTAAATCTACCCAGAGCGAAAAGATCCTTCGAGATTGGAAGTGGGTAAAGTTAGGTGAAGTGTGTGACTTTGTTGGTGGGGGAACACCAAGTAAGCAGGAAAAGAAGTACTGGAATGGTAACCTTAATTGGGCTTCGGTAAAAGATGTAAAGGGTGATTTTCTAAATTCAACGGCGGACAGAATAACAAAACTTGGTCTAGAGAATAGTGCATCCAATGTTGCAGAACCGAACGAGTTAATCTTAATAACAAGAATTTCACCCGGCAAATCAATTATTACAAATATCCGCACTGCAGTAAATCAAGACCTTAAAATCGTCAAACCCAGATTCCAAACTTCGTCAAAATTTCTTCACTATTATTTTCAGGCATTTACACGGGAGATCGCGAAAAAATCAAGCGGAACAACGGTGCTAGGAATTACATTAAATAATCTAAATCAGATTCGAATTCCACTTTTGAGTGTGGATGAACAACACGCTATCGTCTCCAAAATAGAAGAACTCCTCGGCGAACTCGACAAAGGCAAACAGCAATTGGAAACTGCACTGCAACAGTTAAAAATTTATAGGCAGGCGGTGTTGAAGTGGGCGTTTGAAGGAAAGTTGACGAAAGGAAATGAAAACTGGACAATTGTTAAGCTGGGCGATTTAGCAAACGCGATCGATCCTCAGCCTAGCCATAGGACTCCACCAAAAGTAGAAGGTGGAGTGCCTTTTGTTAGTATTAAAGACTTTGATCCTGACTTGGACAAAATTGACTTCTCCCGCGCGAGATTGGTCTCGTCAAATGTATTGAACGAACACAACGAAAGATATAAGCTCCAAATGGGGGATTTTGTAATTGGTAAAATTGGAACTATTGGCAAACCCGTTAGAGTAGTTCTTCCTCAGAATTATTGCTTGTCAGCAAATATCGTATTGATACAGCCAAGAAAAATAGATGCAACATTTCTTTACTATTTTTTCAAATCAAATTTTGCTGAGAAGGGATTTTTAGCAGGAACGAGAGCAACGACGCAAGCAGCATTTGGCATCCAAAAAGTGCGCGAAATGAAAATTCAATTGCCGTCCGCTGCGGAGCAACGACAAGTCGTCGAGGAGATAGAAAGCCGGCTGAGTGTGTGTGAAAAAATAGAAGAAATCATCAGCACAAGCTTGCAACAAGCTGAAACACTTCGGCAAAGTATATTGAAGAAATCATTCGAGGGAAGATTAGTTTAAATTTTGGATATGCCTACCACCTCAGAGTACTACGGGTTCAAACTGATCTGCCTTGATCTTAGAGAAAATTCTTTAGTGGGGACTATCCTTTACGAATTCATTGAAAATACTGATAAGGCTGACGAGATATATACTTCAGTAATAATAGGCGAAAACGGTACCGGTAAAAGTAATCTTTTCCGAATCGTCATTTTGTTGTTCAAAGAACTATATGATCTTGGCCAGGGAAGAGCACGTTCATACAACGTTGATGGAAGATTTAGCTTAAAGTATTCATTCAAGGGGACCATTTTTCAATATTCGAACATCGCAGAGATCGTTAACGACGTTGATTTAACCAATGCAAACAGAAATCAAGCATTTTTAACTAGGAACGGCGAAAAAGTCTCATTTGAAAAGGCCTTATTTCCAAGGGCGATTGTTGCGAATTCAATAATGTTAACTGACAAGTATCCGATATATAACAGTCAGGAGGTTTTTCCAAACTACAAATATCTCGGCGTCAGGAATAGGCCACAAGTGGCAAGTACACGATCTTATGTCCGCAAAACCGTCGAGTTTATTGTTGAGAAGATAAACTCTGACGTTTTTAGTTCGGGGATAATACAAACAGCTAAGTTTTTAGGAATTAATGGAGCGATTGATGTTATTTTTTATACCCTCAACAGTACAGCCTTTTTTAAGGGAACTCTTGATAGAGCGAAGTTGATTAAATACTTTAATCAAATAGATAAAAAATATAAAGAAGCTGGAACGGAACCACCCTTCAAATTGAGTCACTTTAAAGCGATACAAAAACACAAGAGTGATTTTCTGGATAAGATCTGTGCGCTTGCGAATCGATTATATGACGACAATCGCTTGACTGATAACCCTAGAAGCTCCGCGAAGACTCTTACTTACAATGTTGTAGACGAGCGGTCACATAGACTACTCAAGAAAGAATATTTGCTTTTAGATCACATGCGTAAGTTAGGAATGCTTTCAGCTCCAGAAATAAATCTGAATAGAGGGGATGTGTATAGCCTACAAGAAAGCAGCTCGGGCGAGTATCATTTCTTTTCTTCGATGATAGGTCTACTTGCTACTGTCGAAAATGACAGTCTTATTTTTATTGATGAGCCTGAAATTAGTCTTCATCCTAACTGGCAAATGCGATATTTATCTTTTGTGAGAAAGTTATTCTCAGGTGAAGAGTACAGGAGTTGTCATTTGATTGTAGCAACACACTCCCACTTCGTAATATCAGATTTGAGAGGAGAGACTTCGAAAATAATAGGATTGAGAAAAAGTGATTCTTCAGACGAATCCAATAAAAATAAGATCGAAATAGTAGATCTACCATACGATGTAGATACTTTTTGCTGGTCACCTGACGACGTTTTGTATAACATTTTCAATGTGACTTCGTCGCGAAATAAGTTTGTTGCTGAGGAAATTGCAACAATCCTGGACAAACTTTCTACGGGTAGTAAGAGTAGAATCAACAAGTTGGATATGAAAACACACGACACCCTAATTCATCTAAGCAAGTCACTAAAAGAGAGTGATCCGCTTAGGGAAGTTGTGATGTCAATTCTAAAGAGGATCAAATAATGGGAGTCCGTCCAGAATATATTTTCCGTATTACAAATGCATATATAAAAACAAACGCGGACAACGGGGAGATTACAACCGACTCTACGCTAAATAGGAAATGGAACAAAGGATATTCAAGCTTTAAGGCCAACATCAGAAATCATCTAAAAATACATCAAAAAGGAAGATGTTGTTTTTGTCGGTGTTATGTGAGTATCGGAACGAGCTACTCAAACCTTGAACACATAGTATCAAAGTCGAGTTACCCTCAATTTGAATTTTTAACTGAAAACCTTGTTTACTGCTGTTGGCTCTGCAACAAAGGGAAAGGCAGACGTAATACACTTGCCCATCCCGTTGCTAATAAAAATTTGCAACAGTACCCTAATCAATCAAGTGGATTCCTAATTGTAAATCCATATCATGATAATTATGAACGCTTTATTGATTTTTATGATGATCTAATAATTTTAGCTAAGAACAATCGTCGAAAAGGAGTTTCGACAATCAAACATTATAATTTAACACGTCCGGAGTTAGCTGAGGAAAGAGCGCGAGAATTTAAATTAAATGCGCAAAATGTTAATCATCGACTAATGCAAACTTTAATTACCTACTCTACGAATGCAAATATCACCAATCAAATAAATCAGGTGATAGCGCAGTTACCAAACTGGACAGTCTAAAGAAGTGCAATGAGCGACAACAATTCAGCAATCGTCAGTAAAGTCTGGTCTTTCTGTAACACCCTCCGCGACGATGGCGTAGGCTACGGTGATTACTTAGAACAGTTAACATACTTGCTTTTTCTAAAAATGGCTGATGAGTACACTAAGCCACCCCACAACCGAAAGTTTTCAATTCCAAAAAAATACAGCTGGGAAAGTCTCGTGCCATTAAGAGGAGCTGAGCTCGAGGTGCATTACAGCATTCTGCTTCGTGAACTCGGTAAAGAGAAGGGTATCCTCGGTCAGATTTTCACCAAGAGTCAGAACAAGGTACAGGACCCCGCCAAACTCAGTAAGATCGTGGCTATGATCGACGGTGAGCAGTGGCTTATGATGGGCGTAAAAGATAAGGGCGACATCTACGAAGGTTTGCTCGAAAAGAATGCAGAGGACACCAAGAGCGGCGCGGGCCAGTATTTTACGCCCCGTTCTTTGATAAAAGCCATGGTGGAATGTATTAGCCCCGAGCCAATGAAGACCATTGCCGATCCCGCATGTGGCACCGGTGGATTCTTTCTCGCTGCATACGACTATATCGTTGACCACCACAAGCTTGATAAAGCCCAGAGTAAGTTCTTGAAATACAACACTTTCTTTGGAAACGAGATTGTTGCTAGCACCAGGCGTCTTGCGTTAATGAACCTGTTCCTACATAACATCGGCGATATCGACAGCGATAACTTTATCTCTCCAGCCGATGCCCTGATCGCTCAATCCGCGGACAAGTATGACTACCTTTTGGCCAATCCACCTTTTGGCAAAAAGAGCAGTCAAACGTTTACCAATGAAGATGGTGAACAAGAGAAGGAAGATCTTACCTACAATCGCCAGGATTTTTGGGCAACCACCAGCAACAAGCAACTCAACTTCGTTCAGCATATCCGCAGCATGTTGAAAACCACGGGCCTTGCCGCGGTTGTTATTCCCGATAACGTATTGTTTGAAGGTGGTGCCGGCGAAACGGTGCGCAAGAAATTGTTAGAAACCACAGATGTTCACACCATTCTGCGATTGCCAACCGGTATATTTTACGCTCAAGGCGTAAAGGCTAATGTTGTTTTCTTCGACAACAAACCGAGCAGCAAAAATGCATGGACAAAGCAGATCTGGGTTTACGATTACCGCACCAACGTTCATCATACATTAAAGAAGAATCCACTCAAGTTGGAAGACCTTAGAGACTTCATCACTCTTTATAATCCCAAGAACAGGAATAAACGAAAAGAGACATTTAATGCCGAGAATAATCCTGAAGGCCGCTGGAGAAAATTCTCCTACGACGAAATCATGGCTCGCGATAAAACAAGTTTAGACATCACGTGGCTGAAAGATAAGTCGCTGGCGGACCTGGACAATCTTCCTGATCCTGATGTCCTGGCCGAAGAAATTGTAGAGAACCTCGAAGCAGGGTTGGCCAGTTTTCAGCAAATTATTCAATCATTAAATAGGAAAAAATAATGGTGGTTTGCGATTCGGTTATTTATCATGTCTTTAATGATAGAATTCTAAGAGAACTGATGAACCACACTTTGAGATTAACATTCGGGTTTGTCAACCTGTGTCAATTAGATTCGACAGGATGAGGAGTGCTCAAGAGTTCAAACCTCTAAGCAAAAAAATCGATTTACATAACACCATTCCATAACACCAACAAATGTGAAAGAGACCTGAGTAGGTTATAACTCTCTAACTATGAAAGCATTAGTTTGTTCGGGACCACCTGATGAAAACCCTGGGACCCCCTGATGGAAAGAAATTGGGGTCCGGATCTAAATAAAAAAGCAGTTACAATTTCTCGTAACTGCCTCATTCTCACTGCTCCCCCTCTTGGACTTGAACCAAGGACCCCCTGATTAACAGTCAGGTGCTCTAACCAGCTGAGCTAA
>WUUC01190929.1_pt1 | contig 10944 bp, 10 predicted proteins | sample 6278441 | NCBI WGS metagenome assembly WUUC01 (sample SAMN13675441, study PRJNA597444) | soil metagenome | isolation source: soil | place: USA: Washington | collected 2017-10 | reverse complement strand
TGCGATCCTACTCTCCGTGCGATGCTACGTATCAAACGTAAATTGCCTCTGCTGCCGCTCGGCGAAGCGCCAGCGTAACACTTTCACCCGAGCGGCGAGTGATATAATCAAAGCAGGCCGAGCTCTCTCTCCGTCGGGTAGTCGGTGTAACCGCGACCATCACCGCCGTAGAATGTATCGCGGACGGGCGCGTTCAGCCGTGTCGAGCGGCGTAGCCGCGCCGGCAAATCTGGATTGGCCAGGAAGGGGACACCAAAGGCCACCAGGTCCGCCTCCCCACGTTCCAGCACCGCCAGCGCGCACGTTACCGTCACCCGCGCGGCTTCGCGTCATCGGTGCCATCACGACCCGGTGCTCGAGCGACCACGGGCCCACTCGTACAGGGGTGAATAGAATGGGTGGATCACTCATCGGATGTGCCAAAGCGCGTTTGCGCCAGCGTTTTGTGATACCGTCAAGCTCTGCGCGGAAGCACTACAGCGTCACTGCGGGCGTCCGCTCGCGTAGCGTACAGCGGCAGCCCGCACAAGACATAACTGTATTCTAGTAGAAAGCGGGCGTCGCTCGCCCCCCTGCCTGCGGGCAGGTTGCCGGAGGGAACCCATGCTAGAGCCAGAGCCGTCGAAGTTTGTGGCAGTGCCGAACAGACCTGAGGTTTCTGCGCTCCTGGCCCGGCCACGCAGCGCCAGGAGTCTGCTGGTGCTGGGGCATGGTGCAGGCAGCACGTTACGCCACCCTCTGGTGCAACAACTGAGCGATGCGCTAAACGCCGCGGGAATCGCGACGTTTCGCTTTAACTATCCCTACTCCGAAGTGGGGCGAGCCATGGATCCGGAGGTCGTACGGCTGGCGACCGTGCGCGCTGCTGTTGCAGCCGCAACGGAGCGGGCAGGGAGCCTGCCGGTTTTCGCGGGCGGTCATTCGATGAGCGGACGAATGATGTCCCTGGCGCACGCCCAGGCGCCGTTGCCAGGAGTCCGAGGCCTGATCTTCTTCGCGTTTCCGTTGCACCCCGGCGCGCCTGAGGCAGCGCGGGCGGTGCACCTCCAGGGCCTGACCCTCCCGATGTTGTTCCTGTCGGGAACTCGCGACAAAATGGCGCAGCCGGCGCTGCTGGAGCAAGTGTTGCAACAGCTGCGGTCTGCCAGGTTGCACTGGCTCGATACGGCGGATCACGGCTTTAAGACGTTGAAGCGCCGAGCCAGTCCGGAGCCGCTCATGTCAGAGGTAGCGCGCGTCACCCAGGCCTGGACCGTAGAGCACGTTACAAAGTGAGCTGTCGTCCGCGCACGACCTCTGCGTGCGACGCTGCGAGCCGGAGCAGCCGCTCCCCCAGCGCGCCGGCCGGTCCTCAATCTCTCGAAGATTAGCCAGCATGCAAGGTGCAGCTCGGGATGGCCCGCGGGAGTTCGGGGAGCAAGCTGCCGCTCCCGACTGGAGCTCTCAGGACGGGTAGCGGCTGGAGGGGGAATCTGGATCCAGATGCCGAGCCACCCACTTGGAAGCGAGCCGAAGGGCGAGCACGTTCACTCCCGACGGCACAACGACACACAGGCAACCCTCGCCTACGCGTCGGAGAAACAGCGAGTACTCGGCGAACTCGAGCAAAGCGTACTCGGGTGGCCCATTCTCCGAGACGACCTCCCACAGCCGCACGATCCGGAACCCGGACTCCGTCAGGGTTCGGTCGTCGAATACGGCTGGCAAGTCTCGCGCCGTGGGCTCACCCGCTGCGTTCAGCACAAAGCTTCCGTAGACGCCGTCGATGTCGCGCAGGGAGTGCAGCGCCCTGTTGGTCTGTTCGAACTGCATGTCGTTCATGGAGCGCTCAGGGGCTGCGGGAAAATTTCGGCGCGGGAAGCGCAGACGTCGCCGTGGAAGCCGGCGTGGAAGGGGGCGAGCTGTCGAGCCCGACCTCGGGCGGCCCCAGGCTTCCTGAAATGTGTCCATCGGGATGGCGCCGAATGCACATCTCGGCGGTGGCGGCCCGTACCTTTACCGAACGTGTCTCACCAGACCCCATGGCCTGTCCGATCAGCTCGGCCAGGCGGGTTACATAGGCCACGCGCGAAGCCAGTGCTTCCGTATCCACGCCGTTGCCATCCATGAGTTGACCCCGCGGCGTCACCAGAACGTTCGTGACCCCACGGGCCTCTCCAGCTCGTGTGGCAAAGCGTGGCGCTTGCGCTGCGATGCCCGGCGTCGCGGCGGCGGCCAGGTTACGCGTCGACTCGGGCGCACCGTCAAAGGGCGGTGCTGAACCGGGCACCCCGGTGATGATTGCTCCGGGTCCGTCCATGCGACGCCGGATGCCCGTGGCGGAGGTCGCCGGCGGTTCCGAGTAGCGGGAGTCCTCAGCGCGCTGCTCCAGCCTGAGCAGCAGGTTATCCAGGGACGCAGAGACATTTGGACGCTCCGCGGGAGCCCGCTCGGAGTTGAGGAACTCTCCTTCATGCCAGGACAGAATTTCCAGCGCTGCGGCATCTCCCGAGAGGTCGCCGGTCTCGGCATGCACCAGTTGTCCACGAGAGAAATGGAGGGAGCCTGAATGCTCACCAGACAGGATCACGAACACCCCGCTGGCGCGCACGAGGTTTTGCAGCATGACGAGGTCATGCAAGCTCACGCCCTGAAGGTGCGCTCTGAACCCGTTCATGGAACGGTTCGCGATCGCCGCGCTTTGGGCGCCCGCCTCCCGGACGGCTGAGTCCTGGGCGGTGTGGGTCTCGGCAGGGTTTGAGTCCTTCACTTCAGTCACCTCTATTATACTATACGCACCGATAGTATGCGACTACGGCCAATGAACAGAACCTGAACCAGGCTCTCGCCAGGACAAGCTCCTTCTCGAGCCCGTTCTAACAGACATCACCAGTGTCGAACCATCCGGCGAACCTCGTCTCGGAAAGGACGTCTTAGCAGGTCGCCTGACAGCTGCAGTCAAATCGGCTGCGCAGCACGTCGCTTCAGCCATTTCTTGCATAGCACTTCCTTGTAAGGGGCCGTCACGAGCGCGGGTCAGCGACCTGTCGCGTGCTTGCCGCGTCCGGCTCATCAGTTGCGGATGAAACGTCGCCTCCGTTCGGTTTCGTAAAAGTTTCTGCGATGGGTGCGCACCGACAGGGCGTTAAATACAGCTGAACGTGACAGAGCGGTGACGCCGTGGCTCGTTTCTCAAAACCACCGATCGTCGATGCTGCTGCTCATGAGGAGCCTCGCTCGTTGCAAGAAGGGCCAGCAATGGATAGCCACGAAGTGGAAATGAGAATGTCGTGCGCGATCGAGCTCAGCTTATCGTGCGACGAGATAGACCGCTTCGCGTCGATGGATGATTAAGCAGTGTGGCGATACGCTCTACTCGGGCACTTTCGACTTGACGATTCGATCCGCGAAGGTCCACCTTCGCCGCCAATGTGGGTTCCCCGTCAGCTCATAATGCGCGATCCTGAACGTCACCCCTCCAGATGTTGACAATGAAAATCGTTATCATTAGCCTGTCGGTCGCTCGATGACAGCGCGTAAACTCACACCCATCGCCAAGGGTTTGATGGGCATCATCGGCGCTGGCTCGGTCTGGGCTGCGTTCCAGACCTATGGAGCAAGCGGTGGAGGCATACTCGCTAACCCGTTAGCGGCGGAGCCCGTCACTGCGGCACGTTCGGAGCTGGCGTCTGGCGTGGAGCAGGCCGGGGCTGCAAAGGCACCTGCCGCGGCGCCTGCTCTGCCGGCGCCGCACGCCAACATCGACAGTCGTCCGGTGCGCGTGGCGCTTTCACAGTGGCCCGGGCACATGGCTCTGGTGGTCGGCGCGGGAGGTCTGAAGACGCAGCCCGGGTCTCCGGCAGCGGCAGAAGGGCTCGACCTCGAGATCGTGTTCATCGAGGACGCGGCTACCAAGAACAAAGCCCTGGCCAGCGGCGAGGTGGATTTCGTCTGGCAAACCGTCGACGAGATGCCGATCAGCCTGGGTAGTTTCGCCGAGGCTGACGTGGACGTCCGTGCCTTCCTACAAATCGACTGGTCGCGGGGCGGTGATGCCTGCGTCGCATCCGCGCAGGTTCGACAGGTCGAGGACATCCTCGGTCGCCGCTCGGCCATGTTGATGTTCAGCCCCGATCACACTGTGTTCGAATTCATGATCGCCAATTCGCGCCTCACCCCGGCGCAGACCGCCGAGGTGCGCGCAGCGACCCAATTCTCGCTGGATGACTTTACGTTTGGTCGGAAGCTGTTCACGCAGGGCGCCGTGGACGTGGCCTGCCTCTGGGAGCCGGACGTGACGCTGGCATTGAGCGAACGTAAGGGCTCTCATCGCTTGTTTTCAACCGCTGACGCCACGGAGCTCGTGGCTGACGTGCTCCTGGCGCGGAAAGACCTGCTCGACGCTCGTCCGGACATCGCGCAGAAGCTGGCCCGCGTCTGGTTCAAGGCCGTGCAGGTCGCGGAAGCGAATCGGCCGGCAGCAGCTCGATTGATCGCAAGCTCCTGTTCACGCTTCAAGGATGAGCTAGGTTACGAGCGGACTCTGGGCGCATTGAGCTGGGCCAAGTGGACCAACTTGAGTGACAACGTGCGCTTCTTCGGCCTGGACGGCAGCGCGCCCGCGTTCGATCGCGTGTATAACCAGGCGGACTCGATCTGGATCAACTATCCTCAGGCGGAGATTGAGCACCGCTTTCCGCCGGCCACGCTGCGCGACGACCGCATGACGCGCGCGCTCTGGGAGGCGGCGGGCAAGCCGGCTGCGACCCAGCTCGACTCGTACGACCCGGCCGTCGCGTTCCGTGGGTCAGCCCTGTTCACCAAACCCGTCTCCATCAATTTCGCCACGGCGAGCGCGTTGCTCGGGCCAGCGGCACTGGCGGCGATCAATCAGGAGATTGTGCCGCAGCTGGAGATTGCTCGGGGCATGTCGATCCGGGTCGAGGGCAATACCGACAGCACTGGCGACTCGACCGTGAACGCCATTTTGAGTCATCGAAGGGCGCAAGCCATCGTGGAATATCTGGTGATGCGCGGAGTGCCGAAGAACCGCGTGGTGGCGCGCGGCAATGGTGCCAACAAGCCCATCGCCAGCAACGAGACGCCCCAGGGGCGCGCACAGAACCGACGTACGGACGTGTTGTTCATCCGTTCGGAAAGTTGACGGGAGCTCGAGCGTGAATGCCTTTGCCAATCAGTCGCAGAAGTACCTGCGCGCGGCGCTATCAAACCAATACAATCTGATCTTGTTCGCGGGCTCGGTCTCATTCTCCGCCGCGCTGGCGTCCTGGACCCCCTTGCTTTCCGGCCTGGTGGGAGAAGCCGTCTGGTTGTTCACCGGGCCCCGACTGAGCGCGTTTCGCCGCCGCACGGATGCCTTGTCGGAGCGCGCCGACAGTGCTCGCGCGATCGAGGCCCTCGGGCCCGAATATGTGGAGCGGGTTGCCGCTCTGGAGCGGGAGGTGCTGGAGATTCACGGGCTGTGTGCCTCGCGAGCCGACATCTCGCCCGAGCAGCGCGAGGAAGTAGGGCGCCGCCTGCGCCCGTTGCAGCACGCCTTCCTGGAGGTGTGCAACACGCATCAGCGCCTCCGGCGCGTTGCCGCTCAGGCCCCGGTGGGGGAGTTACAGGCGGAGCTGTCCGCGTTGCATCAGGCTCTGGCGAGTGAGACGGACCTGGGCGTCCGGGCCAGCTTGCGGCGAGGTCTCAGCGTGGCCGAGCGGCGTATCAAGCAGCTGGAAGGCATCGAGGCTGCGGCGCGTTCGATTGAGCTTGCCCTCTCGACCTTTCAGAAGTCCATCGCTCTCCTCAAGGAGGGGGCGGCGGGGTTAGGTAGCGCGGTCGAGCTGTGCGCCGAGCTCGATTCGAGTGCCGCACAACTGGGCCGGGCCGCGGCGCTGGAGGCAGAACGCGAGCACGAGCTGAACGCCGGACGCACCAGCACCGCGCCACCCTCTTTCAACTGAGGGCTCCCGTGCTCCGCGCGCTCGTATGCGCCTGATCGCGGCGTCCAGTCGGGTGCTTGCTCCGCGTCCTGGAGCGCGCGCCGAAGCGGCGCGCGCGCGCGGATGAACTGGCTATATCTGGCGCTGCTGTCGGCAGCGCTGCTCGGCGGCTATGACATAGCCAAGAAGACGGCGCTGACCCACAACGCCGTCCTTCCGACTCTGTGGATCAGCGGGCTCTGCGGCTGGGTCCTGTTGTTGCCCCTCGCTGCCGGCAGTCTCGCCTGGCCGGAGGCTCTGCGCGCATTCGGTCTGGCGGTGCAGACGTTGGCGCCGCTCGAGCACCTGTGCGTATTGCTGAAGGCCGGGATCGTCACCCTGAGCTGGGTCTTGACGTTCTTCGGCGTCAAACACCTGCCGATCTCCACGGCCGGTCCGCTTCGAGCTACCGCTCCGTTGTTCACGCTGCTCGGCGCCTTGTTGATCTATGACGAGTCCCTGTCGCCGTCTCAGTATTGCGGCGTCGCGAGTATTCTGGTCGGATACATCGCGCTGGCCGTGATCGCGGGCGGTGAAGGCAGCCGAGTCGAGGTCAATCGCTGGCTGATGTTTATGCTGGCAGGTACCGCCCTCGGCGCCGTCAGCGGCTTATATGACAAGCTCCTGTTGCAGGGTATGAGGATTGCTCCCACCACCTTGCAGTTCTGGTTCACCAGCTACGCCCTGCTGCTACAGACGCTGCTCGTATCGTTGCTCTGGTGGCCCAGGCGGCGCCGCTACACGCCATTTGCCTGGCGGGCGTCGATGCTCGGTATCGGTGGTCTGCTGATCCTGGCAGACCAGGCCTATTTTAGAGCCCTCGCCAGCGAGGGCGCGCTCGTGTCGGTGATCAGCAGCGTCCGGCGCAGCAACGTGCTGATCAGCTTTACCGTCGGGGGCCTGCTGTTTCACGAACGACGCCTGGGACGTAAGGCGGCTGCGCTCTCCGCGATCGCACTCGGCATCCTATTCTTGCAATGTTGATGGGGCGCCCGTTCTACTGGACGTGATCAGAGCCCATCCGGCACGATCAGAGCAGAAGGCAGATCCGCGATGCACGTGGCCGCGTGAGAAAACCACCGGGCGTCGTCGCGCGGTAACGTGCGCGCCGTCAGCGCGTTACATTGGACACGCGATGGTTCTCGAGTCATTCGTTCCTAACATCGACTTCCTTGGAGGTAATTTAATCATGACAACTCGCTGGCGACTATTGGGTATCTTGGGCTTGGCATCGGCTCTCGTTGCAGCTTGCGGCGATGACGACACCGAGGTCACGGGGGCGGGCGGATCGGCGGGCAGAGCCGGATCTGGCGGAGCCGCAGGGGCTGCAGGCGCAGCCGGAGCCGGCACGACGGGCGGAACTGGCGGGACGAGCACCGCTGGAACAGGTGGCGGCGCGGGCTCCGCCGGAGCCGCTGGCGCAGCGGGTTCCGCCGGAGCAGCCGGTGCAGCCGGTGCAGCGGGTAGTGGCGGCACGGCATCTGATGCTGGTGCTGATGCGGCCGACGCGGCTGGTGACGCGTCCTAGCAGGAGTTACCCGAGGTCCCGCCGTTTCGAGGGCGGCGCGCGACCGAGCCGCTCGCGCTCCCAACGAGCGGGCGCGCTGAGCTCGACTTGTTACGACAATGACTCGTCGACTCTCAACGCGCCCGCCCTGGCTGCGATAGGTTTCGGCGCAGGTCAGTTCCACGTCGCCGCAACGCTGTGTGAATGAGCTGGAAATGATCCAGAAACCTGAGGCTAGGTAGTTAGGTCACAATGCAAATACTTCGAGCGCTCGTTACCGGGTCGGGGGACCTCCCAACGTCCAGCGTTTCTCGTCTGGGGGGCGTGTCGTTGCTCGGTGGTCTCCTGCTCCTCTTGCCCCTCCTGGCCAGTTGCAAGTCGAGCAGCGAATCCAGGCCGGAGCCGGCGGCCAGCAGCACGGCTCCCGATAAGCTCGCCGTCGACAAGGCGCAGCCACCCGCGCCGGCGGGGCCCGCGCTGACCATCGCGTACAGCGATTGGCCCGGCTGGGTGGCGTGGGACATCGGCCTCAAGAAGGGTTGGTTCGATCAGGCTGGCGTGAAAGTGGATTTCAAGTGGTTCGAGTACGTGCCCAGCATGGAGGCATTCAGCGCCGGCAAGGTGGACGCCGTGGCCATGACCAATGGCGATCAGCTGGTGACTGGTGCGAGCGGGGCCCCGAGCGTCGCCGTGGTGCTCAACGACTATAGTAACGGCAATGACATGGTCGTCGCCCGACCGGGCATCGACACGCTCGCGCAGCTCAAAGGCAAGAAGGTCGGCGTCGAGGTCGGCTTCGTCAGCCATCTGATGCTGCTCAACGCGCTAAAGTCGGCGAAGCTCGCGGACAAGGATATTCAGATTGTCAACATCCCGACCGATCAGACGCCCCAGGCGTTGAAGTCAGGCTCCGTCGATGCGATCGTCGCGTGGCAGCCCAACAGCGGGCAGGCCCTGCGTGACGTCGCGGGGTCGAAGGCGATTTTTACCAGCGCGGACGTCCCGGGCATTATTTATGACGTGCTCGCCGTGAACCCGAAGAGCTTGGCTGAGCGGCAAGCTGATTGGGAAAAGGTAGCGGGTGTGTGGTTCCAGATCGTGGACTACCTCGAAGAGGAAAAGAACCGCAGCGAGGCGCTCGAGATCATGAGCGCGCGAGTGGGCCTCTCCCCCGAGCAATATGCGCCGCTGCTCAAGGGGACATTTTTCCTCGACGCCGAGGGCAACGCCAAACATTATCGGCCAGGTGACACGCTCGAGTCCGTCTTCTTTTCGAGCCAGGTCGTGGACGGCTTCAACGTGGAGCACGGGGTCTACAAGGTCGCGCAAAAGCCCGAAGCCTATCTGAACGCGGGGTTCCTGGCAGGGGTCAAGAAGCTCGGCGCGCCGAGCGCCGTCAAATAGCGACGCGGCGCTAGGTGATCTTTGAGGGGAGGGGGGGTGGAGCCAGGACGATGCAGAGAAAGCGACGAGTCCGCTGGTTGGCGGTAGGGGGAACCCTTTCCCCCAAGCTGCGTTCCGTGTTGACGCTGGTGGCCTTTCTGCTGCCACTCGGCGTGTGGTGCCTGATCAGCTATGTGCCCTTCATCTGGCATCCACTGGTCGAGATCGTGCATCCCGGCGATCGAAGCGTCCCGGGGTTGTACAGCTACGTCGCCGAGGGGCAGCTCGTCGACCGCGACGTATTCGAGAAGCGCAACGCTGAGCTGTCCGCCGCCGAAGCAGAGTTGGCGCGAGGCTTTCGCGCGAACCCGATCTACCTGCCGGCGCCGCACCAGGTAGCGACGGCGTTCGTGACGGCCTTCACGACCGAGCCTGCTCGCCAGGGCGATGTCTGGTTGCACGAGAGCCTGTGGCATAGCTGCCAGATCATTTTCTGGGGCTTCCTCTATGCAGCCCTCTGGGGTGTGCCGCTCGGTATCGCCTGCGGCTGCTCGACTTTCTTCTCTCGCCTGTTCGAGCCCTTCGTCGATTTCATTCGGTACATGCCGGCACCCGTGTTTGGCGCGCTGGCGGTCGCGATATTTGGGCTAGGTGACGAGCCCAAGGTCACCATCATCTTCATCGGTACCTTCTTCCAGATGGTGTTGATCGTGGCCAACACGACCCGCCTGGTGGACACGTCGCTTCTGGAAGCGGCACAAACCTTGGGTGCCAGGCCGCATCAGCTCGTCACGCGCGTCGTCGTGCCGAGCATCTTGCCGAATTTGTACCGCGACATGCGCATCCTGATCGGCTGTGCCTGGACCTACCTGGTGGTCGCGGAGCTGATCGGAGAAAAGTCCGGGATCAGCGCCTTCATTTACCAGCAGCAGCGGTATCGCCATTTCGACAACGTCTACGCGTCCATCGTCATGATCGGGATGATCGGTCTGGTGGTGGATCAATGTCTGGCGCAGCTCGGACGGGCGCTGTTCCCGTGGGAGTCCGGCAGCCTCTGGCTGACGCGGCTACGGAGCAACCTGACATTCCGGGCTCAACGCATGAAGGGCGGGATGCGGCTCGTGCGCTCCAAAGCGCTGGCGCCATTCCGTCTGCGAGCAACGGCAGGCACGCTCATCGGCACGTCCGGAGCCGCGTCGGCCGACCCGACATCAGCGAAATCGGGCGAGAGTACGGAGCGTAAGGTTGCTTGACGGTCTCCCTGACTATCTAGACCCGCCGCCCGAGGCGCGTCTTCATCTGGACGCGCTCAGGCAGCGCTCCACGGTGCTGCGGGTGGACGACGTGAGCCGCGTGTTCGGGAGCGGCAACGGCGCGGTCGCGGCGCTGGAGAACGTCCGCTTCGACGTACGTCACCGTGAGTTCATTTGTGTCATTGGCGCCTCCGGCTGCGGTAAGTCGACGTTGATTCGCATTCTGGCTGGGCTGGACGAGCCATCGAGCGGCCAGGTCCTGCTCGACGACGCCCCCGTGGAGCTCCCGGGCGCCGACCGTGGCATGGTATTTCAGCGCTACACGTTGTTTCCGTGGCTGACGGTGCGGGACAATGTGACGTTTGGCTTGCGCCTGAAAGGCGCGAGCAAAGCCAGCGTCGATCAGGAGGCCGAGCATTGGCTGGGCGTGATCGGGCTAGGCGCGTTCGCCGAGCATTATCCCGACCAATTGAGCGGCGGCATGAAGCAAAGAGTCGCCATCGCGCGGGCTCTGGCGAATCGCCCTCGCATCTTGCTGATGGATGAGCCGTTCGGCGCACTGGACGCACAAACTCGCTCGCAGATGCAGAACCACCTGCTCGAGATCTGGCACGCCACCGACGTGACCGTGTTTTTTATCACGCACGATCTGGATGAGGCGGTTTTTCTCGCAGACCGAGTGGTGGTGCTCGCACCGCGTCCGGGACGTGTTCAGGAAATCATCGAAGTCCCGCTGTGCCGTCCGCGCACTCCTCGCTCGCGTCTGGATCCGTACTTTCTCGCTGCCCGGCAGCGGCTGGAGCAGCTGATCCATCCGTGAATCGGACGTCGCGCGCGT
>WUUC01086803.1_pt1 | contig 10944 bp, 7 predicted proteins | sample 6278441 | NCBI WGS metagenome assembly WUUC01 (sample SAMN13675441, study PRJNA597444) | soil metagenome | isolation source: soil | place: USA: Washington | collected 2017-10 | reverse complement strand
CGCGATTACCTAAGGAGTTGTTCCTGATGCTGGTTGCCGTGACCGGAGGCACCGGATTCCTTGGCTCACACTCGATTGCCGCGCTGCTGGGTGACGGCCACAAGGTACGGATGCTGGTCCGCAACGAAAAAGCCGTCGAGACCGCGCTGCGGCCGCTCGGCGTCGATCCGGGCTCGGTGGACGTCGCAGGCGGCGATGTCACCGACGAAGCGACGGTGAAGTCCGCGCTGCAGGGTGCCGACGCGGTGCTGCACGCCGCGTCGGTGTTCTCCTTCGACAGCCGGGATCACCGCAAGATGCGGGAAGTCAACGCGCAGGGCACCGACACGGTGCTCAGCGCGGCAAGGGCGGCCGATGCCGGCCGGATCGTCTACGTCTCCAGTGTCGTGGCGCTGATGCCGTCGCGGCGCACCCCGCTGTCCGCGGAGTCACCGGTCGGCAAGCCACGCGAGACATACTTCGCCAGCAAGGCCGACGCCGAGGTGATCGCCCGCCGCCACCAGGAGGAAGGCGCCCCGGTCACGATCGTGTACCCGCCGGCCCTGCTCGGCCCGAACGACCCGCACCGCGGCGACGGGATCATCCGGCTGCGCAACGTGTTGCGCGGGATGATGCCGATGTGGCCGACGGGTGGGTACCCGGTCGGCGATGTGCGCGACACGGCCGCGTTGCACGCCGCGCTGCTGTCCGACGGGGCGAGCGAGCGTGGCCGCTTCTTCGGCCCGAACCACTACCTGAGGACCCGCGACTACGTCCGCACCGCGCGTGAGGTCACGGGCAAGAAGATTCCCACCATCTACCTGCCGGCCGCCACGATGCTGCCGGTCGGCGTGATGTCCGGGTGGCTGCAGCGGATCTGGCCGTACCACATCCCGGCCGAGTACGGCGCGATCTACACCGCGCATTGCGCCACCCACGTCGAGGAGGAAGCCTGCGCTCCCTTGGGAATCACGCCGCGGCCGGCCGCCGAGACGATGGCCGACACCGTGCGCTGGATGCACGAGCAGGGCCTGCTGTCCAAGCGTCAGGCGGGCCTGGCGGTCCGGGATCGGGACCAGTCCCGCTCGGCTTCCTGACGAGATTGTTGCTTTCTTTGAGCTAGCGGGAGGACGCGTTGAGATCAGCGGAAGTTGATCGCCGGAAATTCCTGGCCCGCCTCGGCCTGGTGGGCGCCGTGGCCGGTGGCACGATTGTCATACCCGTCATACCGGTCGTCGCCGGCGCCGATCCGCGAGACCTGGCGGACGTGCTCGACATTCTTCCGGCGGCGGACCCGGTGACGGTGGAGACGTTCAAGGGGCTGGCGGCCTTCATCGCGCCCGGCAACGACGTCTACTCCACCGTGCAGGGCACCCCGCGCACCGAGCCGGGCGGGGTCGCCGCGCGCACCCCCGAACTGCTCATCGCGATGTTCGACTTCCTCCTGCCGGCCCCCGGCGGCTGGCCGGCCGTCATCCCGTTGTCCGACCTGATCGGCCTGATGCTCAACCTCGTGGCTCCCGTGGTGAACCCGGGGTCGGTCCTCGGGCCGTTCCCGTCGGCGTTCGCGAACCTGTTCGCACCGGAGAAGGCCGTGGTCTTCAGCCTGCTGGAGAACCCGCCGCCACCGCTGCTGGAGGCCATCACCGCCCAGGTCCCCGAGCCGCTGCGGCCGGCGTTCGGCGGGTTGCTGCCATACCTCACCGGCGGGCTGCTGGCCTACCCGGCACTGGGCACCTACAGCGAGTTCTCCACCTTCGACCCCGCGACCGGGACGCTGCGCGGCCGGCCGGTGGGCTGGGACATCTCCCGGTTCGATCCGGGCGTCATGGACGGCTGGAACGACTTCCGCGGCTACTACCAGAACCGCCAGGAGGTGCACGACTGATGCGCGACGTCATCGTGATCGGTGCTGGCGGGGGCGGCCCCGTCGCCGCGAAGGAGCTGGCCCAGCAAGGGCTCGACGTGCTGGTGCTCGAGGGCGGTCCGCGGTTCGCCAAGCCGCGCGACGACTGGAGCCTGCTCGAGAACGACGCGAACAACCCCTACAGCGGCTACCTGCGCACCGGGCCGGCCGACCGGTCGAAACCGGCGTGGTTCCGGGAGACGCCGCAGAACTCCTACCTCTGGCAGGTCGCCGGCGTCGGCGGCACCACGCTGCACTACTTCGGCAACAGCCCGAGGGCCTATCCCGGCGTCTTCGCCGGATACAACGGCGCGGACCGGGGCAACTACGACGTCGCCCACCGGTTCCCGTTCAGCTACAGCGATCTCGTGCCGTACTACGAGTGGGTCGAGGCCACCCTGCCGGTGCAGACCGCGGCCATGGGAGCCAAGGAGGCACGGTACTTCCGTGGCTGCGAAACCATGGGCCTTCCCGTGCAGACCACGAAAACCACCCGCACAGCCTCCTACCGGCCGCAGGAGAACGCGATCCTGCAGCCGGGCGGGCTGGCCGGGCGGACCACCAACCCGACGGAGCTGACGTTCCCGGTCTCGACCGGGTGCACCTTCTGCGGGCACTGCCTCCAGGGCTGCATGGAACCGATCAAGGCGCCGCGCAACGTGGTCGCCAAGCGGTCCACCGACAACAGCTACATTCCGATGGCGCTGACCGCCGAGGCGTGGTCCGCGCACGGCAAGCCGATCACGCTGATCAGCGACGCCTCGGTGACGACCATCCACACCGGACTGGTCGGCGGAAAGCTGTCGGCGACCGGGGTTACCTGGCGCGACAACGCTTCCGGCGCGACGCACCGGGAGGACGCCAAAGTCGTCGTGCTGGCCGCCGGTCCCGTCGAGAGCCCACGCCTGTGGCTCAACAGCGGGCTGCCCAACCCCAACGACTGGGTGGGTCGCGGGCTTACCGACCACTACCTCGACTGGATCGTCGGCCTGTTCAACGACGACACCGGCAACTCCAAGGGCGCGCAGTCCTCGGCGCGCTGCGACTTCCCCGGCTACGGCGGACTGATGAACGTCGGGTTCGGACCGGCGCTGCAGGCGTTCACGATGTCCATCAGCGACAGCGGGATCCGCAACCGGTACACCAACGGGCGCGGCCTGACCGGACCGTGGGACGGGCCGACCGGCCGGGTCGTCGGGCCGGACCTCAAGGACGCGCTGGCGAATGGCATCGACCGAATGCTCAACGTGCTGGTGCTGACCGACGACGACGTGCTGCCGGACAACCGGATCTCGGTGTCGCTGCTGCCGGTCGACCCCAACGGCGGGCCGCCGAAGGTGGTGGCGCACCAGCGCCAGCGGTCCGCGCGCAGCGTCCGCAACCGGGAATTCCTCGCCCGCAAGTCGGTTGAGCTGCTGCGCGGGGCCGGCGCCCGGACGGTGTACCGGATCGACTGGCCGCCCGTGCTGATCCACATCCACTCGACCCTGCGGATGGGCGCGTCCGCCACCGACTCGGTGCTGGACGCCAACGCCGAGTCGCGCGCGGTCAAGCGGCTGTTCGTGGCGGACAACTCGGCGCTGGCCAACGCCCTCGGCGGGCCCAACCCCACGCTGACCACCCAGGCGCTCGCCACCCGCACGGCCGAGAAGATCTTCCAGCGCTACTTCGGCGGCACACCATGGGTTCGTGCGGAGGCACCGGTCGTCTCGACCGACAAACGCATCACCCGCAGGCTCGCCGCGCTCGGGCTATGACGGCAAACCAGATGCGCAAGAACAGGTAAAAGGAGCCCGCGATGTTTGACGGCTTGGCTCGACTGGCCTACCGGTGGCCGAAGGCCGTGCTCACGGTGACCGCGCTGCTGATCGCCGGAGCGTTTATCTACGGGCTGGATGTGTTGGCCAGTCTCAAAACCGGCGGCCTCACCGACCCGAAGTCGGAGTCGTCGAAGGCAACCGCCGCGCTGGACGAGCACTTCGGCGACGCGCGCCCCAACTTCGTGCTGCTGGTCCGGGCCGACCAGCAGGTCGACGACCCGGCCGTCGCCGACGAAGCCGGCCGGCTGGCCGACCGGCTGGCCACCGAGCCGGAGGTCAGCTCGGTCGTCTCGTACTGGGAGATCAAGGCGCCCAGCCTGCGCAGCGACGACGGGCAGATGGCGCTCATCGCGGCTCGGATAACCGGAAACGCCAGCGAGATCGAGGACGCGGCCGAACGGCTCGCTCCCCTCTATGAGGGCGAGCACGGAACGGTAGACGTCGGGATCGGTGGATTGGCTCAGGTCAACAATGAGCTCAACGACACCACCCGGGAAGACATCCTGCTGGCGGAGACGATCGGCGTTCCGCTGGTCGCGCTGGTTCTGATCATAGTGCTGCGCGGGGTCTTCGCCGCGCTGCTGCCGCTGGTGGTCGGCATAGCCTCGGTGATCGGCACCAACGCCGCGCTCAAGTTGATCAGCCAGTTCACCGACGTCTCGATCTTCTCGCTGAACCTGGCCACCGGCCTGAGCCTCGGCCTGGCCGCCGACTACGGGTTGTTCATCGTCAAACGGTTCCGGGAGGAGAAACGCCGGGGGCACGACACCGAGACGGCGCTGCGCATCACGATGAACACCTCCGGCCGCACGGTCCTGTACTCCTCGTTCATCGTCGTCGTGGCGATGTCGGCCATGCTGGTGTTCCCCTTGTACTTCCTGCGGTCGTTCGCCTTCGCCGGGATCACGGTCGTGCTGCTGGCCGCGGCCGCCGCGATGGTGGCCCTGCCGGCGGCCATGGTGGCGATCGGCCGGGGGCTGGACATGTGGGACATCACCAAGCTGTTCGTCTGGGTGGGCCGGCTGTTCCGCCGCCGTCCGGCCGTCGCCGCCGCAGCCGCCGAGCCCTCACCCGACGGCGGCTGGTGGCGGCGCACGGCCAACGTCGTCATGCGCCGGCCGGTGTTCTTCGCCTCCGCCACGACATTGGTTCTGCTGCTCCTCGGCGCGCCGTTCCTCGGGTTGAAGATCGGCCTGCCGGACGACCGGACGCTGTCCTCGGACGCCCCGGCGCACGTAGTCCAGCAGACCCTGCGCGACGACTTCTCCTCGGTGGCGACCAATGAGGTGGACGTGGTCGTGGAGGGGGTGAACCCCGCGGCCCGCGCCACCGACATCGCCGACTACGCCTCCCGACTGTCCCTTGTGGATGGAGTGGTGGCGGTGGACAGCGTCGCCGGCCGTTACGTCGGCGGACAAGGCAGCCCGCCGGACCCGCTGGCCCAGCGGTTCGCGCGGCCGGATGCGACCTATCTCGCGGTCAGCACGACGGTCGAGGGCATCTCGGCGGAGGGCCAGGAGCTGGTCAAGCGGATCCGGGACGTCCCTGCGGCGTTCGAGACCAAGGTCGCCGGCGTGTCGGCCGATCTGCTGGACGCGCGCAACACGCTGGTGGACCTGCTGCCGGTCGCCGGGGGCATCATCGTGGTCACCACGCTGATCCTGCTGTTCATGCTCACCGGCAGCCTGCTCATCCCGTTCACCGCGCTGCTGATGAACATCCTGAGCCTGTCGGCCACCTTCGGGGTGCTGGTGTGGATCTTCCAGGACTACCACTTCGGTGACCTGCTCAACTTCCAGCAAACGAGCACGGTCGACGTGACGCTGCTCGTCCTGCTGTTCTGCGTGGCGTTCGGCGTCTCCATGGACTACGAGGTGTTCCTGCTGTCCCGGATCAAGGAGGAGTTCGCCCGTACCAGGGACAACACGATGGCCGTGGCGTTCGGCATCGAGAAGACCGGCGGGATCGTCACCGCGGCCGCGCTGATCACCTCGATCGTGTTCTTCGCGATGGTCACCGCCCATGTCACCAACATCAAGATGTTCGGCATGGGCCTGGCGCTGGCGGTGCTGCTGGACGCCTCGCTGGTACGCACCCTCCTGGTGCCCGCGCTGATGCGGTTGTCCGGCAAGGCGAACTGGTGGGCACCACGCCCGATGCGGGTGTTCTACGACAGGTTCGGGCTCAAGGAAAGTGACTCCCCGGAGCCGGTGACCGCGTTCGAACCGGACCACAAGCCCGTGGGGACCCGCGTCTAGCTCGACAGAACAAGATCGACCTATTCCAGAAATGGCGGTGGGTGGCCGGCAACGGCCACCCACCGCCTTTTGCCGCTGACATACCAGTTCAGGGCGGCTAAGGCCGGTCGGGCACCGGGGATGCCCGCAGAATCGGAGAAGATATCTTCCGGCCAGCCGAGCAATTCTGTATACGACGGCAGCAGCGTGCGTAAATGGCGCGCCGGCTCTGTCGTTAGTAGACGTTCCTCCATCCCGGAAGGGGATCCATGCCCATCACGATGCTTGGCGCCATCCGCAAGCGCCTGATCGCGCCGCCGATGAATGTGACCTCGTTCGCGGTGCGTGGCTTCCCCACCGACACGCCGGCACGGCCGATTCTCGAGGAGAGTGCCCGGCAGGTCACCATGGGGTACGAGATCGCGATCGAACAAAAGGGAAATGAAGCGATCACCGAACGCCTGGAGTTACTGGAAAGGCAGTTCCGCGGCTTCGCCTACGAAGGCGCGGCCATGGCCCTGGCACTGCGGGACGCGATGTCTCCGAAGCCAGGGCACAAGTACGTCGAGAGCTTCGTCGGGGTCGGCGGTCCGGGCGCGCACCAGATCTTCATGGCCTACATCGGAATCGGCTTCGCCTGCGCCCGGTTGCCCAAGTTCCTGTGGAAGCGGGCGATTCCGGGCTCCTCGAAGCTGCCCGAGTCGCCCGCGCTCAACTGGATCATCCTGGACGCGTACGGATTCCACGAGGCGTTCTTCAAGACCGACAAGTGGATCGGCAAGCAGTACCTGTCCTCGAGGGTGCCGTGGGACGGTCCGCACGAGTACGTCCTGCGGGCCATCGACCATGGCGTCGGGCGGGCGATGTGGTTCATCAACGCCGGTGACGTCAACCGACTCTCGAACATGATCAACGGGTTCAAACCGAGTCGCCACAGCGACCTCTGGAGCGGCGCCGCGCTGGCCGCCACCTACGCCGGCGGCGTCGGCGAGGACGGCCTCACCGATTTCCTGAAGAGCGGTTGGGACTATCGCAGGGAAATCGCCCAGGGCGCGGTGTTCGCCATCAAGCAGCGGGTGCTGTCGAACCTCGTCACGCCGCACACCGAGCTGGCCGCACTGGTCTTCTGCGACCGGTCGCCGGAAGAGGCCTCGGCGCTGGCGGACACGGCACGCCGGCAGCTTCCGGGAGACACCTCAATTCCCGCGTACGAGATCTTCCGCCAGCGGATCCAGTCCAATTTCTCCTAGGGAGCGCAGTTGTCCACCAACAATTTCCGCCGTGGGCGCAGGCTCGTCCCGGCAGTGATCGCACTTGGTCTGATGGCGACCGTCTACTCGGTCGCGCAGAAACCGGAGGCCTCCGCGGAGGAACGCGACGCGGTCGCGTCGCGGTACGGCTTCGAGGAACTGCCCATCAAGCTTCCCCCCGGCTTGCCGGAAAAGGGCATCCGCGAGGTCAACCCGGCCTACAAGCACATCGAGGCCTGGGTTTCCTCGGTCGGTGGCGCGATTGCCATCAACGACCTGGACGGCACCGGAAAGGCCGCCGACCTCTGCATCGTCGACCCGCGCAGCGACGAGGTCATCATCACGCCCGTCCCGGGCACCGGTGAGCGCTACGAGCCGTTCACGCTCGAGCCCGCGCCCTTGCCGATGGACAAGACGATGGCCCCGACCGGATGTGTGCCGAACGACTTCAACGAGGACGGCCGGCTCGACCTGTTCGTCTACTTCGTCAGCCGGACACCGATCCTGTACCTGTCCAACCCGAACGTGTCCAGGTTGGCCCCCGCCGCTTACACGCCGACCGAGGTGATTCCCACCGCCGCCTCGCCGAGCGGGGCCTACACCGGCCCGCGCTGGCAGACCTACGCCACCACGGTCGACGACTTCGACGGCGACGGCCATGCCGATGTCATCGTCCCCAACTACTTCCCCGACTCGGACGCCTACGATCCCAACGGGCAGAACAACGTCCAGATGAACGACTCGATGTCGCGGGCGTTGAACGGCGGCGGCGCGCACGTGCTGCGCTGGACCGGCGTCACGGACGGCAAGGTCGCGTTCGAGGAGCAGCGCGACGCCATCCCCTACCAGTACGCCACCGGCTGGACTCTCGGCGCAGGCGGGGCGGACCTGGACGGCGACCTGCTGCCCGAGCTCTACATCGCCAACGACTTCGGCCAGGACCGGCTGTTCCACAACATCTCCAAGCCGGGCAAGATCGGCTTCGCGCTGGCCGAGGGCAGCCGCACGCCGACGACGCCCAAGTCGATGGTGATCGGCCACGACTCGTTCAAGGGCATGAGCATCGACTTCGGCGACCTGCGCAACACCGGCCGGTTCGACGCCTTCGTCAGCAACATCACGGTGGCCTGGGGTGTCGAGGAGAGCAACCTGCTCTGGCTCAACACCGCCAAGGACAACGCCGATGCCAAGCGTCAGCTCAGCGATGGCGAGGCACCGTTCGTCAACGACGCCGGCGACAAGGGCGTGGCTTGGACTGGCTGGGGCTGGGACGCCAAGCTGGCTGACTTCGACAACAGCGGCAACCTGGCCATCGTCCAGGCCGACGGGTTCGTCAAGGGCACCATCAACCGGTGGAACTGGTTGCAGGAGCTGGCCATGATGAACGACCAGCTGGTGCACGACCCCAAGATGTGGCCGAAGGCCGAGGCCGGTGACGACATCGCCGGCGATGAGTTCCCCGCCTTCTACGCCCCCTCCACCGACGGCTCCACGTACGTCAACATCGCCGCGGAGCTCGGGCTTGACGCCCGGCTGCCGACGCGGGGTATCGCGGTCGGCGACAGCTCCGGCGCCGGTCGCCAGGACCTCGCGATCGCTCGCCAGTGGGCACCGCCTGCCTTCTACCGCAACAACCTCCCGTCGAAGAACGACTTCGTGGGCCTGCGGCTGTACCGGCCGGTCGACGGGACCGACAAAGGCGGCAACCAACTGCCGGGCACCCCGGCCTATGGCGCGATGGTCAAGTTCACCACGGCCGACGGCAAGGTCCATCTGTCCCGAGTGGACGGTGGCAGTGGCCACGCCGGAAAGCGCAGCTTCGACATCTTCTTCGGTCTCGGCAACTCGCACGAGCCGGTGAAGGCCGAGATCTGCTGGCGCGACCGCGACGGCCAAGTCCACATGGAAACCAAGACCATCACACCCGGCTGGCACGACCTGCTGCTTGACGGCACCGCCCAGGAGGTTACTCAGAAATGACCGCCGTAACCCATCAACCGCACAGCGGGAAACTGGCCGCGGTGCCCCCACCGCCGGTCGAGCTCAAGAAGGACCCGCGCTACCTCGCGCTCCGCAACTTCGCGATCTCCATCTCCATCTTCACAATCCTCGGATACACCGTTCTCGGTTTCGAGCAGCCCTGGTTGTGGCCTATCTTCGCGGTGCTCACCGGCTACACGACCGAGATCGTGATGGAGCTGATCCAGGCCTACTTCGAGCGGCGGCGCCCGCGGTTCATCGGGGTCAGCCCCCGAGAGACGATGGCGTTCTTCCTGCCGGCGCACATCACCAGCCTCGCGGTCAACATGCTGCTCTACGCCAATGACAGGTTCCTCCCGGTGCTCTTCGGCGTGGTGGTCGGAGTCGGCGCGAAGGCGATCCTCCAGGCGCCGATCAACGGCCGCATGCGGCACTTCATGAACCCGTCGAACCTCGGTATCGCCACCACGCTGGTGGTGTTCGGCAGCTGGGTCAGCATCGCGCCGCCGTACCACTTCACCGAGCACGTCTCCGACATCTTCAAGATCGCCATTCCGATCATCATCATCACGGCCGGCACGGTGATCAACGCGGTGCTGACCAAAAGGACCGCGCTGATCGTGGGGTTCCTCGGCGGGTTCGTCATCCAGGCCCTGGTCCGGTGGTGGTGGTACGACGTCGCGATCAGCAGTGCCCTTGCGGTGATGACCGGCGTGGCCTTCGTGTTGTTCACCAACTACATGATCACGGACCCGGGCACCACGCCGTTCAAGGGAATGAACCAGTTCATGTTCGGCGGCGGCGTCGCGGCGGTGTACGGCGTGCTGATGGCCTTCAACATCGTCTACACGCTGTTCTTCGCGACCGCGCTCGTGTGCGGCATCCGCGGCGGCTTCCACTGGTACGTGTTCCTGAAGGCCCGGCGAGCCGAACGGATCAAGGCGGCGTCGAGTCCGACCATGCCGACCGTGGCCGGCGGCACCGAGGCGGTGGCGGCGGCATGAGTGATCGAATCGCGATCGTCGGCGTGGCCTGCCGATACCCGGACGCGGACTCCCGCGAGGAACTGTGGGAGAACGTGCTCGCCGGCCGGCGTGCCTTCCGGCGCCTGCCCGACGAGCGGATGAACCAGGCCGACTACTACAACCCCGACCCGAAGGCACCGGACAAGTTCTACTCGCCGAAGGCCGCCGTGCTGCGGGACTTCGAGTTCGACCGGGTCACCTACCGGGTGGCCGGCAGTACCTTCCGGTCGACCGACATGACGCACTGGCTCGCGCTCGACGTGGCGGCGAAAGCGTTGGCGGACGCGGGTTTCCCCGGCGGGGAAGGCCTGCCCCGGCAGGCGACCGGCGTCGTCCTCGGCAACTCCCTCACGGGTGAGTTCTCCCGCGCCAACCTGATGCGGCTGCGCTGGCCGTATGTCCGCCGCACCGTCGGCGCGGCGCTGACCGAGCAGGGCTGGTCCGACGAGCAGATCGGTACTTTCCTTGCCGCGCTGGAAACCCGGTACAAGGCGCCGTACCCACCGATCGACGAGGACACCCTGGCCGGTGGCCTCGCCAACACCATCGCCGGGCGGATCTGCAACTACTTCGATCTGCACGGCGGCGGGTACACAGTGGACGGTGCCTGCTCCTCCTCGCTGCTTTCCGTTGCCACCGCGGCGAAGTCGCTGTCCGAGGGCGACCTCGACGTGGCGCTGGCCGGCGGGGTGGACCTGTCCATCGACCCGTTCGAGGTGATCGGCTTCGCCAAGACCGGCGCGCTGG
>WUUC01088142.1_pt1 | contig 10945 bp, 5 predicted proteins | sample 6278441 | NCBI WGS metagenome assembly WUUC01 (sample SAMN13675441, study PRJNA597444) | soil metagenome | isolation source: soil | place: USA: Washington | collected 2017-10 | reverse complement strand
GTAGTATGCCGGGGTGAACCCTATATTGGTTTTGATGTGGGCGGCCCAATGAAAGTGCGGCACGCGCAGGCGATGATACGTGATATTGAGTTGGTCGAAGAACACCGCCTGCCGCAGAATTTCCTTGCGCGCGGCCAGAATCGCTGGGTTACGGGACTCGGCGGCGTTCAGCGTTATGAGAGGCGGCCCAAGATTCACGGCGTAGCGAAATCCATCGGACTCTGCCGCCGGGTATCGGCTCTTCTTGAATGCCTGCTTGGCGGGTCGCCCGACGCCGCCGTCACGCGAGATCAAATCGGGAACCAATTTAAATTCCGCGCACTTCGGATTCTCGTAGATGAGGAACCATATTGGAGCACATAAATACAAGCTGATGGTGACGGTGGCCTTGTCGACGATACCGAGAAACACCGGAAGCTCCTGCCGGAACAGAAACTCCAAATCGTGCCTCAACCACTGTTTCTTCGACTTCACGAGAGCGAAGCCCACCTTGGCGTTCGTGGTGGACTTGGTTTGGAGCAAGAAAGGAAACCCGAAGGTAACGGCGCCTTTTTCACCATCGGCGAGCGTGCAATGGAAATCGATCCCGATGTCCTCTTGGCGTGGAACCGGAGTTATGAGGCCAAGCGAAGCGAGCAGATAACTCGCCAGATACTCGCTCAGGTCACCTTGCCGAAATGTGAGGTCGCGTCTGGACATCGTGAGCGATGCGTAGGGCATATTTTCCTCACGTGCAACTTCCATGGCACACCGCGCACGGCGCAACGCTACATGAAGCTCGCCCGCAGCGTCACCGAGGCGGCCTTCCGGCGAGGCATGAGCCTGCGGCAGGCGGCTCACCTGAACAATTCCGCTCAAACCCCGATAAAAGGGCCTGCCCTCTGGACGCCCCATCGTATCACGCCGGGCAAGGTTGTGCGCGCGGAGCGCGCCTCCACCACGCGAAGCCACGGACCACCGTGGCTTCGCTTTGCCTCGGCGTGAGCGCGGGGCGCGAGATCGGGCTGACCGGATCACCCGGCACGTCGCCGGCACCGCACGCAGCGCGATTTCGCGTTCAACATGCAAGTGTATGAAGTGACTGCACACTACCACCTCGTCCGACTTGGCGATGAAGAGTCGCTGGATCTTCCCCAGCAAATCGTCCGCTACATGGAGGGAGCATTCGCACCCGAACCGACCGTGGAGTCAGTTTGGGTTATTTCGCTCAACACGAAATTCCGGCCACTAGGCCGGATCAAGATCGGCAGCGGCACCCTCAACTCCTGTTTGATTCATCCGCGCGAGATATTCCGCGCCGCGATCATGACCGCCGCATCCAAGATCGTCTTGGTTCACAACCACCCATCCGGCGATCCACAACCCTCGACCGCAGACCACAGAATCACCAAGATTATCCGCGAAGCGGGAGAGGTAATGCAGATCGAGTTGCTCGATCATGTCATCATCGGATGCAAGGAGGACGATCCGACGGGCATGGGTTTCTACTCGTTCCGCAGCGGCGGATTACTCGGTAACTAGACCTAGGGCTACTCTGCGCGTTCACGGTTCACTTGGTGCCTGATTCTTCTGCATAAGAGATGCTGAGGGCTTGCGACCCCGCCCCGACTTCGCGTTACTTGACCAAGCCCTAATGTCTAGTCGCATAACGCTTTCTCAAATCGTCGATAACATCACGCAGCTATCGGCTTCCGTAAAGCCGGACGATTTTATCTACGATTTCCTTGCCTGCTTTGGTCTGCCGAAGGCGACCATTGCCCGCTTGAAGGGTGGCGGTCTGAACGTCGCCAAAAAAGACGGCTGCACGTTGCTCAAGACGAAGGTGTATTTTGAGCCGGTCCGTGCCGATCTTCTCAAAACGGCGAGTCCCCGCCAGGCAATCGAAGTCGCACAGAAAGACCCAAAGGTCGCAGCGAACAAGCCGCGATTTCTCATCGCCACCGATTTTAAAACAGTAACCGCCTTCGACACAAAGCGGAAGGATTCGGTCGAGTTTCCCATCGGCGATTTGCACGAGCACTACCCCTTTTTTCTGCCCTTGGCCGGGATGGAAAAGAGCACTGTCCACGCGGAGGCTGAGGCGGACGTAAAGGCGGCCGAGAACATGGCCAAACTCTACGACCTCATTCGCGCGGACAATCCGCCCGTGACTGGCGACGAACGTCACGCGCTCAATGTTTTCCTCACTCGCCTCCTCTTCTGCTACTTCGCGGAAGACACCGGAATCTTCCCCGACAAATCGTTTACCTCCGCCGTCGAGAGCTACACGCAGGCGGACGGCTCAGATCTTTCCGGGTTTCTTCGGCAGCTCTTCCTCGCCCTCAACACGGCGCCTGAATCGAGGGGAAAGACGCCCAAGCACCTCGCCGGTTTTCCGTATGTGAATGGAGGGCTATTCCGCGACACGCATACGCTCCATTCGGTTGTCCCGTCATTCTCCACCAAGTCTCGCCAGAAACTGATCGAGCTCGGGCAAAAGAGTTGGCGGGAGATCAACCCCGACATCTTTGGCTCCATGTTTCAGGGCGTGGTCGATGACGAGAAGCGGGCAGAGTTGGGCATGCACTACACCTCGGTGCCCAACATCATGAAGGTGATAAAGCCCCTCTTCCTCGATGAACTCTACGGAGATTTCGAGAAGGCCAAGGGCGCGGCAGGGCGGTTAAACAAACTGCTATCTCGCATCTACCGGCTCCGTCTGTTCGATCCCGCGTGCGGTTCGGGCAATTTTCTCATTATCGCCTACAAGGAGCTGCGACGGCTTGAGATGGCCATCTACAAAGAACTCCTCCTGCTCACCGGCCAGCTGCCATTTTCCTTTTCCGGCATTCAGGTCAGCCAGTTTTACGGCATCGAGCTTGATGATTTTGCCCACGAGATTGCCATTCTTGCCCTGTGGCTTGCAGAGCATCAAATGAATATAGAATTTGAGGCAGCGTTTGAAAAAACGCCGGCGTCCTTGCCCCTTAAGGACGGGGCGAAAGTCGTGTGTGATGATGCGACCAAAGTAGATTGGGCAAAAATTTGCCCACTTGTCGAAGGCAACGAAACCTTTGTTTTGGGCAATCCACCTTACCTTGGTGCTCGAAACCAAGAGGGTGACTCAAAGGACGCTGTATATCGCTGCTACAATGGGGCACCGGAACACAGAGATGCTGATTTGATTAGCTGCTGGTTTATTAAAGGGGCGACTTACATAGCGGGACAAGCCGCCAGCCTTGCCTTTGTTACGACCAATTCAGTGTGCCAAGGGGACCACGTTGCCATTCTGTGGCCACGTGTGCTCGGGAATGAATTAGAAATCCATTTTGCACACACGTCCTTCAAATGGTCGAATAGTGCCAAAAATAACGCTGCGGTGATTTGTGTGATCGTTGGCCTCCGCCCAAAAGCAAATGGCCTCAAATGGATTTTTTCAGGAGACATTAAATCCGTCGCATCAAATATTAATCCATACCTGGCCAAGGGTTCGAATACTGTGATCGGTCGTCGCGACGAACCTCTTTGCCCTTTATTCCCAGATTGTGTCATGGGAAGCATGGCGCGTGATGGAGGAAACCTGATTCTTAGCAGGGAGGAGCGAGACGAGCTTTTAGCCAACCACCCCCAGTCCAGGCCTCTCATCCGTTATTTGATAGGCGCACAAGAGTTCGTGCGAAGTGAACGCCGGTGGTGTTTATGGATCGAAGATGCGCATCTCGATCTCGCCAAATCGATACCACCCATAGCAGAGCGGATTCAGAAGATTTACAGATTCCGAACCGATTCCACCGCCAACACTACAAATGGTTACGCGGCAATTCCCCATCAATTCGCTCAACGTGCACACAGGGACGGAAGCTCTATAATTATCCCCTCCACGACCTCGGAGCGGCGGCATTATATTCCCATGGGCTATCTAGATTCAGGCTCAATTATTCCAAATTCCGCACAAGCCATTTACCACGCGGAGCCATGGATATTCGGGGTTATTTCCAGCGAAATGCATATGGTGTGGGTCCGCACCGTTGCCGGCAGATTGAAATCAGATTACCGATATTCATCCTCCATCTGTTATAATAATTTTCCATTTCCCGCAATCGAGGAGAGACAGAGAGCCATCATCAATATGGCGGCAGAAGAAGTGCTCACGACCAGAGAGAAGCACCCCGCTAAAACCATCGCCCAGCTTTACGATCCAGACACGATGCCTGCCGATTTGCTCTCAGCACATCGAGCCCTAGATAAAGCCGTCGAGCAGTGCTACCGCGCCAAGCCATTCAGCAGCGACGAAGAACGGCTGGAATATTTATTCTCACTATATGAGAAAATGGCCGCCCAAAGAGCGGGCGAACTTTTCACGGCTGCTGCATCCGAAAAGACCAGGGCTAAAGCAAAGAACTCTTAACTTCTATGCCCGATCTGATCCACGTCCAATACGCTACGACAGGCGAGAGCACATCAATCGATACGATGGGCATGCGGGAAATGCAGGCGCGCGCCTATGCGGCGAGAGCTGCGCAATATCTTCTTTTGAAAGCACCGCCAGCCTCCGGTAAATCGCGGGCGCTCATGTTTATCGCCCTTGATAAGCTCCACCGTCAGGGTCTGAAAATGGCCATCATTGCGGTGCCGGAGCGTTCAATCGGCGGTTCCTTCGATAGCACGCCGTTGAGCAAACACGGTTTTTTCTCCGATTGGACAGTGCCGCCTAAGCACAATCTCTGCACCCCTGGTAGCGACCAAGGTAAGGTTGGCGCTTTTAAGGAATTCATGGCAGGGGATGGACGTATTCTTATCTGCACACACGCCACGCTCCGATTCGCTTTCGAGCAAATGGACAGCTCCGCATTTAATGACTGCCTGCTCGCCATCGATGAATTTCACCATGTCTCTGGCAACCAAGACAGCCGTCTTGGCGAATTGGTGCGCGGAATCATGAGCGGCAGCACCGCTCATTTGGTTGCGATGACCGGCAGTTATTTTCGCGGCGACAGCCAGCCGGTGCTACTGCCCGAGGACGAAGCGAAATTCACAGGGGTAACTTACAACTATTACGAGCAGCTAAACGGCTACGAGCACCTGAAGTCACTCGGCATCGGTTATCATTTTTATCAGGGCCGCTACCTCTCGGCGATTGGCGAAGTGTTGGACACGGATAAGAAAACCATCCTGCACATTCCTCATGTGCGCGCAGGTGAATCGACCAAGGATAAGCATGGCGAGGTGGACGCCATCCTTGATCTCATCGGCACCGTCGAATTCACCGCCCCCGAAACCGGCGTGCTTCATGTAAAGCGCAAGACCGACGGCAAAATCATCAAGGTGGCCGACCTGGTGGATGATGATGCCAACCGCCGTGACCGGGTGGTAGGCTACCTCCGGAAGATGGAAAAGCCGGAGGATATGGATCTCATCATCGCGCTCGGCATGGCGAAGGAAGGCTTTGATTGGAAATTCTGCGAGCACGCCTTGACCGTCGGGTATCGCGGCTCTCTCACGGAGGTCATTCAAATCATCGGGCGCTGCACCCGCGACAGCGTCGGCAAGAAGCACGCCCAGTTCACCAACCTGATCGCTCAACCGGATGCCAAGGACGCTGACGTTGCGGTATCCGTGAACAACATGCTCAAGGCAATTACCTGTTCCCTCCTCATGGAGCAGGTGCTGGCCCCGGTGATAAAGTTTAAGCCGAAACAAGACGGCGAGGACACGCCGCCCGGAGAAATCCGGGTGAAGGGACTGAAGGGAGCCACCACCGAACGCGTTAAAAAAATCGTTGAGCAGGACATCAACGACCTCAAGGCCGCGATCCTGAGTGATGACGCAGTGACCAAGGCCATCGCCGGGATCGTCGATCCGGAAGTGCTGAACAAGGTGCTTATCCCCAAAGTCATCGAAACCAAATATCCTCAGCTCACCAGGGAGGAGCGGGAGCAGGTGCGTCAGCATGTAGTGGCCGATTCGGTGATACGCGCGGGTGAGATCGAAGTCGTCGGCGACAAGCGCTTCATCCGCATGGCCGGGCAGTTCATCAATATCGACGACCTAAGTATCGACCTCATCGACTCCATCAACCCGTTCCAGCGCGCTTACGAAATCCTGTCCAAGAACGTGAACGCGCCAACGTTGAAGGTGATTCAGGACTGCATCGCGGCCACGCGTATCCAGATGACCGACGAGGAAGCCATTTTACTTTTCCCGAAGATAAAAACCTTCGTCGTAAACATGGGACGCCAGCCCAATATCAATGCGCTCGACCCGCTGGAACAACGCATGGCACAAGCGCTGATCTTTATCCAAAAGCTACGGCAGCAACGCGGCAAGTAGGCCATGACCGACGCGGAACTAGACAAGTTGATCGCAGCCGATGATTTGGGGCTGCTGAAGGTTAAACCCAAGCGCACACCGCAAACGACGGAAGAAGAGCGGCTGCTGGAGATGTTCCAGGAGTTGATACGCTTCGTTGAGGTGACGGGGGCTGCACCAGTCGAACGTGGCATCGAGATGAACGAACGTCTTCTTTTTACGCGATTGAACGCCATACGACGTAACCCCGCGCAGTGCGAGAAGCTGGCACCATTCGATACCTACGGACTGCTTAAAAAAATTGATCCGACGCAGGTCGGCGATGCACCTGTGCCCGCTACAATTGAGGACATCCTGAACGATTCGTTTCTCGACGACCTCGGGTCGGCCGCGCCCGACATCTTCACACTCAAACATATCCCCGCGAACAAGGAAGTGGACGCGCCGGACTACGTGGCGCAGCGAAAGCCCTGCACAGATTTTCATGTGTTCGAGTCCCAATTCGTGAGCTGTCAGGAGGACTTTAAAACCGAGAGACGGCGATTGTTGCCGTTCGCGAACGAGCAACAAATCGAAGTAGGGAAATTTTATGTGCTTCGCGGCATTCTTCTCCTCGTCTCCGAAGTAGGTGAACGTGTGGAAAAAAATGGAAAATGGAATGCGCGGCTTCGGTGCATTTTTGAGAACGGCACCGAGTCGGACATGCTTCTGCGCTCACTTGCCAGCGAACTCTACAAGGACGGGCGGCGCGTGACGGAGTTGGATGAGAACGCGTTGAACCCAATGTTGGTCACCGATGATGACCAATCGTCTGGATTCATCTACGTGCTACGGTCCCTGAGCGAAAATCCCGACGTGAAGGCCATCCCCAATCTCTACAAAATTGGCCTAGCTCGCCGCAGTATCGATACCCGCATCCAGAATGCGGCGAATGAACCCACCTACCTCATGGCCCCGATCGCGTTGGTGAGCACGTTCCAGTGCTACAACGTGAATCTCCCGAAATTGGAAAATCTGCTGCATCGGTTCTTCGATCATGTCGCCGCCAAGGTTCAAGTGACCGACTCCCAAGGAAACTACCATACGCCGAAAGAATGGTTTAGTGCTCCGCTTGAGGTGATCGAAACAGCGGTGCGTTTGCTTATCTCCGGGGAGATCGTGAATTATAGCTACGATCCGACCGCGAGACAAATTGTGCTGAGCAGCTAAGTTTATCTACGCCAAAATTGTAATCTCTTCCGGATCGAGCAGGATGACCCAAGATCGCTGCGCTTATTAAACCGAGACCAATATATGATAAATCGTGAAAGGATTTTTATCGTCTAATTTTTCATCTTCAAGGGCATGTAATGACTCCTCTAATTCTGTCTGACCCGCAATTAGCGAAGACTTGGACAGAGTGGCCCCCGTCTTTAATTTAAGCTTAGTGGAGTATTTTTCGATAGCCTCCGCGATAGAAGCCCTTGCTCCAATAATATTTCCATCGAAAACATATCCCAACATCGCGCCCGCGCGCAGTCCTTTAGAATAGCGACCAGTAACAAAGCACATCATTCCCTGTTCTTTCTCTAGAGGTTTCGCTGTTTCGGCCGTGACATACTCCGAGATCAGTGACTTCCAACCACTTGTAAAGTTAACATGCAAACGTTTGGCTTCGATTGCAAAGACCGGCCAAGGATGATTAACACCCGTGGAGTAGATAAAACGAATATCAAGGCGGCCAATCACGCCGTCGGGATTGTTTTCGTTAATTTCCCACGCCTCGGGATCAGACTGAACGGGCCTCTGCCTCAAGTCGGCATCGAGCCGCAATTTTTTCCAGAGCCTAACAGATATACTGTTCTCTCCCTCGACTTCAGTTTTTTTCCGCTCGCCTGCCATACAGCGTAACACCCCTGAGAGAATAAATGGAATCTCACTAGCTGGAAAATGCTCGCGCCAACTATGGCAGTTTCCAGGAGCACTCATGGATTAAATGACCGCGATTGCTGGATTGTCGCGTAGACTTCCGCCGCATCATTAAGAGCTGCCGTCCGAGTCCAGCGTCCATACAGAGCAGGCTTTGATAAAGTAATCGTGGGGCCATCGAACCACCATGTCTCATCATGAAGATAAATCAGCGTGCCGTTCGTGGTTGTAGCGGCTTCCTCGATTCTTTTCAAAGCTCCCGCAAGTTCATCGGTAAGTGGCGCTACATGGAAACCGCCTTTTCTTTTTGTGCTCTCAATTTTGAGAATAGCTAATCCCAATGTTTTGTTTACCCCAGCAGTAAGCTTGGTCGATAGTGAATTATTGATCGACCAGCCCTTTAGGGTTTCCTCCAAGGTTTGTGCGTAATCAAGAAGGCCTTCCGCATCAACAGAAGCCAAAGTGGGCATTAGTGTGTCCAATGCGCCCGGGGTCGCACTTTTATCAAAGATCGCACAAGTATCTTCAACTAATGCCTGCTCTTGGCCGATAAGGCCGTAATACTCGAATATTAATGGCTCAATTTCACTTTGAGCTTTGGCTGTTTTCTTCCGCCATCCTTCCGCCCACTTCTTTTTATCGGCTGAACTAGCATCCTTAATACCATCATTCAGGCCAGGCAGTTTAGGCTCGCTCACCCACTGTGATGCATCACGCGCAGATTCTCCCATCGCCGTTTGGAGTTTTCTAAATTTGGCGGCGATTTTTTGCACAATTTCTACCCGCCGAGGAGTTGCGAATGCATCGGTATCAGGGAGCCCGAAGGGTAGTCCCAATACTTCATCCAAATGAACTTTATCGCGCTCCATCCCAATGTTAGCGGAAGTATGAAATGCAAAGTATCGCGATAGACGCGAGCGAAGGCACGCAGCGAGGAATATTAGATAATCAGCATCCTCTGTCGGGCCTGCTATAGATTGAAGAGAGTCTTGGAATCTAACTGGGAAATCAAAAAATGTAGCACCCGTGAAACCCTGATTCAACAGCACTAAAGGAGGTGTGAAAACTTGATTTGGCGGCTTGCGACGCAATTTATCTTTCAGACAATCGCCAGCTTCCAAGAACTCGTCTAGTGTGCCACACAGTTCCGCTGGAAATGACGCTAATTCCTTAATAGCTTTCGCATCAACATAGAGATCTTTTAAGGACCATGAATCTGAAGTTTTAGTCTTAAGTGGCTTCGGTTCTCCATTGGGAGTTTGACCGATTCGAAGCGGCTGAAACCCTTGTGCTTTTGTCCAGCGTTTCAGTCCGTTAGCCACCTGATTGGGCCTGCCAGCTATTCCGCTCAAACGAGGGAGAGCAAAAAGATGGTCAAGAAACTTTACATCGCGAGGCGTGCCCCAGAAGCGGCTTTTCCACACTATAGTGGCAGCTTTTTGTGCGCACGCAGCTAATAATACTCGCAGAGAGATACTCTTTTGATCCTGCGGGGAGATCGGGATTGCTCCCTGGCGCAAATCTACACGAGCAACCTTAGGCGTAAGGTATCTTATTTGGTGATTCTCTACGTCAGGCGTTTTTCCGCTGAAGCGAGCAATAAGGCAAGGGCAGATGGCATTTGTGAAGAGCAAAAAGCGATAGTCAGATAACTGAACAACAGTTTCTAGTGTAACTCGCCGCAACCATTGGGATTGAAACGAGTCGGTTTTATTGAAGAAAACTTTCGTGGGAAGAAGCAGCGCCGCCTTACCATTCACGTTAAAAACGGTAGGCAGCTGCTCCATGAAGTCCTGCGCAATTTGTTTTTCCCCGCGTCCCGCCCAAGGGGGATTCCCAACGACGTAGTCGAAACGGGTGGCTGCGTCCTTGGACCAAATTGTTGCCAATGGAAAGAAGTCGCCCTCCCAGATAACGGGAATATCGGGCTTTCTGCCTTTTCCTCCGGCATGCCGAAGCAGGTTTGGCAGTTTATTATTCTCACTCTTTTGAATATAAGCCCGAATATCGCTCGGCTCAAACTGATCGAGAAATGCGAGGTAGAGGCTAAAGCACGCTATGCGACAAGCCGTAAGATTCTTATCCACACCACGCAATGATGCAAGGGCCTCACGGAGTGCCTGGTCCTTACTGGAAAAAGCGGAGTTACTAGTTGAAGTAGCTTTTTGAGGATATTTGGCCGTCCACTCAGCCGCTAAACGATTAAATAATAAAACAAGGAAAATTCCAGAACCACATGATGGATCAAGGAATTGTCGGCCAGTCAATTGAGGGGATTCCTCAGTTGCCAGGTCGATAGTCATTTCCGCTAAAAAGCGCGGGGTATAAAAGGCTCCATCTTCGCGCTTTTGATTATCGCCCTCCTTCGCAAGGAAGTTTTCGTAGATAGCGCTGATGGTTTCTACAGGAATAAATCCAAAGTCATAGCGCCAGATGGGTAGATTTCGTTGATTCTTAGCGACATCATGAGCGCCAAAGAAAAACCGAACAGCCCGAAGATGTTCGGCATGTATTGCTGCACGTTCTTCATCCAATCCGGCATCATCAAACATGCTCCCATTGAAATCCCGCTTAAGCTGAGGAAATAAATGCTTATAGAGACGATCAAATACAGCCGCGTCCTCTCCTTCAAGCACCTGCTGGACGCTAGTCCATTGCTCTTTAGGGAAATACTTCGGATCGTCGAGTTTTACGATTCCTCGATCAACTAGATAGCAAGTGAATAGGAGCCGCCCCAGAAACGCATGAG
>WUUC01053138.1_pt1 | contig 10945 bp, 8 predicted proteins | sample 6278441 | NCBI WGS metagenome assembly WUUC01 (sample SAMN13675441, study PRJNA597444) | soil metagenome | isolation source: soil | place: USA: Washington | collected 2017-10 | reverse complement strand
GAAGAGAACCGCCACAAGGCCGGGGTACGCTTTTCGATCGTCGAAGAGCCCTCCCGCGTCTCGGCCTGACGGCTGCCGATCAGATCTTAAGGAAACACCAGGGACAGGCGGCCCCATCCGGATTTCCGGGTGGAGCCGTTTGCGGTTTTCAACCGAAGCGTAAACCCTTGGGAACAAACGGCCTTTGCGGGAAAGGTGGTTGCTGATAGGTTAATCCGGCCCACCCCTTCAGGACAAAGGCGGCTTAGGATGTCAGACGCGCAAAATACCGGCAGTGAAGCCCGCGACATGCGACCGACGCGGCTGCGCGACGCGCTCCGCCAAGCCCGCATCGAGGCCGCCGATCGAACCGGCGTCGTCGTCGAACTGCGCGACGCCGAAGTCGCACGGCTCGAGATCCTGAACGAGGCGCTCGATCCGTTGTTTGCGCAGGTGCCCGAGCAGGTCGACCTGTTTGACCGCGGCGTCAGCCAGGGCGAGACGCCGCGGCTCTGGATCGACGTGGTGGCGCATGTGGTGATGGGCCGCGACAAGCGCATTTACCGCTTCGTGCAGGATACGCGGTTTGGCCGCATCGTGCTCGCCGAGTCGCATGACGTGCCTGTGATCGTCGACGCCGTCACCGACTATGTCGCGCGCCGCATGATCGAGCGTGAGCATGCGATGGTCGCAACGCCCATGGTCGAGCCGGTCGTGTCCGGGAAGCCGCGCCGCCGCGGTTTCGGTATGTTCGTGCTCGGCTTCGTGCTGGGCGCCGTGGCGTTGTTCGGGCTGGCGCTGTTTGCGAGTTTGCGGAATCTCTAGAGCAGCGTTGTTTGCTTGATCTGCCGCACGCGAAAATCCTCACCGACGCTGCGTACGGTCTGCACGCAACGCCATTTGTCGCCGTCGCGCCAGATAGAAAAAAGATTATAGGCGGCCGCCGGATAATGCCGGTGCGCCAGCGCCGACGCCGACGGCACGCCGACCGCAGGAATCTGCCGGTCCGAACCCTCGACCCACATCGTCGAATGGATGTGGTCGTGCCCGTGCAGGATCAGCTCTACGCCCCGTCGCTTCAGCACCGCGCGGAGCGCCGTCGAGTCCGTCAACTGCTTCATGCGCGAAACCGAGTGCAGCGGGTGATGCACCAGCAGCACCCGGAAGGCGTCGTCCGACGACAACTGCGACAGCCGCTGATCGAGCGCATCGAGCTGCGCGCGCCCGAGCCGGCCGGTTGCCATCAGCGGCAACGTCGGTACCGCCGAGGACACGCCGATCAGCGCCACCGGTCCCCGCCGGCGCACGAACGGAAACGGCGCGCCGTCAGTGTCGGCATCGCCGCGCAGATATTTGTCGAACGTGCCGGCGAAATGGTGCCGCGTCGCGCGTACGTAGGCGTCGTGATTGCCGGGAACGACGGTGACCTCTCGCGGCGTGCCGACGCTTTCGAGCCAGGCCTGCGCCGGCGTGAACTCCGCCTCCAGCGCCAGATTTACAAGATCGCCGGTCACCGCGATGTGGTCCGGCCGCTGCGCCTGCATATCGGCGACCAGCGCATCCAGCACCTCGCGGCGGTGATACTTGTGGCGGTTGCGGGTCCAGTTGAGGTAGCCCAGCGCGCGCTTGCCGGCGAGATCGCGGACGCGCGCCGCAGGCAGCGGCGGCAGATGGGGATCGGACAAATGCGCCAGCGTGAAGGTATCCGTCATTCGCGCCCCGTCGCACCGCCTGTGATATAGAGCCGTCGCACGATCATATCGGCGATATAAGGATCAAACGCGATGCCTGTCCATCCGAGGTTTGAGTGACGGCCCTGCAGCACTTGCGAAAGCGCCTTGAGCCGCGGTTGCGGCGGGCTTTCCATCTCTATTGGCAGATGGCCCGCGGCATGACGCTCGGGGTTCGCGGCGTCGTGCTCGATGGCGACAACAAGGTGTTTTTGGTCAGGCACAGCTATGTCTCCGGCTGGCATCTGCCGGGCGGCGGGGTCGAGGTCGGTGAGACCTTTCTCGAAGCCTTGCGGCGGGAGCTGGCGGAGGAGGGGCGGATCGAACTGACCGAGGAGCCGGTCCTGCACGGCCTGTTCTTCAACAGTCACGTCTCCCGCCGCGACCATGTCGCAGTCTACATCGTCAGGCAATTCCGGCAGGACCGCCTGCCGGAGGCAAATCGCGAGATCGTGGAGTGCGGGTTCTATGACGCAGCCGCGCTACCGGCGGACACCACCGGGGGCACGCGTCTGCGGATCGCCGAAGTGCTCGACGGCGCAACGCCGACTGCGACCTGGCGCTAGGCTTAAATCAGAATCGGACGGCTTCCGGCGATAGACCCCGCCGCCGCCAGATGCTATCCCGCGCTCCACCATGAGCGAACTTGCCGTCACCATCCTGGCCGAAACACCAAAGGACGCGCAGGCGATCGAACGCCTGCACGAGCGCACGTTCGGGCCCGGCCGTTTCGTGCTGAGCGCCTACCGCCTGCGCGAGCATGTCGATCATCTGCTCGATCTGTCGTTCACGGCGCGGATCGGCACGTTGCTGGTCGGCTCGGTACGCCAGTTGCCGATCTGCATCGGCGACACGCCGGCCCTGATGCTGGGGCCGTTGACGGTCGAGCCGCCGTTTCGCGGCCGCGGCGTAGGGCGCATGCTGCTCGATCGCTCGCTGCAGGACGCCAAGGCCAAGGGCCATCGCCTGGTCATTCTCGTCGGCGACGAGCCTTACTACAGCCGTGTGGGCTTCAAGGCCGTGCCGAAGGGGCGGGCGACCATGCCGGGTCCCGTCGATTACAGCCGCCTGCTGGTGGCGGAGCTGGTCGAGGGCGCCTTCGAGGGCGTCTCCGGAGATATCCGGCCGGACTGGAGCAAGGCCCGCTAGCGCGGCGCAGCAGCCGGAGGCTGCAGCGACTTTCCGGCACCGCTTCAGGTCAGGCAGATCGATCCATTTTGGTATTTGTCGTCGGGGCTGATGCAGGCGCTGCGCGCCCTGCTGCCTGCTGCAATTCGTGCCGGAACTCATCGCGTTTCTCATGGATCGAGGCAACGACCAGTCCCATCGCCACTCCCAGACCAATCAGGGCTGCTTCTGACAACAACAAGCTTGCTTCAATGGTCTCCGGTACGGCGTCGGTGACGCCGATTTGATAGAGATGCCGCGCGTGGTCTGCGTCACGGGCGCGCGACACGATCGGCATATCTTCCCTGAGCGCGCGGACCTGGGCGACAATTTCGTCGATCCCCGCAGCTTCGCCGATCGTGACGATGACTGTTGCGGCTTCCATTAGACCGCAACTTTTCAAGAACTCCGGATTCGTCGCGTCGCCGTAATAGACGGTGCGCCCCTGCCTTCGCTGCTCCGGGACAGCCGCGGCATCATTGTCGACGGCGATATACTGGAATTTGTGCCGATCGAGCATCTCGCAGACGACCTGTCCCACACGGCCGTGTCCGACGACAATGGCGTGGCCGCTTCCTCCGCTCGGTGTAACCGCAAGTTCCGGGTCGAGCGGCTTGTCTTCGCGCACCATTGGGGCCAGCCGCCGCGCGACGTGGGACAATGCCGGGATCAGCATCATGGTCAACGACGTCAGGGTAATCGTAAAGCTTGATACGTCGGCCTCAATCAGGCCGAACGTTGTCGCCATGCCGATGCCGACGAGAGCGAACTCGCCGCCCGGGCCAAGCAGCAGACCGACTTCGAGCGCCGCCGGCCACGAAAGGCGATACAGCCGGGCCAGCGCGATCATGATGACGGATTTCACGGCAATGAGCCCGAGCGCGCCCCCAAGCAGCCAAAACGGATCGCGGGCAAGCTCGCGGAAATCGATGTTCATGCCGACTGTGAAAAAGAACACGCCAAGCAGGAGGCCCTTGAAAGGATCGATGGTGGTTTCGATCGCTTTGCGAAACTCGGTCTCGGCAAGCAGCAAGCCGGCGACGAAGGCGCCAAGCGCCATGGATACGCCGGCCATGGCGGCAGCCACCCCGGTTGCGACGATTACGAACAACGTCGTCGCGACAAACAGGTCGCTCATGCCGACTGACGCAACGAGACGGAACAGCGGCCTCATCACCACGCGCCCCGCAACGACGATCACGCCGAGGGCGAGCGCGGCGTGTGCGAGCGCCAGAACGAGGCTCGAGAAAGCCGAACCGTGCTCGCTGGTACCAAAAATGGAGATAAAAAGCAGGAGGGGAGCCACCGCCAGGTCCTGCGCCAGAAGGGTCGCGAAACTAGCCCGGCCCGCGCTTGTCTTGAGGCGTCCTTGTCTGGAAAGCACCTCGATGACGATGGCGGTCGACGATAATGCGAGGCACGCGCCGAGGATGAACGCGACCGGAGGCTTGCTGCCTGCGAGGGTTGCCATCGCGCCGATCGCCGCCGCGGAGAGCGCGATCTGCAGGCTACCGAGCCCGAACACCAGGCGACGCATCGCCTTCAATCGTTCGTAAGACAACTCCATCCCGATCAGGAAGAGCAGAAACACGATGCCAAGCTCTGCGATGCCGGCGACGTTCTTGGCATCGACTACGGTGAACCAATAGAGAAACGGAAAACTTCCGATGAACGAACCTAGTCCCAGCGGCCCGAGGATCGCGCCCGCTCCGAGGTAACCCAGGACCGGATTGAGGCCGAACCGGCGCGCCAACGGAATGACGATGCCCGCAGTTCCGAGCACCACGAGGGCATCGCTGTAGGCGGGTATGTTGATCGCCGCCGCCGCCATCTATCTTTGTTCGACCGATTCCATTGAATGAAGTACATTCCAGCCGTGGAAACATCCCTGGCTCCAGGAACGTGCGATGCCGACGTTAGCTGGTCCGACCAGCTAACGCCACCCATCGGGGATCTGTCTTAGAACTTCAGGTTGGCAAACGCCCGCACGCCGATGCCCGGCATCAGGACCTCGTCCTTGGTGTAGGAAACGTGGTTCCGGATATTCTCGTTCAGCAGGTTGTTGCCGACGAGGCCGACCATCATCTCGCGCGCGCCAAACCAGGAAGGATCGAGCTGCGTCCTGTAGCTGACCTCCGCCTTCAACAGGTTGTAGCCTGCGGTTGGCGTCTCGCCGACGGGGGCGATCTCGTTCTGCGCGAAGGCGTGCAGCAGGTTGATTCGGGCCAGCCAGTTGGCATCGCGCCAGAACAAGCCGCCACCGGCGCGGACCGGCGGAATTCGCGGCACATTGGTGCCGTCGCTGAAGGTCGCGCGCACGACATCGAACTGGTTCTCGACGCCCCAGATGCCGCCGTTGAGCGGCCCGACGTCGAACTGGCTCTGGAACTCGCCGCCGCGGAAGGTGGCGTCGCGTTGCGAATAGACCGCCTGGTTCAGTTCAAGTGGAAAGGCCGGGTCGGCAGGACCGACACAGGCGACATCCTCGCAGGTGTTGCCGGTAAGGCGACGGTAAATGAAGCCATTGAACTTCGTATAGTAAGCCGTCGCTTCGAACCTGAAGGGGCCGGTTGCCCGTCGTAATCCGATTTCAACCGACTGGGCGGTCTCCATGCTCAGATTGGGATTGCCGATGTCGAAGGTGACGGTTGATTCGTGCACCCCGCGCGAGAACAATTCCGCCGGTTTGGGCGCCCGCTCGACATATTGAGCGGTGATGCTCGCGACCAATTCGCCTGGAAGGTTCTGGATCAAGCCGATGCTCGCGCTCTTCGGCGTGAAGCTGAGATTGCGCGCTGTAGACGGGCCGATATCGCCGGGATTGGCGTTGAGATCGAACAGCTCCGGAATGAATGCCGGCATCGTTCCGCTGAGACTGACATGCTCGACCCGGCCCGCGATCTGCGCCTTGGTCGAGTCAGTGAACTTGAGTTCGTTGAAGACGTAGCCGGCGACCCTGTTGTTTTTGTTAGGATCCCACAACCCGTTGAGCGGGCTGGTTGGATCGTCCGGACTTGATGCGGTCAGCTCCTGATGCCCGGCCTGCAGACCGAACGCGGTCGTGATGGCGGCAAAGCGAGCGTTGAATGGCGTCATCTGAACCTCGACGCGCCCTTCCTGCTCCTTGTTGGTAAAGGTCTGACGCACGCCGAGAGACGAGAAGTCGGCGGGGTCGGCGAGCGCGATCTCGTTGTGCTTGTAATCGGTGGCGCCCGCCCAGAACCTGATGGCGTCGATCGCCGCTGCATCCGGCCGGTATTCGCCCTTGGCCGTGAATTTGGTCTGGCGCGCGTCGATCCTGGTCTGGTGATCGGAGGGCTCAATCCCGGGAAGGCGGTACAGCGAGTCGTTCTGCGTGATTGCGGCGCCGATGAAGCCGCCATGAAAGATATAGGAGCCGCCGACCGAGGCGCCATCGGATTGTGTGGCAGAGTTCGGCTGCCGGCCGTTCACGGGTCGCGTCTGGTCGAACAGATAAGGATAGCCGGGGATGCTGTAATCGCTGGCCTTGCGCCCGTAAGCGTCGGCATGCACCGCGAAATTGCCGCCGCCGGCATCGAGCAGGATGCCGCCTTCGACGCCGCGATCGACCGAGCTGACGGCCGTGCGCGTCTCGACGTTGACGCAAGGTGCCGATTGCACGTCCGCCAGCGGCGCCTTGACCGGGAGGCCGTAGCTTTGGAACGGCGCAGCCGCGCAGGAGGGCAGGGCTTCCGGAATCCGGTTGTTGGTGGCGCTGACGACGCCACCGATCGAGGTCGAGCCGTAGCGCAATGCCGCTGGTCCGCGCACGACTTCGACCTGGTTGGTGGCCAGGGGGTCGATCGGCACGAAATGATCCTCGCCGAGATCGGAGACGCCGCCGGCGCCGACACCGTTTTCGACGATGCCGACGCGGTTGACGTCAAGGCCGCGGATGATCGGCCGGCTGGAGGCGCCCGGCGCGAAGCTGGAGCTGGTGATGCCGGGTTTTGAAAACAACAGATCGCCCAGCGTCGCGCCGCCTGAGCGGCGGATCTCCTCGTTGGGCACGACGGTAACGGTCGCGAATTGATCGGTCACGACGGGCAGCACGCCCTGTTGGGGTGCGGCGGCGACGGGCGCCGGTTGCGGTTCTGCCGCGCGTTCGCGGTTTGGGCCGGGCGCTGCACGGGCGACGCGTGCCGGCGTTCGCGAGGGCACCGGTTTTCGCCGCACGATCGGGCTTGGCGCCGTCACGGTGATTTCAGGCAGTTGCGTCGCGGCCGGCGACGTGGCCGCATCTTGGGCGATCGTGTGATTGCCCATCGCGCATAGCAATAGCCAGCTCGTTCCACCGATGTGGAATGCTCGTCTCTTCTTGAATGTCATTGTCCCGATCCTGATCCCGTCGAGGTGCGACGGACCGATTCCGATTTCCCTCGGAGACCGCAGGTGGCGCGGCATCCCCTCGGGAAGTGCATCAATCAATTGATGTCAGGAGGCCGGAGGCGCGCGGGACTGGAACGCAGGATGCAGCGAGCCGAGATGCGCGAATTCGGCATCGGTGGCGAGATGCAGAAGCGCGATCGCCTGCGGCAGCTCCAGCAAGGGCGACGTGGCGAACAGGAAATTGTTGGCCAGCGAGGTGACGGCGCAGATGACGCAGGCGTGGGCCGTGTGCTGTTCGTTATCGTGATCGGAAGGGTGTTGCTGCTGTACTCCTCCGGCCGCATCAAGCGCGACGTGGGCGAGTTCGGCATTCGTCGGGCCGATCTGAACCGTCTGCGCGGCGGCTTCATGGAAATGCCCGAACGACAGCGCAAACTGGATCGCCAGCGCGAACAGCGCCAGCCGCGAGCCAGTTTTGATGTTCGACCGAAACCACTTCATGTCGACAGTCGCCCCCGCATCGAAGCGCCAAGAGCCCTCGCGACCCCTTCGATGTTATAATATAACATCAGGCGTCGCCGGACCGGTCAACCTGGGCTCGTCCGCGTGACAGCACAATCTGAACGGCCTGTGTGATTACTGCAACGGTGGACAAGCTTCATGGGGACGAGCGCGATACGCACAACGCTCCCTGGCTTAGTCGGATGACCGAATACGCTTGGCCGCTGTCTCGTCTCGCGAGCCGACGCGCGGACCGATAAGGGCCGACATCTGACGCGTGCACCTACTCGATAATGCGCATGCCATCTCCAGAGTGGTCCGCCCAGCCATCGCCCCCGCGGCCGGGCTCCGTTTTCCAGTTGACAGCTCCTTCGATCTTGAGTGTTATGTTATAACATAACATGTCTTGGGGGTCCTTAAATGCTTCGCCGTCCCCGACTAGGACTCCGTCAACTGAACAGGCTGTTTGATCTCCATGCGCAAACTCCCCGTCACGGTCTTGTCCGGCTTCCTTGGGGCTGGGAAGACAACTTTGCTGAACCATGTGCTGAACAACCGTCACGGCCTGAAGATCGCGGTGATTGTGAACGACATGAGCGAGGTCAACATCGACGCCGATCTCGTGCGCGATGGCGGTGCGAACCTGTCGCGGACTGACGAGAAGCTTGTCGAAATGACCAACGGGTGCATTTGCTGCACGCTGCGCGACGACCTGCTCAAGGAAGTTCGTGCGCTCGCCGAAAGCGATCGGTTCGACTACCTCCTGATCGAATCGACCGGCATTTCGGAGCCGCTTCCCGTTGCAGCAACGTTCGATTTCCGGAACGAAGAGGGCGATAGTCTCTCCGATGTGGCGGTGCTCGACACCATGGTGACGGTGGTCGATGCCGTAAACCTGCTGCGGGACTATTCGTCGACGGATTTCCTGAAGGACCGGGGCGAATCGCTTGGGGCCGACGACACGCGCACGATGGTGGATCTGCTGGTTGAGCAGATCGAGTTCGCCGACGTGGTCGTGCTCAACAAGATCGACGATGCTTCCAAAGACCAACTGGAAGCTGCTCGCAAAATCATCCGCGCGCTGAATCCCGCCGCCGATGTCGTCGAGTCCAATTTCTCCAATGCGCCCTTCGAGCGCATTCTCAGCACCGGCCGTTTCGATTTTGAGAAGGCGCAGCAACATCCGCTTTGGTTCAAGGAACTGTACGGCTTCGCGGGACATACGCCGGAGACTGAACAGTACGGCGTCAGCAATTTCGTTTATCGCGCCCGCCGGCCGTTCGATCCCGCGAAGTTTTATCAGTTTCTGAAGGAAACCTGGCCTGGTGTCATCCGGGCGAAAGGGCATTTCTGGATTGCCACGCGTCCGCAGTGGCTGGGCGAATTGAGCCAGGCCGGCGCGATCGTTCGGACTGAAGGTCTGGGATTTTGGTGGGCCAGCGTACCTGCCGACCGCTGGCCCGACGATCCGTTCTGGCGGCGATCGCTCAAGAAGAACTGGAGCGAGCTATATGGCGACCGACGACAGGAGATTGTCTTCATCGGCACGGCCATGGACCAGGACGCGATCAAGGCACGTCTCGACGCCTGCCTTGTCCCGGGGAAACCGGGAATGCAGATCGAGGCGTGGGCCGGACTGGCCGATCCGTTTCCCAGATGGCGCCGCGCCGATGAGGCCGCACAGGAAACTTGAACGGCGGCGTCGAAGGGCCATCGGTTCGGGGATCAGCGTCCCTCGCGCACCCAGGTCGCCGCGAAGGCGCCGAGTAGCAACAACAGCCCGATCAGCCCTGCGAACATCGGCAGCACGCCGACGCCCTTGACGACGCTGGCGTCGCGCATCCTGACGCCCATCCAGCCATCGCCGTGGAAGATGCCGGAGGCGCGCACCGGCACGACGCGGGGTAGGTCGATGCTGCCGCCGGCGGCCACGCGGCGCGCGTCGCCGCCGGTTGCCTGTGCCAGCGGCTTCAGCATATCGGCGGTGGAGGTGACTTCGGAAAATTCCTTCGGGTTGGTCGGCCCGACGTTGATCAGCGCCTTCAGCGTGCCGTCGGTCGCCTGCCACAGGCCGAGCTCGCTGGCGGGAAGGGTTGAGCGCCAGGTGCCGGGCTCGCTCTCGGAGAGCGTCAGCTCGCGCGTGGCGCCGCTCGGCGAGGTCACCGTCACCGGCGGCACATTGTCGGCCATGGTCTGGCGCAACACCACGAGATCCTTGCCTTGGATCTGCAGCCGCAGCGCCTCTTCGTCGAGATCAGGCTGCTTCATCAGCCAGTGCGAGGTTCGCCGGAGCAAATCCAGATGAGGCCCGCCGCCTTCGAAGCCGCGCGCCCACAGCCAGATGTGGTCCGACAGCAGAAGCGCGACGCGGCCTTCGCCGAAGCGCGACAACAACAGCAGCGGCTTGCCGTCGGCGCCGGTCATGACGGGCGGGCTGATGGCGTTGCGCGTCTCGACGGTGCGGAAGAACCGGCTCCAGCGCGGCGGCTCGGTGCCGGAGCCTTCCAGGCCGCGCGTCACCGGGTGGCGCTTACCGGCGTCGCTCAGATGCGCATAGAACGGCTTCTCGGTAACGCCGACGGGTTCGGCCGGCAGCACCGTATCCAACGGCGTACGCCAGATGCTGGTGGTGGAGGCGTAATCCGGTCCGGCCGATACCAGCACCGCGCCACCGGCGCGGACGTAGCGCGCGATATTGTCGAAATAGGAGATCGGCAGCACGCCCTGGCGGGCGTAGCGGTCGAAGATGATCAGATGGAATTCGTGGATCTTCTGCTGGAACAATTCGCGCGTCGGAAACGCGATCAACGACAATTCGTTGATCGGCGTGCCGTCCTGCTTTTCCGGCGGGCGCAGAATCGTGAAGTGCACGAGGTCCACGCTGGCGTCGGATTTCAGTAAATTGCGCCAGGTGCGCTCACCGGAATGCGGTTCGCCGGACACCAGCAGCACGCGCAGCTTGTCGCGCACGCCGTCGATGGAGACCACGGCGCGGTTGTTGACCAGCGTCAGTTCGTTGTCGAGCGGCGAGGCCTCGATCTCGACGATGTTCGGGCCGGCGTGCTTGACGTCGATATCGACATTGGAGGTCTGGCCGCTCTGCATCGTGCGCTCGCTGACGACCTCGCCGTCGCGGCGGATCACGATCCTGGCGCGCTGGCCGGTGACGCCCTGATCGTCCAGCCGGTAGGTGATGGTCTGGGCCTGTCCGACGATGC
>WUUC01011321.1_pt1 | contig 10946 bp, 11 predicted proteins | sample 6278441 | NCBI WGS metagenome assembly WUUC01 (sample SAMN13675441, study PRJNA597444) | soil metagenome | isolation source: soil | place: USA: Washington | collected 2017-10 | reverse complement strand
TCTACATCATCTCCGGCCATAAAATGTTTGCGCCGACGGGCAGCGGCGTGGTTTACGGCAAAGCGGAAATGTTGGAGCGTATGAATCCTTTCCTCGGCGGCGGCGACATGATTCGCACGGTCACTTTCGAGAAGACGACCTACGCAGGTTTGCCGAACAAGTTTGAAGCGGGCACGCCCGCCATCGCTTCGCAGATCGGGCTCGGCGCGGCGATAGATTATCTGAACGAACTCGACCGCGCCGCAGCACACGCATACGAGCAGGAGTTGCTCGCCTACGCGACCGAAAAACTCTCAAGCGTGGAAGGCGTGCGGCTCATCGGCACGGCGCGCGAGAAGACGGGCGTGCTCGCGTTCGTCATCGAAGACGTGCACCCGCATGATGTGGGCACGATACTGGATCAAGAAGGCATCGCTATACGCGCCGGGCATCATTGCGCGCAGCCTGTGATGAAACGTTTCAACGTCCCGGCGACGGCGCGCGCCTCTTTCTCTTTCTACAACACGAAGGAGGAAGTTGATACGCTGGTGAACGCCGTACAGAAAGTAATCGAGGTGTTTAGTTAAAGTGTCAGAACTAAGCGAGTTATATCAACAGGTTATTCTCGACCACAATAAGAAGCCGCGCAACTTCAAGAAGTTGGAGACGGCCAACCGCCACGCAGAGGGATTCAACCCGCTCTGCGGAGACCAGTTGACCGTCTATATGCAGTTTGAAGACGAGCGCATCGCCGATGTCAGCTTTGAAGGTTCGGGCTGCGCCATCTCGAAAGCCTCCGCGAGCATGATGACGCAGAGCGTAAAGGGCAAGACGCGCGAAGAGGCGGAGACGCTGTTCAACGAGTTTCACCGGATGGTGACGGGCACGCTCGACGAAGAGGCGACGCCGAATAATCTCGGACGCCTGACGATCTTCGCGGGCGTGCGAGAGTTTCCCGCGCGAGTCAAATGCGCGAGCCTCTCCTGGCACACCTTGCATGCTGCGCTGGCCGGAGAAGATGCCGTGACGACAGAGAACCTTGGACCGGACATCACCTCGGATCAAGTTTCCGCGTAGACGTGTAGACCTGCGACTTCATCCCTCCCGCAGGCAACAGATCAATTCGTCAACCATCCGTACAATTTCCTCACACCATTTTTTTATCACAGGCGCTTTAATTTTAGACCCACGGAAAAACGGCCGGGTTGAGTTTGCGCGGCGGGCTTCGTAAAAGGGAGCGGGTGTAGACTCAGGCGGGGAACGAGTAAGTGGGGATGTAATGAGGCGGCGAGGCTTCCAGCAGCGGGCGTCCGTCCGCTTCGAGCCACGCGTGCCCTGCGAGGAGCGATTCTTTCTCTTTGCGCAAGCCGAAGATGATACGCGTCTCGATGCCGTTGAGCGCGAGATAACGATGCAGGACGGGCGCGCGTTTCCAACACGTAGGCGTGAAGCACAGCACGTTCAAGCCCAGCAGCGCATCAACCAACTGCGCCAATCTCTGTTGCGTCATCCACTCGTTCTTTTGTGCGCGGGCGCGCGCCGGGGTGGCGATGAGAGAAAGAACGCGCGGGAGCGGGAAAAATTTGATAAGCGCGGAGAGCAGCACAACCCACCACGCCATGCGCAGAAGCAAGAAGGCTTCACGCGGCTTACGTCCGATGAATTGCACGCCGCTACGCAAGAACCTGAGTTTCTCCGTCCAGAAATTTGTAGTGGCAACGGGCATCAGAGCTTCATCTATTACCTTAGGAACGGGCGGTTTACTAAAAGAAAGCAGTGAGTTTGGATGCTGCGACGCTTGCCACTTGTCATTTATAAAAAAGCCGTGTGGAAACAACTATTATTTTGTTGATTTCTTGCTGAGCCGGTAGCCGCGACGCGTGCGCGCTTTCACTTCAGCACGATCTACTTTAACTTCGATGGTTCGCCAGCGCCCGTCGTATGCGCGGTTCGAAGGGCGATAGCCGATGGTGTATTGGTTGCTCAATTCTTCGACAATCTCGCCAAACGCATCGCGCAGAGCCTTGCCGCCCGGCGTGGGCACGAAACGCCCACCGCTCTTGTTTGCGAATTCGCGTAACGTTCCGGCCGCAGAGATCGTCTTTTGCGCGCCGTTGCCCTGATCTGACATGTCAACCGTATAGATCGTGGCGTTCACGGCGAGCGCGGCGGCGAGCGCCTTATCTGAAGATGCCTTGCTGCGCGTATCCGCTCCGTCGGAGAGCACGACGATGGCCCGCCTTTTTTCGGGACGGTTCGACAGGTCGTCGGCCGCGCGCATAATCGCATCGTTTAAAACGGTCTCGCCTTTCGCCTGTAGGTCATAGGCGACGGGTGAAAGGTCGCGGCTCGAAGAAAAATCCTGCACCTGTTCTACCTTATGGTGGAAGCTATAAACCGCAGCCGTATCTTCCGCGCGCAAGCCGTCCAGAAAGCGAATCGCCGCCGAACGAGCCATAGACACGCGCCCTTCCATGCTTCCCGAAACGTCCAGCAGTAGAGCGACGGCAAAAGGAGTCTCTTCGCGGCTGAAATTGGTGATCGGTTGTTCTTGCCCGTCTTCGTAAACCTTAAAATTCGCGCGCTCCAGCCCGTGCACGTATTCACCCGCGCCGTTCGTCGCCACCACGTTGAGCACAACCAAATCCGTCTCGACACGTACAACCTCGTCGTCTTGTAAATTTTGTGCGCGCGAAGGAAAGTTGAAATTGAAAAGTGTGAGCGCGGCGAAAAAGACGAAAGTCAGCCGGCAGGTGAGACGCCTGCGGACGCGTGTTGCATGGTCTGCGGTCAAGAGCTTTTGGGAAAACATTAGCGATAAAGGGTGCGGATATATTTGACCAGTTCGACAACTTCGTTCGCGCGTCGGATGACCGCCGTGGACACGACTTGACGGGGCGTGCTCTCGACTTTTTTCTGTAACTCAGTGGAGAGCCCTGCGAGACGCTCTAAGGCCGCTTCGATTTCCACCGGAGCTTCTTTCAATTCGTCCTTGTTTTCCTCGCCCCCGGCCCGGCTTCGTATCTGGCGCGCGAGTTTCTCCATGCGGCTTAGTTTCTTCAACTCCGACGCCTGGAGAGTTTTCTGGCGCGCGTAGGTCTCCTGCAATTCGACGGCGAGTTGAGCGTTTTCTTTCGCGCGCGCGAGATGCTCTTTGTAGTCGCCCTCCTCGCGCTTGAGTTCCATCTCTTTGAGCATCTCTCGATGCGAGACGGTTTGCGGCCCGTCGTCTTCGCCGCCCGTCGGCTTGTCATTCTGCTGGACATTACCGGGAAGTTTTGGCGCAGACTGCCCCGGCACGGCATAGGAGCCGCAGACAAGGAGAAGCAGAGCCAAGGCTGGTAATCCTAATGACATCAATTTCGGCGTTAACAACTTTTCGACTAAATTACTGCCGTGCGCAGTGTTCTATCTTCGTTTGTGAAAACGATTTGAAGGCCAAATTCACTTGCTGACTTTGTTGTGACGGGCAAAAACATCTGCCGGTTGTCCGCTGCGAAGTTCTTCCGTATAAATTACTAAAAAATTCAGCGGATGAAAGCTCAATCTTAATGTTTCACCTGAGATTGGTCGTCACGCCGACTCGTCAAGTATTACTTGAGCAGGGGATTGCTAAGGGATGCGCGTAGGGTTATCCGGGGTGTTGATAAACTCCTCGCCCTTTGGCCGTGGGCGCGGGACGACGACAACTTTCGGACTGCCCTGGGGGAGCCGCTCGGCAGGTCTGCGCGCGCCCAACGCAGACTTGAAAGCGATCGTCTCAGGACGCCGCGCGCTGTTCAGGCTCAGCACGCGCGCTCCGCTCCATTCGGAGGAGCGCAAACTCAGCGTGTAGCGGCCTTCTGCGCCGGGGTCAAGGGTGGCAGGCTCGACTTTGATTTGACGCCGTTCGGTAGCTTGAGCGGTGCGACGCTTCAACTCCATCTCCACGCTCAAGTCTTCGAGTCTTTTATCCGAGATGTTGCGAATCGTGCCTGTGATGAGCGCGTCCGAACCTTTCAGCCGTGCCTCATCTTCAAAAATTTGCGCTTCGGGCGGAGCGGCAATCTTCGTCGCCTGCGCTGCCTGTTGAGCCGCACGAACCTGCTCGGCCTGGCGAGCGCGCAAGAGGCGGTAGCCTATGAGCAGCGCGGCGGCGACCGCCAAGGCGCAGGCGATAGCCCCAAATTTAACCCACTTCGAAGGCGCAGTTTCCCCTCCTTCAAACAGGTGCGGCTCCTGCGCCGGTTGACGTATGCCCGTATTACTCCCCATCGCCTTCAAATCAATTTCTTTAGCCGTCACTTTAAGCGGAGCGGGCTAAACGGTTGAAAATTTTGACCGTAACTGAAAACTCAATCGCTCGTTGACAAGTTATTGCGCCTGTCCGGTCGCGGCGGGCGGCGCGCCCGTGAGTTTTTCCACGAGAGCGATAATAAACTCCTGCTCGGCCAGACCGGAACTGCGCAAACTCACCCATTCCGCGCCAGATGCCCCGTCGCTGCGACCCTCTACACGCGCATTGACCGCGACGCTCGTGGTCACGCCGTCGAGCGGTTGCACTTCGATGATGAAAGTATAGCGGCCTTGCGTCCAGCCGCGTGAGTTCTCCTGCGTCAGTTCGGCGTAGCGGTTCAACTCGGTTCCGGCCACGACCGCACCTTTAACAAACCTGTAGGGTTGGCTGATCAGAATTCCCTCGTCTTTTTGGGAGACGGTCGTGTCCAGGATCATTTTCCGCTCCGCCAGCAATTCCTCTACGGCGCGAGAAACGATGTCGCGACGGATCGTTAAACGATAAGGATTGGGAATCGGCGGCGGCGTAGGGGTGCGGCCTTTCCCGAAATCTATCCCGCGCCCGGAGCCCGTGTTCTGCTTGACGCCGTTATTGCCCGGCGCGCGGTCTGTGCCGGAATCGCGTATGCGGTCGTTCTGGCGGTCCACGCCCTTCTCCTGAGCGGAGACGTGGCAGCAAGCCAGCAGTAAAAAGATCGAGAGAGTTAAGACTTTCCTCATTGCAAACCTTTCGGCCTCACACGCGAGAGCCTCTGTCCGAAGAATTTCAAGACGACGGGAGATGTGTGGAGAATAAAACAACGTACGGCTCTTTTCAAGAAAGAGTTGTTCGATGATGAAATGAATTGGCCGTACATTTCGCTTGCGCGCGTTTTAATTGTTCCGGTTCTAGACTTAATTGTTCCGGTTCTCGACGGGCGCGCCTTGATCGCGCGCACGCTCCCATGCGCGCAAAGCTTGCACGCCCCTCTGGAAGTCCGCTTCATTGTTGTAAAAATTGTGCGCGCCGTCATCGCGCGAAGGTTCGCGCACGTAGTAGAGATAATCTGTCTCGGCGGGGCGCAGCGCGGCTTCCAGCGAACGCGCGCCGGAAGAGGCGATAGGCCCGGGCGGAAGGCCGCGCACTTTGCGCGTGTTATACGGCGAGATGCGGTCCAGATCGCTTTGATAAACTTTCCCGTCGTTTCTCCATTTTCCCGCGAGTTTAGAAGCGTAGATAATCGTCGAATCAATGCCGAGCGGCATGCCGATTTTAAGGCGGTTGTAGATGACTGAAGCGACGAGCGTCCTTTCGTCCTTCAACTTCGCCTCGGTCTCCACGAGCGAGGCGACTGTCACGATCTCTCTCGGCGTGCGATTCAAAGGCGCGGCTTCCGGCGGGCCAAGTTGATCGCGCCAGACCTGCCGGAAGCGTCGGACCATAGCCGCGATCATCTCGCGCGGCGTAGTCTCCGGTGGGAAACTGTAAGTGTCCGGATAGAGATAGCCTTCGAGGTTGGTAGCTTGCGGGTCCAGGTCGCGTATGTCGCTCGTGTCGTTCATCAAGGCGAGAGCTTCATCTGAGTTGGCGAGTTTGAGTTCGGGGATGCGCGCCATCGCGTTGGCAATATCCCAACGCGTCCATCCTTCGATCACCGTGAAGCGCGCGAGGCGCTGCTGCCCCTCCTCTAATTTTCGCAGCACCCCGAGGGGCGAAATGGGAGAAGGGAAACGATACTCGCCAGCCTTGAGGCGCGGGCCGAGGCCGCTGAAACGTATGTAGAGCCGCAACGGCCACGAGCGTCCGATAATGCCGGAGGATTGAAGTCGCGCCACTGTTTCGTCGGGCGTCGAGCCGCGTGGGATTTCGATATATTGGGTTGAGAGGGAATGGCTGATGGGCCTGTGTAGCTCGCTGTAAAACCAGTAAGCAAAGACACCCGTGGCGCAGGCAATCAGGAGAATTAAAATACCTAAAAGACGATAAATTTTCATGAAAGATTAGGTTAAGCGCGGCAATGTAACTGTTGATACGGGTTCGATTATAGTTTTACCGTCTCCGCTTTATAAAATATCGAACGCCTGTTCGCAACCTCTCTGTTCCAATGCGATTCAAGCCGCGGCGTGCTAAATCCTTTTATGTGTGATGAAGTCCATTAGAATAATTGCGGCGGCCTCGCTGTCCAGGCGCGCGGTTAGCTCGCGGCCTCTGACGCCCGACGCACGCAAAGATTCTTCGGCTGCATGCGAGGTGAGCCGCTCATCCTGCAAATGCACCGGGACCGGGAGCGAAAGAGAAAGGTTGCGTGCGATGCGGCGCGCCTCTTGGGCCGCGAAGCCTTCTGTTCCGTCAAGGTTGAGCGGCAAACCAATCACCACCCCTTGAGCGTCAAAGCTGTGTCGCAATTCTGAGATTTGCCGGAGCAGAGTTTTCCAGTCTGAACGTTTGAGCGGCGGCAGCGGTTGCGCGGACAGTTGTAATTCGTCGCTGACGGCGACGCCGACGCGCTTCGTTCCCAAGTCGAGTGATAGCAGGCGTCCCTTCGCGGCGACCGGCTGCGACTCATTTTTGATGCTGGGAAAATCCGAATTCGGCAAATTTGATCTTATGTCTCAGACGTTTGGAGTATAGCGCAGCCGCACGGCAACAGGCCAACAGGCCAAACTGTCTTGCGACGCATCGGAAGGCTACTGTATCATCCATTCCAGCCTGACGGGCAGAGCGGCTCTTCGGGTGTTGGCACAATCCGGCGCAAAAGTTTTCTTGAGGTGAAAGATGTCATTTCGCAGTAAGTTTCTCATAGTGGTTTTCTCCGCCACGCTCGCACTGTATGCGGTGGTGGGCGGTTTGATGTTTACGCGCGCACAGCAGCAGAACGACCCGGGCGCGCAACTCCGAATTTTTGAAAGCGTCCTACAGCATATTCACGACGATTATGTGGACGAGCCGGATTTGAATAAAGTGCGCGCGGGCGCTTTGCGCGGCCTCGCCTACGGGCTTGACCCGTATTCCACTTACCTGACGGTTGATCAGGTGCGCGATTTCCGCGTCGGGCTGGATAAGGGTCATGCGGGAATCGGCGCGGAGCTTTCACAGGTGGCCTCTTACCTGTACGTGATCGCGCCTGTGAAAGGCGGCCCGGCGGACCAGGCGGGCGTACAGGCGGGCGACATTATCGAGTACATAGACAACAAAGCGACGCGCGATATTTCGCTCTACGATGCAAGGCAACTTCTGAACGGGGCTTCGGGCACGGAGGTCAAGGTTCGCATCCTGCGCGCGGGCACACGCCCGCTCACGGTGACGATCAAACGCGCTCCGGTGCAGTCGCCAGCCACAGAGACGCGCATGGAAGCGGCGCGGACCGGCGTTATTCGTATCAATAACCTGTCGGAAGGCGAATCGGCCACGGTGCAGAAGCGCGTGCAGGAATTGCAGAAGCAGGGGTCGCAGAAATTGGTGCTGGACCTGCGCGGCGTCGCTGGCGGATCGCTGGCGGAGGGCGTCAAGGTGGCGAACCTGTTCATCAAGGACGGCGCGCTGGCGCAAACCATTGGGCGCGGCAACAAGAGCCTCAAAACTTTCACAGCCGATCCGAAAGCAGCCATCTTCGACGGCCCCGTGGCAGTGTTGATTGATCGCGGCACGGCGGGTGCGGCTGAAGTTATCGCGTCTGCTTTCATAGAGCGTAAGCGCGGCGAGGTGGTCGGGGAAAAGAGCTTCGGCGCGGGCGCGGAGCAGCAGTTATTTCCCCTGCGCAATGGCGACGGGCTTCTTTTGACGACCGTCAAATGGGCTTCTTCGGCGGGCAAGTCGTTTATAGGGGCGGGCGTCGCGCCGACGGTGGAAGTTAAACGGCCCGAGTTGGCCGCAGCCATTGACCCGGATGATTTGACCGGCAACGACGACGATGCGATCGCCGCTCCCGCGCCGCAACAGGGCGGAAGGGAAGTCGCGCCGGAGGCCGCTTCACCCAAGCAACAACCCGAAGACACGCAACTCAAGAAGGCGCTCGAACTGCTCAACAAACCTGTGACGCAGCAAAAGGCCGCTTAAAAATTCGACGGGTTTAAAGAAAAAGGCCGGAGTGGGGTTCAAGTCCCGCTCCGGCCTTTTCGCTTTTTCCGTTTGACGACAGTTCAGACTTTGTAAGTGTTTACAAGGGAATGTTGCCGTGCTTTTTCGGCGGGTTGGTGTCGCGTTTGTTTTCCAGCAGCGCGAGCGAGCGAATGAGTTTGAGTCGTGTGTCGGCAGGCTCGATGATCTCGTCTATGAAGCCGCGCTCGGCTGCGACATAGGGATTGGCAAACTTCTCTTCAAACTCCGCGATGCGCGCCTGTCTCGCGCTCTCCTGGTCCGCGGCTTCCACGATCTCGCGTCGAAACAGGACGCCGACCGCGCCGCCCGCGCCCATCACAGCGATCTCGGCTGTCGGCCATGCGAGATTGATGTCCGTGCGAATATGCTTCGAGGCCATGACGCAATACGCGCCGCCGTAAGCCTTGCGCGTGATGACCGTGATCTTGGGGACGGTGGCTTCCGCAAACGCGTAGAGCAGTTTTGCGCCGTGGCGTATGATGCCGCCGTGCTCCTGCCTTACGCCGGGAAGGAAGCCCGGCACGTCTTCAAAAACGATGAGAGGGATGTTGAAGCAATCGCAGAAGCGCACGAAGCGCGCGGCCTTGACGGAAGCGTCTATGTCGAGCACGCCCGCGAGGTAGGCCGGTTGATTGGCGACGATGCCGACGCTGCGCCCGTCGAGGCGCGCAAAACCCACGACGATATTCGGCGCATAAAACTCGTGCACTTCGAAAAAATAACCTTCGTCCGTCACGGCATGAATCACATCGCGTATGTCGTAAGGCTGGTTCGACGCTTCGGGCACGATTGAGTTCAGGCGTTCGTCGCGGCGGTCCGCGGGGTCTGCGGTCGGGAGGCGCGGCGCTTCGTCCATGTTGTTGGAGGGAAGGAAGGAGAGGAGTTCGCGTACGAGCCGGAGCGCGTGTTCGTCGGAGTCTGCGTCGAAATGCGCGACGCCGGAAATACGGTTGTGCGTGTCGGCTCCGCCGAGTTCCTCTTTGGAGACTTCTTCGTGTGTGACGGCGCGAATCACTTCGGGGCCGGTGATGAACATGTAAGAAGTGTTCTTCACCATCACGTTGAAGTCCGTGATCGCAGGACTATAGACCGCGCCGCCCGCGCACGGCCCCATGATGCAACTGATTTGCGGGACGACTCCAGAAGCCAGTGTGTTGCGCAGGAAAATGTCCGCGTAGCCGCCGAGACTAAGGACGCCTTCCTGTATGCGTGCGCCGCCCGAATCGTTGAGACCTATGACGGGCGCGCCGACGCGCATCGCCAGGTCCATCACCTTGCAGATTTTTTCCGCGTGCGTCTCGGAAAGCGAACCGCCGAAGACTGTGAAGTCCTGCGCGAAGACGAAGACGCGGCGATTATCAATCAGGCCGTAGCCTGTGACGACGCCGTCGCCGGGATAGAGTTGTTCGCCGAGACCGAAATCGCGCGAGCGATGTACGACGTGTTTGTCAAACTCTTCGAAAGTCCCTTCGTCGAGCAGAAAAGCGATGCGCTCGCGCGCAGTTAATTTGCCCGCAGCGTGTTGTCGTTCGACGCGTTCGCGCCCGCCGCCCTCTTCGGCGCGGCGTTCGCGCTCGCGCAGCCGCTCCATTTTCGAGAGTTGTTGTTTCGTCTCCGTGCGTGTTGAAGCCATAAATTTTGCGTCGGTTAATTATTGCCGGTGCGGAATTGTACACTATGAGTTCTACCGCACGCGTCTATTTACACTTGTCTCGTTGACACCTTGTGTCGTTTAAGCTTTGCCATCAAACGGGTGCTCTCTGCGTTCGATGCGCTCGATCAATTCCGCGAGCGCGCGCCGTGCGGACTCGCGCACGAATTCGGGATAACCGTAGCGGCTGGCGTTCGCTGCAAATTCATCTTCGTCCAGGATGCGATAGGAGAAATCGGGCGCGACCAGCACGTCTATGTCCAGGTCCGTGAAGGACAGGATGTGCCCGTCAAATTCCGCAGGTTGATTGACGTTGCAGTAATAGTTGCGCAGCGCGCCCGCGGGTTCGCGAAAACGAAAGACGCTGTACCAACGATCCGTCCAATAGTATTCGGCGCTGAGCGTGCCCGCCGCTATCGTGCCGAGCAGCGGGTGGCGTATCTCTTCTTCGAACACTCCTTCGACCACGATGAGCGACCCGACCTGCCTGACCAGACCGGCCTGCCACTCGCGATGCAGACGCCCGTCGAATTTGCGCGCGTGGACGGTGACGTGCGGCCTCTTCTCATACTCTTCCTGCGCATGCGCCGCGACCTCTGAGCTTTCAACCTCCATAACTTCCGGCATCCTTATTTAGAGACACGCACAGGATTGCCGAGCACCCCGACATGCTCGACTTCGACTTCAACCACGTCGCCGTCTGATAAAGGCCCGACTCCGGCGGGCGTGCCCGTCGAAATCAAGTCGCCCGGTTCGAGCGACATGATGTGCGAGATGTAGCGTATGAGATAGGAGACGGGGAAGGCCATCGCGCTCGTGCGCCCGCGCTGGCGCAACTCGCCGTTGACGCGCGTTTCAACTTGCAGGTCGAAAGGGTCCAGGCCGCACACAATGTAGGGGCCGACGGGGCAGAACGTGTCGAAAGATTTGGCGCGCGTGAACTGCACGTCGCGGCGTTGGAGG
>WUUC01234208.1_pt1 | contig 10947 bp, 11 predicted proteins | sample 6278441 | NCBI WGS metagenome assembly WUUC01 (sample SAMN13675441, study PRJNA597444) | soil metagenome | isolation source: soil | place: USA: Washington | collected 2017-10 | reverse complement strand
GCTCCTCCTGCGCGCGGTCGACCCACGGGATGCTGTCGAACAGCAGCTGGTCGTTGTTGCGCGGGGTGAGCCGCTTGAGCTCGGCACCCGGCCGGTGCAGCAGCACGGTCTCGAGCGGTCCCACCTCGCTGTCGACCCGTGGCGTTGACTCGAGATCCGGTGCGGGCTGAGCAGTCACGATGGCGAGCGTAACCATCCGGTAAGGCCCTGTCGCAGTCGAGCACGGCATGATCGGACATATGCGCCGATTGTTCCGTCGACCCGTGACCTGGGTGGTTCTGTCCGTAGCCGTCGTCGGGCTGGTCGTCGGCCTGCTGCTGTTCGAGCCATGGCGGGCCTTCACCCACAGCCGGGTCGACGAGCCGGTTCCGGTTGCCGCGGAGGCATCTCAGCAAGCACCGGGCATGCAAGCGCCCGTGGCGGACGCCACCACGTCCGAGGCACCTCCGGCACCGCCGGCCCAACCGGAAGTGCTCGCCGAGGGCGCCTTCGTCAGCCAGGAGCACCCGACGAGTGGCACCGCGAGGGTGCTCAAGCTCGTCGACGGCTCCAGGGTGCTGCGCCTCGAAGGTTTCTCCACCTCCGACGGCCCCGATGTGGACGTCTGGCTGACCGACAAGAACGCCGGCGGCCCCGACGGTAGCTACGACGACGGCCGCTATGTGTCACTCGGCGAGATGAAAGCCACCGACGGCAACCAGAACTACTCGATCCCGGCTGGCGCGGACCTCGCCGGCCTGCGGAGCGCCGTGATCTGGTGCGACCGCTTCAACGTCGCCTTCGGCTCAGCCCCGCTCAGCCTTTAGGCGAGGACCCTTCTCCAGCAGGGGGGAGAAGAGGTCCCCGTGCTCGTCCACCCGGTCGAGCACGTCGTCCGCCGTGAACACCAGGTCTTCCGGCTTCTGGCACGACGACACCTCGTCCCAGGTGATCGGCGTCGACACCGTCGGATGCTCGCGGGCCCGCAGCGAGTACGGCGCGACCGTGGTCTTGTACTGGTTGTTCTGGCTCCAGTCGATGAACACCTTGCGCGGCCGCAACTCCTTGGCCATCCGGGCCACGATCTCGTTGGGGTGCCGTGCGGACAGCTTCTCGGCCAGCGCCTTCGCATACGCCGACGGCTGGTCGGGAGCGGTCGTGGAAACCGCGCAGTAGAGTTGCATTCCCTTGGAGCCACTGGTTTTCGCGACCACGACGAGACCGGCCGACTCCAGCTCGACCCGCAGCAGCTCGGCCACCCGGCAGCACTCGACGATCGTCGCAGGCGGCCCCGGGTCGAGGTCGAACACCATCAGGTCCGGATTCTGCCGCGCCCCACGGGCTCCGATTGTCCACTGTGGAATATGCAGCTCCAGGGCGGCCATGTTCGCCGACCATACCAACGACGGCAGGTCGTCGAGGATGACGAAGTCCAGCGTCTCCGCCCCCCGGCTGCTCCCCGGCGTCTCCACGGTGACCGTGCGCACCCAGTCGGGAGCGTGCCGCGCCGCGTTCTTCTCGTAGAACGACAACCCGTTGACCCCGTCCGGATAGCGCCGCAACGTCACCGGCCGGCCTTCCAGGTGTGGCAACAGGAACGGCGCCACGCGCGAGTAATAGTTGATCACCTCGCCTTTGCTGAAGCCGTAGTCCGGATACAGCACCTTGTCCAAGTTGGACAGCCGCAGCTGCCGGCCGTCCACCTTGACCAGAACGTTCTCGCCCGCCATCAGGGCAGCTCCATCGGCTCGAGGTCCTCGGGTGCCTTGTCCGAGCGCAACCCCCGCCAGGATGGCGCGCGCAGCCGGTGATCCGGCGTCCAGTTGCGGAACTCCACCTCGCCGACCAGCGACGGCGTCACCCAGTGCGCGCCGCGCGCCCGGTGCGGCGGCACCGCGTTGATGAACGGGGAAGCCTTGCGCGCCAACGGTTCCAGTTTGCCCGCCAGCATGTGGAGCACCTCCTCGGTGAAGCCGGTGCCCACCTGACCGACATACATCAGCCCGCGTTCCGTTGGCACACCGACCATCAGCGACCCCAACGTGTCCGACCGCTTGCCCTCACCCGGCCGCCACCCGCCGACCACCACCTCCAGCGCGGCGAACTCGGCGATCTTGATCCAGTCGCCGGACCGCCGCCCCGGCAGGTACCGCGACGTGAGCCGCTTCGCGATCACCCCCTCCAACCGCTGCTCCCGCGCCGCCTCGACGACCGCCTCCCCCGCCGCGGTGTAGCTCGGCGAAACATGCCAGTACGGCCCGGCCAACTCCAAGCGCTCCAACAACTTTCGCCGGTCCGAGTACGGCAGCTCCAAACAGGACCGGCCCTGCAGATGCAGCACGTCGAAGATCAGGTACGTCACCGGCATGTCCGCGGCGAGCTTGCGGATCGCCCGCTCGCCCTCGATGTTCAACCGGTGCTGCAAGGCATGGAAGCTCGGCCGCCCGTCCTGGAACGCGACGATCTCGCCGTCCAGCCACACCTCCGTGCTGCCCAACTCCTCGCCGAGCACCCGCAGCTCCGGGTAGCGCGCGGTGATGTCCGGTCCCTTGCGCGCGTGCAGCCGCAGCCGCCCGCCCTCGACCCGCGCGAGAGCCCGCACGCCGTCCCACTTGAACTCGTACGCCCAGTGCTCGTCGTCCTTGGTGGGCGGCAGCGCGCCCGGGACGGCCAGCATCGGTTCGATCAGGTCGGGCAGCGGCTCCCAGTCCGGCTCCTGCGGCGGGTCGGAGCGGCGCACCATCCAGTCCTTGCCGTCGCGGCCGCTGCGGAAGAACGTGTACCGGCCCTTCACCCGCCGCCCGTCGAAGACGACCATCACCTCGCGGTCGCTCCACTTGAGCGTCTCGTAGCGACCGCGGTCCCAGATGAACATCTTGCCGCCGCCGTACTCCCCGCGCGGGATCTCGCCCTCGAAGGTGGCGTACTCCATCGGATGGTCCTCGGTATGCACGGCGAGCCGGATGTCGCCCTGCACGGTCGGCAGTCCCTTGGGCACCGCCCAGGACACGAGCACCCCGCCACGCTCCAGCCGCACATCCCAGTGCAGCCGGCGGGCGTGGTGCTCCTGGATCACGAAGGTGTCGTCGTTGCCGGTCGGCAGGACACCCTCGGCCGGCACCGGCTCCGGGGTGCGGTCGGCGTCGCGCTTCTTGCGGTACTCATCAAGGTCTCCCATGGCCCGCCCATTGTCTGCCGAATCACACGCGAATGTATTGAAACAACGTTACAAAACGGCGTAACGTTTCAGCCATGGAGACCATCGCACTCACCGACGCCAGTCGCTACATCGCCGGTGGAGTCCTGTTGACCGTCGTCGGCATCGAGTTCGGCGGCTACTTCCTCACCCGTATCGCCCGAGGTCACTACCCATTCACCGGCTTCCAGAAGTCCTTCGCCAGGGCCATGCACGCACACGCCGGCGTGCTGGTGATCTTCAGCCTGGTGTGCCTGATCCTGGCCGACGCGGCGGGCCTGACCGGTTTCTTCGGTTGGGTCGCCCGGCTCGGCGTGCCGATCGCGGCGATCTTCATACCGGGTGGCTTCGCGGCCTCGTCCCTGATCGGCAAGGGGGAGATCCACTCGCCGAACAAGTTCATCAGGCTGATCTGGGTCGGCGCCGTCGCGCTCGCCGCCGGCACCCTGTCGCTCGGCATCGGCCTGCTGGCCGGATGATCCGTCACGGCAGCCAGGACATGTGGTCGCGGAGCAGCGCGTAGCCGACGAAGGCGACCACGTCGAGCAGCGTGTGGGCGATGATCAACGGCCACAACCTGTTGGTGCGCTGCCAGATCCGGCCGAAGATCAGGCCCATGACGAAGTTCCCGACGAACCCGCCGAAACCCTGGTAGAGGTGATATGACCCACGGAGCACGGCCGCGGCGACCAGCGAGGAATTCTCGTGCCAGCCCAGTTGGCGCAGCCTCGTGATGAAGTAGGCGACAACCAACACTTCCTCCGCCCAGGCATTGGCGCCGGCCGCGATGGTGAGCACGAACGGCCGCCACCACGTGTCGTCCAATGTGGACGGAAGGACCTCGAGACTCGCGCCAAGGGAGTACGCCAGGAGGTACAGGCCGAGCCCCGGCAGCCCGATCAGCGCGGCCAAACCGACGCCACCGAGCCAGTCGAGCCGGCCTGGGCGGCGGGTCATGCCGACCGAAGCGAGCCGGATTCCCGCCTGCCACAACAGGTACAGACCGAGCGCGCCGAACGCGAACAGCCGGGCGGCGCCGAGCAGCTGCTTGAGCAGGTCGATCAGGTCGGCGTTGGCCTGCGAGACGTTGATCGCGACCTTCTGCTCGGAGAGCGGCGCCGGCTGGAGCATCGAGTCCACAAGGGACAGCAGGCTGTACAAACCGGAATAGCCGAGCGTCAGCGCGAAGACGATCACCAGCTCGACACCGATGGCCCGGCGCCGCCCCGGCTCGTCGATCAGCTCGGGAAGGCCGGGACGCTCCGGCAGCAGCCACGCACGCACTCGGCAACGTTACCCTCGGCGGATGCCCCGAACCGCTGAGCCGGCACCGGAGGACGGTGGTCCGGCCGGTTGCCAGGCTCATGTTGCGTGTGTGAGGGTGGCGCTGAGTTGCCGACGAGAAGTGGGAGGTGCCATGTTGGCCCGCACCGCTCCGCACCGTGGCCCGAGCTACGCGTGAGTAAGTCGTGGACAGCCGACGACGCCGCGGTGACGGCCGGTCAGGCCTTGGCGCGGCTCGGACTGGGCGAACGTGAGCTCCAACTTCTGCGACTCGGTGAGAACGCGCTGTACCGGGTCATGGACACAGACCTCCTGCTGCGGGTGACGCGTGCCGGAACGACTCTGAAGGAAGTGGCACGGACGGTAGCTGCCGCTGCCACATTGCGTGCTCACGGCGTTCCGGTGTGCGAACCTGTGGGCCAGTACGAGCCCATGGTGTTGGGTGACGGCGTCGTATCTGTCTGGAGGTTCTACACGGAGCGCCCCGACAGCCAATCGAATTTCGCTGATTTCGGTCGGGTGATCAGACGTCTTCACGAAAACAGTCACGAACTGGTGCCTGTGTTGCCAGCATGGAATCCTTTCGACAAGATATATCGACGCTTGCGAGTGGCCGCTGCCGCTGGCGTGCCGAGCGAATGGGTTAGCGATCTGACCGGGCGAGCAGGCGACCTCGAGAAGGTGCTCGCAGATTTCGAGCCGGCTCTTTCCGAGGGCGTCATTCACGGCGACGCGCACGCCGGCAACCTGATCAACTCGATGGACGGGCCAATTCTCATCGACCTTGACGATTTGGCGAATGGACCCCGGGACGCGGACTTCGTGCCTACGCTCGTCCAGTTGAGGCGATTTGGCCTGGCTACCGAGCGATGGCTCGACTTCACCTCCGGCTACGGCCTGGCTGATCCGTGGATCCTGCACAACTCACCCCTGGTGCGGCTGCGCGAGCTGTTCATGCTCGCCTGGTTGCTTCAGCAGTATGGAAACAGCGCGGCCGTGGATCAGGAGATCGGACTACGCGTGGGTAGCCTCGACGAACCGGCCGACAACCTGACCAGGTGGAGCGCACGATAGGGGCAGGGAGTGAAGGTCGCAGTCATTGGTGCCGGTGTTGTCGGCTTGTCCATCTCGGTAGCGCTTCGCGACTTGGGTGCCGATGTCAGCTGCTTCGAGAAGGCGACACCGATGTCGGAGCGCTCGGCTGGGGGGTCGAGGATCTTCCGTTACGCACATACCAATCCCGAGTTGGTGCGGTTCGCGCAACGAGCGCGCGCCGGGTTTGACCGCTGGGCGGAAACAGCCGCAACTCCGCTCATCGATGCCAGTGAGTGCGTTATCACGGGCGCTGACCTCGCCGCATGGGCCTCCGCGATGCGTGACGCCGAAGCACCTTTCAGCATTGTCGGCGCTGACTCCGAGCGAGTGCGCCTTCCTTCGCGGGACCTTCCCTCCGAGCTTCTCATCGACCATTCCGGTGGGGTTATCGATGTCGAGGCCGTCGGGACGTTCCTCATCGGCATCCTCGCGGACGTGCTCAAGGCCGAGGCGGTTTACGGCCTTGAGCATCGAACTCACGGTGTGGGCGTACAAGGGTCTGCTGGAACGTACGATTTCGACAGAGTCATCGTCGCGGCCGGCTCTGGTACGAGCTCACTCGCCGTACAGGTCGGACTCTATACGCCCAGTTCGCTGGCGCACCACGTGCGATTCACGTTCCCCATGCACGAGCCCATCCCGCTGCAGTGCTGGATTGACAAGCCCGAAGTTGGCCTCAGCACGTATCAACACCTGGGCGCTCCGGGTGAGTGGTCGATCGGCGGACAGGTCGACTTGGCCCGGACGACCTGGGAGGTCGGGCCCGACCAGGCCATCGCAGCCTCACGTGATCTGGTGCTTCGCTACGTGCGGGATCGCCTCCACCTCGTGGATCCTCGGATCATCGGCCAGCTGTATTGCACGACGACACCCGGACACGGCGACGGCTTCACGATCCTGCGTTACGGCGACGCGTTGGCGGTCTACGGCGAAAACCTGTTCAAGCACGCGCCGGCTCTGGGCGATCTGGTCGCGCGGGCCGCTCTGGACGAGCCAACCTCGGATGAGGCGACTACGGTTTACGCCGTCTAGACGGGTGACCGATCAGCCAGAAGAGCAAGACGACGACAACCGACAGGCCAACCATGCCGAATGCGAAAAGGTAGACGCCGGCGTACTTGTGGAAATCGAAGATCGATCGGTTTTGGTCGACTTCAGGTGCGGAAATTCCGAAGAACGCCAGGATGAAACTGGTTGGAATCGCGACCGTGGTGAGCAGGCCGACGACCAGAGCCCAGGATCGACGACGGTGTTCCTGAAGTTGCTGCTCTTCAGCGAGAAGGACCTGCGTTCGGGCCGAGGTGATAGACGTGAGCCGGTGAATACTGTTTCCGACGAGTTGTGAGCGTTCCATGAGTCGGATGGAGGAAACCAAAGTTCGGTGGTAGTCCTCCACACGGAGAGATGGTATCCAGATGCCAACGTCCGCTGCCGACTCGACGTACTGGCTAAGGTTCATCTCATGCCTGGCCAGCTGCCCGCTGATATTGCCGAGCATGTGCGACCGCTGCGTTCTACTGAGAGTGCCCAGCTTGTCACGAACCAGGGCGAAACTATCGAGGATGGACTCTTGTATACCACGCAGTTCCGTGGTGGCCGAAACGGCAGCAGCCGCGCTCAGGATCGCACAGTTCTCCACGTAGTCTTGATGGCCGGACAGGACGCTGACAAAGCTGCCGACAGCCCCGACCGCGGTCAAACCACGGTTCAACTCGGGCGGAAACCGGACGGCTGTGAAATCCGCACGCTGCGGCACGTGTACTCGGTAGACGAGAGACCTGAGGAATTCCTCGTGAATCTCGACGCTCTGATCGTCGGCGGTGGCCAGACCGGAGAGGACCGGAGAAAGGAAGAGAAGCTGATGAAGATCTGGCTCCGCCTTCCATTCCGGCACCGAGAAGACCTTTTGGATCTCCGCGTCCATCAGTTCGGCTATGGTCAGTACATCGCCACTCGCAAGGGCGACCTTGATCGACTCGTAGTAGCAGTCTTCCAAGAGTGCTACTAGGCGGTCGTTCGGAGTCGTCGTGTCTACCGTCAGCGCGTAGAGAACTCTACCGCTCGGCGCCTGGAAGAGATTGAGGCATATTTTCAGTATCTCAGGTTGCAGCTCACGCGAACGTTTCCCTTCACAGGAAACAGTTTCGACGACCTTCGCGTGTACGCGTTTGGGCAGGGCGACCGCGCCGTTGGCGTAGTACGGCGTCAGGCGACCGAGATAGAGGGGAGCGGTTACCTGGCTGACAGGCGCGACGATCGAAGTCGATCGTACGGTGGTCAACCGGTGGTACGGTCGCCGACTCCAAGGGTCGTGGGGCAATCCCGGCGTGTCCAGGAATTCGGGCTCGACCTGCTCACGCCTCACGCCCTACCCCTCCGGAACTGTCACGCCGGCCGTTGACCGTCGTTCACAGGGTAGACGACACCGACGGTGGTTCGACGCGGTTTAGGCGGCGGTGAGCACGACCGGGCCGGCCTCGGTGACCGCCACCGTGTGCTCGACGTGCGCGGCGCGGCTGCCGTCGGAGGTGCACAGCGCCCAGCCGTCCGGCGCGGTGTAGAAGCTGTCGTCGCCGCCGGCCAGGAACATCGGCTCGATCGCGATCACCAGGCCGGGGAGCAGCGGGAGGCCTCGGCCGGGCCGGCCCTCGTTGGGCACCGAGGGGTCCTCGTGCATCCGCCGGCCGACGCCGTGGCCGCCGAAGCCTTGCGGGATCCCGTAACCGGCCGCTCGAGCCAGCGCGCCGACCGCGTTGGACACGTCGCCGAGGTGCCCGCCGGGCACCGTGACCGCGATGGCGGCGTCGAGGGCGGCTTCCGCGCTCTTGATCAACTCGGCGTCGTTCCCGGTGGGCGGGCCGATGGTGAAGCTGATCGCCGAGTCGCCGTGGAAGCCGTCGAGGCAGGCACCGCAGTCGATGCTGACCAGGTCGCCCTCGCGTAGCCGGTAGCCGGACGGGATGCCGTGCACGATCACGTCGTTGACCGACGCGCAGATCACCCCGGGGAACGGGGTCGGGGCGAACCTCGGGTGGTAGTTCAGGAACGACGACGTGGCACCCGCGGCGGCGATGACCTCGGCGGCCGCCGCGTCCAGCTCGAGCAGGGTGGCCCCGGGTCGGCTTTGCTCGCGGGCGGCGGCCAGCGCGTTGGCGGTGATCCGGCCGGCCTCCCGCATGACGGCAAGCTCGGTCTCGGTCTTCAGCTCAACCATGGCGTCGCCCTCCGGATAGTTATCCCGGTATTTCTATCACGGTATTACTATTGACGCCATGGTGCGCCAACCCTTGACACCGGCCGAGAAGGCCCGCGGCATGCGGCTTGGCAAGCTCCTCCGCGCCGCCCGGGGCGAGCGCACCAGTGTCGAGGTCGCCGCCGCGGCCGGGATCTCCGTCGAAACGCTCCGCAAGATCGAGCACGGCCGGGTTCCCACCCCCGCCTTCTTCACCGTGGTCGCCATCGCCCGCGCGGTTGGCGTCCCGATCGACGTGCTAGCGAGTGGCCGCCAGGAACGGGCAACCGACTAGCCGGCGCAGCTCAGCCGCCAGCTCATGAGCGGTCGACAGCGGCTGACCGAACGCCAGCCGCACGTCGTGGTCGGAACCGTTGTCCCCCAAGGTTTCCACCCGCAGGCGAAGGCCGTAGCGGTCCAACCCGAGCGGGCGGACGTGACCGCCGCGCAGGTTGTCCGGCAGGTGGCGGACCAGCTGGCCGACCACGTCCGGGTGGGAAAGCTCGAGATGCCGCAGCCAACCGGCTTCCTGACCGCAGAACGGATCGGGCTCGGCCGCCGTGAAGTCCTCGATCGACACCGGGTTCGTGCCCTCGCCGTCGGCCAGCACCAGCGCCGCCGGCTCCAGCCGCACCAGGGTCGCGCCGTGGCCGAGGTCGAGCAGCCGGGGATCGGCCCGCGTCTCGGCCACCTCAAGCGCGACGGAACGGGCGTCCGAGCCGACCAGCGTCCGCAGCCAGCCGGAGATCCACAGCAACCCCCTGACCGGCTCGCGCAGCGGCACCGGCGCCAGGTCGACCACCTCGACGAGCACCGCCACCCCGCCGCACGCGGCGGCGACCAGCGGGTGCTCGTCCGGCAGCAGCGCGGTCACCATGCCGTGACGGTGCACGTGATGCAGCAGCGGCGTGACCTTCTCGCCGTCCCCGCTGCCGGACGGCAACAGCGTGGCCGGACCGACCGCGGCGATCGTGCGTGCGCGCTCAGCCGGGGCTGGGCACGGCGGGCGACGGATCACGGCACACCTCCAAGTTGTAGTTAGGGTAACCTAACTTGGATGCCGGCGCACCTCAGCAGCCGAGGAAGCACCACTGGTAGGTGGCCGTATAGGTGGTCGCCGAGGCCGGAGCGGTGATGTTGTGGGTCTGCGCCCCGCCGTCCGACCACCGCGTCCACCGGTAGCGCAGGTTCAGCGGCGGCAGGTTCTGCGGGCTCGGCGCGCTGATCGAGTTGTTCGACCCGACGATCACCGTGCGGCTGAACGGCGCGCGCTGGCTGACCCCGCCCACTGTGAGCATCGCCTGACTCGGGCTCGAGGCGAAGTTCAGCGTCACGGTGCGCGGATCCAGCCGGGTGGTCGTGCTCGAGGAGTTGCCGTTCGAATCGGTCGCGGTCAGCGTCAGCTCGAGGTACGCCGGGTACTCGTGGTCGGGTGCGACGAACGAGCCCGAGGCCACGCCCGGGAAGTTCTGCACCACATGCGCGTGACAACTGGTCGGCGTCGAGCAGTGCTGCAGGGTCAGCCGCCACGACATCGCCGCTGCCGGCAGCGTGCCGTCCTGCGCGTCGGCCGCCCGCCCTGAGAACGGGATCGTCTGGCCGACCTGCCAGTTCAGCGCCGAGGTAGGGGTGTCGATGGCGACAACCGGCGACGGGTTCGGCGGGTTGTCAACCGACACCTGCACCGTCGTGGTCGCGAAGAGCCCGCCCGGATCGGTCACCTTCAGCCCGACATTGATCAACGCCTGCTGGATGTAGGTGAACGTGGGACGCGCCAGGGTCGAGTCGTCGTAGGCTCCGTCGCCGTCGAGGTCCCAGGCGTAGGTCAGGGTCTGGCCGGCGTCGGGGTCACTCGAGCCGGTGCCGTCGAACTGCACGGTCAGCGGCGCCGGGCCAGCGGACGGGGTGGCCGTGGCGACCGCGGTCGGCGGCCGGTTGGTGCCACCGGAGAAGCTGATCCGGCGCAGTTCACCCGAGCCGAGCGCGACGTAGAACAGGTCGCCACCGGGGCCGGTCAGTGTCTGCACCGGGGTGGACACGCCGGTCGACAGCGCCACGATCCGGGCCGGGTCCGGCAGGCCGTTCGTGCCCCGCTGCATTGCCCAGATGCAGCCTCGGGAGGCGTCGGAGAAGAACAGGGCGCCGGTGTAGGCGGTGGGGT